>JAEEGF010024965.1_pt1 | contig 11758 bp, 6 predicted proteins | sample 9134171 | NCBI WGS metagenome assembly JAEEGF01 (sample SAMN16246542, study PRJNA631951) | gut metagenome | biome: gut microbiome; feature: rumen; material: AP-attached | host: Bos | place: Iran: Karaj | collected 2018-10 | reverse complement strand
TCAATTATAATTGGTTGATACCCATTATCTACTAGTGTTAAAGCACAGAAAAGTCCAGCTGGACCAGATCCAACTATGACAGGCTTGTAAACACTTTTTCTGCTTTTGTTTATTTTTAGTGTTTTTTTATTTTCTATTTTTTTGATATTAGGATACTTTGATTCATCAACTACTTTTATATTTAAAGAATAGACATAGTGAACACTCTTTTTATCTCTGGCATCAATTGATTTTTTTACAATAGTAGATTCAACGATGTCATACAATGATATGTTATTTTTTTTAATTGCTAAAGATACCACATCTTCATCTTTCATATCTTTAAATATTTTTATGTTATCTATTCTTAACATAGACATCCTCTTTTCATCCTCATTTTATCATTTATATTTAAATTTTAAAAGATAAGTAGTATTAAAAAAGACTTATTATAAGTCTTTTTTTATAAATAATTTTATAATATCTAAATCTTCTTTAGTAGTTAATTTAATATTGGTATAATCACCATCTATTATTTTAACTTTATATCCTGCTTGTTCCATTAACATACAATCATCTGTAATATTTGAAGAATAATTTGATTCGTGTTGTTCTAATAATGCTTTGGTATCAAAACACTGTGGTGTTTGGATAAGATATGTATTTTTTCTTTCAGTTGTTTTTAATACTACATTACGACTATCTACTATTTTTATTGTATCCTTAGATGGCACACCTATAGTGCATCCTTTATATCTTTTCATTGCTTTTATGCATTCATCTATATATCTTTCCTTTAGCAATGGTCTTGCTCCATCATGGATTATGACATATTCTGTTTCAACTAATTTTAAGGCATTATATACTGACTCTTTTCTAGAACTTCCACCAATGACTAGTTCAATGTTTTTATATTGAGATATGTATTTTTTTACTTTGTTTTTGTCTTTTTCTTGTAATACTAAGTATATCTTTTTGATGTTTTTATTATTATAGATTTTTTCTAAACTATAAAGAAAAACAGGTTTATGATTTATTTTTTCCAAATTTTTATTTTTACATATGTTATACCTAGTAGATGAACCAGCCATTAGAATAATGGCACTAAAGTTCTTCATTATATACTGTTGTTCCTATTCTTTTGCCTTCTAATAGTTTTTTTAGATTATGTTTTTTATTTATATCAAATACCACTATAGGTAAGTCATTATCCATACATAGCGATATAGCTGTTGTATCCATAACATTTAGTTTTTTATTCAATACATCTAGATATGTTATTTTATTTATTTTTTTAGCATCATCATGTTTTTTAGGATCTTTATCATAGATTCCATCGACATTGGTTGCTTTAAGTAGCGCTTCAGCACCTATTTCATTAGCTCTTAGTGCTGCTGCAGTATCAGTTGAGAAGAATGGTGAACCAGTCCCGCAACCAAATATTACTACTCTTTTATTGTTTAAATGTTTAATAGCTCGATCTTTAATATAGTATTCTGCTATTTGGCGCATTTCTACACCCGTTTGTACTCTTACTTGTTGGTTTAGTTGTTTAAAGGCATCTCCTAAAGCTAGGGCGTTCATGGTAGTACCTAACATACCAATGTAATCAGATGTACATCTATCCATTTCTTGATTACTTCTACCTCGCCAGAAATTACCGCCACCAACAACTATACCTACTTCGATATCCATATCACATATTTCTTTAATCTCAGCAGCTATTTCTAAAACTCGTTCAAAATCTATTCCTGTATGTTTAGTCCCTGCTAGGGCTTCACCACTTAGTTTTAGCAATACTCTTTTATATTTCATGTTATTCCTCCTTAAAAAAAGAACTTATTATCCTATATGGATAATAAGTTTTTACATAAAAAAGGATGAATATTTATAACTTGAAGTTTCATATTCATCCCTCCTTGCTATATATATTACTATAATTAATCAGTTTTTTCAACAAACTATTAACCTAATGTATATACGTTTTTTAAACTATATAGATTTAGATATCCAGATACAGCATTTTGTAATTCTTCATCTGAATAACCAATTGAATATAATAGATTTAAATCATAGTCAGATAGTACTGGATTTGGGTCTCCCATTAGTTCAATACCTAAAGTCTCTCCATCTCTAATACCTTCTACATATTCAGTACCTAACATGATTTTTTCTTTAAATTCATCATCTGGTATTGAATAATACATTGATTCTCCAGTATATTTATTAACTCCGTTATATGCTAATGGTCCAGTATAATCCTCTTCTGCTGTATCACCACCGGCAAGGTCATTAATAGCAGCTAGTGTTTGATATCTTACCTCTAATAATAATTCATTCATTTCTTTAGTTGGTTCTCCAACTAAAGTTAAAATAGCCACTCTGCCATTGAATTCTACTATTACTTTGATTCCTTCATATGTAAGAATACCTGCTGCTAAATCTACTTTGATTCCTTGATCTTCTAAACATCTTTTAGCTTCTTGAGCAACATAATATTCAGCTTGGGTTGCTAAAGGTAATCCAGATAATTGAATAGTCGCATCAATTGCAGGTTTATATTGAATATTATCTTGATAATGTTCATCCAAATAATCATAGTCAATAGCTTGAGTGAAATCATCATATAAGCCTTCGATATCAAGATTGATAATACCACTTGGTGTTGCATTTGTGTATTGTTCTTCATAAGCTATTCCAGTTACATCAGCATATTCATTATAAGCATATGATAGAACAACAGCTTTTTTCATATCTTCTGTTGAGTTGATTTCATAACCTTCCTCATCAATACCTATGAAGTTTTCAAAAATTTGTCTAGCGTCTTCTAATCTAGCTTCTTCTCTATTGATTCCAGTTTGTTCTTCATATTGTTTGTCTGAAAGTATTGAACTTTCTTCATTATTTTCTTCTAAGTAGTTTTCTTCAAATTGATAGTATTGAGCATCTTCAGATGCTAAGGCACTAGTGTTTGAACAACCTACTAAAGAAACCACAGACATAATTCCAATAACGGCTCCTGTAGCAAATCTCTTAGCGCCAGTTTTAGAGAATAATTTCTCTTTTTTCTTCATAAATCAATTCCCCCATTGATGATAAATATTATAGTTTTCTATAATATATATGTCAAATTTTGTCTTGTGTTTCAATAATACTTTTTAGCTCTTCATATACCTTTTCATCATTTGATTCGGTATATTTTGTATATAAATCTGCTATTTTTTTGTATGTTTCATTATCTAGAGGTGTTGTTTCCATTATTTTAGCTATAGTATTAGATTTTCTTAATATATATTCTCTTTCTTCTTGATCAATGTCTTCTATTAATATATCGTCGTCTTCCATCGTTTCATCATCTGCTATTATCTTAGAGAATCTAGTAGTTGATAAAATAGTTAACAAGACGTCTAGAGGCATATTAATAGACAAAATATCTTCTTTTGTTGCTTTTCCAAATTGGATATTAATGCCACGGTGAGTTAGTTTAGTAATATTGTATTTAATAGAATCATTTAATAATACTTGATCAATATTTTTTAAAACCAAAGAATTAATTAATGATATAAAGGCGTTTTCATTTTTACGCAATGATGTTTTTATAAGGAGTTTAGTTGTATCACTTAGTTTTATTAATTTACCATATGATTTTCTACTATTCTTGTTGATGATATTAATATCATATTCGCCTTTTTTATAATCTAGGTTAAGAATGTATTCTCCTTTACTTAGAATAAGTATACGAGGAACATTTTTATAACAATAAACATTTATCGTTAGTAATTCTTCTATTAATAGCTTAATATATATTTCGTTTTTAGTTACTGGTTCATTTTTTATTATTTTTTCTACTATTTCAAATTTTTTCTTACTCTGTTTAATTTCTTCGTTATTAGTTGTTTTATATGTGCCAAGTATTTCCATTATTTTATCAAGTGAGAAGACACCAATGAAATTAATAATATTTTTGTCTTCAATATTATATAGAATTACTTGATTACGAGGTAATGGACGATAAGTTTGATTAGATAAAGATCTTAGTATCAATTCTTTTAATTCTGATTCTTTAATTGCTCTTACTCTTTTGTTTTTATCTATGAATTTATCATCGCACATAATTATTTTGGCATAGTTTTTGAATTCTTTTATACGCGGTTTATATGTAATAATATATTCAATTCTTTCTTGAATGATATTTAAATCTTCTGTAACAGCACTTTGAGTACGTAGATAATCAATGAAATTACACATTATTTCATCAAAATCTTGATATGTTATTTCTTGTTTATTTGTATCCAATTTTAAATCTTTAGTTTCTAGGATGTTTCTTGGTTTTAGCATGTTACTCTTTATTCTAGATAAATAAGTTGCATACATAGAAATATTAAATAATTGATATTGATATTTATCATGTAATAAAGCACGATAGTTTTTATATACATTTTTTAGTATTTTATCAGATAATTTCTTTTCTTCTTTATTAGCAATTACCTTTTCTATTTCATTTATTATAGAACCACTTATGTTTTGATAATAATTAGATGGTGAAGGAATATTTATAGTTTGTACTTTTCTTTGTTCTTCTTCTAAATCCGTAATATTTTCCTCTAAAGCTTTTTTAAGGGCTGGTACCATCTTTTGTAATTCTTCATTATTAGTTAGAGCTTTTAAGAATTCGTTATAGTCAATCGTTTCAAAATCAATTACTGCTCTTGGTAATATATCAGCATTATCAAAATCGTTTAAGGTTTTTAATAAGATATATTTATATTCATTAGTTTGTTTTAGATAAATAGAATATGAGTTATATAATTCTATATCTCCCTTATTAACTAAAGAAACATGCATTACATATAATTGTGGGTCATTTCCTTTAGTTATAACAAATTTTACTCTTAAAGTATCTAAAGGTCTTTTTATTTCTACACCATTTATTGCAAACTCAGGATAGAAGATTATTCTATCTTCTTTGGAATCTCTTTCTATAAGTGTATATTTATTTAGATTTGTCTTTCTTAAGAAACTCATATAAACACCCTCTTATTATTTAGATTATATCATTTTATTTAATAAAAAAAAATGGTGTTAAACCATTTTTCATTTTTTCATATTTTCTTTTGCTACAGTAAGCATTAGTTTAATACGATTTGCTTGATTTGTATGGGATGCTCCAGGGTCATAATCAATAGCTACAATATTAGCTTCTGGATATGTTGATCTAATCTTTTTAATAACAGCTTTACCCACTATATGATTAGGCAGACAAGCGAATGGTTGAACACATACAATGTTTTTAACATCATCTTTTATTAGTTCGACCATTTCTGCCGTTAGGAACCAACCTTCACCAGTTTGATTACCAGTAGATAGTATTCCATTTACATTTTTTTGAAGTTCATAAATATCTGGATTACTACGATATCTAGTATTTTTTAGAGCTTTTTTTACTGGTCTTTCATATAAACTGATTAGGTTTAGAGCTATGTTATCAGCTATAGCCATCGCCTTACCTTTTTTGATTATTTTTTCTTTAATAATACCGTTAATGGCACAGTATTTAACAAATCCCATAAGTTCTGGAACAAAGACTTCTGCTCCTTCACGCTCTAGTTTATCTACCAAATGATCATTGCCAAATTGATGATATTTAATAAGGATTTCACCTACGATACCAACTTTTGGTTTTTTCTTCTTAGTTATTGGTATATTATTAAATTCATCGATGATTGTTTTGACATTTTTATTGTATTCAGCAATACTTCCCTTTGCTACAGCTTTTATACTTTTTTTGTGCCACTTATTATAGACTTTTTGAGTGGCTCCCTTGGTCTTTTCATAAGGTCTGGTAGCAAGTGATAACTTCATCAATAAATCGCCGTAAATGACCGCTTGAATGGCTTTATTGGCCATACTAGGTGTTATTTTAAATGCTTGTTCTTTTTCTAGGCCACTTAAATTGAATGAAATTGTTGGAACTTGCTCTAAACCAGCATCTTTTAGGGCTTTTCTAATAAGTCCAATATAGTTGGTAGCACGACACCCTCCACCAGTTTGCGAAATAATAACACTAGTATTATTTAAATCATATTTACCACTTTTCAAGGCTTCAATAAGTTGGCCAGTAACAATAATTGCTGGGTAGCACGCATCGTTATTAACATATTTTAATCCTGTTTCTACTGTATCATCTGTAGTTTTACTTAAATATACACAATTATATCCTTCACTATTTACTAAACTTTCAAATAGTGGCATGTGAATTGATACCATATCTGGTATTAATATAGTATGTCTTTTAGCTTTATGCTCTTTATTATAATAATTTTTCTTATATTCATAAGGTTTATATTTTAGTTCTTCTTTTCTCTTATTCATAGAAGCTATTAAGGAACGAATTCTTATCTTGGCTGCTCCTAAGTTATTGATTTCATCTATTTTAATTGTTGTATATAATTTATTGTTTTTCTTTAGGATTTCTTCTGTTTGATCCGTAACAATTGCATCTAGACCACAACCAAATGAGTTTAGATTTACTAGTTCGATATTATCATGTTCTGATACAACATCAGCTGCATGATAAACTCTAGAATGATATGACCATTGATCTACTACTCTTAGATGTGTATCCATTTTACTTAAGTGACATATTGAATCTTCTGAAAGTACAGCTAAACCTAAGGAATTAATCATTGTATCAATCCCGTGGTTAACTTCTTTATCTAAGTGGTATGGACGACCTGCTAAAACGATAGCTTTTTCGTTATGTTCATCAATCCATTTAATGAATTCTTCTCCTTTAGCACGAACTTCTTCTTTGAATTTGTTTTGTTCTGCAAATGCTGCAGCAATTGCTTTTTTTAATTCACTTGGTTTAAAATTATACTCTTTGAATTCATCAAGCTCTTTTATTCTTTTATATAGAGCTTTTTCTTCCATTGGTAAAAATGGATTGATATATTTTATTTTTTGTTTATCTAAATCTTCGACATTTAATTTAATTGCTTCTGAATAACTTTGAACAATTGGACAATTATAATGATTATCTGAGTTTTTAAATTCTAAGTTTTCATACATAATGCAAGGATAGAAGATTGTTTTAACATCTTTTTCTAATAAATTGATAATATGACCATGAACTAGTTTTGCTGGATAACAAACTGATTCAGACGGCATTGATTCAATTCCTTTTTCATAAATTCTTCTATTTGAATGGTCTGATAATACAACTTCAAATCCAAGTTCAGTTAGAAATGTGAACCAGAATGGATAGTTTTCATACATATTAAGGACACGAGGTATTCCTATCTTACCTCTTTTAGCGTCTTTTATTGGTTCATAATTGAATAATCGATCATATTTCCATGAATACATATTTGGTAACATATTAGCAGAACCATTGTTTCCGCTACCTCTTTCACATCTATTACCAGATATGAATGATTTAGAATTAAACATATTAATAGTTAGGGCGCAATGGTTTTCACAACCCTGGCATCTACTATGTAATGTTTTTATTTTCATATTTAGTATTTCATCTGTACTTAGAATAGAGCTTCTGATATCTTGATCTTCATATTGAGAAAAGTTATCTAAAGCGATTAAGGCAACTCCATAAGCGCCCATTAAACCCGCTATATCAGGACGAATTACTTCTTTTCCTGTAATTATTTCAAAGGCTCTTAAAACTCCATCATTTAGGAATGTTCCGCCTTGAACGACTATTTTTTTACCTAGTGATTCAACATCTCTAATTTTCATAACTTTTTGAATGGCATTACGAATTACAGAATATGAAAGACCTGCAAAAATGTCCCCTAATGGTCTTCCTTCTTTTTGGGTTTGTTTAATTTTAGAATTCATAAATACTGTACAACGTGATCCAAGATCAATTGGAGCTTTTGATTCACAAGCAAGTTTTACAAACTCAGGAATTGTTATATCTAATGATTTAGCAAGTGTTTCAATAAATGATCCACAACCAGATGAACATGCTTCATTTAACATAATTGAATCTACTGCTTCATCTTTTATTTTGATGTATTTCATATCTTGACCACCAATATCAATGATACTTTCAACACCCGGTAGAAAATAGTTGGCTGCTTCATAATGAGCCATAGTTTCGATTTCTGATATATCTAAATTAAAAGCTGTTTTTATAAGTAGTTCTCCATAACCTGTTGAACCAGCACTTCTAATAATAGTTTTTTCTGGTAGTTTAGAATATAAATCTAGAATCATATCTTTTATTGTATCAACTGGTGTTCCTTTATTACTACGATAATTTTCATAAAGTAGTTGTCCATCACTTCCTATTGCAACAACTTTAGCAGTTGTAGAACCAGCATCAATACCAATAAAAATATCTCCCGTATAAGATGCTAAGTCACCTTTTTTAACTTGAGCTTTTTGGTGTCTTTTAACAAATGATTGATACTCTCGTTTATTTTTGAAAAGAACTGGTAAATCATTTGATTCAGATTCTTTGAATTCATCTAATTTAACGATTAAGTCTTTGATATCTTTGGTTGTATATTCTTCTTTTTTTTCTTTATCTAGAATAGCACCAAGACATACAAATAATCTCGCATCGTCCGGTGTGATTATTTCATCTTCTTTTAAATCTAGTGTTTTTATAAATCTTTCTTTTAATACTGATAGATAATTTAGAGGTCCACCCAAGAAGATGACATTTCCTTTGATTGGTTTTCCACATGCAAGTCCTGATATGGTTTGGTTAACTACTGCTTGCATTATAGAAATTGCAACATCTTCTTTTCTTGCACCTTCATTTAATAATGGTTGAATATCGGTTTTAGCAAATACACCGCAACGTGATGCAATTGGATAAATTGTTTCGCCACCTTTGGCTAGTTCATTTAATCCTTCAGTTGTTGTATTTAAAAGAACAGCCATTTGATCTAGGAAAGCTCCTGTACCTCCAGCACATGTACCATTCATTCTTTGTTCAATTGTTTGATCAAAATAGATGATTTTAGCGTCTTCGCCACCAAGTTCAATAGCAACATCTGTAGATGGTGCATATTCTTGAATGGCATTTTTACAAGCAATTACTTCTTGAACAAAAGGAATATTTAAATATTTTGCTAAAGCTATAGCTCCACTACCAGTTGCTACTAAAGTAAATTTGTCTTTTGGAAAAAGTTCTAATATTTCATTAAATAGGTCTTTGATTGTTTTTTTAGTATCAGAAAAATGTCTTCTATATTCACTATATAAGACTTCTTTTTTATAATTTGTTACAATCATTTTGACTGTAGTTGAACCTACGTCTATCCCTATATTTAATGCTTTTTTCAATTGAATCAACTCCGTAGTGGATCTCTTCTTTAGATACCAAAATGTATTATAACATAAAAAGCAAATAATTTCTTATTTGCTTTTTTACTAACTAATTATATTTCCATATTTATCTACTTCTATTGAAGTAATAATATAATATGTATCCTTTTTATTATATGAACAGGTTTGAAATACTAAAATATTAGATTTTTCACTATATTTTATATCTCTTTTATAGATTGTATTATTTAAAAAATTAGATATGTGTTCAGTATATTTCTCACCTGTTTGATTTATACGCATATGATCATAATCTTTATCTACTTCTTTTAGAGAGAATATCTTATAATATCTTCTACCTTCTGGAGTTTGTATTAAAACAAATTCATTTTTGTTAAAGAAATCTTCATCTAAAAACTTTTCTAGTTTTCTAAATGGTATATCATATGTTTTTGAATTATGACCATAAATATTTAATTGTTTGTCATTATAATTAACACGATAATCTAAATACTCTGTTCCTTTTTTGTCTTTTTTCTTATATAAATCACGATTTAAATAGTATTGATTGTCTTTACCTTTAACAATTAAGATATTAAACATATTTGGAACTTCTAATCTAAGTGTTATATCTGTATTATTGTATTTTTCTTGTTGTTCTTTTAGGTTTATATCTTCAGAAAATAAACTATCTAATGTTTTTTCTTCGTCTTGTTTTTGTTCTATTTTTTGGATAGGTAGTTCATTTTGAGATTTATTATCTTTTAGTGATAGACCTACTACAGCAATTATTGCTATTATTAATAAAACTATTATAAGAGTTATGATTGCTTTGGCTTTTTTCATACATATCCCCTCTTTTTCATGAATTATAATAGTGGATTGATGTTATTTTGTCAAATAAAAAACTATTGCTAAGCAATAGTTTTTTTATTAATTAAATCTTTTTCTTAAGATGATTGCACTACCTAGTAATGTAGATAATGTAATAGTAACTCCTAAGTATTCGTTATTAATATCTGTCTTTGGTGGATTTTCATAATCTTCATGTTCAGTTTTACCTGTTCCATCATAGATATTAGTAATATTGAATCCTTCGATTATTGCTGTATAATCTGTTACTTCTTTTTCAGTTATTGTATATACAATCTTCTTACCGCCTTTGTATACAGCTAGATCTTTGATTGTTACAGCCCATCCATTATCTTTAGATAGTACTACAGTTTTGAATAGGTTGTTATCTGCATATACATATACTGTTACTGCGTTAGGTCTTGCACCTGCTGCGTTATCATCATCATCCCAAGTTTTTGTGATAGTAATATCAGTTGTTTCATTCTTATGAGTGTTAGTTAGATCAAATGATGTATTAGTATTGGTTTGATCAGCGTTAGTGCCGTTTTCTGCTGGTTTAGTTACAGTTGTTACACTTTCATTTTCAGTTAAAGTTGGTTTATAATCGGCAACTTCATCTTCAATGATTTCGTAGTTAATTTCAACTTGTTTACCATCAACATTCTTATATTTTTTATATGGTTTGAATGTATGTGACCAGTCATTTTCGTCACTTAATACTGCACTTTCTTTTTCTACTCCATCACCAAATAATCTAACTGTGATTTCATCTACTCTCTTACCATCGTTGTTATTATCATCGTTCCATACTTTATGTACTGAGAATTGTACTGTTGCTGGATTATGATAGTTAGTGAAGATATAACCATCTTCCATAGAACCTTCTTTAATAGATGTATAACCATCTGGAGTTATTTCTCTTAATTCGTATTCAATTAATTTAGATTCTCCATCAACGTAAGCATACATTGGTAGTTTTTCAATAGTATACTTCCAATCGTCATCTTTGCTAACTTCTATAGTTCTAACTGGTTCTTCATTTATACCATCGTATACTTCTATAGTTATTGAATCTGGTCTGATAGCATCATTATCATCTTCATCTTCCCAACTCTTAGTTCCTTCAATATCTCTAGTTTGAGGAGTATAAGTGTTAGTTATTGTAGTTGCTATTTCAGTTGTGCCAGCTTCTAGTACTATAGCGTTTTCATAATCATATGTAGTACTGTAGTCTAGAACAGAAGATACTTCTTTTACTGTGTAGTTTAGTAAATGTCCTTCACCATCTGTTTTTGGAAGATTTTTTACTGTCTTAGTCCATTGATTATCTTTATCTAATGTATAAGTATATTCTGAACCACCACAGTATTCTTTATTTTCTACTTTACAAGATAATACTACATCGATTGAATCTTGATGACCATATCTATTATCTTTATCTATCCATTCTTTTTTGATTGTTAATTCAATCTTTCTAACTTGGTGTGTATTTATAATGTTGTATGGATTTCCACCTTCTGTTACTTTATCTTCTGTTGTACTAGTGTAATAAGATCTATGTTCGGAATCAATTTCTTCTTCTACTGTATATGTTATTTCTTTACCAACTTTTCCTTCTTCGTAT
>JAEEGF012116902.1_pt1 | contig 11760 bp, 13 predicted proteins | sample 9134171 | NCBI WGS metagenome assembly JAEEGF01 (sample SAMN16246542, study PRJNA631951) | gut metagenome | biome: gut microbiome; feature: rumen; material: AP-attached | host: Bos | place: Iran: Karaj | collected 2018-10 | reverse complement strand
GAACCGGGCTCTGTGTAGTGTGTATCCATTGAAAGACACTTCTTAGGACAGCTATCTACACAGCTTCTGCACTGAATGCAACTCATAGGTCTGATTGACCAGGTCTTTGCATTCTTATCTACAGTGATTGCATGTGTAGGACACTTTATTGAGCAAAGTCCGCAAAGTACACAAACGTCCATATCATTTTGTACATGACCGCGTGTGCGCTCGGGGTAATTCTTAGGTTCAAAAGGATACTTACGAGTCGCAGGCTTTGAGAAAAGGTTTTTAATTACCTGTGTATTAAAATTTATAAGACTCAAATCTTCCTACCTTCTTTCTTGATTACTTAGCGTTCAGTACAACTGATACAAGGATCAATAGTAAGTACGAGAATCGGTACGTCGGCAAGGTCACAACCTGCAAGTACATCAACAAGTGCAGGAATATTAGCAAATGTAGGAGTTCTTACTCTCATACGATCTATGAACTTACTTCCGTTAGCCTTTACATAGTAGAGAGCCTCACCTCTGGGCTGCTCAATTCTAGCCATGTATTCGCCGTTAGGTAACTGGTTAGGCTTAACCGGTATATCAACAGGGCCTGCAGGCATCTTATCAATACACTGACGCATGATATCAATTGCCTGATAAAGCTCTTTAATACGTACTTCTGTACGAGCATAGGAATCGCAGCCTGTGCTGATGATGGGCTCGAACTCGATGTCGCCATAAGCACAGTAGCCTGTTGATCTGATATCTCTTGCAATACCACTTGCACGAAGGAAAGGACCTGCTGTTCCAAGAAGGTCTGCCTTCTCAGGTGTAAGAATACCAACACCTACAAGACGGTTCTTAACTGCTACATCATCAAAGAAAGGCTTACTTACGATATCGAGACCTTCCTTGATGCTGTCGAGTCTCTGACGGAAATCCTTAAGCATATCATCGGGAATATCACGTCTGAGTCCACCGATCTTCATGATTGAAAAGATTACTCGACCACCTGTTGCGATTTCAAACATATCAAGAATCTCTTCACGAATTCTCCAGCACTCCATGTAAAGTGACTCAAAACCGAATGCATCGGCAAGAAGTCCAAGCCAGAGCATGTGTGAATGCATTCTGCTGAGCTCTGAAAGCATTGTTCTTAAGTACTTTGCTCTATCCGGAACCTCAAGGTCCATGATATGCTCAACAGCATCACAATATCCAAGTCCATGTCCAAGTGAGCAGATACCGCAAATACGCTCTGCTACATATACCATTTCATGGAAATCTTTTTTATCTACAAGCTTCTCCAGACCACGATGGATAAATCCAATGGAAGGAATAGCCTGAACAACCTTCTCATCCTCAAGTACCAGATCAAGGTGAATGGGCTCCGGCAAAACAGGATGCTGAGGTCCAAAAGGAATTACACTTCTAGTTGACATATGTTCTCCTCTTTCTACAATTGTTATTTCAAGGAAGTGATTACTTAAACGGTGTCTCTATAGCTGTTCTATAGAATGAACCCTTATAGTCAAGACTGATCATCTGAATATCTATTCCGAACAGGTCATGCATCTCGTTTTCATAAAGAAAAGCACAAGGGAATACATGGCTGATACTGTTTATAGGCTGATCTTCAGTAAGAATAATCTTAACCTGGCAAACCTCAAGTGCCTTGCCAAAGCTGTAAACAAGTTCGTAGCCTTCAGCGGTTCTTGTAGCGCACTGCTGCATAAGATGATAGCCATCGAATTTGAGTCTCTGAGCCTCGTCGATGATTTCTTCCGCCTTAACAATCTTTAAATCCATATTCATCAGGCGTTTCCTCCTTCATCTTTTTTAGGCGCTGCAGTCGCTGTAGCTGCAGGTGCAGGATTAGCTGCTGCAGCAGGTGCTGCGGGCTTGGGAGCGGGCTTTGCAGTCTGAGCAATCTTAGCCTCAGCCTGCTCACGAAGTGCTTCCTCTGTAAGTACTGCATCGTACTGAGTTGCAGGATCATAATCCTCAGCCTTCATACGTACTGCAATCTTACTGTAATCAACTGTGCAGTAGCCCTGCTTCATTGATTCCTTAACCTTTACTCTCTTTTCCTCAAGAATAGCAAGTGCCTTAACAACACCATCAATAAGTGCCTCAGGTCTTACAGCACATCCGGGAACATATACGTCAACCGGAACGACCTTGTCTGAACCACCAAGGATGTTATAGCACTCCTTGAAGATACCACCATCGCATGAGCAGATACCGCAGGCAATAACTACCTTCGGATCAGGCATCTGATTATACAGCTGTCTGACAACCGGTGCGGTCTGTGCATTGATACCACCTGTAAGAAGAAGGATATCAGCATGCTTGGGGTTACCTGTATTTATAATTCCGAATCTCTCTACATCATAAAGAGGAGTCATTGTTGCAAGAACCTCAATATCACATCCGTTGCAACTGGATCCATCATAATGTAATACCCAGGGTGATTTTGAAATTTTCATAGTTTCTCCTTTTATTTACCAATTACACTTAAGATAAGAAGATTGGTTCCTGCTGTTACAAGGATCACAACCCAGCTTGAAACAAGCATTGCCATGTATTTAACACGAGGAAATACATTATCAATCAGTGTCTCCATAAGATAGAAGATCACACAAGCGATAAGAGCCCAAACGATACTGATAGGATTCTTGTAGATGAAGAACATTGCTACGATACCCATCATAAGTACTTCGTCATACCACTCTGCTATCTCGTAAAACGCAAGGTTTGTACCAGAGATATCAGATGTAAGACCCTTAACCATCTCCTGGTGTGCGTGATGTGATGTACTCATGTCAAAAGGAGATTTTCTGAACTTAATTGTAAGGATGAATAAAAATCCAATAAGCATACCGGGAATCTTGCAGATTGCAGGGTTAGCTGCCTGTACAAGGTCATTAACCATGAAGCTTCCGTTTGCCTCGTAGAAACCGATAGCAACAAGAAGAATCATAGGCTCATAACACATCATCTGTAAGAGCTCACGGTTTGCACCAAGTGCACTGTAAGGTCCGTTGGTTGAATAAGCAGCAAGTACCATCATAACCTCTGACATAGACAGAGCGAAGAATACGAGCAGCATATCGCCACCGGCAAAGAAAAGCGCACCTGTGAAAATTGTAAATATTGTGTAAGCGATTACAAAGAGAACCTGGATACTGTTAACAACAGTCGTCTGCTTTGCAAGAAGCTTGTACACATCATAAAACGGCTGAAGAAGCGGCGGTCCCTGCCTTCTCTGCATACGAGCAGAAACAACACGGTCGATACCTTCCATCAGGCCTCCGATAATCGGAGCAAGTAAAATATAAAGAACTACTTTAATAATTATCGCTGTCATCAGAAAGCACCTCCGCATACAATAATCAGCATTACGATCACGATAATCGCAGAGATCACAATACTGGGTGCAAGAAGTTTATCCTCGCCGAAATAATCTGTCATGTACCAGTTGGACATGTAGAGAGGTCTCTCCTTACCAAATGAATCGATAAAGTGACGGTCATCTCCAGCATTAACACCGGCTACGTATGACATTGTCATCTTACTCTTCTTACCGATAGCAAGTATTCTGCTTCCGATCGGAATAGCAAATATCATAGCTACCATGATCATCATGATGATGACATCGGAACCGCCAATTACATTCGGAATGTTCTTGTGGAATGCCTCGTTAAGGATAGGCTGTACCATGATGTCTGACATCTTAGGGAATGCAAAGCACATTACAATGATCATGCATGTAAGAGGTACAAGTGAAATCATCTCACTCTTGGGAGTGATGTCCTCAAGCTCATATGACTGATGGATTACAGTACAGATCTTTCCAAGCCATTTTGCCCAGTAGAAAAGTGTTGAGCCTGAACCAAATACAAGGAAAAGAACAAGCCATACTGAATTTGAATCAACGAAGGACTTAAGAGCTGCCCACTTTGATACAAGCATTCCAAAAGGAGCCATGAACATACCGCAGATACCGATGATCATGATAAATGCAAGCTTGGGAAGCTTGATAATAAGACCATGCATATCCTCGACATCTCTGCTGTGCATGCAGTTCTCAATATCACCGACTGTCTGGAACAGAAGTGACTTGGAAACAGCGTGGAAAAGAATGAGCATTGTTGCTGCCCATACACCCTCTGTTGTACCTGTTCCTGCGCAGGCTGTGATAAGACCAAGGTTTGAAATTGTTGAATAAGCAAGCACCTTTTTACCATCACTAACAGTGATTGCAAGAAGTGATGCTGCGAAGAATGTAAATCCGCCGATAACGGTGATCATAATTCCTGTGAACTGTCCCTTGAACATAGGAGACAATCTTATAAGCATGTACACACCGATCTTAACCATGGTTGCTGAGTGAAGAAGTGCACTACTGGGAGTAGGCGCAACCATCGCTCCAAGAAGCCATCTTGAGAACGGGAACTGAGCACTCTTGGTAAGAGCTGCAAAAGCAATCAGTGTAACAGGAATCATAATAAGCTTGTTCTGTCTGGGAACAATTGCTGTGAGCTGGCTAAGGTTAGAAATCTTGAAGAAAAGATTGCCATAAAGAAGCGCAGCTGCAAATCCGCATCCTCCGAGAAGGTTCATCCAAAGAGCTCTGAAGCTGTTGTTAATAGCCTCTTCTGTTCTTGTGTAACCTATAAGAAGGAATGAGCAGACACTGGTAATCTCCCAGAAGAAATAAATCCAGCCGAGATTATCAGAAACAATAAGACCAAACATAGCTCCAATGAACACAAAGAGAAGTGCCAGGAAATAGTTTGATCTGTCCTCAACATCAGTGTGATGATTGTGGTAATCCTTCATGTAGCCGACTGCATAAATGCAGATAAGGATACCAACTATACCAACGATAAGGATCATTACCGCAGAAAGGAAATCTACTCTTAAATGAGCATTACCTTCAACGGCATAGCCTGAGAGATCCATAGCAAGAACAGGAATTGTTCCTATCATGGACAAAAGTATCGCGTAATATTTTTTATACTTAATACTCAGGAAAATTACGACACACATAAGAAGGATCTCTCCTCCCATTATGATATGGTCGTGGGGAGCAGTCGCAGTCAGATAAGTATTGTGAGTAGTTCCCTTCATAGAAAGAACTCTGATACCAACCATGATAGCAGTAGCCATAACGCTGAAGCCACCTACGATTGCAACGAAATTACGCAGTAGTGATGAATTCCTTATGCAGAACATGAGAACTGCAATTACAAAAGGAAAAAGAATAAGGAAACTCACTGCTTTAAGAATTGAAATAGTCAAGGAATCTCCACCCCTTTCAGGATAAATTTATTAGGCAAACTAATTGTATAAAATACACAAAAGACGCCTTACATATACTACCACAAAATGTTTTAATTTTCATAAAAAATTGTTATAAAAAAAACAAATTATTTATAAAAATTTTAGCGCACATTTTCTATTACCAAATACAGTAATCTGTAAAGCTCTTTTGCATCTTTTTCAGAGAGTTTTACACAGCTTCCAATCTTTGTCGGAATCTCTTTTGCCTTTTCCTTAAGAGCCTCTCCTTCCTTGGTTATGGAGACAAGAAGATTTCTCTCATCAGACTTTGATCTTGTACGCTTCAAATATCCCTTGCTCTCAAGTTTCTTAAGAACAGGAGTAAGCGTACCTGAATCAAGGTAAAGATACTCTCCAAGTGTCTTTACGTTCATCTCCTTCTTCTCCCATAAAACCATCATGGTGATGTACTGGGTGTATGTGAGATCCACTTTATCAAGAAAAGGCTTATACGCCCTTATGATCTCCTTTGAACACGCATAAAGCGGAAAGCACAGCTGATTCTCCAATTTTAATGAATCATAATTATCACAACCCATATTTCCCTCCTAGATCATATTAAAAATAAATATAATTTATAAATTGTACACAATAATACTACATTATGTATAATATCACAAAATAAGATTATTTCAATGATTTTAATAAATATATAATCAAAATTTAAATGATTTATCCCAAATTAAAAGGATGCTCTCGCATCCTTTTATTATTACTCTTTAATAGTATGCTTCATATTGCGAATCGGAATATTCGCGTAAAGCGCAGGAACACTCTTATTGTCCGTGTCAGCGCCCTCTGTATCCATCTGTGTAAACTTGATATCAAGACCTGCCTGATCAACCTCAACATACTTTGAAAGCACCTCAAGTATGTCGTTTTTGATTCGTTCCATTATTTCAGGATTACAGCTCTGTCTGTCTGAAACAAGTACAAGCTTAAGACGGTCCTTGGCTGCCTGACTAGAGGACTTTTTCTTAAAAATATCAGTCAGTTTCATGGCATTTCCCCCTTATCACCTACGAAATACGTTTGCGATAGCTGCAAAAAAGCCCTTTTTATCCTCAAGGTTGAGGAAAGGAACTGATTCACCAAGTATTCTGCGGCAAATGTTCATGTACGCCTGTCCTGCAAGTGAGCTGTCTCCAGCGAGCGGCTCACCATTATTAGTTGCTATTACAATGCTCTCATCATCAGGTACTACACCTAAGAGCTCAACTGCAAGGATATCGATTACATCCTCAGCGCTCATCATATCTCCGCGCTTTACCATATCTGGACGAAGTCTGTTAACTATAAGCTGAGTCTTGCCAATCTCATTAGCTTCAAGAAGTCCGATAATTCTGTCAGCATCACGAACTGCAGAAACCTCAGGAGTTGTTACAACTATAGCTCTCTCAGCACCGGCAATAGCATTCTTAAATCCCTGTTCAATACCGGCAGGGCAATCCATGATTACATAGTCGAATTCCTGCTTGAGTTCATCTGCCAGCTTCTTCATCTGGTCAGGAGTTACACTGGTCTTATCCTTTGTCTGAGCAGCAGGTAAAAGGAAGAGTGAATCAAATCTCTTATCTCTTATCATAGCCTGCTTAACCTTGCAGCTCCCCTCAACTACATCTACAAGATTGTATACGATGCGGTTCTCAAGTCCCATAACCACATCAAGATTTCTAAGACCTATATCGGTGTCGATCAAAACTACCTTTTTGTTAAGCTTAGCAAGGCCTGTTCCGATATTAGCCGTAGTTGTTGTTTTTCCGACTCCGCCTTTGCCGGAAGTTACTACTATTACTTCTCCCATTCTATCCTCCGTAATTTTTTTATAGAAAAACTCTTGCCTTTTTTCTATACAAATCGATTATCGCGCAAAAATGCTGCGCCGTAAACATCTTTTACAATATGACCGTTCAAAATATATGCGACTTCAGTGCTTTTTTCCTTCTGAGTTTTAATAAATTTCCTGGTCTTTATCCTTGGTCCCTCATCAGAATCAGGTGAGATGGCTATTGTATTTGCTATCCTAACCTGCAAGGGATTAAATTCAAGTGCCATTACAAAAGCTGTCTCATCACCGGTAGCTCCGGCGTAAGCGCTTCCTCGTAATGATCCCATTACAAATATACTTCCATCTGATGTGATTGAAGCACCCGGTTTAATATCTCCAAGTACAATAACACTTTTATCATATGTGACAGATTGCCCTGATCTCAGATTACCTGTATAAATTGCAGCCTGATCCTTGGCAGCCTGGATATTATCTTCGTTTATTATTTCTTCTTCAGTTTCATCACTTACCTGTTTTTCTTCCACAACCGGTGTTTCAGGCTGTTTTACATAGCTGGCAAAAATCCTGTCTGTTACAGGATCCTCTCTCAGCACACAAGTAACGTTAATATCACAATTGTCAGAAATAGCTTTGAGGATCTCATTTTCCTCTTTATCATAAAGAATTCTGCCTCTGATTATCATCCCCATAGAGGCTTTGCCCAGAAATGAGCGTGATTCCCGAAACTTTTCCGCAACCTCGGCAATAAGGAGGTCAAATGAAATCTTCGGATCCAATTCTAGAATAATTCCGGTACCGGTTCCCTTCAGATTAACCAATCCCATTCGTTACTATTCCTCCAAACAAAACTTTACGATGTATTAAGATAAAATACCCCTGCCGTAATGACTACGGCAAGGGCAATCTCATTATAATTATTCTCAAGAATTAAGCGAGATTACTGCATACCTGCCTGCTTAGCAACCTCTTCTGCAAAGTTCTCTTCTCTCTTCTCGATGCCTTCACCTGTCTCGAAACGAACAAAACGCTTGATAGAAAGGTTTGCACCATTCTCCTTAGCAACCTGTGCAACGTACTGAGCAACAGTCTGCTTACCATCTTCAGCCTTAACGAATACCTGCTGATTAAGGCAGATCTCCTTAAGTTCCTTCTGAAGACGACCCTCAAGCATCTTCTCGATGATCTGCTGAGGCTTTCTCTTTCCTTCAGGAAGCTCCTCGTTCTCCTTTGTAGCCTGAGCAAGAAGGATCTCCTTCTCATGGTTTCTGAACTCCTCAGAAACATCGTTCATATCACCATACTTAGGATAAAGAGCTGCAATCTGCATTGCAATGTTCTTGATAGCGTCCTTGATGTTATCGTTAACAACATCTGTTGCAGCCTCAACAAGAACTGAAATTCTTCCACCACCGTGAACGTAAGGAACTACGATACCGTCTGTAGCCTCAACCTTCTCGAAACGACGAATGCTGATCTTCTCAGAGATAACTGCTGTGATCTCTACAAGAGCTTCTGAAACTGTCTTAGAAGCATCAAGATTCCACTTCTCAGCCATGAAGCTATCCATATCCTTAGCATCAGACTCAACAGCCTGCTTAGCAACTGCCTCTACGAATTCCTGGAACTGCTCGTTCTTAGCAACGAAGTCAGTCTCTGAGTTAACCTCAACAACTGCTGCTGTCTTGTCATCCTTAACAGCGATTCTTGTAAGACCTTCAGCTGCGATTCTGCTAGCCTTCTTCTCAGCCTTAGCCTGTCCATTCTTTCTAAGAAACTCTACTGCTGCATCCATATCGCCGTTGGTCTCTGTAAGTGCCTTCTTGCACTCCATCATACCAGCGCCTGTAGATTCACGTAACTCTTTAACCATTGCTGCTGTGATAGCCATGTGTATTAATCCTCCGATTTAATTATTTTTATATACGAATTATTCCTCTGTAGCCTCAGCTGCCTCTTCCTCAGCTGCAGCATCAGATGTAAGGTTCTCTGCACCCTGATTAGCCTCGATAACAGCGTCAGCCATCTTACCAACAAGAAGCTTTACTGCACGGATAGCATCATCGTTACCAGGAATGATGAAGTCAAGCTCGTCGGGATCGCAGTTTGTATCGCCGATACCGATAAGTGTGATTCCAAGTGCCTCTGCTTCCTGAATGCAGATTCTTTCCTTCTTAGGATCTACTACAAAGATAGCGTCAGGGATTCTCTTCATATCGCGGATTCCGCCAAGAACCTTGTCAAGCTTCTCGTATTCCTTCTTGAGCTGTGCAACTTCCTTCTTGGGAAGAACATCAAAAGTACCATCTTCCTGCATCTTCTCAAGCTTCTTAAGACGCTCGATTCTGCTCTGGATTGTGCGGAAGTTTGTAAGCATACCACCAAGCCATCTCTCGTTTACATAGTACATACCACAACGCTCAGCCTCTGTCTTAACAGCGTCCTGTGCCTGCTTCTTTGTACCAACGAAAAGGATTGTACCACCCTGTGATGCGATCTCAAATACTGCCTTGTAAGCCTCGTCAACCTTTACAACTGACTTCTGAAGATCGATGATGTGGATACCATTTCTCTCTGTGAAGATGTAAGGAGCCATTTTAGGGTTCCATCTTCTGGTCTGGTGTCCGAAATGTACACCTGCTTCAAGTAACTGTTTCATTGATACAACGCTCATTTTAATACCTCCGTTTGGTTAATCTTCCGCAGGTCCTGTACCCGTAGTTCCACAAGGTGCGTCATCCTGTGGCAGGCTCCCCATCCGATCAGTTATTGACACCAAAAGGGGATAAAGACCTACGTGTTTATTTGCTACGCCTGTACCAAAGGGCATAGTACGCCTACTTGGCACAGCTTAGTTATAATATCACAGCAAATCCGATATTTCAACATTTTTCAGAGCTTTTTTCAAAAAAAAGAAGCGGTTTTCCCACTTCTTTTTAATTGCCGGTTATTATGTTGGCAACCTTTTCGTAGTCGGCGCCCTCAGGAATCACCTTGGTACCGGAGCGGATTATCCTGTCAATGCCTCTGTCTATAAGATATCTGTTGAAGCTGACAGCATTGTCCACTATCCCTTCATTAAATAAAAGCTCAGCAACCTGGTCGGAGCTCTTTCCGCCGGGAATGGTGACTGTCTTGCCGGATACAGCAGGGGCTGCAGGAGCCGGCTTAACTTCCTCATCTGTTGTTTCTTCAGCATTGTCTAATGATGAAGATTCTTCACCTGAAGCATCAGCAATGGCAACTGCTGTGCTCAGCTCTGCTGCTGTTGGCTCTGTGGTGACAAGTGAAACTTCTTTTTCAGGGCCGACAGGATCCTCTGAAGCTTCGCTATCCGCAGCTGCTCCTTCTTCCTCTTTCTGAGCCACGTCTGAAACAGTCGTATCTGCTTCAGGCTCATCCTGGTGCTCTTCTTCAGATATTTCTTTTCCTGCCTGATCCAGTGTCTGATCGGATGTAGATGCATCATCGCTTTGCTCCTCTGCAGGCTCCTTGTGAGTGTCGGAAAGTGTTCCCTGGTCTGCCTCCACCATACCCAGGGCTTTGGCTCTCTGGATAATCTCGGCATCACTTAAGGTTGCCTTTCTGCCTCCCAGGGCAAATCCCATAACTATCGCAGTCAGGATAATACCGATACCCATTCCGCGAAGATAATACTTTAATTTCATATATCAAATCCCCTACCTGACTTTTCTGTGCTTGTTGGAAAGATCTATAACAAGCTTTACTTCCCCGATACCAAGTCCCAGTTCTCTTGCTATTACCATGTTTGATTTGCCCTGTTTGTGCATCTCGATGATCTGCTTGTTCTGTGAAACAGGGTCATTGGCCGTAAGCTCCTTCATGGATCTGTCAGGATTCTTGGCCTTGGGTTCAACTCTTACTGCCTCAGTGATGGGAACAACCTTGGATGGCGCCTGTTCCTTATTGTTGCCTATAACGTGAAGAGATGATGCCTGATCCCGGGAAATGTGCTGGGCAGGAATCTCCTTAAGGCCCTCCAGATCAACTATGTGTTTCTCATCAACATAGCCGCTCTGCTTGATGGGTTCAGGCTCCGGCTCCTTTTGCGCCGTGGGTGTGACAACTTCCCTGACAGCTTCGCCTGCCTCCGGCTTTGGCTGACGGACAGGATTAACTGGCGCGGAAGGAATCTCTTTTTCCTTGACGGGTATCCTTATGCCCGAGAGCTTCTCCTCATTCTCATCAAGAAGAACTGCTCTTACAGTACTGCTCTAAACATTCCTGAGGGAATTGGTGGCATCCAATGCCTCCTTGGCGGTGGCTTCCGCATCTCTGACTGCCTGCTTGGCCTCATCGGTCTTCCTGGTAACCTCGCTGACAACACTGGTAAGATTCTTGTGCTTGTCATTGAGCATATCGTACATGAACATTACTTCGTCGTGATTTTTATGGATATCATTGATAACGGTGTCAGAGTATTCGCCGATGGCAGACATCTTCTCATTGGAGATGCGCTCCATGGCCCGCTCTGTCCTGTCTAAAGAATTCTCGACACTGCCTTCTACCATATCTTCTATGGTGTCCTTCTGCTCCTCGACCTCGCGCTTAACAAGCTCACGGATTTCTTTTTCCATAAGCACTTTGTCTTCTTCATCAAGCTCCCTGCCGGCAGGAAGAAGGTAACCC
>JAEEGF011625254.1_pt1 | contig 11760 bp, 7 predicted proteins | sample 9134171 | NCBI WGS metagenome assembly JAEEGF01 (sample SAMN16246542, study PRJNA631951) | gut metagenome | biome: gut microbiome; feature: rumen; material: AP-attached | host: Bos | place: Iran: Karaj | collected 2018-10 | reverse complement strand
ACAGGTGAATCTGTTCCAAGGAAAGTAAGAACAGGGGATCAGATCATCAGCGGCTGTGTTAACGGAGAAGGCGTTCTTAAAGTACAGGCCACAAAGGTTTATGAGGATTCTACAGTTGCCAAAATACTGGAGCTTGTAGAAAATGCCAGCAACAAAAAGTCCAGAATGGAGAACTTTATTACGAGATTTGCCCGTTACTATACTCCGGTAGTAACAATCGGAGCGGTTCTGCTTGCCGTTCTTCCTCCGATCTTTGGACAACTTCCTCTATCTGACAGTATCAGAAGAGCATGCGTTTTCCTTATAGTTTCCTGCCCTTGTGCACTGGTTATATCTGTTCCTCTTGGATTTTTCGGCGGAATAGGCGCTGCATCCAAAATCGGTGTACTTGTTAAAGGAAGTAACTTCCTAGAAGCTGTATCACTAGTAGACAGAGTAGTATTTGACAAAACAGGAACGCTTACTCTTGGTGAGTTTAAGGTTGCCAAAATTAACCCATTTAATGGTGTGACTGAAGATGAACTTCTTGAAATCGCAGCAACAGGTGAGAGTATTTCAAATCATCCGATAGCAAGATCTATAATAGCTGCCTATAAAGAGAAATTTGGAGATAAAGAACCTGATTCATCTTCGATAAATGCAAAGGAAATTGCAGGCCACGGCGTTTCTGCAATGTACGGAGGAAAAGAGCTTCTTCTTGGAAATGCCAAGCTTTTGGAAGATAGAAATATCCCGTTCATGGCACCTAATGAATACGGAACCGTAGTATATGCTTCTCTAGGTGGTAAGTTCATCGGTTCAATCGTAATTTCCGATGTGATCAAGGCTGAGGCAAAAGAAGCTATCGAATCTATGAAAAAGGTTGGCGTTAAAAAGACAATTATGCTGACCGGAGACAGAAAGTATACTGCTGATTATGTGGCAGCACAGGTCGGTATTGATGAGATTCATTCAGAGCTCTTACCTGCAGATAAAGTAAGCAGGGTTGAAAAAATGCTAAATGAAGCGGATAATAATTGTAATTTAGCTTTTGTGGGGGATGGTATCAACGATGCTCCTGTACTTATGAGAGCAGATGTTGGAATTGCCATGGGATCTCTTGGTAGCGATGCTGCTATTGAGGCGGCTGACATTGTCATCATGGATGATGATATCAGAAAGATTTCCGCTATTATAGCAATAGCACGTAAGACTATCAGAATAGTAAAGGAGAACATAGCTTTTGCACTTGGTGTAAAGGTTTTGATATTAGTACTTGGTGCACTTGGAATAGCTTCTATGTGGCTTGCAGTATTCGGCGATGTTGGTGTCGCAGTACTTGCCATCCTTAACTCCATGAGGGCGATGAAACTGGACAAGTGAGGTAATTATATATATGGCTAGAGCAGGACTTGACGTTGGAGAACTTCTTTTAAAGCTGATGACCAGGGAAACCGGTGAGATCAGCAAGGTGGATTATGCTCCTCAAAAACCTGAATTTCAAAAGAATTCAGTAATGGGAGAGCAGTTCCTTGTAAGGAAGTCACCTGAATCCCAGGGCGTCAGTTCTGCTTTTTTTACGGAACTTATCAGGATTCTGAATGAGAACAGAAAGTGTAATATGCACAAATTCATGGCAGTAAGACATGGATATGTTATCGCGGAGTGTGCCTTTGAACCCTATGACATGGATATGTGGCATGTTTCGTATTCTATGTGCAAAAGTATCGTAGGCATGGCGATAGGTCTTTTGGTTGAAGAGGGCAAGATAACTACTGACACCAATATAAATAATATATTCAGCACCAGAAAAGGGCCTCTTGGCTTTCTTAAAAAGAATGTCACTGTGGAAAATCTTCTTAATATGTCAAGTGGTGTTGAGTTTGGCGAAGCAGGTGCTATAAGCGGAAATGACTGGAGAAAAGAGTTTTTGAATTCCGGTTTTAAATTTGAACCGGGAACACAGTTTGAGTATAACAGCATGAATACATATATGCTGTCTGCGATTGTTACCGAGATCACCGGTAAATCTCTTTTTGAATTCTGTAAGGAACGTATCTTTGATCCAATGGGAATTAAAAGAGTTTACTGGGAGAGCTGTCCTCAGAGCATCACAAAAGGCGGTTGGGGACTGTTTATGCGTGCAGAGGATATGGCTAAGCTGGGCGTACTATACCTCCAAAAAGGAAAGTGGAACGGCGAGCAGATAATACCTGAGAGTTGGGTATACAGATCAACTTCATGGCAGATTGAAACCGGGAAAGATGACAATGAACATTATGGATACCAGCTTTGGATAAATGATGACAGGCCGGGCTCGTATGCTTTTAATGGAATGCTCGGACAGAATGTCTTTGTATATCCTGACATTGATATGGTTGTAGTTACCAATGCAGGCAACAGTGACATTTTCCAGACAAGTCTCATGGCTGTTACTATCAGAAATCACATGAAAGATGTCATAGAGGTTTTCGATGAGCCACTGCCTGAGAATTTTGCGGCGCTTTCGGAGCTTAAGGCAATCTGTAAGTCTGTAAGCGGAAGAACAGCAGATTTTCCGGTTATTGCAAATGGTGGTTTCAAAAGAAAAAGTATAGCGATGACAACCGGAAGACCGAGTAAGAGAAATGTTTCCGTAAGTAATAAAAGAGCTTCTTTTAAATCTTCGTTACACTATTTTAATAATGTAAATGAGAATTCTCTTATAAATGAATGGTTTACCAAGGTGGATGGAAAGACCTATGACCTTGATGTGACTGGAATAGGTATTTTTCCGCTTATGATGCAGATCGTACACAATAACTTTACGGATGGTATTCGTAAAATCGGCTTCAGAAAGGGCAAAAACAACTCATTTTTTATAGAGATATATGAGGGAGAGGCTATTTTTAGCTTAAGATGCGGTTTTGGTGGCAAAAGATATACCAGTCTTATCAATATGCATGGAGAAAAGTATCTTGTTTCTTTATCTTCAAGTTGTAAGACAGACGAATACAACAGGCTGGTTCTTAGAAATGATATCTATTTTCTTGAAGAGGCATGCAGCAGGACTTTGAATATTTATTTTGAAGATGATGCTGTGGACAGAATAGACAGAAAAGGTACATTTATTCATCCATCGGTTCCAAATGAAATTGAACTCAGATTTTTTGAGACACCGGGAACAAATATGCTTATTGACACTATGAGAAACCTTGCACCTGATGGACTTGGCGGAGTTCAGGGGATGGTTTATAACCGATTTGTAAAAGGTGGAATGAAAGGGGTACTGGAGGAAGCAGTAAAAAGTACGCTTCAGCCTGTTGTACGTGGACACTTAACCCCATTTATATGATATACTGATTCTATATCTGACTATTGAATAAGCGAGGTATTTTTTATGACGAATTATGAAAAACTCTTATCATGTAAAGAAGCAGTACGAAAGAAAACAGACTTTGTGCCTGATGTGGCTCTTGTACTTGGCTCAGGCCTTGGTGGTTTTGCTGATAATATTAAAATCGAGACTGAAATTGAATATAAGGATATTCCGGGATTCCCTGTATCAACTGTTCCGGGACATGCAGGCAAGTTTATTTTTGGATATCTTGGTGATGTGAAGATTGTCTGCATGAAGGGAAGAGTTCATTTCTATGAGGGCTACGATATTCATGACGTAGTTCTTCCTGCAAGACTTATGGGACTTCTTGGAGCTAAGGTTTTGTTCCTTACAAATGCTGCAGGTGGTCTTGGACAGGGCTTTAATGCAGGTGATCTTATGCTCATCACAGATCATGTTTCAATCTTTGCACCTAATCCATTGATTGGACCTAATCTTGATGAACTTGGACCTAGATTCCCTGATATGTCTAATGTCTACAAAAAAGAGCTGCAGGATATAATCAGACAGACTGCTAAAGAGAACGGCATCGAGCTCAAAGAAGGTGTTTATTGTCAGCTTACAGGTCCTTCATTTGAGTCACCTGCTGAAATCAGACTTCTTCAGGGACTTGGTGTTTCTGCAGTAGGTATGAGTACAGTAAATGAGGCGATTGCAGCTAATCATATGGGACTTAAGGTTTGCGGTGTTTCATGCATAAGTAACCTGGCAGCAGGTCTTTCCGATAATCCGCTTTCTCATGAGGAAGTTCAGGAAGCAGCAGATAAGGCAGCACCATTGTTTACAAAGCTTGTTACTGAATCAATCAAGCGATTCAAGTAATCTTTTTTATAGGGGATCCAAGGTATGAGATATCGTTTTTATAATGCGCGCATTTTGACCATGGAAGATGAGAAAGACGTTTTTAATGGGGAGTTATGGGTAATCGGAGACAGAATTAAATTCGTCGGTACTTCTAAAGAAGCTTTGGAATATACACAGAATCATGAGGATGAAATCCTTATATGGGATAGGGAGATTGACTGCAATGGTAATCTCCTTATGCCGGGATTTAAAAATGCTCATACTCATTCAGCCATGACACTCATGAGATCTAAAGCTGATGATCTGCCACTACTTGAGTGGTTAAACAAACAGATTTTTCCGGTTGAAGCAAAGATGTCTGCAGAGGATATCTATCATCTGTCAAAGATTTCCATTTTGGAATATCTTACAAGCGGTATGACGGCTGCTTTTGAAATGTATCTCACACCATATTCGGTGGCAGATTCTTTCAGGGATTGTGGGTTTAGATGTGTTCAGACAAGCTGTGTGAACAATTTTAGCCAATCCCTTGAGCTTCTTGAAAACTATTACAATGATTTAAACGGAAGAGATGAATATAACTCTTTTATGTTTGGGCTTCATGCAGAATATACCTGTTCAAAAGAACTGCTTGAAAAATGCTCTGAGCTTGTTCATAAGTACAAGGCACCATTTTGGGCTCACATTCAGGAAACTGAATCAGAAACAAAAGAGTGTATCGATAGATATGGTATGACCCCAATAGAAGTTTTTGACAGTCTGGGACTTTTTGACTATGGCGGAGGCGGATATCACCTTGTATGGACCAATGATCATGACAGAGAAATCATGAAGAAAAGGGGATTGTATGCTGTAACAAATCCCGGATCCAATACCAAACTTGCCAGCGGAATAGCTCCAATAAAAGAATATCTTGAAAATGACATTCCTGTTGCCATAGGTACAGATGGACCTGCAAGCAATAACTGCCTTGATATGTTCAGAGAAATGTTTTTGGTTACAGGTCTTGCAAAGCTTAAGAATATGGATGCTAGTTGTATTGATGCTTCTTTAGTTCTAAAGATGGCAACAGTTAATGGTGCTAAAGCTATGGGACTTTATGATGCAGATGTTTTGGCGGAAGGAAAGCTTGCGGATATTATCATGCTCGATATGCATCAGCCTAATATGCAGCCTGTTAACAATATTGTTAAGAATATTGTCTATAGCGGCAGTAAGAGCAATGTCCTTATGACAATGATCGGGGGATATATCAGATACGAAAACGGTAAATTTGATATAGGAGCCGATCCGGAAGAAATATATGCCAAGGCAGAAGAAATAAAGAAAAGGATTTATGCGTAATAAAGAATGGAAGCTTTGATTTTGTTGGCGTTCCTTGTTGGAATATCTGTAATTGCTTATATACTGGGACTTCGTGATCAGATAAGAGCTGAGAAATATCTTATGACAAGGCTTAAAAAGAGCTTTGGAGATGCTCCAAAACGTGAATATAAGCCTGATGAACTAGATCATTTACTTGGATATTACAAAAATCATCAGGAAACATTTCAACTTGATGATACTACATGGAATGACTTGAATATGGATGGCGTATTTGCCAGAATGAATTATTGTCTTAGTGCCGCAGGAGAAGAGTACCTCTACTATATGCTTCGCAGCCCTAAGCAAAATGACGATTTTGATGACCTTGAAAAGAAAGTGGATTTCTTTCAGAAAAATGAAGATGCCAGAATAAAATGTCAGCAGATTTTTGCAAAGATAGGAAGAAACATCAGATATTCAATCTATGATTATATAGATTATCTCGATGATGCTTCCAAATTCAGTAACAAAGAGCATTATCTGATGCTTATTCTTATGGCGATAGCACTTTGTTTTTGCTTTATCAACTTCGCTGTTGGTTTTGTTTTTTTCATTGTGTTGGTAGTAATAAATCTTGTGAGATATTTCAAGGTTAAGGGCGAGATCGAACCTTATCTTGCATCTTACAGATATATTATGAGAGTTATTAACTCCGTTTCATATTTTGATAAAGTATCATTTCCTGAGCTTAAGGATGATATTGATGCGTTAAAAAAGGCGTCTGTTCAGTTAAAGGCATTTAGCAGAGGCTCATATATTCTCATGTCATCAAGCAGGATGAATTCCGGTGGTAATCCGGCGGAACTTCTTTTGGACTATATAAGAATAGCAACACATGTCGACCTTATTAAGTTCAATCAGATGTACAAGCAGATAATGAAGCATAAAGAAGACCTTGATGCTATTCTTACCATTACAGGTAAGCTTGAAAGTTATATTTCAATTGCATGCTTTAGAGAATCTTTTAAGGGATACTATTGTCTGCCTAAGTTCGAGGGAGAATCCTACAGGGCAAAAGAGATGATTCATCCTCTTATAGTAAATGCAGTAGCCAATGATATTGATACCAAGAAGGGTGTCCTTATAACAGGCTCCAATGCTTCCGGCAAATCTACTTTCCTTAAGACAAGTGCCATCAATACTGTTCTTGCCCAGTCTGTTCATACTGTATTGGCAAAAGAATATGTGGCACCGCTTTACAGAGTTTACTCATCAATGGCACTTAAAGATGATATTTTTGAAGGCGACAGTTACTATATAGTTGAGATAAAGTCGATTAAGAGAATTCTTGATGCAGCCAGAGAAGAAGGAAATAAGGTACTTTGCTTTGTTGATGAAGTTTTAAGAGGCACCAATACTGTTGAGAGAATAGCGGCATCAACTCAGATTCTTAAGACATTTGCAAAAAGAAATGTCGATTGTTTTGCGGCTACTCATGATATTGAGCTCACAAGTCTTCTCAAAGACTTCTTTGGCATATATCATTTTGAAGGTGATGTTACCGATAACGATGTACATTTTGATTATAAGATCAAGTCCGGTCCGGCCACTAACAGGAATGCGATCAAACTACTGGGCGTTCTTGGGTATGATGACCAGATAGTGGACGATGCACAGAATCTTGCAGATAGATTTTTATCTACAGGAAATTGGAGTTAAGAAGGGATTTATATGTTAGTTTCTATATATTCAGATGGTTCAGCAAGAGGAAATCCGGATGGCCCGGGAGGATATGGTACAATTCTCAGATATGTTGATCCAAAAGGCGAAACTCATGAAAAAGAGTTGAGCGCAGGTTATGACAAGACGACCAATAACAGAATGGAGTTAATGGGAGCTATTGTCGGACTTGAAAGTCTGAACAGACCTTGTGAAGTTCAGATGTTTTCAGATTCCAAGTATGTTATAAGTGCTTTCAATGAGCATTGGATAGAAAACTGGATAAAAAGAGGCTGGAAGACTGCAAGTAAGCAACCGGTCAAAAATGTTGAGCTTTGGAAGAGGCTTATTGAAGCTGCAAAGCCGCATAAGATAACATGGAACTGGGTTAAGGGGCATGCAGGTCACGCTGAAAATGAAAGATGTGATGAGCTTGCAACTACAGCTGCCGATCAGCCTGTGGATTATCTTTTACATGATGATGGCGGAGATTTGCGATGATCTATTATATAGCTGACTGCCATTTTTATCATGCTACGCTTAATACCAAAATGGATAAGCGCGGGTTCTCAGATGTAACCGAAATGAATGAGTACATGATAGATAAGTGGAACAATAAGGTTACTAATGCAGATACCGTAGTTATACTGGGGGATTTGTCTCTTGGCAAAGTTGAAGAGACAAATGAGCTTATCCATAGATTAAAAGGAAAGCTTTGTCTTATTACAGGCAATCATGACAAGTATGTGACATCTCCTGATTTTGACAGTGGGAGATTTGAATGGATTGATAATTACAGGGAAGTAACCGATTCTCAAAAGAAGGTTATTTGTTGCCATTATCCGATTCCTTTTTATGATGGACAATACAGGAAAAGACATAATGGTGATCCAAAGACATATATGCTCTATGGTCACGTTCATGAGACAAGAGATGAAGACCTGATGAAACAGATTATTGATCTGATACGTCAGACTCCCTATTATCCAATTGGAAGTGAAAATGAGAGTACTATTCCCTGTAATATGATAAACTGCTTTTGTAAAAGATCTGACTATACTCCACTTACCTTGGTGGAGTGGATAAAACTTAATAAAATGTAATTTTAAGCATTGGTGTATGAAATTTAAGCATGAGGGGTTTGTTTCATGAGCGGATTGGGTGGTCCGGTTTTTAAGTTAGATAGGTCTTTGGTCAAAAAAATCATTATTTCTTTTTGTGGCATATTGATAAATGTCGGGGCAATGGCATTTGTATATGCCACAGGTTTTCCTTTATATCTGAATACTATTGGAACAATACTTGTTGCCAGGGAGTGCGGACTTTTTTCTTCGCTTCTGGTGGCATTATTGTCCAATGTTCTTACTGGGACTTTTTATCCCCAGTCAATTTATTATGCAATTGTTAATATTCTGATCGCGCAGATTTCATGTTTATTTTTCTACAAACAATTAACTGAAAAAAGAGGAGGAAAGCTTCTGCTTGTATCTACACTTGCAGTAGCTTCAGGCTTGCTGGGAGGAATAATTGATTATACGCTCCTTGGATGGACTGTTAATCCTGCTTTAACCGAGCTTGAAGGATATTTTAATATATCTGAAAGCACGGGACTTAGCATAGTTTATTTTTCTGTATGCATAGTTTTCAGCTTTTTTGACAAACTTGTTTCTGTTTTAATTGTCTATCTGCTTTTATGGATATCTGCAAAGATTAAAAGTCTATCTACGTTTGATGTGCTGAAAGACAAGTTTACTGATGTCGTCAAAAAGGAAGATGAATGGGACAGAGATACCCGAAACAGATTCAGAAGAAAAATTGTCTATGTGATCGCGCTTGAAGCAACGGCTTTAACATGCGTTATTTCATGGATAAGTCTTTCTATTTACGAAAACACTATAAAAAATAACAGTATTCAGGTTGCGCTAGGAGCGGCACAACATGTTGCTGATGTTGTAATGCCCGGGGAAGTTGACGGATATCTTAAGGAAGGCGGATATGTAAAAGATGCTTCGTATACTTATGGGCTTACTAATTATGTAATTCGTTCTATTCAGAAAAACACTCCTTCTCTTGCATATTTGTATGTTTACAGAATGGAAGAGGATGGTATAAAAGTAATTTTTGATACTGATCCATATTTTGCAGAGTATGGGACTATCGGACAAAAGATAGCATATGAAGATGCCTTTGAAAAATTTATTCCGGATTTTCTTGCTGGTAAGGAAATAGATATAGTTGAAAGCAATGATAAATATGGCTGGCTGATTACTGCTTATGTACCAATTTACAGCAAAGATAAAACAAGGTGTATAGGTTACGCCGGAGCTGACGTATATATGTCAGACGTTAGTGAATATTCAAGAAGCTTTATACTCAGAGTACTTCTGATTTCAGTAAGTTTTTTGATAGTAATGCTTGCTCTTGGACTTGGATTATCCAATAAGTACCACAGCATGATGGACTATCAGTATGAAAGATTCAAAGAAGCAAAGGAAGATGCAGACAGAGCCAATCTGGCAAAAACCAGATTTTTGGCAAATATGTCCCATGAAATAAGAACACCTATTAATACGATTGTCGGAATGGATGAACTTATCTTAAGAGAAGATACATCCAATGTTCCAACCAGATATCTGAATGATATAAATGAATATGCAACTGATATCAGACTTGCTTCGGATGTTTTGCTGCAGCTTGTTAATGATATTCTTGACCTCTCAAGAATAGAATCCGGCAAGATGGAGATAGTATATGAAAACTACTATATCATGGAAGAAATCAGGGCTATTGTCAGGATGATACGTATAAGAGCCAAAGCAAAAGGCCTTGGTTTCAGTACTTTGATTGACCCTAAGCTCCCCAAGATACTTCACGGTGATAAAGGTAAGATCAAGCAGGTTCTAATAAATCTTCTTACTAATGCAGTTAAGTATACACAGGAAGGCGGATTTACTTTATCTGTTCAATGCCTTGAAAAGAAACCGGAAAAATGCAGGATACTTTTTTCTGTAAGAGATACAGGTTCAGGTATTAAGAAGGACGATATTGAAAAGCTGTTTGATGCTTTTGAAAGACTTGATTTCGATAAGAACAGTTCAATACAGGGAACAGGTCTCGGTCTTAATATCTCCAAACAGTTTGTGGCACTGATGGGAGGAGAGCTTAAGTGTGAAAGTACAATTGGAGAAGGTTCAAACTTCTATTTCTCTATAGAACAGGAAGTTCTTGATGAAACTCCGATTGGAGAATTTGTAGAGAAAACAGAAGAAGACAATAACTATAAATATGAACCATTATTCAGGGCTTCTACAGGTAAGATTCTTGTAGTTGATGACAATGAGATGAACCTTCAGGTTGTTAATGGACTTCTTCGTTCAACGAAGCTTCAGATAACGACATGTACAAGTGGTAAAGAGTGTCTTAAAAAGCTTGATGAGGGCGAGTATGATCTGATCCTTTTGGATCATATGATGCCTGAAATGGATGGAATTGAGACAATTAAGCGCATAAGGGAAATGGAAATAAAAACAAGAGTTATTGCTCTTACAGCTAACGTTACCACGGGCGGAGTAGAGTATTATAGGAGCGTTGGATTTGATGATTATCTTTCTAAACCTGTCACAGGAAGAAAACTAGAAGAGATGATATTTAAACATCTTCCTATACAGGTCTTTGACAGAAACGATGCTTCTAATGCAGAGAACTTAAGTGATTCCGCAGATGAAAATAAAAATGATGATGATGCACTTTTAAATAGCCTTAGAAATCTGCATGGAATCAACGTTGATGACGGTCTTGAATATACCGGTAGTCCAAAAGCATTATGTAAGTTTATTAATACTTTCAGAGATTCGATTGACCGTAAAACTGCCGAGCTTAAAGAGTTCTATGAGAGAAAAGATATAGAAAATTTCACTATTAAGGTTCATGCATTGAAGAGTACTGCCAGAATGATAGGAGCAAAAGAGCTTTCTGAAATGGCACTAAAGCTCGAGATGGCAGGAAAAGAAGAAAATGTGGAATACATTGATGAGCATGTAAATGAACTTTTTGAAGAATATGCAAAATACAAAGAATATTTGAAATTTTGAAGAACCAAAAAAGGGACGGGGTTAGTGGACCATAAAATGAACCACTAACCCCGTCTCCTTTAGTTTATTCTTGTAGAAAAATTATTCACCAAATACAGCCAGATAGTCTTTCTGGAATTTCTCGATACCTGCATCTGTAAGAGGATGATGTGTCATCTGCTCGATTACTTTGTAAGGAACTGTAGCTATATCAGCACCTGCAAGAGCACAATCTGTTACGTGCATTGGGTGACGGATAGAAGCAGCGATGATCTCTGTCTGAATGTTGTGAACGTTGAATATTTCAGCAACTTCTGAAATAAGGTCTGTTCCACGAACACTTATATCATCAAGTCTTCCAAGGAATGGGCTAACGAAAGCTGCACCTGATCTTGCAGCAAGAAGAGCCTGGTTAGCTGTGAAGATAAGAGTCATATTTACCTTGATTCCTTCTTTTGAAAGAACGTGGCAAGCCTTTAATCCTTCTACAGTCATAGGAATCTT
>JAEEGF011223352.1_pt1 | contig 11760 bp, 6 predicted proteins | sample 9134171 | NCBI WGS metagenome assembly JAEEGF01 (sample SAMN16246542, study PRJNA631951) | gut metagenome | biome: gut microbiome; feature: rumen; material: AP-attached | host: Bos | place: Iran: Karaj | collected 2018-10 | reverse complement strand
GGAGACCGCCACTATCCGCTGCAGCAGGTAGATGGTGATGGAGTTCATGCCTATCACCTGTAGCGGGAAGGCCCATTTCTTCCATCCCTTCACATCTATTATATAGTAGAAGATGGCGAAGCAGGCGAAGGAGTATGAGCCGACTGCCAGCACGAAGGAGCTGGTCCAGAGTTTCTTGTTGATGGGGAAGTTGAAGTTCCACACCCAGGCGAGCACTCCGCACACCACCGCGGCGGCGAGCAGCCACAGGGTCTTGCGTCCGCCGGACAGCCTGCCGTCCGGGAGGCGTACCAGGTCGCCGGCGAACATGCCCAGCAGGGCGGTGACTATGGCCGGCACCGTGCTCAGCAGGCCCTCCGGATCGAATATGTTGCCTTCGTAGAGCACGCCCGGAAGGATCTGCCTGTCCAGCCAGCCGACCAGATTTCCCTCAAGCGACAGGGGATCTCCTCCCGGCACGTCCGGGGCGGCCACGAAGCGTATCAGCAGCCAGTATCCGATGAGGATGGCGCCGGCGATCACCCCTCGCTTCCAAGGGGATTCCACGAATAGATATATGAGAGCAGCTCCTGCCCAGGCAAGGCCGATGCGCATGAGTACGCTGGCCACCCGGAGGTTCCCGAAATCTAGCTCGAAGATGCCATTGTACACGAGGCCGAGGGCGATAAGGATGAGGCAGCGGCGTACTATCTTCCAGACTATCTGCCCAGTACTCCTTCCAGCCTCCCGCTGCTTGGAAAGGGAGAAGGGCCATGATACGCCCGCCAGGAAGATGAACAGGGGGAAGATTGTATCGAAATGATGAAGCCCGTTCCAGTCCACGTGGTCCATCTGCCGGGCGAGCCAGCATCCGTCCCCGTTCGGGAACAGTTGGCAGATTGCCACTACCAGACCGGATACACCCATGATGAACATCATGTCAAAGCCTCTCAGGGCATCCAGGGATGCAAGTCTCTTATTCATGTTCAAAAACCTTTTCTGAATTTTCCATCGTCTTCCAGCATGCCGAGGTAGGAGTTATAGCGCTCCGCGCTGATGGTGCCGGTGTCGACTGCCGCCTTGACGGCGCAGCCCGGTTCGTGCGTGTGGGTGCAGGGAACGAAGCGGCACTCGTCCGCCACGCGCAGCATCTCCGGGAAGTACTTGGCTATCTCCTCTTTCTCGAGGTCCACCAGCCCGAATCCGCGCAGCCCGGGGGAGTCGATAAGGTAGCCGCCACCCCTGATAGGATACATTTCGTACAACGAAGTCGTATGTTTTCCTTGAAGATGCGCCAGTGATATCTGCCCTATCTTCGGTGCCAGCGACGGGTCTATGGCCTTTATTAGGGAGGATTTCCCCACGCCGGATTCGCCTGAGAACAGGCTCAGCTTGCCGCTGCAGGCCTCCAGTAGGACATCGATCCCTTCTCCCGTCTTGCAGGACGTGTCTATAACCCGGTATCCCGCGCCCTCGTAAATCCTGTGGAAATCCGCCACCGCTTCGGGTGCATCCTCGCGGTAGAGGTCCATTTTGTTAAGGGCGATTATCACGGGAATCTTGTAGACCTCGCAAGTGACCAGTATGCGATCCAGGAAGGGCAGCTTGATTTCCGGAAAGAAGAGGCTGACGGCGATAACCGCCTGGTCGAGGTTGGCGGCGATGATGTGCGCCTGCCGGCTCAGGTTGGTGGATTTGCGTATCACGTAGTTCCGCCGCGGCAGAATCTCGGTAATGATCGCAGCATCCTGCGGGGAGGGAATGTCCTCTGTGAAGCATTTTCCCGGAACGGGTTGCGGAGCAACGCGGAACAGAGGGCCTTTTCCCTCCCCGCGGAAATACTTCACCTGGTCACCGACCGCAACGGGATTTGTGGCGGAGGATTTCTGCAGGCGCACCTTGCCACGGAGTACGGCCGGGAACGGCTCCCAGGCCGGGAGCTCGCAGAGCAGATAATGACTGCCCGCGTTCTTCACCACCGTTGCAATCCGTTCTTCCATAATTATTTCGCGCGCCCCACCAGTTTCTCCGCGAAGCGCCTCAACATCTCGTAACGCACGTTGCCGAGTTTCAGCCTGCGTGCAGCCTTAAGCGCCTCCTCGGTGTAGCGGCACACCTCCGCGCGGGCATCGGCATCGACCCTACAGTCCACATATATCTTCTTGATATCGGCAATCTTGCGGACACCGGCATCTCCGTCCTCCAGCTCGTTGAACCGGGTCAGGAAATCCTGCCTCTCCTTGCCGGACAGCTTTTCGCAGGTGCGCACGGTCAGCCAGCTCTTCTTGCAGTTGAGGATGTCGCCTCCGATAGGCTTACCGAATACTTTCTCATCGCCGAAGGCATCCAGATAGTCGTCTGCCACCTGGAAGGCCATGCCCAGCTGGTAGCCGTAGTCGTAGAGCGCCTGGCACTCCTTTTCGCCTGCGCCGGCCATCAGCGCGCCCATCTTGGCGGAGCATGCCAGCAGCACCGCGGTTTTGAGGCCTATCATCTTGCAGTAGTCCTTCATCGGCACTTCGCTCACGCGCTCGAATTCCATGTCGTATTGTTGGCCTTCGCACACTTCGGCTGCGGTGGTGGAAAACAGGTTCAGCACATCATCCAGCTTGTCCACAGGAGCCTTGGCTATGCGCTTGTATGCATCTATCTGCATCACGTCGCCGGAGAGGATGGCGGTGTCTTCGTCCCACTTCTTCCAGACGGTAGGCTGGCCGCGGCGCAAGGGCGAGCGGTCCATGATGTCGTCGTGCAGGAGGGTGAAGCTGTGGAAAACCTCAAGGGCGCTTGCGACCTCCAGCAACTTTGGTGTGAAGCGGTTCTTGAAGACCGCGTACGTGGTGAGGCACAGCCGGGGGCGGATTCGCTTGCCGCCGATGGCTATCATGTATCGCAGTGGATCATATAGCCCTGCAGGCTCGTCCGGGAATTGTATTTCGTTGAAGATGCGCTCGGTAACGGCATCGATATGCGGTTCGGTTATCATATATGCAAATATAACTAAATTTTGATTTGTATCAGTTTTTTACTATTTTGCGCTCAAAAGTAGTGTATTATGAGGTGTGGCAAACTATTCCTCCCGCTGTTGGTGTCTCTTATAGTGGCCGTGTCGTCCGTCCAGTCAGGATGGGCCCAGGGCGCTGCCGGAGTGCCTCCGCAGCAGAAAACCAAACAGGATCTTTTCGGAAAAATCGTGGATGATACCGGAGAACCTCTCCCCGGCGTCGTAGTCTTTCCAAAGGGGGAGATGAGTAAGGCCGTCACGTCCGACCTGGACGGCAATTACTCCGTCCGGGTTCCCTCCGGCAAGAATACCACGTTCGTTTTCCAGTTCCTGGGGATGGAGACGCAGGAGATTGCGGTAAGCGCCCCCGGACGGAGGGATGTTGCGATGAAATCGGACAACCTTCTGGAGGAGGCGGTAATTTCGGTGGGTTACGGTCTTGCCCAGAAGCGGGAAGATATGGTAGGGTCCGCTTTCCAAGTGACATCGGATCAGCTTAAATTCCGCCCGGCGGAACGTATGGACAACATGCTGGTGGGTATGGTCCCAGGTCTTTCTGTTATAGAAGATAGCAGCGGCGGCCGTCCAAGCGTGAAGCTCCGCGTCCGCGGCGATGGTTCCCTGAGCGCATCCAACGAGCCTCTTTGGATTATCGACGGAGTGCCGGTATATAGCAACGGAAACTCAAGTGGAATTGCCGGAATGGGTACCAGTTCGATAAGCCCCATCTCCCTGATGAATCCGGACGATATCGAGTCGATGACCGTATTGAAGGATGCTTCCACCGTTGCGCTTTATGGCGCCGACGGTTCGAACGGCGTTATCCTGGTCACCACCAAAAAGGCAAAGAGCGGCAAATTGAGTATGAATGCCTCCGTGCGATATGGTTACGACGATATCGATCCCTCGACACGTATTAAATACCTCCATGCTGACCAATGGCTTGCCCTTGCCAAGGAAGGATGGGTAAACAGCGGGCGGGATATCAAGAATTTCCCCTATCAGGACAACGAGTACCAGACTTATACTGGCGTGGACACCAATTGGTATCCATACTATCAGCGTCCCGGTTCATCCATGCAGGTGAACCTGTCCGCATCTGGAGGCAGCGACAGGATGAGCAGCCTTATTTCGGGGGGATACTACCATCTCAAGTCTCCATATAAAGGAAACAGCACCGACCGTTTCACATTCCGCGAAAACACTTCGATCAAGCTTTCCAAAAAACTCTCTGCGACTTTCATCCTGGATGCAAGTTTTACAAAGACCTATATGTTCTCGTCATATAGTACTTTCCATGAGATACTGCCTATTTTCGAGCCCTACAATGAAGACGGAAGTTATCGCTGGTACAATTATTACAGTTCGGACGAAAATGAATATAAGGTGACGGCCAAGAAATTCTGGACTTATCTGGACGAAATGGACCTTGATTCTTTCTACTCCAATGCGATGAATGCAAAAGGAGCGCTTACCCTTAAATACAAGGCTACCGATCACCTGTCTCTTACATCCCAGACGGCTGCCACTTTTATGAGTGGATACGATGCGAGATACGATTCCAAATACACGCTTTCCGGTATGGGCAGCGATACAAGCAAAAGCGGATCCTCATCTCGAAATGCAGTATTCGATTATGATTATTTTATTAAACTTCATGCCAATTACGACCGGACCTTTGGCGGAAAGCACAAGGTAACGGGAATGGCTGGCTGGGAATGGCGCTCCACTATTCACCCTTATTTGGGAGCAAGCGCTTCCGGTTTTGTCAACGACAATGTTCAGGAGGTAAGCTACTCGATTACTTCAGATACGAGGCGTGGCACATCCAATGTGACTTACAGAAAGAACCTCTCATATATTGCCCAGGCTTCTTACGGTTACGATAAGCGCTACAACGTTTCAGCCAATTACCGCCGGCAGGGCAATTCGGCCTTCAGCGAGTATTCACGCTGGAGCGATTTCGCATCGATTGGAGCAAGTTGGAACGTACATAGGGAAAAGTGGTTCAAATCCAAGCTTTTCTCAAGCATAAGTATTAAGGGCACCTTCGGCACAGCCGGAAATTCCCGTGTAAACACTGCCTCTTCCTATGGAGAATATTCATTGTCTGACAGTTATTCTTATGCTAACAGTCCCGGCGCTCTCCAGACCAAGACGCCCAACCCTGCGCTTTCCTGGGAGAGAACATTCAAGACCGACTTCCAGATTCAGCTTGGCATCCTGAAGAGGTTCCATCTCACTATCGAGCCTTATAGGGAACTCACCACCAATGTATTGTACAACGCCAGGGTGTCTTCCATAGTGGATGACAGCGGTATCAATCAGAACATCGGAGAGATTTCAAACAATGGTATCGAGTTCATCTTCGAGTCTGTCAACATCAAGAACGGAGACTTTACCTGGTCCACAAGCATCAACGGCGCCCGCAACCGCAATATGATCGAAAAACTGTATGGTGACGCCTATACCGGATACTTCGATCACATCTGGATCGAGGGACAGAGCAAGGATGCTCACTGGTTGGTACGTTGGGCCGGAGTGGACCCCGTGACTGGTGCTCCGATGTGGTACGACAAGAACGGGGATCTCACATACACTTTCAGTTACGAAGACCGTGTTTTCCAGCCGTATTCTCATCAGCCTGACCTGTATGGCGGTGTATCCAACGACTTTACCTGGAAGAACTTCAATTTGAGAGTGATGTTCGATTACACTATTGGAGGTTGGTTGTATGAGCATGTGTTCAGGGATGATGGATATAGCGTGATCGATGAGAACCAGGTGCCTGAGGCTCTCGATCATTGGACTACTCCCGGACAAGGTAATTTGAATCCTGCCTTCATTTATAAAGGATGGACCAATTCCTATTATAATTCCACCCGATGCCTCTACAACAAGACATCCGTTCAGCTCCGCAGCGTGTCGCTTTCATATACTTTGCCCAAGAACTTCATCAAGAAAGCGGGCATAGAGGCGTGCACTTTGTCTTTGATCGGGAACAATCTCTATTTCTGGTCCCCTGCCCAGAGCAAGACCATGAACAGCTACAAGACCGTAAGGTTTGGCAACCAGGGTATGCGCCGGGAGTTCTCATTCCAGGTATCGTTGAACTTTTAAGCGGAAAGAACCATGAAAACAAGAGTTTTGATTTTATCGGCTGTCGCCGCCACGATGCTTAGCGGATGCAATTTGTGGACTGAAATGGAGACAGAGCTTCTCCGCGTGAAACCAATCGGTAAATCCACTGTCGCGTCATTCCTGGGGACAGTCGAAGGCTATAAGGCAGCAGGAGAAGGTATGCACTACCGCCTCTATCAGCTATACGATCAGGAATATGTCCGTTATGCGGAAATAATGGGAGACCTGCTGAAGATTACCGTCGATGCCAGCGAGGGCGATTACCTGGCTTTCAACTATCAGCTGGAAGCCGAGCACGTAGGCACGTATCCTCGTAACGTTTGGGCCAAAGGCTGGGCTGCAGTCACAGAGACAAATAATCTCCTCTACTACGGGCCTGAACTCAAGAAGAATTGTGCAAACGATGCAGAGAGGGCCGTAGTAGACCGTGCTATGGCCTATGCCCACTTTGGCCGTGCCCTGGCTCATCTGGCTCTTTGCAACTGCTACGGCCAACCCTACAATTTCACTGCGACTCACGACCACCTGGGAGTACCCTTCTTGGACTTTATCCCAAAATACACGGATGCCCTCAGCCGCAAGAGTATATCGGAGGTTTACGGCAAAGTTATCGAGGATATCGAGGCTGCGATGGAAATCTTCCAGAAAATGGCAAGTGACTATGGGGCCGACGGTGAGAATTATGCACAGATAAACAGCATCAAGGACTGCTTCCACATCTCTTATATAGCCTGTGAAGCCCTTCTTGCGCGCATCTATCTCTATATGGAGGATTGGGACAAGGCTGCGGAATATGCCGACAAGGTTATGAAGAAAGTGGAACTGTCCCCGAGAGAGGAATATGTCAAGATGTTCCGCGAATCCCAAGACAATCCCGGAAAGGAGGCGATTTTCCGCCTTAGCGGCTTTGACAAGACTCCTTCTACCGGTAATTTGTATGATCCCACGCGGACACCATCCTTCGTTCCGGTTCCTGCGCTTTCCAACCGCTTCGATGCCTCGGATATCCGCAAAGAACTGCTTACTTACGTGGGAGAACCTACCGAACCTGAGATTTATGCCGGGAAATCCTTCCCCGCTGTCTGCAAGTTCCTTTATCGTAAAAGCATAACGGCAGAAGAAAAGCACTGCAACGACCATTTTGTTCTCCGCTGCTCCGAAATGTACCTCATACACGCCGAAGCAAGCGCCCAGAACAACGACATTACTTCTGCCTTGAACGATCTCAAGGCCCTTATCGGGCGTGCCACCGGTGTCGCCGCTTCCGCCGTGACGATCAGCGCCAGCACCAAGGACCAGGTGCTCTCGCTGGTGGCTGATGAGCGTGTGAAGGAGCTTTGCTTCGAGGGACACCGTCTCTTCGATATCACACGTCGCAAGGAGAATCTGGTCCGCTCCAACGGATGTGGCGCCCGGAGCGATGCGCTTACAATCAATTATCCCAATAACCGTTTCGTGCTCCCGATAGACCGCATGGAGTTGCAGTCCAACCCCAACATGCAGCAGAATCCGGGTTATCAGGAATATACCGCCCAATAGAATTACGCCATGAAAAAACTTATCATAAGACTTTGCCTTTTGGCAGCCTGCCTGCTGGCAACATCCTGCCAGGACCAGCTGAACATAATGTTCAAGGACTTTTTCGTATGCATCAAGGATGCCAGCGGGGAAGATAAATCCGTGGTGCCATCCTTCTCCAATGAGTATTGGGTGAGCTATTTCGTGGAACTGCACGCAGAGACCCGGCAGAGCGAAGTGGTGGTCACCTACGAAGTCGTCCCCGGCGATGGCCTCAAAGAAGGGGTAGACTATATCCTGAATGAAAGCAAAACGGTGACTTTCCCTAAAAATGTTTACCGTATGCCTCTCCGAATCCAATATATGCGGCATACGGTAGATCCTTCCAAGGACAATACCCTTACCATACGTCTGCTTTCCACCAATGACCCGGAGGTCAGCGTAGGCTACCCTGGCCCCAGCAAGAAATACAGCACTCATACAGTTACAAAAGTGAACGATTAACAAACCTTAAATAATTACCATTATGAGAATCAACAAATGGATTGCCGCTGCCTTTGCAGCGCTCGCATTGCTCTCCTGCCAGGAAAAGGAAGAGCCCCAACCTAAGGACACGACTCCTGCCGAGCTCAAGTCCTTCGCACTCCTCAAGGCCGATAACGACGCCCTCCCCGCTGACGTGGTGGCCGAAATCAGCGCCAATATGGTAATCCGCGTCCCCGGTACCGAGGCCGGAAAGAAGTTCAAAGCCACCGTTACCGCTGGTGAGAACGACGAAATCAAAGTTAATGGCGTTGCTCCCGATGCCAACGGAAAAGTGGAGGTGAATTCCGCTGCTCCAATCGACATTATCGTAACCAACACCAAGAGTGAACTCACGGCCACTTATGAGGTGAAAATCGGTAAGATCCTTGCTACTATTGTGACTAACGTCGGTTCTTATACTGAACCCGCGACCAGCTGGAGGTCGGATATCCGCCTCGCCATCAATACTAAGGACAATACCCCGTATATGGCATATGCCCGCAAGATAACCACGGAAGGTTCTGCTGACAAAAACAACCGTATCGCAGTTGTCAAGTGGGATGGCAACGCATTCGTTCCCGTAGGCCCTCTCGGCATTACAGACGGGTCAACTCGCCAGGCCATTCTGTGCGACCTCGCCATAGATGGAGAAACACCTTATGTTCTCTTCTACGGAGAAAAAACCGCCAATGTCCCCGGTGCGCTCAAGTTCGACGGCTCAGCCTGGACTTCGGTCGGTCCTCAGGAACTCGGAGAAAAGATAACCGCTACTTATGGTGCTCCCAGGCTGTACTTCATCGATGGCAAGCCCGGATTTGTCAGCACTCACAATGTCAGCAAGACCGATCCGTACAGGAACGCTGTCCGCTACAATTTCAACGGCACGGATTGGACTCAGACTCCGTTTATCCCCGGTCTCCCGAAGTATGGAGAGAAGGGTGGAAGCGACGGTATGTTCTATTCCTGCCAGTTCGCCACGGATTCCAAGGGAACCGTTTATGCTGTGACTTCCAACAACCTCTATGGTTACTATGTGTTCAATGTCAGCAACAGCTGGGAGATGCTGGTGAATAACTACATTCCTGAAGGAGAAACTTACGGAGTGCCTTCCAGCCTTGCAATCAAGACCGGTCCCGATGATGCGGTGTACGTGCTGGCTCCTACATCATCCAAGGCTCAGTACCAAATCTATCGTTACAACAAGGATGCTGCTACCAAACTGGAGACCTTCGCTGGCCCCGTCCAGGTGACTCCCGGTTCGAGCGGAGCTGTCAAGGAAACAATGTGCTTCGGCATCAATCCTACTACCGGAGAGATTGTGGGTGCTTATATAAAGGAAAGCAAGCTTTACTTTGCCGTGATCGACGAGAACCGCCAGTGGACTGAGTTCAAGGAAGTCGAAGGCGTGAAGACCCCGTCCGCAGGTGATTCCATCGCCCTTGCGTTCGCCCCCGACGGCACCGGTTACATCGCCATTGTTGCCAAGGTGGAAGATGTCAGCTCCATCGAGCTTTACAAGATCGGCCTCGAAGCCGACATCCTTCCCGAATAATCTCTGACATCCCGAGGGTGCCGGGTCATCCGGCACCCTTTTTAATCTTAAACGCAGAGCTTTGAAACGCCTCCTTTCCATCATCCTGCTCTTCGCGGCCGTCACTCTGACGGCGCGGGAGAAGCCGCTGCCGCAGCGGGATTCGCTGCGTGTGGGCACCCTCAAGAATGGTTTTACCTATTATATCCTTCCCAACCGCTACCCGGAAGGGGAGGCTGTGTACCGGCTTTTCGTGAAGGCGGGTTCCCTCTATGAGGAAGACAGGCAGAGGGGGCTGGCGCATTTCCTGGAACATCTTGCCTTCAACGGCACGGAGAACTTTCCGGAAGACGCCATAATCAGGGTCCTGGAGCGCCATGGCGCATCCTTCGGCAAAGACCTTAACGCCCACACATCCTATGGCGAAACGGTCTATAAACTCCAGCTTCCCACGACATCCGAGGCACTGGTAGACACCACACTCCTAGTCTTGAGGGACTGGGCGCGCGGGCTCACCATCGACTCCCTGCAGGTGGAAAAAGAGCGCGGAGTCATCCTCTCCGAGCGGCTCCAGAGGCGCAAGGCCGGGCAGGCTGCAAGCGATGCCTTTCTCGACGAAATCCTCGGCGGCAGCCGTTATGCCCTCCGCCGCACCATAGGCGACACCCTGGTTATCCAGAACTGCACGGTGAAGGACATCAGGGACTTCTACGAATGCTGGTACAGGCCATCGCTTATGGCTCTGGCCGTAGTCGGCGATGTGGATCCGGACGCAATTGAAGCCCGCATCAAGGCTCTGTTCGCCGATATGCCCAAGGTAAAGCGCCCCAAGCCCCAGCACTACGGCATTCCTCCTTACGAGGGCTTCGCCGCGAGCGCGGTCTTCGACTCGACCCTTACGGATATCAAGCTGGATATACTCCAGAAGGCCCCGGCCCGGCCGCCGATCGCCACCGAAAAGGAATTCCGCCCTTACCTGGTGCGGACTATGGCGAATCGTCTGACAAAGCAGCGCCTGGCCCGCCTGTCTTTCGACGGCAAGGACTATAAGGACGTTTCCCTCGGCGTTTCCGGCCTTCTCGGCGCCACCGAAGTGGCAGATCTTTCCGTGCAGCTCCAGAAGGGCAAGGTGGCTTCCGGCATCGAACAGGCTTTGGCCGCTGCCCGGCAGATCCGGGATTACGGGTTCACTGCCACCGAGATAGAGCAGGCACGGCGGAGCCTACTGTCGGCCTACCGCAACCGCACAAATCCCAAATACCGCACTTCTTCCTCCTCGCTGATGGAAGAGGTCTATAATGCCTATTATCTGGGGGATGCAATGCTCAGCCCCCGGAAGGAATACGAACTGATGGAGAAGTATCTGCCGACGGTGGACTCCCTGACACTCGTATCCTATCTACAAGTAATATACGCCAGGGCACCCTTCCACGCCATACTGCGTGCTCCGGCTTCGCTCCGCGGGGAATGCGGAGGCGAGGCCTGGCTGGATTCCCTGGTGCACACCGGCTTTGCCAGGCCTTCGGAGCCCTATGCTTTCAAGCTGGATATCCCTTCCGAGCTTTGCGAGACCCCGGCTCCCGGCAGCATAGTGGCTGAAAGCCGGCATCCTGAACTGGACCTGGTGGACTGGCAACTTTCCAACGGCGCTCGCGTGCTGTATCGGCGGAGCGCCCTCAATCGTAATAAAATCAACCTTTCCGGCTGCCGTGCCGGAGGCTTTGCCGCCCTGGATTCCGCCGACTACTACAACGGCATCTTTGCCGACAGGATAGTTCCTGGTAGCGGGGCGGGCGATTTCAGCAGGGATGCCCTCCGCTTCTTTATGTCCGGCAATTCCGCCTCGGCCCTGTTCATCGGGGCACCCGGCCGCACGGGCATACTGTGCTCGGCCGTGGACGAGGAAATCGATTCCATGTTCCGTCTTTTCTATCTCCGCTGGACTCGGCCAAGGGTGGATGAGGATTATGCCCGGCTGATGATACAAAAGACCGTGGAGAGCTACCGCAGCAAGGAGCCCGATCCGCAGGAAGATTTCTCCCGCGAACTGAGCTGGCTTCTC
>JAEEGF010663197.1_pt1 | contig 11761 bp, 8 predicted proteins | sample 9134171 | NCBI WGS metagenome assembly JAEEGF01 (sample SAMN16246542, study PRJNA631951) | gut metagenome | biome: gut microbiome; feature: rumen; material: AP-attached | host: Bos | place: Iran: Karaj | collected 2018-10 | reverse complement strand
ATGATAAGAATGCATTTGCCGAAGTTGCTCAATCCTGAACTTATGTTGACCGACATTCCGACATTTCCTAACGCCGATGTGGTCTCAAACATAATCTGTTCCAGAGTGAACTGCGGGTCTGAAATTGAAAGCAGCAGGATGCTGCCGACCATAAGTCCGATTGCCAGCATGGCCACCGTGTATGATTTGTCAATCAGGTGGCCTGGTATGGCGCGGTTGGAGATTGTAACCTCCTTTCTTCCCTTGATTGTGGCGCCGATGGAGCGGATAAGGATGTAGAAGGTGGTCACCTTTATGCCGCCGCCGGTGGAGGTGGGTGAACTTCCGATGAACATCAGACAGATGAAAAGCAGCAGGGTGGGGAGTGAAAGCAGATTGGTGTCCAGGGTGCTGAAACCGCATGAGCGGGAGGATGAGGCCATGAAGAGAGAACTCATCAGCCGTTGGCCGACACCTTGCCCTGCTGTGGAATAGTTCTTTTCAAAAAAGAAGAAGCAGAGGGTGCCCAGCAACACCAGCACGCCGGTCATGCCCAATGTGATGCGGGTTGTCACCTTGAGCTGTTTCCAATAGCTTTTGCCACGGTAGCGATGGAAATGGTTGCTGATAAGGTCGTGCAGGGTGACAAAGCCGAGGCTGCCCAATGTGAAGAGCAGAAGCGTCACAATCTGAACGTAATAGTCGCTGCTGTAGATCGGATTCATCATGCCGCCATCTATGATGGAGATTCCGGAGTTGTTGAATGAGGCTATGGCATGGAAGGCCGAAAGGAAGATGTTCTGTGAAAGGGAGTGGCTGTAGTATTGGTTATGGTTCCAGTAGATGAAGAAGAGGAAAAAGCCGATAAGTTCAATAATAAATGTATACCCCAATATTGTGCGGAGCATCGTTTTTGAACCGGAATAGCTGGTGTTCAGCAGCTCCTGCATTATGGACTGTGAACGCACCTTGGTCTCCTTATACGATGTGGAAAGGAATGTCGCGAAACAGATGATGTTGATTCCGCCCAACTGCATCAGCAGCAGAATCACCACCTGACCTTTGCGTGTGAATGCCGCGGCAGTGTCAACCACTGTCAGGCCGGTGATGGTGCTGGCGGAGGTGGCTGTGAAGAGCGCGTTGAAGAATCCAATGCCTCCGGTTGTCATTTCCGGCAGCATCAGCAGGATGGCGCCGATGATGATCAGCAGCAGGAAGGAGCAGACCATCCATCCCCTGGGGCCGAAGCGGAACCGGTTGAACAGCTGACCCATGTTGGACAGCTCGAACAGCATCATGAAGAAGAAGTAAATCTGGATCAGCAGCATCGTTATGTCGCTGATGTCGCTGATGTCGCTCAGGCTGAAGTTGTGCCCCGAATGGGCAGGCGAAAGGTAGGTGAAAAAGAACCAGAGGATGATGCAGAGTATGACAACCCCTTCAAAAATGTTCTTCCGGATGTATTCGGTGGCATGCACCGAAAAGAAGGCGCACAGCAGATATTTCAGTATGTAAAAAATCAGACTGCAATGTATTAATATTTTGCATGTCAATGCGCTGGCCGGGGTCTGTGGGAAACCGTAATAGTAGGCGATGACCGCCATGGTGAAGAAGGAGACAAAAATCCCAATCGTCTTCAAGATGTTGTGCACCTTGTCGATGTAGTCCCAAATGAAGAACTTGTAGTTCTCCCGAAGCGAATGGAAAAAAAACGGCTTCACCTTCTGTACCTCGCGTTAGTTATTAATCTCCACAAACTTCTCTATATCCTTGTTCTTTCCGAACATCACAAGGACATCCCCTTCAAGGATGACTGTCTTGGTGTCCGGCACCCCCAGGACATGCTGGTTGTTCTGTCCGTTCCATTCCTCCACGTTGCGACGGATGGTGATGAGGCTCAGCTTGTATTTGTCACGGAAATCGATTTGTCCGTATTCCATGTTCCGGGTGTGCTTTGGCGCGATGATCTCCACCACACTGTAGTCGTCAGGCAGGTCGAGATAGGAGACCAGACTCGGGTTCATCAGCCGTCTTGCGACCGAAAGGCCTATCTCCTGTTCCGGAGAGATGATTTCGGTGATTCCCATCTTGTTAAGAATGAAACGCTGGTTCCGTCCGACCGCACGGCAGATGATGCGCTTCACTCCGAAATCAAGCAGCAACGCCGCGCAGAGCAGCCTCTGTTCAAAGGGGTTGCCGATGGCCACAATGACCGCGTCAAAGCTTTTGATGTCTTGGGAAAGCAGGGCCCGCCTGTCCGTCGCATTCAGGGTGACGGCATAGGCCACATCCTCGCTGATATCCTCCACCTTGTCATAGTTGTTGTCAATGGCCATAACCTCAGCACCCTTCTTTGCAAGGTTCAGGGCGATCGATTTTCCGAAATTTCCCAGGCCGATAACGGCAAATTTTCCTGTCCGCATGTTATTTTACCTAATTAAATTGCAAAAGTACCTTAAAAAACAATATGCTTTCCAGTTTATGCGAAAAAAAAAATAAAAATGTATGGGAAAGCGTATTGTTGTATGTTTTTTCTTTGTACATTTGCATTTTAATGTATAATCGTTTTAGTATGAAAAGATTTTTTGGTATTTTATTGGTAGGCATGGCAGTTATGCTTTCATCCTGTGAGGACATGCTGAAGTCGCTGAATGTTACTGAGGAGATTTCCATGCCGAACATGGATTTCCGTCTGAACAGGCAGCAGCAGAAGGACGGGCTGGGTGACATTCTTATGGATGAATATTTCACCCTGAATCTTGATAGTATGCTGGTCGAGTTGGGCTATTCCGCCGAAGATGTTGACAAGTGCCTGAAAAGTATGGCTCTAAAGGTGGTGAATTTCAGTTTGAAGGATACTTCCTATGTGAAGAATTTCGACTTTCTGGACAGCGCCCGCATGACCTTCTCCACCACAAGCGTATCCGAGACGACTGTGGCGCTGCTGACCCCGAAGGAGGAGCGTAAGGCCATATCCCAGTTGAATCTGCAGATTTCCATGGAGGATGTGACCAAATTCATCCGTTCCAAGGAGCAGGTGCGTGTCAGGATATACGGAAAGGCCGATTTGTCATTGCTCCCCGAGGAGGTCTCCTATGTCGACATCCTTGTTGGCGGCATGATGCGGATGGAACTCAAACCGTTATAGTTTTTTGTTGTGAACAAGTCGCATGAATTTGCCGTGCCGGTCAGCAGCGTTGTCCTGCTGCTGGCGATGGTGCTGCTCAATTCCTGCAGCAAACTGGCGGATGATTTCGATTTCCGTCACGTCGGTGTGCAGGACTACAGGACCTCGTGGGTGACAAACCTGGTTGATGCTGAGGCCTCAATCGGTGATTTTGTGCCTGATACTATTTCCGGTGAAGTCTCATTGATAACCAGTGGCGACAACCGTTTTTTCATCGCGTATGAGCTGGACTACCATACCGACACGCTGGATGTCAGAAGGTGGATCAGCAGGGATTCGGTTGTCGGGGATGAGATCCGTTACATTGATAACGTCGATTATCCGAAGGAGAGTTCCACAACCTTCGAGATGGAGCTTGATTTCCCGTTTGCCAAGATTGATACAATTTATCTCAAAAGCGGGGAGATCGAAATCAACGTCACCACTCCGACAGATACTGCAGGCATCGGTCTTGAAGTGCAAAGCAATCTCCTGCTGGAGGAGTCAGGCGGTACACTTAAGCCTTTCCGCTGTGTCGCCCATTGGGGGAGGAATGTCATTTCGTTGAAGGACAAGTATATCATTGTCAATGACAGCAATTACTGCATGGTGAAGCTGCAGTACCACACGCGGCCCTTCACAGGGCTTTATGCCGACAGCTCCAAGGCTCCGCTGTATATCCATTATAATCTCTCCATCCCTGAGTTCCATTTCATCACCGGCACCATTTTCCGTGACACCAGCATCGAACTCTTTACCGGAAAGGTCGACTATTCGCTGCTGCCGGAGAATATGGGTTTTGGACTGCATCTGAACCATCTGTTCCTCAACACGGACATTGCCACCAATGTGGGTATTCCCATATCTTGCGACATCGAATACCTGAAATATCACAATAATCTGACCAACAAGACTTATGACTTTTTGAGCGCTCCCTATTGCCTCCGAACGCTTATGCCGCGGTTCAGGGGTGACGTGTCGCATACCCTGGACACCATCCGCATAAACCGCGATGCGGTTTTCAGCAACGACGGGTATATTGATTTCTCATCCTATGCCTCTTTGAAGAAAGGCCGTTTCTTCATTGACGAGAATGCCCGTTACGATGTGCATGCGCATCTGGAGTTCCCGCTGGATATGACAGTGGAGCAGTTCCATTACGCCGACACTCTGGATTTCCCCAGTTTGGACGCCATTGACAGCACTATGGACAAGGCTGATTGGAACTGGGTGCAGTCGTTGTTGCTGCGTTGTGAATTTGTTAACGGGTTGCCGTTGGAACTTGGTGTGCAGCTTTATTTTATGGATTCCAATTATTGTGTGCGGGATTCCCTGTTCACAGACCGTTCGCTGCTGCAGGGTGCGCTTGTGGATCCACTTACGGGGCTTGTGAAGGAGCCTGTGCATGTGCCGGCGAAGTTTATAACTTTTGACCGTGAACGTGTGAAGGTTCTAGCCGGTTGCCGTTACATGCTGTTGGATGCCAATGCTGTCAGTACAGGCAACCAGCGGGTCGTGCTGGCCGCCGACCAGAAACTGAGGGTCCGTATCGGGGCTCGGGTCAATGCTAAGTTCAATTACAGGAGCGGATCATGAAATCAGGTCGTATTGCAATCGTCGGACTCCTCTTCTGCGTGACCGCGCTTTCCGCCCAGGTTGAACCGCTATATTTTCTGCGTTCAAACAACGCACGGATGCAGTATAACCCCGGACTTCCGGCCCGTCAGAAGTTTCACTTGGGTATCGGTACTGGTAATTTCGCTTTTTCGCTGAATACCGGTCCTTTGACCTATAACAATCTGTTTGTCCAGGGTGAGGACGGATACAAATACATCAATGTTGATCAGCTTGTATATGCCTTCAAGCAGCCTAAGGAGCAGACCGGAAGACTTGAATTCCGGACGGAGGTGCTTAATTTCGGGCTCGCAATAGGCAACACGAGCGCAGGTGTTTCGCTCCAGCTCCGTTCGGATGCGGCCGTCAGGATGCCGGGCGAGGCGTTTGCCTATCTGTTGGAGGGCAACGCCGAATATGTCGGAATGCCGGTCTCCTCCGAAATGTCCGCCAACGGTTGCGCCTTCATGGAGACGGGGCTCACATTGCAGCACACCTTCATGAAAAGGTTTACCATAGGAGTCCGTCCGAAATACATGGTCGGGCTTGCCTGCGTGCAGACCAGGGAAGGGGAGTTACGCCTTTACACTGATAATGACTGGAACCTGCATGTCGGCGGTGTTGCCGACATTTCGATGCTTTTTCCGGATGAGAATACCTACATTTCTCGGAACGGCAATGCCAGTTACTCTTCAATAATGCATGCTGCCAGACACGGTCATGGCTTTGGTTTGGATGCCGGTGCGGATGTGATGCTGACGGATCATATCGGATTGTCGTTCGCAATGCTTGACCTTGGCGATATCCGCTGGGACGGTGCGGACCGTTACCGCAGGCGCAGGCTGACGGTCGGACTTAATCCCGATTGCCCATATTATGAGAACGGGGATCTGGTCTTCAAGGGTATTGACTATGATCAGCTGCGGCAGTTGGTGGAGGGCGACAAGCCTTTTGAGCATATTGTGGATTCCCTGAAGGAATGGCTGGTCTATACATGGACGGAGGATTCCGCCACGGCGTTCCGTTACAATCTTGTTCCGAAGGCGATGGCGGAGGTGCGCTATTCATTAACAGACAACCACAGCCTCTCTGCGCTGCTTCGGACCGATTTCCTTCCTGAAAAGGTGATGCCGAGCGTGACTTTAGGATACAGCGGCCATTTCCCATTTGTGGATCTTGGCTTCTCCTATACGTTGTGGGACAATTACGGACGCAAGAACCTGCTGGGTGTAGGTTTTGACTTCAAGGCCGGCCCTGTGCACTGGATGCTGACCCTGCATCAGTTGGAAATGGATTGGAAGGAGGGGCGTTTCCAATGGAAAAACATGCGGCAGGTGGCTTTCCAGGCCGGATTCTATTTTGCTTTTGGCAAGCGCGACCCTTACAAGAATAAGGATAAGAAAAAGGATAATGATAAATCTGACAGGAAGTGATTCCTGTTGTCGCCGGTGTGTCAGTAGTCTTCGCTGTCACATGCGGGTATAAGGCGGTACACCTTGTCGTTCCGCCGCACCTTTCCATGCACGGGAATGGAGCACAGCGTCCCTTTTTCCGCCTTTTCCACAGGTTGCAGCTCCACACGTATCTCATCCAAACATGCCTCGGCCACACCGGTGGTCGGGCCGATAATCAGCAGTTCGTCCCCCTTTTGCAGCCGGTCGTTCTCCACTCTGACCTCCGCCACGCCGATCCGGCTGAAATAGTTTGTGACGGTTCCGATGTGGATTTTTGTCTTGCGTGCCTGCGAACCGTAGCGTTCCGTCCATTCACCCATGCGGCGCCCCAGATAGTATCCGTCCCAGAATCCGCGGTTGTAGACATTCCGCAGCCGTTCAGTCCATGCGCGGACCTTCTCTTCCCCATAACTGCCGTCGCGGCATGCCTCCACCGCCTCCTTATAGCATTCGGTGACGGTCTTAACATATTCGGGTGAGCGTCCGCGCCCCTCTATTTTCAGCACGCTGACTCCGGCATCCAGAATCTTGTCCAAGAATCCGATGGTGCACAGGTCTTTCGGGGAAAGGATGTATTTTCCGCTGACCAGCAGGTCCAGTTCATTGTCCGCATCCCGCACCTCATAGCGGCGGCGGCAGGGCTGGAGGCAGGCTCCTCGGTTGGCGGACGGTCCGAGATTGTCAAGGCTCAGATAGCATTTGCCGGAGACCGCCATGCATAGTGCGCCGTGTGCAAAAAGCTCCAGGCGCACAAGCCTGCCGTCCGGACCGGTGATGTGTTCCCTCCTGATCCCTTCGGCGATTTCGGCCACCTGTTTCAGATTGAGTTCACGCGCTGTAACCATCACCTCCGCATATTTCGCATAGAAGCGGACCGCGTCCAGGTTTGTGATGTTGCATTGGGTGGATACATGTACGGGCAGTCCTATTGCCGCCGCACGGGTGATGACCGCCCAGTCGGAGGCTATGACTGCAGTTATGCCGCATGTCTTTGCGCTTTGCAGCAGCAGTTCCACCTCCTCCAGTTCTTCGGAATAGACAATTGTGTTGACAGTCAGGTAGCATTTTGTGCCATGTCGTTGGCACCGTTCCGTAATCTGCGCCATCTCCTCCAGTGTGAAGTTGACGGTGGAGCGGGAGCGCATGTTCAGGTTCCCCACACCGAAATAGATTGCGTCCGCTCCGGCCTGTAGTGCGGCCGACACCGCTTCGTGGGAGCCTGCCGGGGCCATGATTTCAATGTCATCTTGTATCATTCCTGTATTGTTTTCCATGCAAAAGTAGCTTTTTTTCCGGTGCGGGACGGAACTTTTTCATGGAATTTACGTACAATTGCATGTTGATAAAATATTTTGTGTGAAAGTTCATTTGGTGTTGAAAAATAATATACCTTTGCAGATTAAATATCGCACAGATGGCAAATAGGTTGAAGTTTATATTAATCATCGGATTTACAGTGTGCTGCGGCATGCGTTCCGTCTATTCGCAGGATGTACATTTCTCGCAATTCTATGCGAACCCCCTGTACTTGAATCCTGCATTTGCCGGTTCGCGCATCTGCCCGCGCATCATTACCAACTTTAGGGAGCAATGGCCCAGTGTGACCGGTGATTTTATGTCATATTCCGCATCTTTCGATCAGCATTTCAAGGAGATTTCGGGAGGTATCGGTGTCCTGTTCCTCGGGGATCAGGCTGCAGTGGGGACGGTCAGGACGAACGCCTTCAGCATGATATACTCATATGCGCTGCCTCTGACCCAAAAAGTGGCGATGCGTATGGCCTTGCAGGCCACTTTCCAACAGAAGACACTTGACTGGACAAAACTTACATTTGGTGATATGATTGACCCGAAGTTCGGGTTTGTCTATGAAACGAGGGAGGATGTGAAATATCTGAGCAAGGGCTTGTTAGACTTTTCTTTGGGTATGATAATCTATTCGGATAAGGTTTACGGCGGTGTCGCTGTGAACCACTTCACCCAGCCAAAGGAGGGTTTCCTCATGGATGGGGACAACAGCATGTCCAATCTGCCAATGAAGATAACGGCCCATGGCGGTGCGGTCTTCAACATCAAGCAGACCTCCAAGTCGCACACCTCTTTTGGCGACATGTCAATCTCACCAAACCTGATTTTCCAGTATCAGGCCAAGATGTCAAATGGTGCCGCCTATACCACGTTGAATTTGGGAACATATTATAATGTATATCCGTTGACGGTAGGATTGTGGTACCGGATGGGATTTGAAAATCCGGATGCTGTCATCGCACTGTTCGGATTCGAGTACGAACGGGTCAAGCTGGGCTATTCCTATGACATAACCATCAGCAAGTTCACGGAGACTGGTGGGGCGCATGAGGTTTCACTGCAGCTGCAGCTGCCTTGTCCGGAGAAGACCAGACGCATAACCCCTGTGAAATGTCCTAAATTTTAATGAAACAAATAAGAAGCAACCATAAAAAAAAAGCAATATGAAAACGCAGAAATCATTGATCGTATTGGGCGCCATCCTGTGTGCGCTTGTGTTCAGCGGCTGCAAGAAGGAGTATTCCAAGACAACCGGCTGGGCCTACAATTATGCGAAAAACGGCGGTTTTGAGGTGCGTCCCTATCAGGAGCAGATTACCGGGCCGGGTCTTGTCTTCATTGAGGGCGGACGTTTCGACATGGGCCGCGTGGAGGAGGATGTGATGCGCGATTGGGACAACGTGCCAAAAACCGTGACCATCTCATCTTTTTATATGGACGAAACCGAAGTGCGGAATCTTGATTACCGGGAATACCTTTACTGGCTGAACCGCGTGTTTGTGCCGGCCGATTTTATTTCGGTGTACAATAACGCGCTTCCGGACACCACGGTGTGGAGGGAGCGTCTCTCCTATAACGAGCCTTATGTTGAATGCTACCTGCGCCATCCGGGTTTTCGTGATTACCCTGTAGTGGGTGTATCCTGGACACAGGCCATGAACTACTGCACCTGGCGTACCGACCGTGTGAACGAACAGATTCTGATTGATGCCGGTCTGATTAACATGACCAACGAACCGACAGCGGAGGGCTATTTCAGCACGGACGCCTACCTCTCCTATGCCGATTACGAGCAGAATAGTGACAAGCGGCTGCAATACATTGCCACCGGTGAGGAGCGTAACGCCCAGATGGAGGATGGAATCCTGCTGCCGAAATATCGTCTCCCGACCGAAGCGGAATGGGAGTATGCCGCACTGGCCGAAATCGGAAACACCTTGGACGAGCGCGTGCTTGACAGGAGGAACTATCCGTGGAACGGCAAGGTGACTCGTACCGATGACAAGAAATACTACGGTGATTTTGTCGCCAACACCCGTCGTGGCCGTGGCGACTACATGGGTGTGGCCGGACATCTGAACGATGCTGCGGAATACACCAACAATGTCTATTCCTATTGGCCCAATGACTATGGTTTGTACAACATGGGCGGCAATGTCGCCGAATGGGTGTTGGATGTCTATCGTCAGATGTCAAGCGAGGATGTCTCCGAACTTAACCCGTTCCGTGGTAACGTCTATATGACCAAGAAGGTGGATGACGAGGGCGCGATAGAGGAGCGTGATTCTGTCGGCAATGTGCCGATGGTTCCGGTCTCCGACTTCAAGAATGACCGCCGCCGCAACTACCGTTCCGCCGATAACCGCAACTATCTGGACGGTGACTGGGCCTCCAGCCTTGATCCCGAGCAGTGGAAGAACAAGGCCAGCGAAGAGTCCACCAACACCATGTACGACAAGTCGGCCTATCCTTCCGGAACCTATTCTCTGGTCAGCGATAACGCCAGGGTGTACAAAGGCGGTGACTGGCAGCACATACAGTATTACGCCAGCCCGCGTACCCGCCGCTTCCTCGACCAGGACGAAAGCACCGCTTACATCGGTTTCCGTTGTGCCATGTCGCGGATGGGACCTTCAACCAAGAAGAAGTAACAATGTTTTTATACGGGCCCCTGCCAAGGGGCCTTTTTTTTACACTTTTAAATTATTGTAATGAAAACGGAGGATTTATATTCCATATACCTGAAGCATCCGCAGGTGAGTACGGACACCCGGAACATTCCGGACCAGTCTATTTTTTTCTGCCTGAAGGGCGAACGATTTGACGGCAACACCTTTGCTAAAGAGGCATTGGATAAGGGTGCTGCCTATGTTGTGACCGACAGCCGACAGCCTTTTGACGACAGCCGTCTGATACAGGTGGAGGATGTCCTGCAGACGCTCCAGCAGCTGGCGGCATATCACCGCAGCCAGCTCCAGATTCCTGTAATAGGAATAACCGGCACAAACGGAAAGACCACCACCAAGGAGTTGGTGACGGCTGTGCTTTCCCGCAAATACAGGGTCGCCGCCACGAAGGGCAACCTTAACAACCATATCGGTGTGCCGCTCACTCTGCTTTCGATCAGGCCGGAGCATGAGATCGCCGTGGTGGAGATGGGGGCGAACCATCCGGGCGAGATTGCCGAACTGTGTGAAATGAGCGCTCCAGATTTCGGCCTTATAACCAATATTGGGAAGGCGCATCTGGAGGGTTTCGGCAGCATGGACGAGATTTTCCGCACCAAAACCGCACTTTACCGGAGCGTGCTTTCCCGCAACGGCACACTCTTCGTATGTGCTGACGATGAGCTGCTTTTCCGCCATGCGGCGGAATTGGCGACCATACCGGAGGTGCCTTCGATGATTCCCTGGTATCTGGATCACGGTTTCGGACCCGACTGGAAGGCCTCTGCGGAACGGCTGACGCTTTTTACCTACGGTTCCGGTCAGAATGCGCAGTGCCGTGCGCAGCTGTGCGGGGAGAGTCTTCACCTCAGGTTTGAATGGGATTGCGACGGTACCGTTTATCCGGTGCGGACGCAACTGGTCGGCAGATACAATTTCCCAAATGCGATGGCCGCATGTGCGGTGGGAACCTTTTTTGCCGTTCCGCCCGATGAGTGCGTTGCGGCGTTGGAGTCATACTCTCCCGGTAACAGCAGGTCGCAGGTGATTGAAAAGGGGGCGGTGCGTGTCATTATGGATGCCTATAACGCCAATCCGACCAGCATGGAGGCGGCGTTGCGCAATGTTGCCGCCATTCCGGCTGAACGCACCTTTCTGGCCTTGGGCGACATGTGCGAGCTGGGGACGGAGAGTCACAAGGAGCACCAGAGGATGGTGCGTTTGATCCAATCCCTTTCCTTTACAGATGTTTTTCTGTTCGGTCCGGAGTTTGTCGAGACCGATGCACCGCAGGAATGGAAGTTCACGGACATGGAGGTGCTGAAAAAGGCTTTGGCGGAGAGGTTGGGAAACCGTCCGGCCCAGCTGCTGATAAAGGGCTCCCGCGCCATGCGGATGGAGCAGGTGATGGAAATTTTTTCCTGAAATGGAATCCACCATATATAAATATGATGTAATAGGGCTGATGTCCGGCACCTCACTGGACGGGCTTGACATGGTCTGCGTCCGCTTTTCCCTTGTAGGGGAGCGTTGGAGTTTCCGGATACTTTCATCGGAGACAGTCGGCTATACGG
>JAEEGF010532076.1_pt1 | contig 11761 bp, 9 predicted proteins | sample 9134171 | NCBI WGS metagenome assembly JAEEGF01 (sample SAMN16246542, study PRJNA631951) | gut metagenome | biome: gut microbiome; feature: rumen; material: AP-attached | host: Bos | place: Iran: Karaj | collected 2018-10 | reverse complement strand
GTTCCGCGAATCTGCTTGCACTGTGTATAGCAGGAAGGGCAGTTGAAGACCTTGTAGTGGTCGTCGCCGTCTTTGAGGAAGATATCCACCGCACGCTGGTAGGTGTCCCATCCGCCTGCCAGAATATAAAGATACGTAACTTCCCCGCCAGTGAGCGGCGCCGCTTTCACGCCGTTCGGCGACGGGCACATTTCCACGGTATAGGGCTTGTCGGGCGTATAGGCGTTGGACGGCTCGGCTCCCTTGAGCAAGGCGGCGGGCAGATAGCGCTGAATGTAGGAATCATTTTCCGGAGAGAAACGCGAAGGCACGAACTTCTGCTTCAAAATGCCCGTAATCCCGCTCACCGTCGCGGAGCTGTTGCAAAGCAGGTTCAGGCAGCGTTCTCCCACGGTTGCATCGCGGGCGTAAAGCTCGATGGCCATGGGAACCATGGCTGCCGTTCCCTGGACGCTCTTGCCCAGCAGGTTCTGATAGACCGCTTCGAATTCGGCATAGTCCGACGGAACATTCGTAAACGTGACGGTCGCCGTCGGGGTCTTGAACTGGCCGCTTGTATGGTCTATCACACCCGATACCGTGTAGGTATGGTCGCCGTAGCGGAGTGTATTGCCTTCGACCACGACTTCGCCCGTCAGGTTGCCCAACAGGCCGCCGTTGCCCAATTCCTCGTCCTCGGCCGTATTGCCGGCCAGATTGGAAACGACGGCGCCCAGGACTCTTTGTACATTGTCGCAGCTTGTCAGCGACAGGCAGGCACAGGTGGCCAGAATGATCATCAAAATACGTTTCATAGGGGATTAGGTTAGGGTGATTGCTTGGCTGTTTCTATGTAAGAACAGATTCTGTCTTTCAAAGATACGCAAATTTCTCTAATAACGGGCGGAGAACGGAAGTCCAGACCGCGTAACCCTTGGGACTGAGGTGCAGTGCGTCGCCGGCGAAGAATTCATCCCGGGCCTGGCTGTTTTCATCGAGCATCGGCGTCGTGACATCGACGAAGTGGATGCCGCGCTCCTGGGCGGCATACTCCTTCAGCAACTCGTTGGCCACGGCTTTCTTGTCCCAGGTATTTTTCTGCAAGGGCGCATATTTGATGGAGAGCAGATAGAGCTGCGCTTCCGGGAAAACTTCTTGAAGCTTGCCGCAGAAAACGCGGTACAGGTCGCAATACTGCAGCGGCGTGAGGTCGTTGTCGTTGCCGCAGAGGTCGTTGTCGCAGTAGATGACAACCGCCTTCGGATGGTAGCCGGCCGTCAGCCGGTCGAAATACACGAGCTGGTCGCGGAGCGTGGAGCCCCCATAGCCGCGGCGCACGGTCTTGAGCGGTGCCAGGTCCTCGGCCACGGTATTCCAGAGGACGATGGAAGAGCTGCCCAGCAGCAGCACGTCACACGCCGCCTCCTCCGGCGTCGGTGTGCCGAGCGCCGCCACTTCCTTGTCGTAGCGGTGGAGCCAGTCGTTCGGAGCCATATACCGGACGGGGACCGTGGCTGCCAATGACGTGTGGGACCGGCTGTTATCGAGGACGCTGTTGCCCGCACCCGGGCAATAGAGGGTTTCCATCGCATAGACCGCCATCTGCCCTGAATCGTGTCCGACGCCCGGAACCTCACAGTAGGTCCAGCTGAACGGAACCGCCAGGCGCTGCGCCTCCTTGCGCAGGTAGGCAAAGAAAGTCCGCGCCCGGTCCAGCCGGTTGATGCCCTGCGCATCGGCCTCGGGCGTCTTGCGGAGCACGCCGCCGCGGTCCGTATCCAGCGCACCGACCTGCAGGATCATCTTCTTGCCCAGAAAACGGGCGATCACATCGTCGGAAGCCCGGTCCGTATCCTTGAGCCCGTAGGGATACGGCTGCGACGGGTCCGGGAAGGTAAACCAGCCCGGCGCCCCGACGACCGCCCGGTCCACATACGAGGAGTCGTGGAACAGGAGGAACCGGTGGATGAACTGGCCGCCCGCCGAATGGCCGATCATATCATAGCGCGCGGCCCGGATGGCGGAATGCGCCTTGATGAACTCGAAAATCCGGTCGGGAAGCTGGACCGTCCGGTCGGCCGGTTTCTTGAGACGGCCGTCTTTGTCGCGGATGCCCACTTCCTGATACTCCCGCACCGGATAGGTGTCCGACGGGAATTCCAGGGAGAAAGCGATGACGTTCACTTCGTCGAGCTTCTCCCGCACCGAATCCAGCAGTGGCTTCGCGTCCCGGCCTGCACCGGGAATGAGCATCAGGACCTGCGCCGTGGCTGGATCGGCCGTCGCCGGGAAGTGGTAATAGATGTTGACCGGCCTGTCGGCGAAAGGCTTGTAGGCGGTGAACGCGACGACCCCGCTTCCCGGCTGGAAAAGCGGGGCCGCCCATCCCTGCACGGCCATCAGGAGGCAGCAGGAGAGCAAAAGGAAGAAGCGCTTCATCAGAAATTCGTTTTCACGAAGTTTATTCATTCCCGACTATTTTTTCCAGACGTGGAGGATCTCACCGATGTACACGGTGTGGATTCCGGTACCGCTGCGCTCGTACCAGTCGCGCTGTTCCGGCGGCAGCAGTTCTGCATCGAACTGCTTGGCGTAGATTTTTTTGCACTCGATGGCCAGGTCGGCCTCGGCATAGATGGGATTGCCCAGCCCGGTAAATTCGACGGTGAGTCCGGCGCCGGCTACCTTGTCTTCATCCCGCCCTGAAACACGGCCCAGATAGGCCAGTTTGTCTTTCATAGAGGCGGGGAAGTGCGTCACGGTAAAGTAATCGTTCTCCTCCATAAACTGGTAGGTATATCGGCTGGTGGAAACATAGACGATGAATACGGGCTTGCCCCAGAGTTCACCGATGGAACCCCAGGAGATGGTCATCAGGTTCATATTGCCTTCCTTTCCGGCCGAAAGTTCCAGCCAGTCCCGGTCGATCATCTGAAGGGGGTTCAGTTCAATTTCCGCAGGTTTGATTTCCTGCCAGGGCTTGTCCTGGGGCTCCGCTCCCTTCTGGGCGTCGTTTCCGCACCCCACGGCCATGATTGCAGTAAGTAAGAGGGTGATAATCTTTTTCATACGCCAAAGATAAACAAAATGCACCTTACTGGAACAGTGCGGTTATGACAGTCGCTATATCTTTCGTCCCGTCTCTGAAAATGATGGCGCCGGTTTCTCCGTCAATGACCAGATAGGTCGGGATGCCGTGGAGGGCATACTCCTTCCACATACCTTTGTCATTCCTGCCAGGATTGACATCCCGTACATTAACCCAGGTCATACCGTTTTCCGGCAGGAAGTTCTTCCAGTTCCTTTCATTTACATCTTCCGAAACGGAATAGATCTCAAGCCCTTTGTCGTGATACTCTTTATACAGAGCTTGCAATTTTGGAATGGATTCCCTGCAGGGGGAGCACCAGGTAGCCCAGAAATCCAGGAGGATATATCGGTTGGCCGGGTTGTTGACCACGGAACTCAGACTGATCGGATTGCCGTCAATATCCGGAAACTCCATGTCGATATAATAGTTCGGACTCTCGCTTCCCTCCGGTGCGGGTTCCGTTTTTGCCCGGCAGGTCAATGCTTCCCGGAACTCGGCCACGTAGGGTTTGGCTGCAAGATCAGCCGACAGGCGGTCAAGTACGACAAGCCCCTGAGCTGCAGGAACGCCGTGACCGTCAGCAAGGTAAAGCGCCAGAATGCCGGTTTCTCCTGCATTGGTGACTTCATCCCTGATAGTCTTGGCGGCATCCGGGTCGCCGTTCATTTCCAATTGATTGATCTTGTGGAGCAAGTCATTGGAAGGCGTCCCTGTCGCAAATGTGGTATAATCCTTTTCATCCGTTGCATCCACATCGGCAATAATGGTTCCCGGTTCCAGGAGAAAATCCTTCAGCTGCTCTCCATCCTTCGAATAGAGGTATACGTGAGTGGGTGCAGAAGCGTATGGGTGAAACTCATACGCGCCATCTTTGACCCGTGTTGACGCAATGACTTTGAAATGATTGTGCTCGTCCTGCAATTCAAGCCGGGTCCCGTTCTTGAGGCCTTTGACGGTGCCTTTGACGGTGCAGTATTCCGGCTGGGACTGGCAGGCGCAGAGGCCGGCAATCAGGACGAACAGGATTGAGATTTTGTAACTTTTCTTCATGAGATTTCGGTTTATCGAAAACAAAGATAGTCATTTGGCCTGACTTTGTTGACTATCAGTCCTGTCGGTCTGCCGGAAATATCGGTCGAGTACCACCACATTTGCGCTGATGCCGTTGGCGATTAGTTTTTTGTATTTCTTCCGATTATTTGAAAAGCAGTAAATCTCACATCCGATTTTTTTCTTGAGAATGGGGTGTGTTAAATTCGCGGAGAAAAGCAGTTGGATATATAGCAATTATGTTATATATTTGTACTGTGATACGTGGGCTATGAAGTGGAGTGAATTGAGACGTATCGCCGAGGAATACGGATGGCGCAAATGGCGCAGCGGAGCTAATCACGATATTTATCGTCATCCTGACAGAAAAGGAATCCTTCAGATATCGAGACATGGATCTGAGGAGGTGAAGACAGGAACGTTCAACAAACTGAAAAAGCAGATAGGTTTTTGAGATGAAAACAGTAGCTCTTATTGAGAAAGGACGGGACGGGAAATATGGCATCTATACGCCTGACCTGGAGAGTACGGTTATCGGTAGTGGTGCGACGGTTGCCGACGCGATGGCAGATTTTGAACGGTCATTATCAGAAATACGATCTGCTTTTGTAGAAGCTGGAGAATCGCTGCCGGATGAACTTGAAGATGTTGAATTCGAGTATAGATACGACATTGCATCTGTTTTCGATTATTTCGATTATATCAATGCAACGCGTTTTGCGGCAAAGGCGGGTGTAAATGCCTCTTTGCTAAGGCAGTATAAATCCGGAGGGGTCTATATTTCAGAAAAACAGGCGCTCAAGATTGAAACAGCTTTGCATCGCTGTGGCGAGGAGTTGCTTTCCTTGAGTCTGATAGCCCGGTGAGAATTGGGAGAAGATGCGGGATTGTGCTCGGCAGCAGGGCGCCCATTCTAAGAATCATTCGGCTTCAAGAATCCGAGGGTAAATCCTCAAGGAACAAGAAAGGTCTTTGTAAAAAAAATGATTAAGTTTGTAATAGAAAAAAAGGCGAAGATTGCTCCCCGCCTTGAATGTTTTCACAACGGAATAATCCTTATTGTGATTTGCTTCAGATTAGTGATGCAAAGTTAAGGATATAATTTAGTTTTTTAAACAAAAAAATGAAGAAAATCCTCGGCCTTGATCTAGGTGTTAATTCCATCGGCTGGAGTCTTATTCAGGCGGATGATGAAGGAAATCCTCAGTCTATTTTGGGCATGGGAAGCCGTATCGTTCCACTTACTCCGGATGATTCTAATGAATTCTCTTCTGGCAATGCCATTTCCAAGAATCAGAAAAGGACGCAGAAAAGGACGGCTAGGAAGGGTTATGACCGCTATCAGCAAAGAAGGCAGAACCTTACCGAAGAGTTCAGAAGTCTTGGGATGCTTCCTGATGAGCGACTTATCAAACTGCCAGTACTTGAACTTTGGCAATTAAGGGCCGATGCCGCTACTCCTGGAAAGAAGCTCACCCTTCCTGAAATCGGCCGCGTGTTATACCATATCAATCAGAAAAGAGGTTACCGTCATTCCAAGTCCGACGAAGGAGAAGACAAGAGCCAGAGAGAATATGTGCAGAATATCAACAACCGTTTTGCAAACATCAAAGTCGAGGGGAAGACCATTGGCCAATACTTTGCTATGAAGTTGGCTGAAAGTGAGGTGATTACAGATAGGGGGAAATTCTATACCTTCCGTATTAAGGAACAGGTCTTTCCGCGTAAGGCATATGAGGAAGAATTCGATCAGATTATTGCCTGCCAGCGCTCATATTATCCTGACATCCTGACTGACCAGGCTGTCCACCGTCTTCGAGATGAGATTATTTTCTACCAGCGACCACTTAAATCTTGCAAGCATCTGATCAGCCAGTGCGAGTTCGCCCAACGTGAATACAAGACAGCTGAAGGAGGAAGCATCTTTGCCGGCCCTAAAGTCGCGCCGCGCACTTCACCTTTGTTCCAGGTCTGCAAGATATGGGAATCAGTCAATAATATCGAAATCAAAAACAGGAATGGCGAATCATACCCTTTTACCGCCGAAGAGCGGCAGAAGCTTTTCGATTTCCTCGATAACAACGAAAAACTCACTGTTACGGATCTAAAAGCGATACTGGGTCTTGGTCATAGAGATAAATGGTGGGGAGGCAAAGCCATTGGGAAAGGCATTCAGGGCAATGTGACCAAGATGGCACTCAAAAAAGCCCTTCAGGGATACGAAGACCTTCTTTCTTTCCAACTGAAGAGTGTCGACTCGCATTTCATCGATACGGAAACGGGCGAAATCCTGTTGGAAATATCTCCTGATTTTGAGCGAGAACCTCTATATCGTCTTTGGCACATCGTTTACTCAATGGATGATTCATCCGAAATGGCTGCCGCTCTCAAACGGCAGTTTGGGATTGACGATCCGGATGTGATTTCCCGTTTGGCCAAAATTGATTTTGTCAAATTCGGATACGGCAACAAATCCGCACGGTTTATTCGTCAGATTCTCCCTTATCTTCAAAAGGGCCTGAAATACAGCGAGGCTTGTGACTATATCAACATCAACCACTCTAATAGCTTGACGAAGGCAGAGAACGATGCTCGAGTTTTGCTTTCCCGTCTTCCTCTGTTACAGAAGAACGAACTTCGTCAACCGGTTGTTGAGAAGATCCTCAATCAAATGGTCAATGTCGTTAATGCCCTGCTTAATGAGCATGGGAGCATTGATGAGATCCGTGTTGAACTCGCCCGTGAGTTGAAGCAAAGTAGAGATGAGCGAAACAGTGCTTACCTGGCCAACAACAGACGGGAAAGGGAAAACAAAGTCATTGAGGAAAGGATCCGGGAGATGGGCATCCGTTCTTCGAGGAACCGGATTCAGAAGTATCGTCTTTGGGAAGAAGCTAAACACATTTGCTTCTATTGTGGACAACCCGTAGGCGTGAAGGAGTTTTTAGAAGGAAATGATGTTGAGATAGAACATATTATTCCTCGTTCTCTGTTTTTCGATGACTCTTTCTCCAACAAAGTGTGCGCATGTCGGAAGTGCAATGCGGAGAAGAGCAATAGAACAGCCTATGACTATATGCGGCAGAAAGGCGAAAATGAATTCAATGATTATATTCGTCGAATTGAAGAAGCCTATGAGAAGAAAGAAATCTCAAAGACTAAGCGTGAACGCCTGATGACTTCTGCTAATGAGATTCCTGATGACTTTATTGATAGGCAGTTGCGACAGTCTCAGTACATCTCCAAAAAGGCCGTGGATATGCTTAAACAGATTTGCAGGGTTGTTTGGACGACAAGCGGTAGTGTAACCGATTTTGTACGGCATGAGTGGGGCTACGACAATATTCTTCACCAGCTGAACATTGAGCGTTACAAGGCTGCTGGACAGACTGAGATTATCACGGAAGAGCATTATGGACAAGTCCATCAGAAGGAGAGGATTAAAGACTGGACAAAGCGCCTCGACCACCGTCATCATGCCATTGATGCACTGGTTATTGCGAGTACGAAACAGTCATACATACAAAGGCTCAATACTTTGAATTCTTCTCGTGATAAGATGTTCCAGGAGATTGGAGCACAGTCGGAGGATGTTAAAGAAAAGTATTCTTTGCTCGAGAAATGGATGAAAGAACGGCCTCATATTCCCGTTTCCAAAGTATCAGAAGCCGTAGATGGCATATTGGTTTCTTTCAAAGCTGGTAAACGCGTGGCTACACCCGGGAAACGGTATATCTACAAGAATGGAAAACGAACACTTGAACAGAGTGGGATTGCTATTCCGAGGGGCGCTCTCAGCGAGGAGAGTGTATATGGTGCCATCTCTTGCCTGGAAATAGGGGTCCCCGTGAAGAAACTTTTCGAACATCCTGAGACTATCTTCAAGTCATATATCCGAGAGAAAGTTGAAGAACGGATTAAAGAATATGGCGGAGACTGGAAAACTGCACTTAAGTCTATCAAGAAAGATCCCATTTTCTTGGGAGAGAATGATACGAAGCCACTAGCATTTGCAACTTGTTGGAAGAAGGAATATGTCATTCGTTATCCTCTTGAAGGATTAAAGAAAAAGGATGTCGAGTTTATTGTGGACCAACATATCCGTCAGCTGGTTGCTAATCGGATTGATGCTGTAGGAGAAAAAGATGCCTTCAAGGAGCCGTTATATTCCGACAGGACAGGTAAGATGCCCGTTAAGAGTGTGAGGTTGTTTACGAAGTTGAATGAAAAAGCCGTAGCACCTGTCAGATTTGAAGAGGGGGCCCCCATCGGCTTTGTCAAACCTGGGAACAACCATCACATTGCCTTGTATCGCGATGCCGAAGGTAATCTGCATGAACATGTCGTTTCTTTCTGGCATGCTGTAGAGAGGAAAAATAATGGAATCCCCGTCATAATTGATGAGACTGACAGTCTTTGGAATGAATTGGCCAACAAAGATCTGTCCGAGTCATTCTTGAACAATCTTCCTCCAGCAGGTCTCAAACTCGAAGTCAGTCTGCAGCAAAACGAAATGTTCATACTTGGAATGGCTGAAGATGAATATCAGAGAGCGATTGCAGAGAAGGATTACAAAGTGCTGAATAAGTATTTGTATCGTGTGCAAAAACTCACTTCGATGAATTATTATTTTAGATATCATTTGGAGACTCAACTAGATAATTCATCTGAGGCGCGTCTTTGCAAAAAGTATTATCAGCTCCAAAGTTTTGGAGCGTTCTATAACCTGAATCCTCATAAAGTCAGAGTTAATATATTGGGTGAAATATCTGAATTGTGATAAAAAAACACTCTACTTTGGGAATCCGGCCTATCTTTCTTATAAGCTGAATCAATTGGTCATCAAGAAGCCGGATGCTCCGGGGGATATGCCTGATTTCTGTACTCCGGATGCTTTTACGGTCATCAAAACCATACCGGTTGAGGACATAGGGGTCATAATCCTTGACAACCAGCAGATTACCATCACGCAAGCTTTGGTGGCTGCCCTGCTGGACAACAATTGCGCGGTCATCACCTGTGACAACAAGCATCTCCCCATTGGACTGATTCTGCCGCTGATTGGTAATTCCATTCAGAATGAACGTTTCCGGAGTCAATTGGAGGCTTCTGTCCCTCTACGGAAACAGCTATGGCAACAAACCATAGAATCAAAGATTAGGAACCAAGCTTCTATGCTGTATTACTCGACAGGTGAGCGGCACAATAATATGTTAGCTTGGGCGGGATTTGTTAAAAGTGGAGACACAGACAATATGGAGGCGCGAGCTGCCGCATACTACTGGAAGACACTATTCCCAGAGAATCCCGAATTTATCCGAGGACAGTATGAGGAAGATCCGAATAGTCTTTTTAATTACGGATATGCCATCCTCAGAGCTATTATAGCAAGAGCGTTGGTCGGAAGCGGTTTATTGCCAACCATTGGAATACATCATCACAACCGCTATAATGCTTATTGCCTCGCGGATGACATAATGGAGCCTTATCGACCGTTTGTCGACAAAGTCGTCATTGATATCTTGAGACAGGGATATGGAGCTGAGTTGAGTGCGACGGTAAAGAAGAGACTCTTATCTATACCGACAGAGGATGTATGTATGGATGAAACTCGGCGGCCACTGATGTTAGCGGTCAGTCAGACGACGGCTTCATTAGTAAAGTGTTTCAATGGGGAAATACGCAAGGTCAGTTATCCGTCCTTTGAATAGATGGTCCGTTTTAGCCAATATAGGATTATGTGGGTGTTGGTTTTCTTTGATCTCCCGACGGAAACCAAAAAGGAAAGGAAAGCTGCTGCGAAATTCCGGAAAGATTTGATATCTGATGGGTTCCTTATGTTTCAGTTCTCGATTTATTTACGACACTGTCCTTCTTCTGAGAGTGCTGAAACGCATATCAAGAGGGTGAAAAGTTTTCTCCCTGACCTGGGACAGGTCGGAATCCTATGTATTACTGACAAGCAATACTCTCGGATGGAGCTTTTCTCTGAACATAAAGTTCGGCCAAGACCGGTTGAAGGAATGCAACTGGAACTCTTCTAGAATACAAAAGCAATATCCGCTAAGTATGAATAAAAATCCAGCCGGAAGGGCTGGATTTTATTTTCGTGAAGCAATTTGTAACGTGGTGATTCTGTGGAGCTTGCGCCAAATCTGTTGTTGGCTTATTGCCAAAGGTACTAAATCTGAAAGCAAATCACAACGAGAACGGATGGCTCTACCGTCCGCACTATGTTGTTGGCTTATTGCCAAAGGTACTAAATCTGAAAGCAAATCACAACCTGACCAGGACCGCCCCAAATAAGGGGACGGTTGTTGGCTTATTGCCAAAGGTACTAAATCTGAAAGCAAATCACAACCGGCGTCTCCTTTATGACGAGTTCGAGGAGGTTGTTGGCTTATTGCCAAAGGTACTAAATCTGAAAGCAAATCACAACCAGGGCACTTCGTAGTAGCGGAGCGTCTGCGTTGTTGGCTTATTGCCAAAGGTACTAAATCTGAAAGCAAATCACAACAGATGCGTGCGGACTATGTACGGAAGCTGAGTTGTTGGCTTATTGCCAAAGGTACTAAATCTGAAAGCAAATCACAACTATCTGGTCGCAGGATGGCAGCAGCAGAACGTTGTTGGCTTATTGCCAAAGGTACTAAATCTGAAAGCAAATCACAACCCCACCTTGAACGATTCATACGGAGTAAGGTTGTTGGCTTATTGCCAAAGGTACTAAATCTGAAAGCAAATCACAACACTATCGGCTGCGTAAGAACCTCGGACCGGGTTGTTGGCTTATTGCCAAAGGTACTAAATCTGAAAGCAAATCACAACTACCTCGTCGCCGGGTGGCAGCAGCAGAACGTTGTTGGCTTATTGCCAAAGGTACTAAATCTGAAAGCAAATCACAACCTCGGCGCTACGCACCAGTTCTTCTTCTTCGTTGTTAGCTTATTGCCAAAGGTACTAAATCTGAAAGCAAATCACAACACAAGTTCTTCCGCTTCAAGCGGGCGGTGGTTGTTAGCTTATTGTCAAAGGTACTAAATCTGAAAGCAAATCACAATCGACGGCAAGAAAAAAATGTGTTGCGAGCACGATCCGATTGGCTTAAGACTTCTGCCGTGACAGGATCGCATGGGATGCGTTCGCTCCTGTGGCAACAGAAGTAAATGCCTCGCCACATATTAACTCCGTCGGTCAGATATCGCCTGGAGAATAACTAGCTGATGGATAGCGGATTACGTAAATTCGCCCTCTCCTGGTTGGAGGGGGTGACTTTGTGCTATTTGTTGATAACCAGATATTTAGCCTGCAGGGGACAGGGATTGTGCTCGCCCGCAAGCGGGCTGCGCATTCCCTGGCTCCTCGCCGGAGGGGCCCTAGCAAAGTGTTGATACACAGCCGGCGGCCTATCGGCCGCCTTACTGTTTTCGGCTCCGGCCCCTTACGAGAGCAAGCTCTCGACGGGACCGAATCCAAAAACAGCCGACTGCTGCGCAATCGGCTGTGTATCAATACTTTGCGGTGAGTGAGGGATTCGAACCCCCGGTACGGTCACCCGCACACCTGTTTTCGAGGCAGGCTCCTTCAACCACTCGGACAACTCACCAGTTAAATTCAAAAAAGCATGTCGGCGAAAGGGGC
>JAEEGF010445643.1_pt1 | contig 11763 bp, 4 predicted proteins | sample 9134171 | NCBI WGS metagenome assembly JAEEGF01 (sample SAMN16246542, study PRJNA631951) | gut metagenome | biome: gut microbiome; feature: rumen; material: AP-attached | host: Bos | place: Iran: Karaj | collected 2018-10 | reverse complement strand
GTAAAGTTGCAAGAAGTGGTTTTACTTCATGTACTTCTTGCCATTGACGATATAGACGCCCCTTGGCAGGTTGCCAAGGTCGACCTTGCCGTCCTGCACTTCGGCGGTGCCCACCTTCACGCCACTCACGTTGTAGACGTCGACAGTGCCGCTTTCGGTGGTCTCGAAGAGTGTCACGATGCCATCGGTATCATCCTCGAACGAACCGATGTTGAGGTCGCCCACGCCGAAGACATCGAGGTCCTTCGCCACGAAGAATCCACAGAACGGTTTCACCTTGTTGGAACCGAAGGAGAACTTGGTGCCGGTGGAGTTGAGCACGTAGGTGTTGGCGGTATTCAGCGTGGTGTAGGTGCCACGGAAGTACATGAGGTCGGAACCCACCAATATCGACGGGTCTTTCTCCACCAGGGCATTGGTGCCATGGAACACGATTTTCTTGCCCACGAGGTTGTATGCCTCACCCCACTTGCTGTTGGGCACTGCCATGATATAGGGGTTGTTGGCCTTCATTTCCTGGGCATAGCCGAAGCACACCGTGTTTTGTCCGGAGATGCCCTGGAACTCCTTAACCCAGAAGTTCTTGCCATAGTCGGTATCAGACTTGAACCAGTCGATTTGTTCAGTGCCTACATACACCTCGTCGACATCGAAAGGCATCACGATAGACGTCCATCCACCCGAGCCACCAGTACCTATCGTAGGTTTGCGGGTGAAGGTTATCTCCGAGGCGGTGAAGCGGCGGGGCACATAGAAATCATACCCATCGGTGAGCGTAATCTTGCTGGATTTCTCGCCCTTGATGACATTCTTGCCCGACAAGCCAGAAGGAGCGGTCTCAGAGGAGCCCATATAGAACAGGGTGTTGGGGTTGGAGTTGACGGTAACCTTCGAAATGGAGGATGCAACACCCGACATATCCACTGCCACTACGTTGCTGGGAACGGTGACCGTAGACGAAGCGCCATTGGCGGTGGTATTGCCATCGGCGGTGTAGAAGATAACACCCTGAGAACCTACCAATCCCATGTTCAATGGCTTGACAAACTTACGTGTGTCCTCATACAAGGGGAAGAGTCCGTATTTCTGTCCGGTGACAAGGCCCTCGAAGCAGAAGTCGATGGTGGCCTTCGAACCAGCCTTGAGTTCGAGGTAATGCTCCTTACGCTCCAAGGTAGAGATATATTGGCTGCCCGAAAGTTTGTAGAGATAGACAGATACGTAACCAGCGTAGGCATGCGACCCGTTATTCTTGATGGTCACCGTGCCTTTCAGCGTAGTGCCATAGAAAGCGGTAGACGAGCCTTCCTTGAGGTTGTCGACAGAGTAGCCTGCTGTAGCAAGGGCATAGACTGCAGTAGAGGAAAGTTCGTAGATGGTCACGGTAGACCTCTTGAGCGTGGTGGTGCCATCGGTAATCCATACGTAATAGGTGCCTTTATTAGCAGGTGTGAACTGCATCTGCACGCTGACAGTCTCTCCGGATTTGAGCGGCAGGCAGACCTTAGACCTGATAGACCCCATTGAAGATGAGGAGGTGCTGGCATAGAGATAAAGGGTGCCAACGGATTCGTCGCCACTGTTCGTCACATTGAAGGTGACATACTGGTTGTATTCCTTGCCATGCGCACCGGGGAAACTGACGTCGGTGACGGTGTATTTGGGAGTGGGATACTTCTTGCTCACCGTTACGCCAGAACTTGCGTATTTGGCACTGATATAACAATAAGTGGCTGACTGGTCGCAGAAATGCCAGTCGTCGTCACCCTCTGCCATGTAGATGGGATAGACTTGATAAGTGCCGGTAGGCAGACTCAAAGCAGTGAAATCGGTCGTCTTCAGGCTGTACTCCACACCCGTCACCGAGGCACCTGCCGTAATCGACTTGCTACCCAAGGTCCATTTCTTCAGCAAGTGCACACGTCCGTTATCATCGACATAGCCCAGTCCGGCAGTATACTTGCGGCTCTTTGAGGTCTGGTTGGTATAAGTCACCTTCACCGTACTGCCCGAGCAATAGTTGATGGTCGACACCAGCGTAACGTCTTCGGCGGGCTCGGAATATCCCTGCAAGGGCTGTATACCGATGAATGCCTTGATATTCTTGTTGAAACTCTTCTCTGATGTAATCTGAGCATCCTCGTCATTGGGCTGCAGGGGGTTCATCACAGAGAGGAGGAAATAGCCATTGCCTCGTCCCCATCCCCAGTTGACATGGAACATGTCGCCACCATCGAAACCGTCGATGATGAAGGCATGAGCTTCACCGGAGTAGTTCTCACCATACATGATAATGGGGCGGTTGGCCATCAGTTCGCCAACCAGGATTTCCTGGAACCTGGCGGGAGTATATGCGCTCTGATTGATGGAGTGCACATCGCTGGAACAATTGAAATACGTGGTGACGGCCTTGACCACATTATTCCAACCGGCATTGGTCTTGGTAGGCTGGTAGTCGGCAAACAGCGACTTACCCACATAGAGGATGAAGTTGGCCACAGCGTTTTTCTGGGTACTGGTGGCCGACATGAGTCCATCCACCATATTGCTCCAGTTGAATGCAGTGCCTTTATCCACACCAGGAATGTAAACCTTATTGGTATTGGTATAATAACTGGGGATAGCCACAGGCAATTTGGCGGGCATACGGTCTCTGAAAGAGTAGAGCACCTGGGCCAAGGCTACCGGAAGACAGCCTGCGGGAGATGTCTTGCCACCCACTACCGGGCACTTGGAGTTGTAGGGGTCGACCTGAGTCCAGTGGCTCGTCACCAATGGAGATACGGGAGAATAGGAAGGCGACTGCACGTGGCGTGGCCTGTCGTACTCCGTGTCGGGGAGCATCGCCACCCTGTCCAACTCATCCTTGTAAGATTCAAGCATGGGCTTGAAACTGTTTTGGATGTCGTCGGCGGAGACATGACCCTGGTCGGAATAGCCGAGGATGGGCGTGGTGCGGTCGTCGCCCGAGACGATGACGAATCCACCGTCTGCACCGTAGTTGAAAACATAATAATACACTTCACCATTGGTAGTAGAAGCCTTCGCAGGTGCCTCCACCAATGTGATGTTGCCTACCTCTGCTCCAATAGACAGCAAGAAGTTCTTGGCTTGATTCTGGGCTTGCTCAATAGTGACGGGACTTGCCGTCAGTTTCAGGGAGAAGGCCAGTAAAGCCATCACTGTGAATAAGAAACTTTTTCTCATAAGATTGAATGTTAAATAATTATTGTTTTATATTTTTATTTTCGTTGTATTCCAATATCTTGTCGCGGCACTGTTCCATGAGCCATTTGGGTGTGCTCGTGGCACCGCAGATGCCTATAGTGTCGACTCCTTCGAGCCAACCCATGTCAATCTGATCGGGGCCCTCTATCTGGTGACTGTTGGGATTGACTCCCGAACATTCCTTGAAGAGCACTTTGCCATTGCTGCTCTTGCCCCCCGAAACAAACAGGATGAGGTCGTGCCGGGCTGCGAAAGCCGCGATGTTGGGCATCCTGTTGGCCACCTGACGGCAGATGGTGTCGAAACTCCTAAAGGTGGCACCCTCTGCCATATGCTGCTGTATATATTCTATAATGTGGTGGAACTCGTCGAGCGACTTCGTGGTCTGCGAGTAGAGATAGATGTCTCTGTGGAAGTCGAGTCGCTGCACGTCCTCGATGTTCTCCACCACCACGGCGTTGTTGTGGGTCTGCCCCACGAGTCCCAGCACCTCGGCGTGTCCGTTTCGCCCGAAGATGACGATTTGCGCGTCGGGGTTGCTGTCATACATCTTTTTTATCCTTCGCTGCAACTGCAGCACCACCGGACATGTGGCATCCACAATCTCGATGTTGTTGCGTGCGGCGAGCGCGTAGGTCTCTGGCGGCTCTCCATGGGCACGCAGCAGCACCTTGGTATTGCTGAGTCCGGAGAGTTGTTCGTGGTTGATGGTGATGAGACCCATCCCCCTCAACCGTTCACACTCCATGCCGTTGTGCACGATATCGCCTAGGCAATAGAGTGTCTTGTCTGCCGAGAGTTTTTCCTCGGCCTTGTTGATGGCGGTAGTGACGCCGAAGCAGAAACCGCTGTCGCTGTCGATTTCAATCTGCATGTTGGTCTCTCAAATTCTCAAAATACATGTCGAGCAACTGCCCTGCAGCCGCAAACGACGTTTGTTGTCCGGTGAGCACCCGCCTCTCGGCTTCGCTCAGGGTTGTTTCCATTCCGGGGCGGTTGTAGAAACTGTTTCTCAACTGCTCGTTGATGGTTTCATACATCCAGTATTTGCTCTGTTCGTTGCGGCGGTAGTCGAAATAGCCGTTCGCCTTCACGAAGTCGAAATACTCGTATACCATGTCCCACACCTCCTTGATGCCGAGTCCGTAGAAACCGCTGTAGCACAGCACCTTGGGCATCCATCCACTCTCCGACTTGGGGAAGAAGTGGAGGGCGTTTCTGAAATTGGTGGCTGCCATGTGGCATTTGTCGACGTTGTTGCCGTCGCACTTGTTGATGATGATGCCGTCGGCAATCTCCATGATGCCACGCTTGATGCCCTGCAGTTCGTCGCCCGTTCCTGCCAACTGGATGAGGAGGAAGAAGTCGACCATGGAGTGGCAGGCGGTCTCGCTCTGTCCCACCCCCACCGTCTCGACGAAGATTTTGTCGTATCCTGCTGCCTCGCAGAGGATGATGGTCTCGCGGGTCTTGCGGGCCACGCCGCCGAGGGAGCCTGCCGTTGGGCTGGGGCGGATGAAAGCCTCTGGCCGCAGCGAAAGTTTCTCCATGCGCGTCTTGTCGCCGAGGATACTGCCCTTCGACCGCTCACTGCTGGGGTCGATGGCGAGCACGGCGAGTTTGCCGCCCTTGGTGTCGAGCACATGACATCCGAACATATCGATGGAGGTGCTCTTTCCTGCTCCCGGCACGCCACTGATGCCTATGCGCACCGACTTGCCACTGTAGGGGAGGCATTTCTCGATGACCTCCTGTGCCTTGGCCTGGTGCTCGGGGTTGACGCTCTCGACGAGTGTCACGGCCTGTGAGAGCACGGTGACGTCGCCTTTGACGATGCCTTCCACCATCTCGGCGGCAGTGAAAACCCTTCTGCGAAACTTGCTCCGTTTCAGATAGGGGTTGATAATGGCAGGTTGCGCTACACCGGAGTTGACGGTGAGGCCCTTGTATTCTTCGCTGTTCTCTGGATGTTCCATATGCACTATTTGATGTTGACGTCGATGACCACCTTGGGTGCCCTCGGGTCGTTGGTAATCATGAGAATCCTGGGCTGCCGTGTCACGCCCTTCATCGCCTTCAGGTCGGCAACGACACGCAGGCGGGCGGAAGTGCCGGGCTGGATGACCGAGTTGGAGAGTTCGACGGTGATGCCGTCGGTGAACATCTGCAGCGAGGTGATCTCGAGATCGGTCCTTCCCAGGTTTTCTATGACGATAGTTCCTTTCTTTTTCTTCTTTCCCTCAAACTCGCCCAGGTCGAGCACCGTCGATGAGATACGCATCCTTGGCATATAGGCGAGACGCTGTTCGGTGATGTCGCCGGTAGAGGGGATGAGGATGGCCTCGACATGGATTTCCTTCTCAGGCGACACCTTGTCGGCGGCCGACTGGCCAAGGTATATGGTGGCCTGGCTCAGTCCGTAGTCGGCAATCTTCCTCGAGTCGAGGGTGAGGGTGATGACACCCGTCTTGCCGGGAGGTATCGACGATGGCGAGACGTCGGCCTTGAGATACTCCGGCAGGTGGAGGAGCACCGGGGTGACGTTTTCGCTCGTCGGGTTCTGGAGATGTATCTCCTGGGTGGGCATATCGCCCTTGTTCACGTCGTCGAACATCAGTTCCTTGATATCGGCCCTGAGTTTTCCGAGCATGAACTGGTATCCTCCCTCGAAGTTGCGCACTTCGTCGACGACCACGCCCTTGAGGGTGAGGATATAGGGCAATGAAGCCCCGTTGGTGTACACATCGATGTATTTCTCGAAGTGTCCGAGTTGTTTGGCGTCGTAGGTTGCGGTGATCACAAACGGTTTGTTTTCGGAGATGGCACCCTTGGGGTAGACCACGTCGGTGCATCCGCAACTCGACTCCACGCTTTTTATGTTGAGCACCCCTTCACCCTCATTGAGGAGTTCGAAGTGCACGGTGACAGGCTTTCTGAAGAGCACCTGTCCGCAGTCGATGACCTGCGAGTTGCAGGAGATGCGCTGCGCTTGTGCTGTTTCGGCCGTAGCCAGGACAGCCATGAGGAGAGACAATATCCAGTATATGCTATGGTTTCGTTTACGCATTTTGGTTATGGGTTGACGACGAACTGGTGGGCCTTCTCCGTGGCGCAGAACTCCGGTGCGTAGGCACACTGTGCCTTGCAGGAGCCGGTGGAGTAAGAGCCAGCCCGGTCGAGATAGTATTCAGCCTCGATGACATGGGTGCCCTTGGGCATCCTGTCGAAGTAGTAGGCCGTAGTGTAGTCTTTCGGAGCGATGTAGTAGCCGAAGTGGTAGCCGCTGAGTTGCTGCACGGGTTCCATGCACGCTGCCCTGCGGTCGATGACTTCCACGAAGTCGAGGTCGCGCTCTGCCTTGATGGTGATGCGCACCCTCACCACGTCGCCCACCTTGGGTGTGCCGCTCTCGCTGAAATATTCCCTCTTCACGGAGATGCTGCTCGACGAACTGGCAATCTCGGTGGTGGGCTGCAGGAACTGTGCGTAGAGGGCGCCCCACGACGTGCCGTCGGTGGTCTTCTCTGCCACAAAGGTCTTCTTGCCCTGTGCCGCCACAGCGGTCTTCACATATCCCAGTCCGGCGGTTGCTCCATTGGTGTCGATGGTCTCGCTGTCGATAGAGAGTCTTGACAGTGCCCTCTCATCCAGCGCTTTCAGGTTGGAGTGGAGGAAGGCGTATACGGCATCGACAGAATTGACGGGAGTGTCCCACTGCTGTGCGCGCTTCTGCTGCAGCAGCCATATCCTCATCTCGTCGATGATGGTCACGTTGTCGGGTTCGAGCCTGCGGAAGGCCTCCATGGCAGCCACCTCGGTGGGGATGTTGTAACTGCACCACGAGTAGTAGGCCTTACGGGTGTCGAAGTAGCGGCCCATCTCCTTGGTAAGCACCGAGTATTGCTTGATGCTCTCGAGGTATTGCGCGGCTTTCTGCTGTTTGCCGAAGGCAGAGAGGATGACGGCTGCCCTTGCCTTGCCGTAGATGGTGTATTCCTGCACCTTCTTCTCAGCGATGTCGACCATATAGTTGGCAGCCTCGAGTGCCTTTCCTGTCATCTTCCTCTCGGCGATGCTGTTGATATAGAGGATGTCGATGGCATTCTCCGATGGCCGGACGCTGTAGCCCTTCTTCTCGTTCTTCTTCATCTCCTCGGCTTCCTTCACCAGTTGCTTGTCGAGGAACTCATAGGCATTCTTCAGCATACGCTTAGTATTCTGTTGCTCGCCGATGAGCACGTTGAGCCGGGTGAGCATCTCGCACACGGCGGCGGTGATATACGGACTGCCCTTCATGCCTTCCCACCATGTCCACGAGCCATCGCCCAACTGCAACTTCTCGAGTTTGTCGAATGCCGTGGAGAGGCGTGAAGCGATGAGGTTGGCGTTGAAGTAGTTGGTGAGGCCCTTCATCTGGCTCTCCTCCTTGTCGGCCTTGGTGACCCACGGCGTCTCGTTGAGCAAGAGGTCTTTCAGTTCCTCGTTGCGGGCGAGATGGCTGGTGAGGCTTCCCTCCTCGGCATGCTCCTCATTCCATTGTTTCACAATCTGCTCGATGCGCGGCGTGAGGGTCATGAGATGTTCGCCGATGGCGTTGGCGTAGTAGGTGGCAGCCAGTGAGATGGCGTTGTCGCTGGTCACCTCTGCCATCGACGGCAGTGCCTGCACCATGAGCCAGGCGGGGTTGTTGGTATATTCCACGGTGAGTTTGCCGTTGGTAGAACCCTTGGGGAAGAGTTGGGCAAGGTCTATCGTGGTGGTCTGCGGTCCGTGCTGGGTGATGGGGCGTGTGACGGTGACCATCTCACGGTCGGGCAGCACGGGCAGGTAGTGCTGTTCGCCATCCGAGAAGCCGTCGCCCTTGGCCACGACCTTGCACACAAGCAGTGCCCTGCCGTCGGCCACGGTATAGTCGAATGTCACACCTTGTGTCTGATTGGCGGCGAGCGAGAAGTCGCGCTTCTGTTCATAGCACACGGCGTCGGTCTCCGGGTCGACGAGTTGCATGATGGCAGTACCCGTCAATGGGCGGTCGGTGGTATTGATGACGCGGGCAGAGATCTGGGCCTTATCGCCCACACGCACGAAGCGCGGCACGTTGGGCACCACCATCACGTCTTTCTGTGCCACCACCTCGCCGCTGATGCTCCCGCTGTTGGCCAAGCGGTCGGTGGCAAGTCCCTTGAACTGCCATGTGGTGACGCTCTCAGGAAGGCGGAACCGCAGGGCGATGCGTCCCTGGTCGTCGGCCACCACCGAAGGCATGAAGAATGCCGTCTCGTCGAGGTTCTCCCTCACCTGGAGAGGCTGGTCGGCGGCGGTGCCGTCGCCACCACCTGCTGCCGAGGGCTGTGGGGCAGGTGCCATGTCGAACGATTTCATGGCGGCATTGCCGGCAGTAGCCGACAAACTTTGTACAGCGACAAAATCGCCATCCGCTGCATCCACCGACATTGCCATCGGTGCTTCCATGACCATCGCTTCCTCTTCCACGACCATTGCCCTGCTTCCTGCGGCCATTCTTCTGAAAGAATACCTGTAATTCCGCGGAGAGTAGAATTCAAACACGTCGTCGAAGTGGGTGAAATCAAGGCTGGGGATATAGAGGCGCTGCAAGGGCATCGAAGAGTCGCCATTGAACCCACCCGGCATATACTCTCGCCAGTAGGTGTAGGGCAGCGGGGTGGTCATGAGATTGCGGAACGGCCAGTAGTGTGACTCGAACTGGTCGAGCGACCCGTCATAGAGTGTGGCGATGAGGCGTGTATCGGCAGGAGTGCCGTCGGCATAGGTAGCGCGGAGCGTCCACTCCTCCTCCTGTCCGGGTGTGAGTTTGTCGCGGAAGGTCTCCCACGTGAGGTGGATGCTCCTGTCGACATAAGGTTTCGCAATGGTATGGTTATGGGAATAGAACTGTCCGTCTCTCACCCAGGCGAAGGTGAGGAGCACGCCATTGCCATAATCCTCCTTGTATTTCCATGCCTTGGTGTTGTTGGCCCTGTCGAGGGTCATCGTGCCGCTCTCGAGTATCTTGTCGCCGGCGAAGACATTGTAGAAGACATAGGTATCGGGGTCGGAGGAACCTACCTGCACGTATACCGGTGAACCGTCGGAGGGGAATTGCGTGTCGGTGGCATAGAACCAGTCGTGGGTCTCGATGGGCGGGCGCTTGTCGGCAAGGGTGAAGAGCACGATGTCTTGGCTCACGGTGTCGCCCTGGCAAATGGCCTTGATGGTGTGCTTGCCCGAACCAAGTTTCTCTGCCGGTATGGGCAGTGTCACATCGGTGTTGGCAGGCGCGGTATATGCCTCTGGGCGGTTGTCGACATAGTAGGTCACCTCGCCGTCGACCGACTTCCCTGCGATATTGCAGAGGGAGAACCGGAGCGTCTTCCATTTGCTAACCTCACGTCGTTCGGGCAGACTGAAGGAGAGGAATGTAGACTTGTTGCCCACAGGCAGGCGGAGTGAGGCGGAGTGCGACTCGCCACCCTGGTCGGTCACGGTGGCCTCTGTCGCGATGACATAACTGCGTGCGCGCCACAGTGGCACCACATCGTCATTGGCATTGGCGGGCATGACGACGGGCACCGTCATGCGGAACTCGCCCTTCTCGTCGGTGGTGGTCTCAGCGGTGAGGAGTTCCTCATCGTTGTCGTTCTCCCACCTCCACCACGAGGGCTGGCGCCGTGTCACGGTATATGCTACCCTCGCGCCCTGCACGGGAACGCCGGAATAGGTCTTGGCATGTCCTACGACGGTGATGGTATCGCCATTCTTATAGGCTTCTTCATAAGGGTCTATCTCCACCTCGAAAGTTGGCCGTTTGTATTCCTCCACGCGGAAGTCACAACTCCCGTTAGATGTCACAATCTGGAACTCACCGGTAAGTCCGCCCACAGGCAGTTTGAACTTGCCGTCGGCCTTGCCGAACTCATCGGTGACCACACTCAGTGTCTCTACCTTCTGGCCGTTGCTGTCGCGCAGCGTCACGTCGAGGGAGTCGCCGGCAATGGCCTGCGCCTGCTTACCGTCGTAGTTGACCACGCTGACGAGGGCGAAATACACCGTCTGGCCAGGCCGGTAGATAGCCCTGTCGGTGAAGAGGTTCACCGTCTTGCGCTCATGGGCGACCTGGGTGTACTGGTAAGGCTGCGCCCACATCGACTGCGAAGGACAGAAGTTGTCGGTCTTCGTATAGGCCTTCACGTCACAATAATTGAAATTTTCGAAGTCGGCCACGATTTCACCCCGCCTGTCGCATTGCAGGAGCGTGTCCTTCTGTTTGCGCGACCGGGCCTTGATTTTCACATACGCACCGGGAAGAGGTTTGCCTGTAGTGGCACTCACCACTGCCAACCTGCGCTTGTTGCCGGGCAGCGACTCCGAAATCATATAGACGTCGCTCACATAGAAGACATGCCAGTCTTGCAGCGCCCCCGAGGTGCTCATCGTCTCTCCCTGCGCCTCATTACCCTTCATGTTCATCAGATAAACACCGGGAGCGAGAGGAGGCAGCATGATGGAATCCTCGAAAACCTCATAATCGGGATGACCGCTGTAGTCGTGGCGGATGGTACGCTCCGAGCCGCTCACGATTTTCTTGATGACCTTCTGCAACTCTTTCTCGTTATACAGCCGGAAGTTCTCATCGGGGTCTGCGTCAATCCGCCACAGCCGGAGGGTGAGGGAATTGAGGTGACGGACGAAGTTCACCTTTACCACATGCTCCTTGTGGGGGAGCATCACCTGTGCGTCGATGCTATAGGAGAAGCGCGGCTGTATGAGCGACTGGCGGGAGTTCTTCAGCGTGGCGATGCGGGGCCACTTGTCATACTTCGCCACCATGCGGTCGATAAACGCCACCTTATTGCCGGGGGTGTCATCCATCCAATCATACCTCAGGAGGGCGAGTTCGCCTGCCTCGTCGAGGTCGCCATAGACCCCGAGGAGCGAGTCGGCCTTCTCTATCAACTGCGTTCTGCTCTCCGTGCTTTCAAGGGTGCGGAGGTGGTAGGCGGCGGCGATGCATGCTGCCTGACGGTTGCCCTGACGCTCGTAATATTCCTGTAAGAGGTCGTATCTGGAAACCGCGAAAGCCATTACGCTGAGCAGGTCGTCGTTGAAATAGCGGCTGTCGCTGCCCTTGACGAGGAGGGGTACGAAGTCGCCGGCTTTGGTAGAAGCCAACAGTGAGGGATTGGAGAGCGATTTAGCGATATAATCCTTGGCTATCTCATCGCTGTGCTCATCAAGTTCGCTGTTGCGTTGGTACACCTGTCCGAGCACCGACTGGTAGACGGCGGCCAGGAGGGGTTGCTGCTTTGCGGCTGCCTTCTCTGTCTCCACCAGTCGCTTCACCTCCGACTCCAACGAGTCGGGGGTGATGGCGGTGACCGCCTCGACGTGCTTGAGTTGAGCCTTGATGAGGTGTCCGTATTGTTTCTGCGTCGTAGCCAGGTCGACGATAGAGTCGAGCACCTCAATCTGGGTGCGTGGCAAGTCTTTGGAAACAGCTTCTGCATGCCGTTTCCA
>JAEEGF011991017.1_pt1 | contig 11764 bp, 15 predicted proteins | sample 9134171 | NCBI WGS metagenome assembly JAEEGF01 (sample SAMN16246542, study PRJNA631951) | gut metagenome | biome: gut microbiome; feature: rumen; material: AP-attached | host: Bos | place: Iran: Karaj | collected 2018-10 | reverse complement strand
TTTGCAACAAACGGAATTGCCCTCTATTATTTTCATGCACCGAGTGGTTCGCCTGAATTAGACTTCCTCTTTGAAAAAAGCGGAGAGGTAAATATAGTTGAATGCAAAGCCGCCAATGCCAGAGCTACAAGCATGAAATTTGTCATAGCAAATCAGAAAAAGTATGGAAAGCATCCTGCAGTCAAATTTGCTGATACTAATGTTGGCGGCGGAGAAGGGTTCATCACATTGCCTTTATATGCAATAGGGCTGATTGAGTTGAATAACGAACAAAGAATCGTTGAAACAGCCGATCTGAGCAAACTGAAGGTACCGACTGATAATTCTTAGTTGCGATAATCAGCAGGATAAGGAACTAAAAAAGGTTAATGGATATAATAAATTACTTTACAACCAGCGACAAAGAATACTGGCTCGCAAAGATCGGCAAGTGCGATTGGGGTGCAGGCAAATATCTGTGTGAACTCATTCGTAATGATGCTTTTTTCGATATGGCTGGTCAAAACTCGCGATTATTGCTGTTGGTCGATGGCGATGAATTGATCTCTTTTTGCACACTTGCAGAGAAAGACGATATACAACCTACAGAATTAACTCCCTGGATGGGTTTTGTATATACATTTCCTGAATACAGAGGTCACAGATATATAGGAAAGCTTTTCGATGAGATTGGAAATATCCTAAAAGCGGAAGGATCCTCCAAGCTTTATATTTCCACCGATCATGAAGGGTTATATGAGAAGTACGGCTGCACATTCATGACGGAGGCAAAAGCTTTAAGCGGAGATGATTCAAGAATATATGAAAAGGACTATTAAATTACAGGATATCTGATTAATGGGAGAGCAAAAAAGTGGAAATCAAGCGAGTTGAGGATAATGACAGAATAGGCGAATTCATAAATGTAGCGTTTTCAGAGTATGCTGCTGATTGTGATGTAGCACTTAACTTTGAAGAGTTTTGTTTTGTGGCAGAAGATGATGGCAAAATTGTGGGAGTTATCACTGGTAGAGCATACTATAACGAGGTGCATATCGGAGATCTGATTGTTGGCAAGGCTTACAGAAGAGATGGTGTTGGCAGTAAACTTGTTGAGGCTGTAGAGAATGCATACAAAGATAAGGGCTATGAAAAAATAGCACTTACAACATTTGGGTTTCAGGCACCAGAGTTTTATAAAAAACTTGGATATGAATTGGAATTTGTCCGGAAGGACAATGATTCTAAGCTTAGTAAGTATTTTTATTTGAAGAAGATATGAATATCAACAGTATAAACGAACGGAGGTGAACCGTGAAAAAACGATTAAAAGATATTTTCGATGCTGATAAGTCAACTGAGGATTATGCGTCCGCTGTCTTTTCCGAGTTTGGATTATCAGTAGATAAACATTATGATCTTTTGGTTGTTGCTCCCGGTTGGAAACCTACAAAGATAATGGCCGGGTTTGATGTAGAAGTTGTGACCACCGCGATTCATTCATACATATCGGGGTATGAGGTAAAAGGGAATGGTTTCCTTATTGCATGGATACAGACAAGTCCGGGTGCAAGCTCTTTGATCGATGAATTATCATTGTGCGCTTTCCTGGACTTTGAAAAACTGATCTTTTTGGGTGCTGTGGGATCTCTTACAAAAGAAATCGGCCTTGGCTCGATCTGTACTCCTTTATATAGTGTTTCTGGTAATCTTGCTAATGGTTATCTGATGGAGGATATAAAGGAGTATAAGCCTTTCGGTAAGATATATCCTAATGACCCGGCATTTGTTGAGAATGTCATTAGCATTATCAAAGAATCAGGTTATGCGATCTTACAGGTTCCGGTATTTTGTACTGACAGTGTCTTGTGTGAATATGATCATATGGATTTCATTAAAAGCTTTGATGTCAGTCTTATAGAAATGGAGACTTCGTCATTTTACCTTATGGCAGATCTTATGGAGAAACCTGCAGTTGCACTACTTGTTGTTTCAGATAATTCTGCAACAGGAGAGTCTCTTGTGCTCCGTACACCGGAACAAAAAGCGGTATATAACAACTCTAGACTTGAAATAATACCGAAAATACTGTTGAAGATAGTCTGTCAGTAATCTAAACAGGATAGTGAAATAATCAAATCGGGATTTATGGAGATAAAAAATGATTGGTGATATTGTTTGCGTTACAGTTGACAGACCGCTTGGAAGTTATCATCCGGTGTACAAAGAAATGTATTATCCTATTAACTACGGATATATTGAAGGAATAATTGCCCCTGACGGCGAGGAACAGGATGCGTATGTTTTGGGCGTTGATCAGCCAGTGGAACGGTTTATAGGCAAAATTATTGCGATTATTCACCGATATGACGATGTAGAAGAAAAGTGGGTAGTTTGTCCTGAAGATGCTTCGTATACCAAAGAAGAAATCATGGGACTGATTCGGTTTCAAGAACAGTATTATCAATCGGAAATTATCATGTAAATCCAGGTTTGTCGGGATGATGTAATAGTAAACTATATTAACAGGATAATGCAACAATAGGGTTGATCCTCTTGGTGTAGAAGATTAACAGTAGCTGGTTGGAGCGAGACAATGATTAAGGCTTTATTTGTAGATTTTTATGGCACTGTTGTTCATGAAGATGGCGCAGTTATTAAGGTGATTACTCAGATGATTAAAGATACCGGTGACGGATCTGATACATCCGAGATAGGTTCTTTCTGGTGGAATGATTTTCAGACGATGTTTCTTAACTCATATGGTGACGAGTTTGAGACACAAAGAGATCTCGAGCGGAAATCATTGGAACACACGATTGCAAAATTCAATTCTTCGGCAGATGCTTCACAGTTAAGTGAAATGATGTTTGAACATTGGATGAAACCTCCGATTTTTGAAGAAGCCAAAGAATTCTTCAGTAAAAGTCCCGTTCCGGTTTATATTGTTTCAAACATTGATACATCGGACATAATATGCGCCATTGAATACCACGGTCTTAGCCATGCAGGTGTTTTTACATCCGAGGATGCAAGATCATATAAACCACGTAGAGAACTTTTCGAACTGGCACTTAGCAAAACAGGGCTTAAGCCTGACGAAGTCATTCATATCGGTGATTCAATAAGCAGTGATGTAAAAGGCGCTTCTGCTCTGGGAATAAAGACCTTGTGGCTGAACAGATTTGGTAAGGCTGTTCCGGATGGTGTTACAGATATAAAAAATCTTCTTGAGGCATATAATTTTCTGGATTGATGGAGTTGTCTCCGGAAAATATCTTTCAGGATAAACTACCATGGAGATCATATGGAATACAGGATTGTTGAGGGTAAAGAGAATATAAAAGTTGAGGATGTAGTCAGACTGCTTAAGATGACATACTGGGCTGACTCAAGACCTGTCGAAAAAATAGACAAATCTATGGAGAATTCAAAGTGTGTAGGCTTATATGTCGACGGTGTTGAACGACTTGTAGGATTTGCCAGAGTTATAAGCGATTATGCCACTACATATTATCTATGCGATGTGATAATAGACGAAGACTATCAGCACAAAGGACTTGGGAAAGCGTTAGTATCATATGTTGTCTCTATGCCCGATTATAAAGGATTAAGAGGGCTGCTTGTTACGAAAGATGCCCATAAACTGTATGAAAAGTATGGATACGAGATCATAAATGATAGAGCTATGATGAGGTCACCGGAGTCATAGGTGATTGTGCATTAAATCGGAATTAAATGAACTAAGCCTCGGAGCAGAATCCGAGGCTTTTATAATGAAGAATCATAGCAGAAGATCATCAAGGCACATGTAATAGACACCAATTCTCTTAATCTGGTCGTTCTTATCGTGCTTAATATTGGTCACTTCAAAAGGCTTCTTTTGAAGACAAGCTAGAAGAACAGCCAGTGTTCCGCCCCATACTATTGTCATATTACTTCCCATACAACTCAGTTATCTCTTTGATCGTGGCATCGCTATAGTACTTGAGATCGTCCTCAAACTGCTTTTTAAAATCTTTTCTTGCCAATAATGAATAAGCAGATCTTTTCCGATTATAGTTTATCCATTTATCGACCATCTCAGTAACCATGTTGAAACCGCCGGCTGTGATGAAGTAAGTAATCTTAAGTACCGATCCTGTGTATTGGATAGTTGTATGATCCTTATAGCCAAGCTTTCTAAAGTTATCTAACTCATACAGGAATCTGGCAAATGCTTCAGATATATTACTCGGTTTTATGAGTTGTTCTGCATTAAAAACAAATACTGTGACGAATGTGGGACTCTTTTTGATAAATATGTAGTGTTTACAGGCCTTGCGCAACTTTTTGTCGCAAATTTACTTTTTAAACAAAAAACATTTTTCTAAATTGGCAGAATGCTAATTGCTGGCCATTTTTTAATCTGTTACTCTAATTGTGGACAAGCGGTTGCGCAACAATGAATTGCGCAGTTTAAGACAACATGAGGTGTTCCCATGAAACTATTAAAAACAGTCAGAAGGTTGATCGCAGGTCTGGTGTCAGCTTCGATGCTGCTTACTCCGATCGCAGGAGCCCGAACAGTATTGGCTGAAGACGATGTCTATACGATATCGATCGATGTCCCCGATACTATTACTGCGGGTGCTCCGGCATCGTTTTCTGCGACGATCACAAAGAACGGTGAAGAGTACGACTTTGAAACCAATGAAGACGGACTTCACGTCTATTGGTGGTGTAATTCTATCTCGTCCAACGGTGGCGGAGATGACTCATTGACGAGTGAATTTACTTTCGATGAGGCGGGAGAATATACAGACTTCAAAGTCGAATTGACGGACGGTTATTATGCCAGGATCACAGGAGACTACATTACTGTTACTGTATCTGAAGCTCAATCAGGCTCAGATCCTTCGGCAACACCCGATGAGACGGGGTATTCAGTAGTGGTTACCCCGGCCACGGTAACGGCGGGTGAGCAGACCACATTTACGGCTGCTTTCTATAACGATGGAGTGGAATTCGATCCGTCAGATGAAGATCTTGTTATCTCGTGGTGGAGCGAGTCACTTAACTCTTCCGGATCTAATTCTTCCGGTCTTACCAATACGTTTACTTATCCTGATGCAGGTGTTTATGATTACGACCTTAAGGTCGAGCTGTGGGACCCTTCTGACGGGTCCACAGCTCTGGCGGGTGCTTATGTAACAGTAACTGTTACTGAAGGAACAGATGCGCCTGTTGATACAGACGAGCCGCATTATGAAGCTGCTATAGAAGTTACTCCTTCTTCGCCCAAAGTAGGTCAGGAAGTTACTTTCGAGGTTACGCTTAACTATGTAGATGGTGAGGATGTAACCGAGATCACCGATCTTACAGATACAGGCATTACGGTCTGGTTCTGGAACAACACTTCCGGAAGTGCACTTGATGACAGCACGGGGAACACACTTACAAATACATTTACATTCACCGCAGCTGGTGATTATCAGATTCAGGCGAGAGTTCAGGATTCATCCTGGAGTGACCTGATCACACCTTACCCGGTTACAACAGTAACAGTGCTGCCGAGTGACGTAACACCTGTAGAGGGTGATGTTAATTTCGATGGGGTGCCTACACTTCCCGATGATTTCTATCTCGGCGTTGATGTTTCTTCTGTTGTTTCCGAGCTTAACGCAGGAGTCGTCTACTACGATTATAACGGGAACGCACTTACTAACGTTAATTCTTTTATAGGTTTCATCGCAGACCAGGGTGTCAATTGTGTCCGCGTCCGCGTGTGGAATAATCCATATGATTCACAGGGCAACAGATTCGGCGGAGGCAACAACGATGTTGCAACAGCAGCTGCCATTGCAGATGCGTGCGAAGCGGCAGGCATCACGATGCTTGTAGACTTCCATCTGTCCGATTTCTGGTGTGATCCCGGTAAGCAGAAGGTGCCTGTTGCATGGAGCTCGATGTCCGCTGCGGAAAGAGCATCTGCGGTTGCATCGTTCATAACCGACTCGCTTAATACCATCGATCCTAACCACAATACTGTCGCTATGGTACAGGTAGGAAACGAGACAAACGGTGCAGTCTGCGGCGTGTCTAACAGCTCTGATATGTGCAGGATCTTCGATGCCGGCTGTGATGCAGTTCATGACTGGGACAGCAACGTCCGTGCAGTGATCCATTTTACTAACCCTGAGAACGGTACGATCGCATCATGGGCTGCGACATTAAGCTCTGAAGGTGTCTCCGCTGATATTCTCGCGACATCGTATTATCCGTACTGGCATGGTTCCCTTTCTAACTTAACAAACCAGCTTTCTTCAGCGAGATCCTATGGCTATGATGTCATGGTCGCAGAGACATCCTACGCATATACTCTTGCTGATTCAGACGGCCACTCTAACACAGTAAGGCCCGGCAACAACGACACTGGCGATAACCTCCTTCAGCCTTTCTCTGTTCAGGGTCAGGCGAGAGCAGTCCGCGACGTGATCAATGCAGTTAACCGTGCCGGCGGTATCGGTACATTCTATTGGGAACCTGCATGGATAACAGTTGGAAATACTTTCGGTTTGTCAGGTGATACATACGATGTGCAGGTATCTGCTAACAGACTTGCATGGGAGACTTACGGCTGCGGCTGGGCATCCTCATATGCGTATGTCTACGATCCCGATGATGCTGGACGCTGGTATGGCGGAACCGCAGTTGATAACGAGGCTCTGTTCTATCCTGACGGACATCCTACAGACGCATGGGGAGTATTCGAGAATATAAGAACAGGTGAGACATCTTCATCTTCAGCTGCAGACAGCGTAGAGACATTTGATGTAACGATCGATGCCGGCAGCAGCTATACATTCCCTGCTCAGGCAACTGTAACGGGAAGAGATGGCTCCACATACTCCGCTTCTGTCACATGGCTTGCGGCAGAGCTTGAAGCAGTCGATACAACGCGGGCGGGAACTTATGTAGTTTCCGGAATGTGTGAAGGACTTCTTACTTCGATAACACTGACTGTCCGTCCTTCCACTCTTATAAGTGATGACGTTGCAGGATTTGAGACATCTGATTATGAAGTGGAATACGACGTGACAGGCGAAGGCATCACAGTTCACGATACACACGATGCAAGATCCGGAAGCTATTCAGCACACTGGTGGTCCGCTGAAGGCTCTGAAGGATCGATAACTCTGACTGCTCCTTACGAGCTTACTGAGGCGGGAACATACGTCTTTACAGGCTACGTGCAGGGTGACGGCGATAAGGGTTCCTACGTGACATTTAAGATAGTTGATGCAGCTACAGGAGATGTACTCGCAGCAAGTGATCAAGTTCAGACTACAGGCTGGAATACCTGGCTGATGCCTGAGGCGACACTGACTGTTACGGAGCCTGTTACTGTAAATCTCGTGATTGATATTAACTACGCCCCTGACGGCTGGGGAAGTGTTGATGATCTGCTTTTCTACATGGCTGAGTCCGGGGAAGCTGCGATCGATACTGATACAGATACTGATGCTGATACTGAACAAGCCCCCGTAACAGAAGCACCGGTACCTGCCGATCCCGTAACACCTTCTGCTGATTCTTCCTCTGAAGCTGTTGCGCAGACGACTTCTTCGAATTCCGCTGTTCCTTCTTCGGGATCATCATCCGGACAACCGTCTTCTAACGTCAATGCTCACGACCTGTCTTCGTTTATCGATATGCTGTATAGAAGACTTCTCGGCCGTGAGCCCGACGAGTCCGGAAAGCAGCATTGGCTGTCATCGGTAAGATCAGGTGATATGACTATCGAGGAGCTGATCGAAGGATTCATAGGAAGTGAAGAGTATCAGGCCCTGAATAAGACTGATGAGGAATACATCGAGGATCTGTACTTCGTATGTCTAAGAAGAGAGTCAGACGAAGCCGGACTTGCCAACTGGCTGGGTATTCTTGCGACTGCAGACGACCGCACGGCCATCATTTCCGGATTCCTTGACTCTGAGGAATACAGAAAGCTTTCTCAGGATTGAGTCTGACATTAAGGCTATAGGTAATCATTAAAGCCACTGAAGCTCAAACTTCAGTGGCTTTTTGATCAGTAACGTCGCCGTAGCCTATATCCATTACGGCGAATATCTCATATTCCCTCTGAACATATGGAGTTTTGGAATGTTGGCTTTTGTTTTTTTGTTTGGATTCATTGGTATAATTGTTTTAACAGCTTTCTGTTTCCCCGACGTTTCTGTCTATCAGCCTGTTTATTCCGAATTTTTGGGGACACATTGTACAGAATTCGAACCTTCCCAGCAGTTATTTCGAAAAAAGATCGAGACTGTTAAAAATCGTTAACAGTCTAATCAGCTAATCTGCATTTTTGAGCCCCAATAGCTTGTATTTCTTAAGATATCTTTACATGGATGTTATAATAACTATGACAGTACGGGTACAGTCGAATACGGGCAATAACAGTATCCCCGGAAGCATAAAGGAGAACCCGCATGGTACTTAAGAACAAGAAGATTGCAGCCTTGGTACTTTGTGCCGCCGCATTGATGAATCTTGCAGGATGCTCGGATACTGAAGCGGTGCCGGCTGCCGAGACCACGGCAGCTTCGGTTTCCGAAGAAACAACAGAGACAACAGCCGTTGAAACGACAGAACAAATTGAAGCTTCTGAGACTACAGCTACTGAGACTGAAATGACTGTTGTTCCTCTTATCGCAGATGAGAATGGCAACCTTATGAGCCAGTTCGAAGAGTTCGAGCTTACATCCGAAGATATCGAGGACGGCTTCTGGGTTGATGCTATCTCCAGTTCTCCGGCAGGCGACGATGTATCTCCGCAGCTTAGCTGGGATCCTGTCGACGGCGCTGGCCAGTATATAATCTACATGGTTGATATATCGGCTAATTACCTCATTCACTGGAAGGCTGAAGGTGTTACCGAGACTCATCTCGATCGTGGGTGGGCAGATTCTTATTATTTTGGTCCTTATCCTCGTCCGGGACTCACAAACACTTACGACATCTACGTTATCGCAATAAGAAATCCGATCGATCGTCTGAGAGGATCATGGCATTTGCCGAATGAGAATTTCCCTTTGTTCCTCGCTCATCTCGATATTGATGCAGAGGGTAATACAGGTAATATCATTGCTTACGGTCATATTTCGGCTCAGTATTCTGTATCCTGATATCAGTAAGCCACAGGAACGTTCGGGCACAAGGGATGGTTGTAATCCTCGTTGCAGGAGCCGTCATCTATCTTATCCTGACGCGAGTTTTTGAGGAGGATTAAGGGGAATGGGAATACAATGAAAATGAAGAAACTGATGATCCTGATCATAGCAGTGCTCCTTTTTACAGGATGCCATGATCCTGACCGTGATCAGACATTTGAATCTCCCTTTGGAAATGATGAAGTTGTTGTTATGGTCGATTATTTGAGCTGCCCAGATGTATTCTATGACGGAGAATGCATCTTTGAGTATGACGGTCCGGGATTCAATGAGACAGTTTACTGGGATGTGGAATGGATATCGGAAGATGAGATACGGCTTTATATTCCCGGATCTCGGTGGACAAATCAGGTGTATTACATAGATATACCAAGATAATGGCGATGAGACAGTTTTATAGGTTATATAATCATCTTGTACGAGGGAGTAATTCCCTGATACAGAAGATCATCAGCATTATGTTCTAATACCCCGTTAACAAAACGAAACAATCTGTTATGAATCTGTGAAATCCATCCTTTCCGCTTTTCGCTGTGATAATATCCACTTATAAGATGCAGAGTAGGAGGATAAGACTATGTCAGAAGATAAAAGAGATATCAATCTTGATGAGTTAGAAAAAGTAAACGGTGGTTATATTGTTGATGGTTTTTTACGTCCTGACGGAACGATAGAGAATGTTACTACTCATACTTGTCCAGATTGTGGTGCAATATTCTATTCAGAAGGAGCACTTGTTTGGCACGAGCAAACAGCACATGGGAATAATGTCGGTGCGATTAATTAATCATGCTATAGAGATTTTATCCAAGGTAAGTCCTTGGAGCGGAAAATCTTGAATTAAATGAACTAAGCCTCGGAGCAGAATCCGAGGCTTTTATAATGCAGATCATACGGAATGGTATTGACAGAAAATAGGTAATGTATTACATTATTCATAAATGTAATATGTTACCTATTGGGGCAAGGAGGATATTCATGAACTACGACGAACAGATGAATATGAATAATGTCGAATTCGGAAATATGCCGCCGCAGGCGTCTCTCTTAGGACTTCTGAGTGCGTTCGATAACCGCTATCAGGCCGCGGCAGACGCATTCTTTAAGGAGATTACATGGAAACAGTTTTTCGCAGTGATATGCATCAACCTTTGCAAGGAGCCGCCCACGTTAAACGAGCTGTCGGATGTTATGGGAAGCTCGCACCAGAATGTGAAGCAGATCCTGCTCAAGCTCGAGAAAAAGGGTTTTGTGGAGTTCGTGGCAGACGAGAAGGACAGGAGGAAGCAGCGTATACATGTTACGGACGCTTGCCGGGACTTTCTGGAGAAGAACGACAATAACGGGCAGCAGAGCCAGTACATCATAGGCCGTATTTTCGACGGCGTGGATGAAGCCAGCCTGAATGCCACCATACAGACGGTAATGAAAATGGAAAGGAATCTGAGTGCATTATGAAGACACTAATCATATATACTTCACAGACAGGTTTTACAAAGAAATATGCAGAGTGGCTCGCACAGAAGACGGGCGGTGACATGCTGGAGCTTAAGGAAGCGCAGAAGAAGGACGATGCATTCTTTGAGGGCTTCGAGGCCATCGTTTACGGCGGCTGGGTCATGGCAGCGAGCGTCGTGAAGGTAAAGTGGTTTCTTAACAAAGCCGCTTCCTGGAAGGACAAAAAGCTTGCAATTTACTGCGTGGGCGGAAGCCCGAACGATAACCCGGACGTCGAGGTTATGCTTGATAAATTGCTTGACCAAGAGCAAAGAGAATACATCAAGGCGTTCTACTGTCAGGGCGGCTTTAACTACGAGAGGATGAATGCGCCGTCGAGACTTGCGATGAAGATGTTTGTCTCAGCTCTGAAGAAAAAGAAGGATCCGACTGAGGAAGAGAAGATTATGACTCAGATGGTGGCGACTTCTTATGACATCTCGGATGAGAAATATCTCGAGCCGATTGTTGATTACCTGAAATGAGGGGCACAGAAAGCGACAGATTCGCAGCGTAGTGCTGATTAAGCAATAAACTCTTCTTTTATGTATCTTATGGTTTGCAGTTTTTGCTGAAAATACGACATAATTAAGATACATTGGACTTGATGTATCTTATTCTGATGCAATTTATGGAATAAAACGACGCAAGTAAGATACATATATTGATCGAATCGTGTCAGGAGGATCTATATGAAGAAATGGTATGACGAAGAGTATGAGTTTACTGTTGAAGTGACAGGTTACTTGCATGGAGATCATACAGAGAGATATTGCCGTAACGGGGAAGAGATAGGCGATAAATATACCTGCACATACGGCTGTCCCGTAAACGAAGAGGGATACGGAATCTGCTCCAAGACAATGATGATGCTTTATCCTCTGATGGAAGCTGTACGAAGCGGCGGAGATCTGATAAATCTCGGAGGTGACGGAAAGTACACCAAGACTGTCGTCTGTCCTGACGGCTGCGTGATATTTAAGCTGACCGCCAAGCCGCTCGGCAATGAGAATTTCCATAAGGGAGGATTCTGGGATTACCCGGACGAGACATGAAGAATAAATCCAAGATAA
>JAEEGF011497423.1_pt1 | contig 11765 bp, 8 predicted proteins | sample 9134171 | NCBI WGS metagenome assembly JAEEGF01 (sample SAMN16246542, study PRJNA631951) | gut metagenome | biome: gut microbiome; feature: rumen; material: AP-attached | host: Bos | place: Iran: Karaj | collected 2018-10 | reverse complement strand
AAAGGTTGACACTGACGGCAAGCATGCTACCGTCTATGTTGCTAAGGACCAGCAATCAATCGCAATTGGTCGCGTCGGCCAAAATGTTCGCCTTGCTTCCGACTTGACTGGCTTTGAGATTGATGTCGAAGTCGCCAAGGCTCCAGAGAAAAAGAAGAAAAAGAATGTCGAGGATTCCCTTCTCTCCGCTATCGAAGATAGTGAAAATGAAGAATCCACCGAAGAATAATTTCATAAAAAAGAAGCCCGTTTGGGGCTTCTTTTTTTATTTACACTTAATTGAACCGATGCCGTTTTGATTTAGGACTTCCTGGGCCTCTATGTTTTGGCAAGCAGGGTCATCTTCAGCTGCCGTAACAAGAGTTCCATCGGTATGTTTGAGGATTTCTTTACAAAAATAAAACGCAACAAGAATAAAAACTAAGAAAAACATAGTGCGAAGAACTTTGCCGGCGCTATAGTTTGCTCTTTCATGCGAATCCATGCTTTTATTCTGACACTAAGGCTAAAAATGGTCAAGCTTACTTGACTTATTATGAAATCTGTGATATAGTACTTGAGCACCCTTTCAAGAGGGTAGCTTGCACCTTAGGAGGCGACCTCTATGCGCAAACTCTTAACCTTCATGACTAGCCTGGTATTTGCCACTGTCGTAATCATCCTGGTAGCCATCCTGGGGACCTGCATCGGCGTTAACCATCACAACTGGAAAGCGGCCGAACGGGCTATCCAGACAAATGTCACTTGTATTCTGGACGAAACCTCCGAGGAGTCGTACGAGCTGCTGCTCAACAACGACTGGGAGGGTTTCAAAGATTTCTATGGGCTGAAACCGACCTATTACACGGTTGGCGACGCCTGCTACGTATCCCTGGTAAGCGACCAGATGGAAGAAACTATCATGATCTATGCCGGCACTGTCAAGAACCCGCGTGTCAGCGCTATTGCAGTGCAAGGTTATGGAGAACATTGGGAAGGATTCGATATGAGCGAACCGTATTCGGTGCTCGTGACCATCTCTGGTCATCCGATTTACCTTACGGCCACCGGCGCAGCTTCGCTGTGCTACAATCTGACCCGCGTAACTTCCAAGTGAACGCTAGACCAACCTCTTCCTACTGGGGCGCCCGTAAAACGGCGCCCCTTTTCTATTTCTCTTCCAATTCGGCAAATTTCGCAGCCATAGTTGGGTTGCCGCGCGTAAGTCGCTTGATAGATAAATCTTCGGCCTTATTATTGGCTAAACGTAAGTTATTTTCGGAACTAAGGAGCGCTTCCTTAGTTTTTTGAAGGTGTGCAATGGTTTTATCAATTTCTTCAATGGCGGTGCTGAATTTTTTACTGGCTAATTCATAGTTGCGCGCAAAAGATTGCTTAAAATTCTCCATATTTTCTTCAAAGTGCGTAATATCAATATTCTGGTTGCGCACCACGGCAAGCTCCTGCTTATACTTGAGCGAATTGAGCGCAGCGTTACGCAAGAGCGTAATCATTGGAATGAAGAATTGTGGACGAATCACGTACATCTTGTCGTATTTGTAGCTAACATCGACAATACCAGTATTATAAAGCTCGGAGTCGGCCTCCAGGAGCGTCACAAGTACGGCATATTCACAGTTCTTCTCTTTGCGATCTTTATCGAGCTCCTTAAAGAAATCTTCGTTTTTGTGCTTGGTGGCAGTGGCCTCGTTTTCGTTCTTCATCTCAAACATAATAGAGATAATCTCGTTGCCATCGTCGTCATTTTCGCGATAAATATAGTCACCTTTACTGCCAGTATGGGCATCGTTGTCTTTTTCGAAATAGGCGTTTCTAAAGGCGGTGGCGCGCAGGCGATTGAATTCTGTCTGGCAATGTTGCTCGAGCGTTTCGCCCACCATCTTGGTGCTGAGCTTAGATTTGAGGTCTTTGAGGCGGTCGATTTCCTCATCTTTAAGCTTGAGCGCGCCCTCATATTGGGTTTTGAGCGCCGCTTCGCGAAGTTTAACCTGAGCCGTAAGCGACTCCTCGCGAAGCTTAGCTTCGCTGGCCTTCGTCTTGAGGTCGGCTTTAGTAGATTCAAGCTCTTTTTCGACTGGCGCCAATGCGCGTGTAACGGCAAGCTCCTTATCTGTTTCTGCCTGCTTCAGTTTCGCTTCTAGCTCGGTAATCTTGGTGGCCTGGGCGTTTTTAGCCTTCTCGAGCGCTAATTCGTTGGCAGAATCCGCCTTATCCAGAGCTTCTTTAATACGCTTCTCTAGTTCACTATCAAATTCATGAGTGCGGACCTGACTTAAGATGTCGGCGTAGCTGGAATCGTCGACTTTAAAGGTTTTTCCGCAGTTTGGACATTTAATTTCAGACATATTTCCATTATACACCAGGGGTGCATATTGACTTTTTAAAGTGTTTGTGCTATAATTATAGAGTTAGGTCGATACTATGACACCTAAGGCTCATTCCAAGATAGACCTAGGCCATGATTAGGGGAGGTGATTTTATGGCTAGAGCAAGAACTGGGGATACCACGCATAGCTACGCAGCCTACGACACTGGACGCGTCCGCGGAAGCTTCATGCCGAGCTTTGACCGTATCAGGAACACCGACGTTCGTAAGACGCACGAAAAACTCTGGGGTAGATCTTCTACCTTCTGCGGAGTTGGATTCGTCGCACTGATCGTTTGGATTCTGGCGGCTGTGCTCAAGCTGGCCATTCCGGCCAAGTGGACCGTGTTGACGTGGCTGATCGGAGCAATCGGCTTCGTTGGCAAAGTGGTGTTCTTTATCTGCGCGGGAATTATGATTCTGTTGTTTGTGGTTGGCCTGTTCTTCAGGTTCACCGACTGGCTCAAAAATACCCGCTGGTAAGTTCATCTATCGACACGGGGCCCTCCGCAAGGCGGGCCCTTTTTCCTGCCCTATTTTTTTACCACTGCGTTAGCGATAAGTTTATAGATCTCCATCACAAATAGAATAATGAGAGCTATACCAAAGAGGCCAAGCATCTCGAGTGCAGGAATGGATACCGTCTGGAGTAGCTCGGATAGAATAGGTACTTCCATAACAATAATTTGAAGCAAGAGAGTACCCAAAATGCCAAATAGCATGATTGGATTCTTGCGAAGTGGCACACTGAAGGCCGAGCGACGTTCGCTACGACAGTTAAAGACATGGACGTTCTGAATGAAGACCATGAGACACATCGTATAGCCGCGCGCCACCTCGAGCTCCATGCCGAGCACATTATAGAAGAAGTACCAGGCGCCAAACACGACAATTGTAATTATTAATCCGGAAATGATAATCTCACGCAGGAGCGAATGGTCGAATATAGATTCTTTTGGATTACGTGGTTTTTCTTGGAGAATGCCTTTTTCGGCTTTTTCGAAGGACATAGCGAAATCCTGGATGCCATCCGTAACCACATTGAGCCAAAGAAGTTGTACTGCTACGAGCGGCATTGGCATATTGCAAGCGATGGCGAGACAGAAAAAGGCCGCTTCGGCTAGACCACAAGATATCAGGAAGAAGATGATTTTGCGAATATTTGAATATGCGACGCGCCCTTCTTTGACGCCAGCCACAATAGATTTAAAGTTATCGTCAACGATAATCATATCGGCCGTCTCACGGGCAATGTCTGTACCGGAGCCCATCGCAACACCGATATTAGCCGCTTTGAGAGCTGGCGCATCATTTACGCCGTCGCCTGTTACTGCCACGAATTCACCCTGACGTTTTAAGGAATTCACAATGTTGAGCTTCTGGAGCGGAGTGACGCGTGCGAAAACTAATTTATTAGCGACGAATTTATCAAAGTGTGCTTTCCCCTCTTTGAACGCAACGTCAACATCGTCACCAGTCGCAACCTGCCCATACTCCGTAACTAGCTTCAAGTCCTTGGCAATCGAGAAAGCCGTAAGTGGATGATCCCCAGTTATCATCATGACCTTAATGCCCGCCTCGTGACACTCACGGATAGAAGCAACCGCCTCTTTACGAATTGGATCAATAAAGCCGACCATGCCAGCAAAATCAAGCTTCTTAATATCTTTTTCGGTGTATTTTTCCTTGCGGGCAATTTTGCCGTTTGCGAGCGCTATTACGCGATAGCCATCACGAGCGAGATTTTCGTTCTGCATATCAAGCTTGCGATAGTCCTTCGCTGTGTCGTTCGTAAACCGAACCGTGGAGCAAAAACTCTTTACGACCTCAAGCGAGCCCTTGACCGTACAATAAGTCTCGCCATCTTTCTCGTAAAATACGGCGGAGTATTTGTTTTCCGACTCATATGGTATACGATCAATAATCCTAATTCCTTTTGTTTTAACGCCTAGTTTTTTGGCAAGGATTAAGAAGGCAATATCGATCGAATCGCCCGTCGGCTCGTGCTCAATGCTCGCCTCATTATTGAGCGCGCCATAGAGACCAATTTCTTCCGCATATTTAATGGCAGGGCCAGTAACCTTACCGCTAGCATCAAACCCCGTACCAGATACTTGATACTCCTGACCATTCGGTAACAGTATGCGCTTAGCGGTCTGCTGATTGACGGTGAGGGTGCCGGTTTTATCCGACGCAATAACTGTACAACTACCAAGCGACTCGGCGGCTTTGAGCTTACGGACTATCACGTTCTTTTTCGCCATGCGATTCGAGGCAATCGTGAGCGCCATCGTAAGTGCGAGCGGTAGACCTTCTGGCATCGCCGAGACTGCGAATGCAATCACCGTCACGAATATTTCATTGTATGGCACGTGCTTTACGATGAGCAAAATAGCAATTAGGACCGCTACTGAAACGACAAGGATACTGATTTGCTTCGACAATTTCTCAACGCGAATCGTAAGTGGGGACTTTTCTTCGTCGGTATTTGCAAGACTGTCCGCAATTTTGCCAAGCTCCGTATCGAGCGCAATACTTACTACGACCGTTTTGGCACGGCCAGATACGACGGTAGTGCCAGAGAAAACCATGTTTGACTGATCGCCAATTGACAGCTTTTCCTTATTAATAACATCAGGGCTTTTGGCAACCTGAACGCTCTCGCCGGTCAGAATTGACTCGTCTACGGTGAAGTTCTGCGAGTCAATAATACGCATATCGGCAGAAATTTTGTCGCCAGATTCGAGCATCACGACATCGCCGAGAGTTAAATCTTCGGCATTTATGGCTTTCACTTCTCCGTCGCGCAAGACTTTGGCTTTCACCGTAACAAGATCCGCAAGCGCTTCGGCTGTATTATTGGCTTTGTTCTCTTGATAGGTACCCATAATGGCGTCGACAAGGATAATACCAGCAATAACAAGGGCATCGATAATCTCACCAACAATAAGCGATGCGACGATAGCTGCTACTAAAAGAAGCACCATCGGGTCGATAAATTCGTGAATAAAAATCTTTAGAATACTGTCTTTTTTCTTTTTCGGTAAAGTATTTTTACCATATTTTCTCTGACGCGTAGCCGCCTCTTTAGAGCTCAGGCCATGCTCAGTAGAACTTAGCTCGGTAAAAATTTCTGAAATCTTCTTGTTATAGAAAGCCATAATAATTTTATTATATAATATTAAGGTAATGGATTCTGAAAAGCGCGACAATCATTTTATCGAAGTCGATCCAGAGGTGGGCCTTACCAAAGAGCAAGTCCGCTCGATGAAGCACGCCGGTTTTGTGAACCGCGACGTTAAACCGCCGAGCAAAACCGTCAAGGAAATCGTTTATAGTAACGTATTTACCTATTTCAACTTTGTCTTTTTGATTCTTGCTATAATATTGATTTCTGTGCGTTCCTGGCGAGATATTACCTTTTTGCCGGTTATTATCGCAAACACGCTCATTGGTATTTTCCAGGAAATCCGCGCCAAAGCAATCCTGGATGAGCTCACCATCTTAAATGCCCCAACTGCGACCGTTATCCGTGATGGAGTTGAGCATGTTATACCTGCTGAAAAGCTAGTTAAGAATGACGTTATTGTGTTTCGGGCGGGCAACCAAATTCCGGCTGATGCCGTAGTCTTAACCGGCGAAGTGGCCGCCAACGAATCACTTCTCACTGGCGAGGCGGCCGAGGTACAAAAGATAGCCGGTTCCGAATTGATGTCTGGGAGCTTCATTATTTCTGGTGAGTGCCGAGCACAGCTGACGAAAGTTGGGGAGGATTCTTACATTTCTCAACTCACACTCGAGGCAAAGAAGCTTAAAACTAAGGAGCAGTCCGAAATTATCCGCTCGCTTAATACTATCGTTACTATCGCTGGCATTATCATAATACCAATTGGCGCGACGCTCTTCTGTCAGGGTTACTTCGGTAACGAATTGCCAATTAAGGAAAGTGTCCAGTCTGCGGTTGCCTCTATCATCGGCATGATTCCTGAGGGCCTATTCTTACTCTCATCGATTGCGCTTGCCGTCAGTTCAATGCGCCTAGCAAAAAACAAAGTGTTGCTCCATAACATGAAAAGTATTGAAACGCTAGCGCGAGTAAATGTACTTTGCGTAGATAAAACTGGCACTATTACCGAAAATACGATGGCAGTACACGACTATATCCCAATGAGCGGAACCAAACTCAAGAAAGAGAAACTAGAAGAGGACTTGAGCGATTTTTGCCGTGCCCAATCTGCAGATAACGCCACCATGACAGCGCTTAAAAATTACTTCGTAAAAATAACAGATCGTGATGTCGAATCCGTTTCCGCCTTCTCGTCAGAGTATAAGTATAGCGGCGTGAATTTTGAGGATGGAGAAAGTTATATTTTGGGCGCACCAGAGTTCGTATTACGCGAAACCTACGAGAAATACCGCACCGAAATTGAAGAACAGAGCGAGAAAGGTTATCGCGTATTGGTGTTTGGTAAATATGACGGAAAGCTGCACGGCAAGAAACTTCGCGAAAAAGTAAAACCAATCGGTTTAGTATTGCTAGCTAACCCAGTACGCGAAAATGCCGCCCAAACTTTTAAATTCTTTGCCGAACAAGGCGTTGAAATAAAAGTAATCTCTGGCGACAACCCTGTTACTGTATCGGAGGTTGCCAAGCTTGCCAAAATTCAGGGTGCCGAGAAATACGTTGATGCATCAACGCTTGATACCGACGAGCTAATTGCCGATGCAATGCGCAGATATACGGTTTTTGGTCGCGTTACGCCGGAACAGAAACGAAAATTCGTGAAAGCACTCCAGGCCGATAAGAAGACCGTGGCAATGACAGGCGACGGCGTGAACGATGTCTTGGCGCTTCGTGATGCGGATTGTTCGGTTGCGATGGCAAGCGGTTCCGATGCGGCCGTGCAAGCAGCGCAAGTTGTTTTACTCGAGTCTGACTTTGCTAGAATGCCGGAAGTTGTAGCTGAAGGACGTCGCGTCGTTAATAATCTCGAACGCTCTGGTAGTCTATTCCTGGTTAAAAACGTATTCTCGGTGCTCACTTCCCTAATCGCCATCATTTTCGCTATTAAATACCCGTTGGTTCCAGCCCAGATTTCATTAATATCAATGTTCACAATTGGCATTCCTGGTTTCCTGTTATCGCAGGCGCCAAACCACGATTTAATTAAGGGCCACTTCGTGACAAATATCCTGAAACGCGCCATCCCGGGTGGTCTAACGGATACCGTTATGATTGCCCTGATGATGTTGCTAGGCTATATCTTTAATATAGAAGAGGTCCATATCTCAACCGCGTGCACAATATTTATTGCAATTGTAGGCATTATCATGGTAAATCGTGCCGCCAAGCCGATAGATTGGTATAAAAAGATTGTGATTGGCCTCTGTATTGCTGGTCTATTCCTCTGTTACGCATTCTTGCCAGGATTATTCGGCATGACGCGCATGAATATCCAAACAGTCATTATTGGCGCTGCGCTCGTAGCCTTAATTAAACCAATTTTTAATAAGATGGTGCAATTTACGGAGTGGCTATGGTTGGTGTGCGAAAAGTTCATTAAAGATGCAAAGAAATATATTCAAGAAAATAAAATCGAAATCGTAAATCCATTCGAGAAAGCCGAATAAAAGGAGGTAAGATGGGCAAAATAACAGACTTTTTTAAGAATGGCTTAGCAAGCTCCAAAGATGATCAATATACCGAAGTGCCAGATAGGTATTTCGACGAGCCGGTGCAATTACGCCAAGATATAATGAATCTCGGATGGACGCTATTCCCGCGACCGATTGGTAGGACTTTATTCGAGGAGATGCGTGGTGGAGATAATAGGGACTATGCAGTCTTTATCGAGATTGCGAATGACGGTGGACGCATACTAGATTATATAGACGTAGGCGGGCAAGAAGATCAGACGACCGCCGGGAACAAGATGGTTGATCTGAAAGACGCAGTAGTAGAAAATGCACCAAAAGAAAAATTAAATCCGGCAGATATCCGCGTTTATCGTAATCTTAAAGATGTTAGTGCGGTATACATCCAAGGTAGCGATAGCATTATGGCGGTTGGTTACCATGATACGTCCGGAAGCCCAAAAGGTGTAATGATGTGCGCATTAATGCTCTACGTCTTCGCTCAAATTAACTACGATCGCGACCAGACATTATTCTTAAATACCTTCAACTATCTACCATTTAGGCCAGACATTGGATTAGACTTCTCTTTCTATCGTTTGGCCGATGATTTGATCGAAGAAGTTTTAAATGGACAAGAAGGAGGCGAAGATGCCGAAGAAGCAAGTCAAGAAGCAACTGAATAAAGAGGCTAAAAAGATCAATGTCTGGGCATATGTCGTCGTCGCCATTGCGGTCTTCGTTATTACTTTTATTATTGGCGCAAATCTAATTATTATAAGTAACGATTGCGATTCACCTTGTCGCTGGGTATCTAAAGATAAAATGGCAGCCTGCCCTACCGTGTGCGTAAAAAGCCAGCAAACACTCTGGGAAAAGATTACCGGCCAAGAGCCACGCTTTATTGGGTATTAGAGCTGTTATTTAGTTTTTTTGTTTGCGCTATCCATCTCGTTACTTGCGCGACGGACGAAGTTTTTGATGGCTATAGGCATCACTAGATACGAAAGGATATTAAGGGCAATAATAACTAATTCGGCCAAATCTTCAACGATGCTAGACTCTTTATTAAGACAAATCGAGCAAGTCAAAAGGGGCGCAATAATCGAACCAACGCACCCAATAATTGCAAGCACAATAATGGCAGTCTGATCATCGTCGATATTTTTTATATATACCTGAGCATTTTCGGTGGTCATAGCAGACATTTTTCTTATTCCTATGAATTGGAATATTAGAGCCATGATTGCTAAGAAAACCGCTCCGGCAAGCCTTGCTCCTGTGACAAAACCAATATCATCATGGCTTAAGGCGGTCAATGCAATTTGAATAACAATGGATAGAAGAGCGCCCGATAAAGAAATTGCCAGTAATATCTGAGCTCTGTGTGGCCATACTAATTGTAGATGGTATGTTTTTTCTGTTTTTGACGCTGGTTTTTGCGTGCTGCCATTATCTTGGTTCATAAAACTATCGTAGCATAATCGAAATCAAAAAAACAAAGGCTCCGATAAAATTAGGTGCAGAGCCTTTGTAATCCCATTTTTGATAGGCGCCCGGAGGCTAGTATGCCTATCAATATTATTGTGAATATAAATGGCGGTTTTTGCAATAACAAAAATGCTTATATAATACAAACAAGAAGCGAATTCTTCGCTTCTTTTTGTCGACGAGCGACAAAAAGCCACCCGTTGGGGTGGCTTGTTTGTATAATTCGGCATCTTGCTAGTTTCCCGCAAAGCAGTATAATCGCCGCTACCAGGCTTGACTTCTGTGTTCGGGATGAGAACAGGTATTTCCCTGGCGCTATGGACACCGAGAAAAGACACTAAGGGCGAACCGAAAATCCAAATGGTTCTGTTTTAGTATCTTATCTCGATGTAAGATGGAATTTTAATTGACTTTGGTGTTTTGAACACCAATTACTAGCTAAGTCTACTCTACTTATTGTATTTATGCAAGCATAAAAGCAATAAGTAGAAACATAAAAAGGCAATGCCTCTATTAGTACGCTTCGGCTCCATGCGTTGCCGCACTTCCACCTTGCGCCTATCAACCAGTTCATCTTTCTGGGAGGTCATAGGGAATTCTTATCTTGGAGTCAGTTTCGCGCTTAATATGCTTTCAGCGCTTATCTATTCCGAACATAGCTACTCGGCATTGCAGCAGGTGGCCACAACCGATACACTAGAGATTCGTTCATCTCGGTCCTCTCGTACTAGAGACAAATCTCCTCAAAATTCCTAACGATCATGCCGGATATAAACCGAACTGTCTCACGACGTTCTGAACCCAGCTCGCGTACCACTTTAACCGGCGAACAGCCGGACCCTTGGAAGGTGCTCCCCCTCCAGGATGTGATGAGCCGACATCGAGGTGCCAAACCGCGCCGTCTATGTGAACTATTGGGCGCGATCAGCCTGTTATCCCCAGGGTAACTTTTATCCGTGTGCGCTGTCTTTCCCACGTAAATTGAACCGAAGTTCTATACAGCGGGTCATTTGCTCCCACTTTCGTGTCTGATTGGGTTGTAGCCCTCACAGTCAAGCTGGCTTTTGCGCATACACTATCACTACGATTTCCATCCGTAGTTAGCCAACCTTTGAACGCCTCCGCTACTCTTTAGGAGGCAACCGCCCCAGTTAAACTACCCGCCATGCACGGTCCTCAAGCCGGTTCACGGTTTGAGTAGAGATTACTAAAATACTCAGGGTGGTATTTCACATTGCGACTCCACAAATACTAGCGTATCTGCTTCAAAGTCTGCCACCTATGCTACACAAAATATCCCAATAATCAATGCAAAGTTGTAGTAAAGCTCCATGGGGTCTTCTCGTCCTGGCATGATCAGACGGCATCTTTACCGCCAATGCACGTTCACCGAGACCTTCGTCGAGACAGTGCCCACATGATTACTCCATTCGTGCGGGTCTGAACTTACCAGACAAGGAATTTCGCTACCTTAGGACGATCATAGTTATCGCCGCCGTTCATCGGGGCTTCAGTTCGAACCGTGAAGTTCTCCCCTTAACCTTCCGACACTGGGCAGGAGTCAGCCCCTATACATCCGCTTTCGCGTTAGCAGAGACCTGTGTTTTTGGTAAACAGTTCCGTGGGCTCTTTAGCTGCGGCCCGCTCGCGCTAAGCGCGATTGAGCTGCCAAAGAAGTGTTCTGTCTCAACAAAGAAAACTTGTAAACAATTTGGTACAAATTAACTCGTTGAGTCACTCCTAAAGCAAATCTCGCTTAATGCGAGCGGGCAGTCCTTATTCCGAAGTTACGGACGCTTTTTTGCCGAGTTCCTTAACGAAGGTTCCCTCGTAGGTCTGAGTCTACTCGACTCGAGCACCGGTGTTGGTTTGCGGTACGGTAGGCAGCAACCTAAGTTGATCAGCTTTTCTAGCCAGAGCCTGCCCCAGAATCGTCATCCCGAAGGATAACTTTCACTCGACTTGAGTTCCCTCAAGACTTGGACGGATATATACCAAGAATCCGCTCTGAGATGTTCTCCGTGAACTGTCAACAATTACTACCTGTTCAGGAATATTAACCTGATATCCATCGCCTACGCTAATACGCCTCGGCTTAGGACCGACTAACCCAGGGACAATTACTGTGGCCCTGGAAACCTTGCTCTTACGACCGACGGGATTCTCACCCGTCTTAAGGTTACTGATTCCAGCATTCTCACTTGATACCGCTCCACCAGACTTTACAATCTGACTTCGCCGCAATATCAACGCTCCTCTACCACTGCTACACGGA
>JAEEGF011121995.1_pt1 | contig 11765 bp, 8 predicted proteins | sample 9134171 | NCBI WGS metagenome assembly JAEEGF01 (sample SAMN16246542, study PRJNA631951) | gut metagenome | biome: gut microbiome; feature: rumen; material: AP-attached | host: Bos | place: Iran: Karaj | collected 2018-10 | reverse complement strand
TGCAATCGTCACGTGTGTCATCGGGCATCGTCACGTTAGTCGTTTGCCATCGCCCCTTGCAGTGAGGACTGTTTTTACACCCTTTTCGCCTCTTTTTTAAGCATGTTTATTTTGCTTATTTGCTTAAGCACGTATTGGACGTGCGTATATCGTTGATTTTCAAGCAAGAAGGAGGGTTAAGCATTTTAAGCAAGTTAAACATTGCTTAAAAAGTCAAAGGCGGTTTGCTATATTATATAATTAAGGAAACAATTACTTATTTATATAATAATATATAGTCGACGCATTTCTCTCAAATCTCGTTGCTTAATTTGCTTAAATGCTTAAATCATTTCGTGGCAGCATAAAAGACACCCATTTTGAGGGCCTCTGTAAAGTCCGGCAATTTGCCGCCGAAAAACACTCCCTTTTCTTGCTCGGGAGAATTGTCGGTCTTGATAGGAAATCCAGAACTCCCGAAAAACCCCTCTAATTTGCCCCAGAATCGCCTCAAATCACTTCGACGTGCATTTATGCCACCGAGGCAAAAACTTGCGCTCTACGGTGCCTTAAAACGAGCCGTTAAAATTCTTTGAATTTTACCTCCTCGAAATCGTGCCCCAGAATCCCATAATTATCCCATTGGAACTCTTAAGCATTTAAGCAAACTAAACATTGCTTAAAAAGACACACTGATATAATATAGAAACAAAGCGGCGAGCCTGACTGTCATACCAAACCCGCCGCATTTTTACTATATCAACAATTACTCTTTTACTTCGTGCTGAACTTGTAGATGGTGGTAGTCAGGTACTCCTCACCCGGACGAAGGGTTGTGCTGGGCCATTCAGGATGGTTGGGGCTGTCGGGATAGTGCTGCGTCTCGAAGCAGAATGCGCTGCGACGAGGATACTTCACACCCTTCTTGCCTACGAAACTGCCGTCCAGGAAGTTGCCTGCATAGAACTGCACGCCGGGCTGGTCGGTAAACATCTCCATCACAATGCCGCTGTTCGGGTCATAGAGTGTGGCGAAAGCCTTCTTGATGTCGCCGGGATTGTTGAGAATCCAGTTGTGGTCGTAGCCGTGACCGTTCACAATCTGTTCGCTCGTCTCGTCGTCGATGCGGTCACCAATAACTGTGGGAGTGCGGAAGTCGAACGGGGTGCCTTCCACGTCGAGCACTTCGCCCGTAACTGCGACGTCGGCATCAACAGCTGTGAACTTGTCGGCGTCGAGCGTCAACACTTCGTCGAGGCAATCCTTCGAGCCGTCACCGCTGAGGTTGAAGTAGCAGTGGTTGGTGAGGTTCAGGACAGTTGCCTTGTCCGTTGTGGCGAAGTAGTTGATTTGCAGAGCGTTGTCGTCGGTAACAACGTAGGTTACGATGACATTGATGTTGCCGGGATAGCCGTCCTCGCCATCTGCGCTGCTCGTGCTGAATGCGATGCTGCGGTCGTCGAGAGGCTCGGCCGTCCAAATGCGGTTGTGGAAAGCAATCGGGCCACCTCCATGCAAACTGTTGGGACCGTTGTTGATGGGAAGCTGGTAGCTCTCGCCATCAAGTGTGAACTGGCCCTTCGCGATGCGGTTGCCATAACGGCCGATGAGGGCTCCGAAGTTGCAGCCTTCCGCGCCATACTTCTCGTAGTCGGCAATGTTGTCGTGACCGAGGCAAACATCCGTCATGTTGCCGTCCTTGTCGGGAACCATAATGCTGACGATACGGCCGCCGAAGTTGGTGAAGCACACTTCCATGCCGTTTTTGTTGGAAATGGCATAGAGAGCCGTAGAATCGCTGGCAAAGTCAGCGGGGTTAAGACCGGAGAGTGTGAGACCTTCGGAAGCCTCAGCGTTGCCTGCAGTTTTGTTTTCGCAAGAAGTCAGGCAGAATCCTGCAACAACCAGTGCAAGACAAAGGAAAAGATTCTTCTTCATGATTAATAAATTAGTATGTTGTTCATATCATTTTGCGACAAAGTTACAATTATACAATCAAAATGCAAAAGAAATACTACAAAAAAGTTGCTTTGTATTGAAAAATATGTTAACTTTGTTGGCAAATATAGGAAAAACAACACATGACACATCTTACAAAAACATTCAAACCGCTCCTTGCAATTGTATGCATCGTATGCTTGTGGAATTGTACAGAAAACATCGACACTTCAGCTCGTTACGTCTTCAAGGAAGAGACCATCATGAGCTATCTGGAAAAGCACCCGGCATACAGCAGCTATGTCGACATCCTGCGACAAGTGAACATCAGTAAACTCAGTGACTCGAAGGTAAGCCAGCTACTGAGCGCACGAGGTGTCTACACAGTCTTCGCCCCTAACAACGAAGCCATCCAGAAGTATCTGGAAGACCTCACCGAAGAAGGGCTCATCACGGAACCTTCTTGGGACGGCTTCCCGAACGAGCACAAACTGGACTCCATCCGCAAAGTCATTGTCTATAACAGCATCATCGATGGCGGAGACGAAACGGATGCCTTCTTCCAGACCCACGACTTCCCCAACGACAAGGACGAATTCATCCTCGGTACCCTCAACGACAAGAAACTTTCCGTCAGGAAACCTGCCAACCAGCCCGACAGCATATACATCAACGACGACTGTCCCATCAGCGTCAAGGAACGCGACATCCTGTCCATCAATGGCGTCATCCACCAAATGGAGAAAGTCATCGCTCCCAAGGACGTCACGGCTGCCAGCTACATCCAGCAATGCCTCGACGAGAAGAGGGACGGCTTCTACGCTTGCTTCCGCGTCATCCAGGCTTGCGGGCTGTTCGACACGCTCAGGGCTGTTCGCGACGAGAAATACGAGGAACTCTACCAGACAGGCATGATTCCTGACTTGGTAGGCATGACGAGCTACGGCTTTGCAGAAGGCGAAATCGGCTATGCTCCCAAGCACCGACTGTATGGCTTTACCATCTTTGCCGAAACCGACGATTTCTGGCGCAGCGAAGGCATCGACCCCGCCGATCCCGACCTGCTCAAGAAACTCACACAATGGATTCTGGACAACCACCAATACAGCGATGACGATGTCTTCACTACCAACGAAAACTACGCAAGCGAAGACAACCTGCTCTATCAGTGGATCACCTATCACATCTTACCCATGAAGATTCCGAAAGGAAAACTCGTCTTCCACATCAACGAGTATGGCTATAACCTGAGCAGACCCGAAGCATACTCCATTCCCGTGTACGAGTTCTACACCACTTTGGGCAAGCGTCGCCTCTTCAAGCTGACCGAAAGCGGTGCCAGCAACGGCATTTGGATCAACCGATTCCCCATCACGGACAACAGCCGTCACGGCACCGGAGTCGAGATTGGCTGCGACCCGGACAAGGTGGGAAGCCGTGTGGAGACAAACTCTTCCCTGGCGGTTCTCAACGATATGGTAAACTGCAACATCTATCCCATCAGCGCACCCATCTCATATAACGACAAGACGCGCGACAACTTTCAGAAGAACCGTATCCGCTTCGACGGCATGAGTCTCTTCCCCGAAGCCATGAACAACGACATCCGACTCAAAAAGGCTTCCGAAGAACGCTACAAGCACGTTTACATCCCGAATTCCGTCCGCACCTACAACTACTTCGAAAACATGCAGCAGAACGCCGACATGAACTTCGTCTACTACAATGCATGGAACGATGACTGGTGCAACCTGCATCGCGACGAGATGAAGGCTGTGGGCCGCTTCGAGGTGATGTTCAAACTGCCTCCAGTACCGCGTCGCGGAACATACGAAGTCCGATACAAGGTTCTTGCTAACGGCAATCGTGGCGTGGCTCAGATCTACTTCGGTTCCGACCCGGACAAACTCCCCGTTGCAGGCATTCCAATGGACTTGACGATGGACTGCCGAAACGAGTTGGACGCAAGAAAAGTGGGTTGGGAACGTGATACCGACGACGAAGACTACTGCGCTGAAATCGACAAGAAGATGCGCAACAACGGCTACATGAAAGGCCCGAAGTCCATCAACTCAAACGACGGCACCGAGCGCGACTGGAACGACCGCGAGAACATCCGTCACATCTTCGTTCGTCAGACACTCGATCCGAACGAGACGTACTACATCAAACTCAAGTCTGTGCTCGATTCCGACCGTAAGGAGTTCTATATGGACTTCATTGAATACTGCGCAAAGGAAATTTACGACAATCCCGAAAAACCTGAAGATATCTGGTAAAGTCGGGAAACGTCACACTTTAATTTAACAAATTACCCCTGTTAAGTTTGCGGACTTAACAGGGGTAGTTTCGTATCTTAGCACGCCTCGTTTACCCGACTATCCATTTGCTGCCGGGCAGAAGGGAAATGAGCTTTGTCGTGATGGTACAGCAAATAAAACTCAATACCGCTATGACGGGAATGGCAGCCCAAACGGGAATCAGAGGTTCTGCTTGACTGCCGTTCACGAAATAAACTGCAATCGGAGCCAAGAAGAACATGTGCATCAAGTACATGCCGAAGCTAAGTTTGGCAACCGATGTGATGAGTTTCGGTGCAGGCTTGTGAATGGTAGAGAACATCAGGAAAAGTCCGAAAGTTGCCAGCAGCACATTGAAGGTGCAGAACTCCCAGCTCCACTCCAACATCGGCGTTTCGATTGCAACTCCAGGCACACCTTTCAACCAGAAACTCCAAGCCGTGAAAGCGGCTCCAACGAGGAAACATACCAGACCGATGCTAATGCGTCGCTTGTCGCTCCATTCCAAATGGTATCGGATATAGTGTGCCAAAACGAGATATCCAAGATAACCCGAGCAGTACCAAAGCATATGGAAGCCGTTCCAGAAACATTCGCCCCACAACTCATCGCTGACAAAACGATGGAACCAAGGCATCAATGTGGAGAAAGCAAAGAGGTAGAGGAAAATGCGCTCATCTTTTGCCGAAGCCTTCTCAAGCCAAGGAGAAACCACAGGCATGATGATATAGAGACTGATCAAGGGATACATGAACCAAAGATGGCCTGCCATCGATGGGAAATTCCACGGCAAACGACAGAAGTCCGCCCAAGATGTCTCCCAAGTCATACCGCCCCATGCCAAAGGCAAAAAGCAGTAAAGAAGCATAAAGACAAGCATCGGCGGTAATATTCTAAGCATTCGGCGACGATAGAACTCTGTCATGCTCATGCCCGGCTTCAAAGGAATCAGCAGGAAAGCGCTGATTGTCATGAAGAGAGGAACTGCCGTACGACCTACTCCACCATCATAAAAAGCCACCCAAAAGCGATTGCTTTCGTTGGCAAGCATCGACATATTGCCAGCCAAACCGCTGTTGTCGGCGCCATAGAAATTCTCGCTGGCGTGCACCAGCATTACCATAAAGCAAGCGATGACGCGTATCCAATCGACAAATGCGATGCGTTGTTCAGTTACTTGTTGATTCATTATTTTGAGTATTATCGGTATTCTGTGCGTTCAGATTGCCCTGATTAAGTTGTTGATTGTTCTGAGGTTTCTTGATGGAAGCACAAATGATTTTGCGCACTTTCATGGGTTGCTCGATGCAATGCACTTGATGGGAAGTACCACCGCTGCCTACCATCTCCACACAACCAGTTCCGAGAAACCTTTGCCACAAAGACTGATAGAAATTCACGGTCTCGATGCGGGCAAGCGGAATCTCAGTCATCTTGATGTTGAAGATGCCGTCTTTCTGCACAAAACGGGTGTCTGTAACGGCAAACTCGCTACGGGTACGGACAATTCGACCGATAATCCAGATGAAGAAAGCCAGTACCAGCAAAGCAATGCCGGCATAAAAGAGCTTTGTCTGATGCTCAGGATATTTGTAGTAAGCCAACGCAATGGAGACTATGCCACAAATGGTAAAAAGGAGAGAAAATAACAGGTATCTGAAGATGTACGACCAATGAAGTCGTCCTTTGAAGATGATAGTTTCGCCCTCTTCGAGGCTTTGTTTAATATAATTAGCCATAGTTTTTAGGTTTTTCTCCTGCAAAGATAGTGCGTTTTGACATACGAAACAAGAAACACAGCAGAAACTTTATCACTATTTTTCTTTGTTTCCCTAAAAAAGCATATCTTTGCAGAACAATACCTTATTATATTTATATGACTCGCTTCCCATATTCCGCACTCACCCTACTGATATTTGTATGGGCAATGTCGGCTCGCGCTTCGCTCTACATCGTAGGTTCCGCCATCAATACAGGCTGGACTCGCCAACCCATGACGGAGCAAAGCAGCGGTGTCTATATATGGGAAGGCTACCTCTTTCATGGTGGCGAGTTGAAGTTCATGACTGAGGCTTCCGATTGGGGCAACCATTGGGGACCTTCCACAACCAACACCCTTCTCTCTAAAGGCATACAGCGCATTGCCCTGCACACAAGTGGGGATTACAAATATCGGATTGACAACATCGGTCGATGCATCGTACAAGTTGATACAGAAAGGAAGGAGATACAGGTGGCCGATGCGAGCGGAAATCTGCCGAATACTCGCCTTTATCCGCTCTGTCTATACCCCATTGGAACCGCTGTAAGTGCATCTTTTTCAGACAAGAACGACTATGCATTGCACGAAGATGCACCCGATGCAGGCACATATAGCGGCTTGCTTACACTCGCTTCGGGCACGATGGCGCTGCACAGCAAACCCTACAAAAAATCGGCAACACCGCGAACCGTCACCCCCATGCTGGCTTCGGGAGCCACAATAAAGTTGCCCAAACTCCGGAACACCATTGAAACCGACAAATGTTGCTACAGTCCCGGAGAAACAGTTACCTTCAGCATGACCGGCACTTTGCCTCCCGGAATGCGCGTACGCTACCGTTTCCTTGGTGACATCATTGCCGACACGTTGCTTTCAGCACGCACATGGACATGGACGACTCCACCCGAAGACTTCCGAGGATACTTGGCAGAGGTTTATCTTCCCGAGGATAATTGCGACAACATTTATGCCACGATTGCCATTGATGTCAGTTCCGACTGGACACGCTTCCCGCGTTATGGTTTTGTGGCAACATTCGGGAGTGACAAAACGACCTCCAAGACAAAGACAGAAATGAAGTGGCTCAACCGCTGCCACATCAATGGTGTGCAGTTCCAGGACTGGCACTATTGTCACGATTGGCCGTTAGGCGGAACCAGACAAGACGGCTTGTGGACAAGTTACAAAGATATTGCGAACCGAACCATCTACACTTCCGCCATCAAGAACTACATCCGTGCTCAGCATGACCGAGGCATGAAGAGCATCTTCTACAACCTTTGCTTTGGAGTCTTGGATGGTTGGGAGGAGCGAGGCGTTAAGCCCGAGTGGTTCATCTACAAGGACCAAAACCACACGACAAAGGACAAGCACGACTTGCCAGACAGTTGGAAAAGCGACATCTATCTGGTTAATCCTGCAAACGAGGATTGGTTGGCGTATTTGGCAGAACGCAACGACGAGGTTTACAGCTTCCTTGACTTCGACGGCTACCAAATTGACCAGCTCGGCTCGCGAGGCAATGTCTACGATTATGACGGGAACAGCGTCAATCTTCGGAACGGATTTGCTACCTTCATCAACTACATGAAGAACCGGCATCCCGAAAAGCGGCTCATCATGAATGCTGTCTCGGGATGGGGCGCATCGCAGATAGCGGGGACGGGCAAAGTGGACTTCCTCTACAACGAAGTGTGGGGGAACCACGCAGGCAACAGCCTGTCAAGTGGAGAAGGACGCTTCTCGAACATCAAGAATGTCATCGACGAGAACCGCAGTCAAAGCCCAACCTTGCGTTCTGTACTTGCCGCCTATATGAACTACACCACGGACGGCATGAACTTCAATACGCCTGGCATCGTCATGGCAGATGCCGTGATGTTCGCGCTTGGCGGGTCTCATCTGGAACTTGGGGGCGATCACATGCTTTGCCGCGAGTACTTCCCCTACGATGGCATGAAGTGGCATAGTCAACTGGAGGACTGGATGACGCGCTACTACGACTTCCTCACGGCTTACGAAAACCTGCTGCGCGACGAATGGAAGGAGCAGACGAACGTCAAGGCGACATGCTCCGATGTGACGATTAACACGTGGGAACCGGTAGCAAATCAAGTGACGATGCTCGCCAGAGAAGTGAACGGCAGGCAAGTTATCCATCTGCTCAACTTCACACACGAAGACGGAGCCAGCGTTTCGGACAATAATTATTTGCTATGTTGGCACGATAATCAAGCCACACGACCTTGGCCGAAGCGCTTCGAAGCACTTTCCATCAAACTGACCGGCATGACAGGAATGGGAAGAGTGCGTCGCATCTGGGTCGCTTCGCCTGACTATTGTGGCGGTGCCATGCAGGAACTGACGGACTATCGCTACACCTCGTCGACCGGCACGATTACCCTCACCTTGCCTTCTTTGCAGTTCTGGACGATGATTGTCATCGAGCCGGAGACTGCCACAACCAGCGACAACACGTACTACGCCCCGACCACTAACGGCGAATCGCTCATTCCGGACATCCCTTCGTCGCTTGCCTCCACCACATCTGCCACTCGTTCCTGGAGCCTGCAACTTGACAAAGCTGTCTTCAAAGCCCATGCTGACATCCCATCCGGCACATTGACATTGCAAAAAGACAACGAAGATGCAATCATCCTCCCCCTTGGGGAAGACAGAGGGAGGTTGTTTACTCCTGCCGGGCTCCCTGCCACTTCTCACACCCGAGGCATTGTTATTTGCCAAGACAAAAAGGTGCTCCGATAATCTTTCAATTGTCACTTTTCAATCTTTTAACTTAAAAAGTTGCCCGCTCGGCGTGACATTTCGCCTCTTTGTGTCTATATAAGGTAAAATGACAAACGACGACAACATCATCATAGAGCGCATACGAGGCGGCGAGACAAGTGAGTTCGCACAGTTGGTAAAGCGTTACGGCCCATCGCTCATGGTGTTCGTCGGACGCATTGTGGGGGTGCAGGAGGACACGGAGGACGTGGTGCAGAACACTTTCGTTGCTGCCTATCAACACCTGAACGACTACGACCCGCAGAAGGCATCTGTCTCGACGTGGTTTCAACGCATTGCCTATCACGAAGCACTCTACCATCTGCGGAAGCGAAAACGGCAAGTCATGCTGCCACTTAACATAAGTGATGACGTTCCCGACGAGCTGCCGGAAGACACGACAGCACAGCAACTGGACGAAGCCATACAGCAGCTCTCACCCGAAGACCAGATGCTCCTGCAACTCTTCTACTTCGACGGACGTTCTCTAAAAGAGATTGCCTACATCACCAACCAGGCGGGCGAAGTCACAGCTCGCGAGGTGTCGCGCCTCAGCAGCCAGCTTCACCGCATAAGACAAAGACTTAGAATCATCTTAACAAACACATTGAACCATGAATAACGATAACCTTTTCCGACAAGCTTTGCAGCGACAAAATGACCGAGCCGCAGGCATGAAGATGCCCGACGACATGGAGCAAAGGGTGATGAAAAGCCTCAAGCCCCAAGCCACCAAGCGTCGCTGGCTCTATCCTCTATCGGCAATTGCCGTCGCAGCAAGCGTGCTCCTGCTCATCTTGCTTAATATAGGAAAGCAGAAGTCAGAGCAACAGACGCCTGTCGTTGCAGAAGTAGTGACGGAGCCGCAGGACATCGCTGAGGAAACACAAGCGACAATTCCGACGGAAGCCATAGAGCAACCTGTCGTGGCACAGACAGAGAAGCCTCAGCCAGCAAAGAAACGCAGAAAAGTCCACAAGCCTGCCCAAGAAGAACCTGCGCACCAAGAAGCAGAACCTGCGCAGGTAGAGCCAGAGCAAGAGAATGAATACCTGCCCCAACAACCCGACTTGTACCTGCTGGCAATAGCAGATGCTCAGGACATCCGCTCTCGAGGCGAACGCCTTTACCAAGAAGTAGCTCAACTGATGAATAACCATTAATAATATAAAACGATGAAAAAGATTCTTACCTTTATGCTTTGGGCAGCCCTTACTGCCACAACTTATGGGCAACAGCCAAACGTTCGCCTCACTCAGTTGGAGCAATACTTGCCGACACAATACATTGATGTCCACAAGCGGCAGGACAACAGTGCAGGAGAAATCACTTACAGAATCTCCGCAGGCTATAACTCGATAAGTGGTTGGAAATCCTATTTCAAGGGAGAACTGAGCGAGGAAGAGAGGCAACAGCGTGTCCTCACGGTTAATAGTCGCATTACTCAAAGCCGTCAGAGAATGGAGGGAATCATCGATTACTTCCGCACGACCTTCGCCAGTTTAGGCAAGGATGCTCCGGAGAGCTATCTGTATGAGTTCCACAAGAACGGCTTCGACACCATCAAGTACTCTTATATGGGGCCGTCGTTCGAAGTAGCCAACTTCCACTATCACAATAAACCCTATAAAAATAATGATAATGGGATTATGGACTATTGTGACTATTCCTTCTCTTATACTCACTCTTATACTATCTCAACAGGTATCAAAGAGGACGATATGAAGCCCTTTGACGGCGAAGCCTTCTGTGCACACATTCAGCCTGTACTGAAGAAGTTTATGAAGCTGAAGGGAGCGAAGGCTTATCCTGTGCATTGGCAGCACGACGAAGGCTTCGAGAATGACAGAGATTTCTTCTATACACCCAAATATGGCCGTGACAAGCATGAGTTCGAAACGCATCCCGGCCTTGTTACTGGTATGCACTATATCATTCCCTCCTTGCACGAAGCCGAAGCAAAAGCGTTATACAAGGAGCTGGATGCGCTGGCACACGACTACGTTAACAGTCATCCCGAGCAGCCCTACTCCTATAAATTCACTACTGAATTCGCAGGATCAGATGATAGCCACATTATTCATGGACTCCCCGACATGGTGAAAGGGAGCATCTATAAAGGCAGCGACGAGTTCTATCTCTGCTGCAAACGCGAACAAGACGGCAATTACCACATCCTCACCCTCAACAGCAAAGGCGTGTATTGGGTTCCCGTCGACTATGCCATCCTGAAGAGCTACGTCAACGGAGAGAAGACTTACCTCAAAGGCATGGAACCTAAAGAAGACAAGAAATAATGGAAATCTCGTTTTAGAAGTTAATAAATCGGTGCGCCAACCAACTCCTGCGTCGCGAGATGCGGGAGCTGTTTTTATAACCCTCACGCGACATCGGCAAACGTCACGTGGGTAAATCGCAAACGTCACGTTAGTCGTTGGCAATCGTCACGTGTGACGTTTGCAATCATCAAGTGTGACGTTTACAAACTAAGCGTGCCTGGTTGGTCAACCAGGCACGCTCTGCTTTTCGGAATCTTAGTCTTTCCAATATATATCGGTAAACTCTTTCTTGATGTTAACCTCTTCGAGCTTGAAGTACTTGCGGAAGAGAGACCACGTCACATCGAGCATTTCCTCCGTATTCAGATTGACGTCGATGGCAAGTAGCTTGCTTGCATAGTCCTTCGCAAAGTCGAGACAACGGTTGTCGTAGTCAGTGAGGTCGAAGCCGTTCTCCAACTTTGTCTTGGCATTTGCCGCGTCTGCATAGAGTCGGATGGCAGCGTTCATGACTTGGCTGTGGTCCTTTCTGGTCTTCTTACCAGCGACAAGTTGCTTCAGACGGCTGAGCGAACGGAACGGGTCGACGATGACCTTACCCACATCACTATCGCGACGCAAGTAGAGCTGACCCTCCGTGATGTAACCCGTGTTATCAGGCACGGCATGCGTAGTGTCGCCACCTGACAGCGTAGTCACGGCAATGCTGGTAATGGAGCC
>JAEEGF011096959.1_pt1 | contig 11765 bp, 7 predicted proteins | sample 9134171 | NCBI WGS metagenome assembly JAEEGF01 (sample SAMN16246542, study PRJNA631951) | gut metagenome | biome: gut microbiome; feature: rumen; material: AP-attached | host: Bos | place: Iran: Karaj | collected 2018-10 | reverse complement strand
TTCAGCCACCGCGTCGGCAACTTCACGCTCCAGACGGGCACCGTTGTCTATCACGTCAATCATCTGCTCATATACTGCCTTCGGCAGATATTTGTACATTTTCTCACGGTTGAATACCTTCTTCCCGAAATAAGATGATGGTCTCTCACTAGGTGTTTTTACGTCGAGCGGCTTCTTCTTGAATGCCTCGCCGACAACCTGAAATCTTAATGCTTCCATAATTTTTTTATTTAAAAGTTTTGAGGAATTTTTTATTGGATTTTCTGTTTTTTTTCTAGGCTTACTATGCTAACTAGTTTTTCTAGGCTAACTAGTTTTTCTAGGCTTTCTTTAGCTCCATTTTTCAATTCTGTGCAACGCCTCCTCGGTGTGGTCGTGGCTGCCGAATGCGGTGAACCGCACATAGCCTTCGCCGCTCGGACCAAAGCCGGCACCCGGTGTACACACCACATGGGCACCGTAGAGCAGATCCTGGAAGAATTTCCATGAGTCTGTGCCTGAAGGAGTCTGCATCCAGATGTAAGGGGCGTTCTCGCCACCGAATGCCTGATAACCGAGTTTTCTGAGTGTCGACAACATCAGGCGGGCGTTAGCCATATAGTAATTGATGGTCTCTCTCACCTGCTTCTTTCCTTCAGGGCTGTAGATGGCCTCGGCAGCACGTTGGGAGATATAGCTGGTGCCGTTGAATTTCGTACACTGACGACGGTTCCAAAGTGCGTTGAGCTGGATGCGGTCGCCGTTCATTGTCGAGGCTGTCACCTCTTTCGGCACAACCGTATATCCGCAGCGCACACCCGTGAAACCGGCAGTCTTGGAATAGGAGTGGAACTCGATGGCACATTTCTTTGCTCCTTTGATTTCGTAGATGCTGTGCGGGATGTCGGGGTCGTTGATATATGCCTCGTAGGCGGCATCGTAGAAAATGAGCGTGTCGGTCTGCAGCGCGTAATCCACCCATTTCTTCAGCTCCTCTTTCGTGATGACAGTCCCTGTAGGGTTGTTCGGATAGCAGAGGTAAATCACATCCATCTGGCGGTCCAGAGGTATCTGAGGAACAAAACCATTTGCTGCCGTGCAGGGCATATACACCACGTTCGACCAGCCTCCGTCTGTCATCTCACCTGCTCTGCCTGCCATCACGTTGGAGTCGATATAGACGGGGTAGATGGGGTCGGTCACGCCGATGACGTTGTCGCGGCTGATAAGCTCCTGGATATTGCCGGTGTCGGATTTTGCTCCGTCGTTCACGAATATCTCGTCGAGGTCGAAGTGAATGCCGCGTGGTGCAAAGTCGTTCTTCAGGATGGCGTAGCGCAGGAAGTCATAACCATGCTCGGGTCCGTAGCCGCGGAAACTTGACTGAACCGCCATCTCGTCAGTGGCTTTGTGCATCGCCTCAATCACAGCGGGGCAGAGCGGACGTGTCACATCACCGATACCCAGCGTGATGACTTCCGTCTTTGGGTGGGTCACCTTGAAGGCGTTCACCTTCTTTGCGATGTCTGCGAACAGGTAGTTGTTCGGCAGTTTCAGGAATTGTTCGTTTACTTTTGTCATATTGGGGTTAGGGTTTTGGTTTTGGGTGGATTCAAGGCATTCCTAGGTTTTCCTATGTTTTCCTAGGGTTACTAGGAAAACTAGCCCCCCTAGTCAAACCAACTAAATACTAAATACAAATCTCTCCATCGAACACGAAAGCAGCAGGCCCGGTCATATACACATGATTGTCGGCTTCCCGCCATTCGATGCTCAGCATGCCGCCGTCCATTATAATGTCCGACTTTCTGCCGCTCCTGCCGGCAAGGGCGGCTGCAACGGCAGTGGCGCAGGCTCCTGTGCCGCAAGCCTGGGTGATGCCGCTGCCCCGTTCCCACACGCGGGTGCGTATGTGCCCGTCTGCTTCCACATGGGCAAATTCGATGTTGCAGCGTTGCGGAAATGCGGGATGTCGTTCAAGCAACGGACCTCTCGTGCTCACCTTATCAACGTTGTCGGTGAAGACCACATAATGGGGGTTGCCCATCGACACGAAGATGCCTTCGTCGAGTCCGCCACGGGGGTCGAACTGCTCCGTGCAGTCCAGAACGGGCTCCAGCATATCCACCGTCGCGCTCTCTACCATATTCTCTTTCAGGTGCAGCCAGATGGTCTTGATGCCCGACAGCGTATGGAGACGTATTTCTGTCTTCGTGGTCAGTCCCCGCTCATAGAGGTATTTGCCGATGCAGCGGCTTGCGTTGCCGCACATCAGTGCCTCACTTCCGTCGGCGTTGAATATCCGCATGGAGAAATCTGCTTCAGCCACCGGTGATGAGCCAATCAGCACCAGCCCGTCACTCCCGATGCCCTTGTGGCGGTCGCTCCAGGCTATGGCGGCAGCCGACGGGTCAGGAATATCGTGGAGCATCGTGTTTACGTAGATGTAGTCGTTGCCGGCTCCATGCATTTTTGTGAATGGTATCGTTTGCATTACTAATTTTTTCTGAAGTGAAAATGGGAGTTGATTTTTCAAATAGGAGTTAATTCCTTCGGAATGGGAGTTAATTCTATGAATGGGAGTTAAATTCCTTTGGAATTGGGAGTTAACGAGCTTGCGGCTCGTGGAATTGTAAATCGTAAATTACGACAAAAATTGGTTTACTTTTTTCGCTGTCTGAATACCGCTTGCCATCGCACGGACCACAAGCGATGCGCCGTTTGCCGCGTCACCGCACACAAACACGTTTGCTGCATATTGCGGATGCTCTGGCTTCAGGAAACCCATGGCGAGCAACACCAGTTCTGCTTTAATGATTTCAGGATTGCCTTTCGGTACCATGATTGGCCTGCCGCCGTCGGGATTGGGTTCCCAGTCGATTTCCTGAACACGCACACCGGTCAGTTTTCCGTCTTTGCCAAGGAATTCCAGCGTGTTGATGTTCCAACGGCGCACACAGCCTTCCTCATGACTTGAGGTGGTCTTCAGCGTGCGGGGGTAGTTGGGCCATGGGTTCATCGGGTCAACCGGACCATCCACAGGTTTTGGCATAATCTCGATTTGCGTGACGCTATGACAGCCCTGGCGATGGGAGGTGCCGATGCAGTCGCTGCCTGTGTCGCCGCCGCCAATCACGAGCACATCCTTCCCTTTGGCTGTGATGCGCTCCGCCTTGCTGAACTCCATGCCTGCAAGCACACGGTTCTGCTGCGACAGCAGCTCAAGGGCGAAATGCACCCCTTTCAGCTCTCGTCCGGGAACTTTCAGGTCGCGGGCGGTGGGTGTGCCGGTTGAGATGATCACGGCATCGTACTGGCTGGCGAACGCCTCGTCGCACACCACCTCTTTGCCATAGCAGAACTGAATTCCTTCTGTTTCCAACACCTTCAACCGCCGGTCGATGATGGTTTTATTGAGTTTGAAGTTTGGAATTCCATAACGGAGCAGACCGCCAGCCGACTCGTTCTTCTCCATCACCGTCACCGCATACCCCATCTGGTTGAGGGCGTTGGCGGCTGCAAGTCCTGCAGGACCGGCACCGATGACAGCCACACGCTTGCCGTTGCGCACAGGCTCATGTATGCTGATGAATCCCTCCCGGAAAGCTGCCTCAGCGATAGAACATTCGTTTTCGCGGTTTGTCGTCGGCTCATGCTCTGTGAGATTCAGCACGCAGGCTTTCTCGCACAGTGCCGGACAAATTCTGCCCGTGAACTCAGGAAACGGATTCGTGGTGTTCAGCAGTCGGTAAGCCAGCTCCCAGTCACCATGATACAGGGCATCGTTCCATTCGGGTGCTTTGTTGCCCAGCGGACAAGCCCAGTGGCAGAACGGCACGCCGCAGTCCATGCAGCGGCTCGCCTGTAGTTTGCGCTCGCGCATGTTGAGCGTTTGCTCCACCTCTCCGAAATCGTGAATACGGTCGTGAACCGGACGGTAGCCTGCCTCCTGGCGGTGTATCTCTAAAAATGCTCTCGGATTTCCCATTATTTTAGTTTAAAGTTTATAGTTTAAAGTTTATAGTTTAAAGTTTATAGTTTAAAGTTTATAGTTTAAAGTTTATAGTTTATAGTGATTTACTTCAACTATATAGATTTTTTGTAATTCACTTTAAACTGCAACTAAATATTCAAATAATCCAAATTATTAAAAAATCGTAAATCGTAAATATATAAATCATAAATATTTAGAATTCTCGCTGCATATCTGCAATCTTGTCACGCAGTTTCTTCATCTGCTCTTCCTGCAGCACGCGCTTGTACTCAATCGGCACCACTTGCACGAAATCTTCCACATGGCGGTGCCAATCGTCGAGCAGACGGCCTGCGAGCGGAGAACCGGTGTGGAGATAATGCTGTCGGATGAGTTCAAGCAGTTCCTTTCGGCTGCTGCTGTCTTCCACGAGGTTAATCTCCACCATGTCCATGTTGCAGAAATAGTCGAAGTTGTGGTTCCGGTCATACACGTATGCCACACCGCCCGACATGCCGGCTGCAAAGTTGCGTCCTGTCTCGCCGAGCACCACCACGCGTCCGCCGGTCATATATTCGCAGCAGTGGTCGCCCGCACCTTCCACCACAGCTATCGCGCCTGAGTTGCGCACGGCAAACCGTTCGCCCACCTTACCGTTGATATACAGCTCACCTGATGTGGCGCCGTATAGTCCTGTGTTGCCGGCGATGATGTTATCCTCTGCGGCGAAGTTGCTGCGGGTGGGAGGCAGGATGGCGATACGTCCGCCGCTCAGTCCCTTGGCGAAATAGTCGTTTGTCTCACCCTCCAGCTTGAAACTGATGCCGTGGGAGAGGAATGCACCGAATGACTGTCCGGCAGACCCTTTGAACTTCACGTTGATGGTGTCGTCCGGCAGTCCCGTAAGTCCGTAGCGTTTGGCAATCACGCCCGACAGCATGGTGCCGACGGCACGGTCGGTATTCTTGATGGCATAGTCGAGGCTGATTTCCTCTTTTTGCTGGATTGCACGCTGTGCGGCGCTTATCATCTGCTGGTCGAGCACCGTTCCCTGCATACCGAGCGGGATGTTTGGTTTGCTCACGTCACCGGTGAAATGCAGCTTACCCTCTTCTTTATGCAGCAGCCGGCTGAAGTCGAGCGGCGATGCACTGGTCTCTATAAGGTCGGTGCGGCCGATGATGTTGTCGAGCGACTTGAATCCCAGTTCTGCTAGGTATTCGCGTACTTCCTCTGCCAGAAACGTGAAGTAATTTACTAAATATTCGTACCGCCCGATGAAATGTTTGCGCAGCTCAGGATTTTGTGTGGCAACACCCATCGGGCAGGTGTTTAGGTTACATTTGCGCATCATCACGCAGCCTAACACAATCAGGGCGGAGGTGCCGAATCCGAATTCCTCTGCGCCAAGCAGTGCCATCAGCACGATGTCGCGGCCGGTCTTGATTTGGCCGTCAACCTGTAGGCGGACATTGCTGCGTAGTCCGTTGCGCACGAGAGTCTGCTGTGTCTCTGCCAGACCGATCTCAGGGGAGATGCCTGCAAACCGCATGCTCGATGCGGGGGATGCGCCTGTGCCGCCTTCAGCTCCGGAAATCACGATGAGGTCGGCTTTCGCTTTTGCCACACCGGCGGCGATGGTGCCCACACCGCTCTCAGCAACGAGTTTCACGGATACGGCAGCACTCGGATTCACGTTTTTCAGGTCGAAGATGAGCTGTGCCAGGTCCTCGATGCTGTATATGTCGTGGTGGGGAGGAGGTGAGATGAGCGAGATGCCCGGGATGCTGTGACGCGTCTTGGCGATGACTTCATTGACTTTGAAACCGGGCAGCTGACCGCCTTCACCGGGTTTTGCGCCCTGTGCCACCTTAATCTGTATCTCTTCGGCGTTGACCAGATATTCCGTGGTCACGCCGAACCGTCCGCTTGCCACCTGTTTCGTCTTGCTGTTTAGGCTGATGCCGTCCTGCTCCGAATGGAAGCGCTGGGAGTCCTCACCGCCTTCGCCTGTGTTGGAGCGTCCGCCGATTTTGTTCATCGCCAGGCAGATGGCTTCGTGGGCTTCCTTGCTCAGCGCACCGAACGACATGGCGCCTGCCACGAAATGCCGCACGATTTTCTCCACCGGTTCCACCTCGTCGATGGAAATCGGCTGCCGTTTCCAGCCGAGGAAGTCGCGGATGAATATCGGTGACTCTTTTTCATCGACTAGTTTCGTGAACGCTTTGAATTTCGTGTAACTGCCAGTGCGGGTAGCCATTTGCAGCGTGGCGATGGTCTCGGGGTTCCATGCGTGACGGATGCCGTCCCGGCGCCAGTGGAACTGTCCGAGATTGGGAAGGAAGGAGAGGCTTGCGTTTTCCTGCTTGTAGGCGGCAGCGTGGAAGGCGATGGCATCGGCTGCGATTTTCTCTATGCCGATACCGCCCACCGTACTGACATCCGTGCCGAAATAAGTTTTCAGCAGGCTCTCGCTCAGTCCGATGCTCTCGAATATCTTCGCGCCGCGATAGCTGCGGATGGTGGAGATGCCCATCTTAGCCATGATTTTAAACAGCCCTTTCTTCACAGCTTTGATATAGTTCGTCTCTGCGGTGGCATACTCTTCCTGGATTTTATGACGTTTCACCAGGTCGTCCAGCACAGCGAAGGTCATATAAGGACACAGGGCGGATGCACCGTAGCCCAGCAGCAGGGCTGCGTGCATCGTCTCCCTGATCTCGCCCGACTCCACTATCAATGCCGTCTGCACGCGCTTGCCCACGGATATCAGATAGTGATGAACGGCACTTACTGCCAGCAGGCTCGGGATGGCCACGTGGGTGGCATCCACGTCACGGTCGCTGAGGATGATGTAGTTGTAACCGTCGTCAACCGAGTGCTCAGCGTCTTTGCAAAGCTTGTCGAGCGCTTCGCGCAGTCCGTCTCCTTTTTTCGACCCGTCGAACAACATGGGCAGCTTGATGGTGTTAAATCCTTTATAGCGGATATTGCATAAGATGTCTAACTGGGTGTTGGTCAGGATGGGGTGGGGCAGACGCACCATCTTGCAGTTTGTTGCGTCAGGGCTCAGGATCCCGCTGCCAACACGGCCGATATATTCCGTCAGACTCATCACCAGCTCTTCGCGGATGGAGTCGATGGCGGGGTTCGTCACCTGGGCGAACTGCTGGCGGAAATAGTTGAAGAATATCTGTGGTTTCTCCGAAAGTACGGCAAGCGGAGTGTCGTTACCCATCGAGGCGGTGGGCTCCTGGCCGTTCAGCGCCATCGGGGTGATGGTGGAGGAGATGTCCTCCTCGCCGTAGCCGAACATCAGCTCTTTCTGAAGCAGGCCGCTCACGCTGTTATCCACATGTCTGCCCGATTTCAGCTTCTCCAGCTGGATACGGTTGGTGGAGAGCCACTCACGGTAGGGATGCTCCGATGCCAGCCCCTGTTTGATTTCGCCGTCGTAGTAAATCTTGCCTTCCTGCGTGTCGATCAAGAGGATTTTTCCCGGTTGCAGACGTCCTTTCTCTGCGATTTCCGTCGGGTCGAAGTCCATCACGCCCACCTCCGACGCCACAATCATCGTGTCGTTCTTTGTGATGGTGTAACGTGCCGGACGCAGACCGTTGCGGTCGAGCATTCCACCGGCAAAGCGGCCGTCGGAGAACAGCAGGGCAGCCGGACCGTCCCACGGCTCCATCAGGATGGAGTGATATTCGTAGAATGCTTTCAGATCCTCACTTATCGGATTCTTGTCGTTGAACGACTCAGGCACGAGCACTGCCATCGCATGAGGGAGCGACAGTCCGGACATCACGAAGAACTCCAGCACATTGTCGAGGCTGGCAGAGTCGCTCATGCCTGGCTGAACAATCGGGGAAATGGCTTTCGCATCGCCTAACGCTTCGCTCGACAGCACGCTCTCACGCGCCTGCATCCAGCCACGGTTGCCGCGGATGGTGTTGATCTCGCCGTTATGGCAAAGCAGGCGGAACGGCTGGGCTAGGCTCCAGGTCGGGAACGTGTTGGTACTGAAACGCGAGTGTACGAGTGCCAGCCCGCTCGTGAGATAAGGACTTGTCAGGTCGGGGAAGTACTGCCGCACCTGCATCGACGACAACATGCCTTTATACACGATGCTCGTGTTGCTCAATGAGCAGATGTAGAAATCGGGGTGGCTCACACGCCGTTCGATCTTTTTCCTGATTATATATAATGTCTGAGGAAACTGCGGCACCTTGTCGTCGCTCACGCCGGTGATGAACACCTGCTTGATGGAAGGCTCAGTGCTAAGTGCTGCGCTGCCCAGGCAGTCGGGGTTTGTCGGCACGTTGCGCAGGTGCATCAGCTGCAGTCCCTCGCGCTCTATCTCTTCTATCATCACTGCGAGTATCTCCTGCTGGCTTTTCTCATCCTGTGGCAGAAACACCAGCCCGGTGCCGTATTTCCCTTTCTCAGGAACAGGGATTCCCTGAAGGAGAATGAACTCATGCGGAATCTGAAGCATGATGCCGGCTCCGTCGCCGTCCTTGCCCACTTCCGCACCACGGTGGCGCATGTTCTCCAACACGCGGAGCGCATTGTCAACCAGCTCATGGCTTTTGTTGCCGTGAATATTCACAATCATACCCACGCCACAGGCGTCATGTTCATACATGGACTGGTACAGACCCTTTTCCGATTCTTGATAATTGCTTTTTACCATTATAATACTTAATAAAACTTACTGTTTGACTGAAATCGGGTGCAAAGTTACGACAAAATGTTATAAATTCCAAATTAATTATTACTTTTTTTAAATAATTATTTTAAATTATTGTCATTGTGTATAAAATATTCTGATTTTTGTGTCGAAATGATATAACTATTAATAATATTAATGTATGATATGTCAAAATGAAAGTATTTTTAATAAATATGCAACAAAAAGAAAGAAAAATTTGGTAGATTGTAAAATAATGCTTAACTTTGCACTCGAAATCGTTTCAAAGTGATATTTGTTTAGATGAGACGGTGGAATTATTAATTAAATTTTTTAAGGTATGAAAAAGATTGAAGCTATCATCCGGAAAACGAAATTCGGAGAATTGAAGGAGGCTTTGTTGCAGTCGGACATCGACTGGTTTGAGTATCACGACGTGCATGGAATCGGACAAAGCCGGCAGGAGAGAATCTACAGGGGTGTCCAGTATTCCACAGACGTGATTGAGCGGGTGGCAATCACCATCGTGTGCCGTGACGTGATTCTGGATCCCACTATCAAGGTGATTCTGAATGTGGCACACACCGGACAGGTGGGCGACGGACGTATTTTCGTGAGCGACGTCATCGACACCTGGTCGATCAGAACCGGTGAGAATGGTGACACCGTGCTTAGAGACAAAAAATAAGTGTTAATTATAAAGGAAGTAAAAAGGGAAGTTAAAAAGGAAGATTTTGTTTCTACTCGCAGGATATACATTCGTTTTCGTGGGAAATTAACTCCGAAATGTTAACTTCCTGTTTCTAAGAAATATTACTCCCGATTAAAATTTAAAAAATTATGGAAGAATTAGGATTATCATTAGATACTGTATGGATGTTGTTGGCTGCCATGTTGGTTTTCTGGATGCAGCCAGGGTTCGCCTTGTGTGAGGCGGGATTCACAAGAGGTAAAAACACGGTGAATATATTGATGAAGAACTTTGTCGATTTCATGTTCGGTTCGCTCTTGTTCTTCTTCATCGGATTCGGATTCATGTTCGGAAGCGACGGCGCGGGATTTATCGGTGCGCCAAACTGGGGTGACCTCAGTTTCTATAAAGGCAACCTGCCCGTGGAGGGATTCCTTATTTTCGAGACGGTGTTCTGTGCCACGAGTGCCACGATTGTCAGTGGTGCGATGGCGGAGCGGACGAAATTTTCGATGTATCTGGTTTACAGTGCGTTTATTTCACTGATCATCTATCCTGTGGAGGGGCACTGGACCTGGGGCGGAGGCTGGCTCTGCGACAGCAGTGCTGACTCTTGGATGATGTCGGTGTTCGGCGACACGTTCCACGACTTCGCAGGTTCTGCCATCGTGCATAGTGTGGGTGGGGTGCTTGCCTTGATTGGTGCGATGGCGCTCGGTCCCCGTATCGGCAAATATGCGAAGAACGGCAGCAGCAGGGCTATCCCGGGTCATAACCTGACGCTCGCCTCGCTCGGCGTGTTCATCCTCTGGCTGGGATGGTTCGGATTCAACCCTGGCTCACAGCTGGCTGCAAGTGGTGAGGTGAACCGCACAGCAATCTCACATGTGTTCCTCACGACTAACCTCGCTGCGGTGGCAGGCGGTGTGGCCACGATGTTCCTTACATGGCTCAAATACGGAAAGCCGTCGCTCTCGCTCACGCTCAACGGTGTGCTGGCTGGATTGGTGGGCATCACTGCCGGATGTGACCTCGTGTCGCCTGTGGGAGCTGTCATCATCGGACTTGTCTGTGGAGTCGTGCTGGTCTATGCCATCGAGTTCATCGACCACAAGCTGCATATCGACGACCCGGTGGGTGCATCCAGCGTGCATGGTGTGTGCGGAATCCTCGGCACGCTCATGACGGGTTTGCTCTCAACAAGCAACGGCGCGTTTTATGGTCATGGCTGGGGCTTCTTCGGGGCTGAGTGTTTCGGTATTCTCATCATCGATATCTGGGCAGCGGCTTGTGGTTTTGCCTTGTTCTATGGCATCAAGAAACTCCACGGACTGCGCGTAGAATCACGTGTGGAGGAGGAAGGTCTGGACATCTATGAGCATGGTGAGAGCTGTTATAACTGATATTATAGAAGACAAGATTATTTACGATTTACGATTTACGATTTACCATTTATTTAGCTATTTGGATATTTAATTATTTTATAAGACAAGAAGGTTAGAAGATAACTATTATATTTATTGTTGTAGATTAATTTAACTTTAAAAATTGTTTTTAGGTATGAAAAAGGTAAAAAGATTGGTCCTTGCAGTGTTGTTGCTCGTCGGAGCAACAGCTGCCGGGGCACAGGAGACAGAAAAAATCGAGACAACGGTTGAGGCTGACATCGTCAGCCAGTATATCTGGCGTGGCCAGGACTTGGGCGACGTGTCGCTTCAGCCAACCCTCGGTATCGGCTACAAAGGACTGAGCCTGACAGGGTGGGGCAGCATCGGGCTTTCCAACCCGGACGACACGAAGGAGTTCGACCTCACGCTTGCCTATACGGCCGGGGGATTCAACATCGGCATCACCGACTACTGGCTCAGCGAGGGACTTGACCCCAAAAGCCGTTATTTCAAGTATGACGCGCATGGCACGAACCATGTGTTTGAGGCTAACGTAGGCTATGACTTCGGACTGCTTTCCTTGCAGTGGTTCACAAACTTTGCCGGCAACGACGGGCTGACGAAGAAAGGCAAGCGGGCTTACAGCTCTTACTTCGAACTGGCTGTCCCGTTTAAGCTGGCATCAGTCGATTGGACTGCAACAGCAGGTGCGGTGCCATACGCCACCACCTATTACGGGACAAACGGATTCGCTGTGACCAATCTCTCGCTCACGGCGACGAAAGACATCAAAATCACGGATTCATTCTCCATCCCAGTTTTCGGGCAGGTGGCGGCGAATCCGCAGAGTCAGAAAGCATACCTGGTTTTCGGCCTTAAGCTGCGGCCGTAGTTTTTCCAGGATTTAAGAGGAGGGTGTGTCAAAATAGGCACATCCTCTTATTCTTTTCTCGTAATGGTGGCCTAAGATTCATTTTATCTCTATGCCACCATTTTTATGATATTGGTGTTATGTTGTGGTAAGAAGCGCCATATTGG
>JAEEGF010542974.1_pt1 | contig 11765 bp, 9 predicted proteins | sample 9134171 | NCBI WGS metagenome assembly JAEEGF01 (sample SAMN16246542, study PRJNA631951) | gut metagenome | biome: gut microbiome; feature: rumen; material: AP-attached | host: Bos | place: Iran: Karaj | collected 2018-10 | reverse complement strand
GACAAGTCGTCTCTACAGGGCAGGAGCACAGCATCGTAGCCTGAATAAAGCAGGCGGTTTGCCAGTGCGTGCTCTGATTCATATCTGAAGTCAGACTCTGATCTGATGCCTCTTACGGAAGCACAGCATCCGAGCTGCTGGTAAAGGTCAACCAGAAGGCCGCCCCATGCCATGACTTCGACATTGTCCAGATTATCGTTCTTGAGCGACAGCTTGATGAGCTCAACACGTTCTTCAGGAGTAAATATCGGCTTCTTTGCAGCATTCTCCATGACTGCAATAACAAGTTTATCACAGAGCTTGCTCGCTCTTCTAGCAATGTCTCTATGTCCTCTTGTAAAAGGATCGAACGTCCCGGGAAAGAGCATTACCTTCAAAACCATTATCCTCCAATATTAATATCCTTAAAAAATGTTAACACTGTAAGCCCATAACTACAAGAACGAACATGCCTCAAACTGTTAAGTTCCGCAGGAATCTCACAGTCTTTGTCATGTTCCACGATCAGCATACCGTCTTTTTTGAGCATACCGAAGGTACTGATAAGCTTTGTGGCCTCATCAAGCCTTAAAGGCACGTCCTTATAGGGAGGGTCCATGAATATGATATCAAATTTCTCGCCTTCCTGCCCTAAGGCCTCCAATGCCTGGGCGACGCTCTTCTTGTAGAACCTTAATTCGTCAGACCCTTCCATCCTTATCTTGCTTATGTTTTTGGAGATGATCGATGCTGCCTGACCGCTCCTCTCAACGAGAGTCACGCGCTTTGCACCGCGGCTTAAGGCTTCGATCCCTATCTGTCCCGAGCCGGCGAAAAGGTCCAAAAACTCGGAATCAGGAACGTATGCCTGTATTATCGAGAACAGAGCCTCCTTGACCTTATCGGTCGTAGGCCTCGTCTTATCTCCTTCAGGCGCCTGTAAAATGGTGCCTCTGAATCTTCCCGTTACTACTCTCGGCATTATAACTGCTCCATCTTCCTTGCAAATCTTAATTCGAACATCTTCTTAATAGATTCGTTTAACCGCTCGGCTTCCTCGCCGCCTTGTTCGATTATCTTGTTTACGGCTTCGGTCGCCTCTGTTGCGATCTTCATATCAGTATAAAGGTTTGCTGCGCGAAGTGTAGGGATACCGTGCTGTCTTGTGCCGTAGAAATCGCCGGGGCCTCTTAATTCCAGGTCCTTCTCTGCGAGTTCGAAACCATCTGATGATTCGCACATCATCTTCATTCTTGAGAGCGCGAGTTCAGATCTGGATTCGGATACCAGCAGACAGTAAGACTTCTTGTCGCCTCTTCCGATACGTCCTCTTAACTGGTGAAGGGTTGAAAGTCCGAACCTGTCCGCATCCATGATTATCATGACATTGGCATTCGGATTATCGACGCCGACTTCAATAACTGTAGTTGAAATAAGTATCTTGATATCGCCGGCGATAAAACGCTCCATCGTCTCGAGCTTGTCCTTCTCCTTCATGGATCCGTAAAGGACAGCGCTCTTATACTGCGAGAGATTGCTCATCGAATCGACCTGTTTCTTCATGTCGAAAACGCTTGTTACGCTCTCATCTCCTCCAACAGGTTCACCTACAAGATAGTCCGAACCTGCCTCGGTCTCATCTTTATCAATTTTCGCGCAGACGATATATACCTGCTCTCCTGCAGCAAGCTTGACGCTCATCATCTCTTCTATCGCCTTGCTCTTCTTGGAATTTACGAACCATGTCGTTATCTCCTGACGGCCCTTGGGCTTTTCCCTGATAACGGATGTGGCCATGTCGCCGTAGATGACCATCGCAAGAGTCCTCGGGATCGGAGTTGCTGTCATTACGAGGTTGTGGACGCTCTTTATCGTGCCGTCCTTGCCTTCGTCCTTGAAAAGGAGCTTCTCCCTCTGCTTAACACCGAATCTGTGCTGCTCATCTGCTATTACGAGCGCAAGATCGTTAAAGCTTATATCGTCAGTCAGGAGTGCATGCGTTCCGATAATCACCTTAGCTTCACCTGCTGCGATCTTGTCTTTTATCTCAGCCTTCTCAGAAGCCTTTGTCTTGCCGAGCAACAGAACAGGCTCCATGCCGCTGTTCTTCATAAGAGCCGATATGGTCTTATAGTGCTGCGTGGCAAGTACTGATGTAGGTGCAAGAAGAACTGCCTGCTTGCCCATCAGTGCTGTAATGAGCATGGACAGGGCTGCGACCATCGTCTTGCCTGAACCTACGTCACCCTGGATAAGTCTGTTCATTGGAGTTGTAGACATAAGGTCTGTCTGAACGTCCCTGAATGCAGCCGTCTGATCTGATGTCAGGGTGAATCCGAGATTGCTCTTTATCTGGTTCCATCTTGCTGCAAGGTCGCGGCTTATGGCGTTCGGACCTGAAGGTATTACCTGCTCGGCGATCTCCTTTACACCGTGGCCGGAACTGTAGAGCTTCATGCCGATGCCAAGAAGGATCAGTTCCTCATAAGCTAACTGTTCCCTCGCTCTTCTCGCATCTTCAAGCGATGCCGGGAAGTGCGCCATCATGTAAGCTTCCTTGGGTGATACAAAGCCTTTCTGCTCAGCAATGCTCAAAGGAATGCAGGATAAGAGTTCATCACCGCAGAGCTTTAATGCCGTTGATACCCACTTCGAGATATTGCTGGATGTAAGTCCTGCAGTTAAGTGATATACAGGTCTTACGAGCGCATCATCAGCGATCTTCTCGGCCTTCTCGATATAAGGATTTACCATCTGCATCTGGCCGTTAAAGAGAGTGACCTGGCCATGAATGAAGCATTCGTCACCAACTGAGAACTTGCCGGACAGATATGGTGAATTGAAAAAGGTCAGCTTTATCCTGCCTGTGCCGTCACTTACGAAGAAAGTCAGAGGCTTTTTTCTGCTCGTGATGTTAACGGAAGGATTCGTCATAACCGTTCCTCTGAACGATAAGTCATAACCCGTGCTGTCATCAATGCGGTCGGTCATGTCGAATGAACCGATCGTGCCGACTTTAGACCAGTCGTCGTATCTCCACGGGATAAAAGCTATAAGGTCGTAGATCGTATAGATATCGAGCTTTGCGAGCTTCTCTTCAGCAGAAGGACCGACACCGTAAAGATCGGTAACAGGATTAGACAGATGGATAGCTGCCATGTCTTATATCCTCCTCTTGCAGAAAGAGGCGCACGGACAGATGTCACACTTGGGTGACTGGGATGTGCAATATTTTCTTCCGAGATCGACGGACAGATGTCCTATCGCGATCCACTGATCCTCAGGAAATACCTTCATTATGTCCTTCTCGACCTTTGCAGGGTCCGTGCTCTCTGTTATTCCTATTCTCTTCATTACGCGCTTGCAGTGCGTATCAACGACTACTGCAGGCGTGCCGTAGATCTCTCCCACGATAAGATTCGCGATCTTCCTGCCTATGCCGGGGACCTCCATCAGAAGGTCAACATCGTTAGGGATAACGCCTCCCCATTCTCCGGTCATCTTCCTGGCAAATGCCATGACAGATTTGGTCTTCGAAGCCGTAAGACCGCAGGGCTTAATAATGGCTGCGATGGCTTCAGGATCTTCATTTGCGATCGACTCCATGTCCGGATATCTTGCGAAAAGATCTGCTGCAGTTATATTAACCCTTTTGTCGGTGCATTGTGCGGACAATATGCCTCTTATGCTCAAGTTTTGGGGACAATCGTATTCCAGAGAACATGTGCTGTCCGGAAATTCCTTTGACAGCGCAGTATAAGTCTTATCCGCAAGGGATCTGATTTTCGCAACAGAGGCAGCCAATCTTCTTACTCCTGATCTTCAGGCGGATAAGGGAAAGAGAAAACAAATCTTGCGCCGCCTAATTCTCTTCCTTCGTCACAGATTATCGTCTGTCCGTGACCTGCAAGGATCTGCTTACAGATATAAAGTCCAAGACCGAAGCCTTCGGATTTACGCGAGGCATCTGCCTGATAGAAGCTCTCGAAGATCCTCTGTCTCTTTGATTCCTCGACGCCTGCGCCGGAGTCTTCGACAGAGATGATAATCTTTCTTGTCTTGGGATTTGTCTCTGTGGATATCTTTATCTCGCCGTTCTGAGGCGTGAACTTAATGGCGTTTGTGATGATGTTGATTATTACTCTGCAGAGCTGCTGAGCCTCGCCGTATGCAATGATGCCGGGGCCCGGATCCAGTGACTTGATGACCTTGATCTGCTTATCCGTAAGCTGCGCTTCAAGGTTATCTACGATGTCATTGATCATGTCATTGATATTGAACTCTTCCATCATGTCAGGATCAGGGTGGGACAAAGAAGAAGCCTCTGTCATCTGCGTTACGAGCATTCTGATCCTGTCAGTCTGCTGTTTGATGAGTTCGAGATAGTGATCCTGCTTATCCTCAGGGATAGTGCCGTCCAGCATGGCGGTAACAAATCCGTTTATGGATGTAAGAGGGGTTCTTATGTCATGCGCGATAGATGAGATGAACATCTCTCTGTCGTGCTCCTGGTTTTCGAGTGATTCGATCATCTTGTTGACCGTGCTGCCCATCTCGGTAAACTCCGAAGACACAGACAAAGTCGTGTAGTCATTGGCATCTGAATATCTGGGGCTGACTCTTACGGAATAGTCGCCTTCAGCAACCTTGGAGATCGCCTGCGAGATATCCTTGATAGGCATGAGGCTGAAGTATACGAAAACGGCATAAAGAACGATTGCAATGATCATCGCTACCAGTGCAGGGATAAGGATTACTTTGATATATTCTGCCTTCGTCTGCTCCGTGCCTTCGCTGTTGCTTACGAGAACATAATAATCAGTACCTGTGATACTGGCGCAGCTGATGGATATTACCCTTCCGGTATTAGTCGAACTGATGCTCTGCTTGCCTGCGGATGAAGCCCTCTCGATAAGATCGAGCACTTCCTTCTGGGTGATCTTAAAAGGCGCTTCATCAGTCGTCGTGATATTATCCGAAGAATCGAGAACAAAATTATTGCGGCAGAATATCCTTCCGGTCTTATCTGTGATATAGAGCGAACCGCTGGAACTGTATGTCTGGGAATTGACGAACTTGTCTACGATCCTGGAATTCTTGAAGTTCTCTGTTCCGTCATCGTTAAGTGTGTACTCGAAAGGAACAGACTGCAGAGATGTTATGGTGTTGATATCCGAAGCCAGGTCAACAGCAGCCCTGTCAGTGCCTGTTTTGACATTGAGGATAAGGCTGTTATACATATTCTCATAGGAAAGGAACAACAAGACTGCAAATACAATCAAAGTCGTCAGCACAAGAAAAGTTATAAGAAAAACGGCAAATCCCGCCGATACCCGCTTACCGTCAGCTCTCGGCGCCATTAATTAATTACCTCGTCTCGAATTTATAACCCTTGCTCCAGACGGTCTTAATGCTCCAGTTCTGCTCCCTGTCGGGATTCTCGATCTTCTCTCTGATACGCTTGATATGGACGTCGACTGTACGTGATTCTCCGTAAAAATCATAGCCCCAAACGTTCTCCAGGAGTTGTTCTCTGGTAAAGACTCTGTTGGGATTGGATGCAAGGAAGAATAAGAGCTCAAGCTCCTTGGGCGGCATGTAGATCTCATTTCCGTCTACACTTACTACATAACGGATCTTGTCAACGGAAAAACCGGGATAGGTAATAACGTCAGCAGATCCTTCGCTCTTCTCGGACGGTGCGGGAGCAGCGTCACGCTTATCTGTTCTTCTCAATACTGCCTTAACTCTGGCAAGTACTTCCTTAGGCTCAAACGGCTTCGGGATATAGTCATCGGCACCAAGCTCAAGACCGACGATCTTATCGAGAGTATCGGTTCTTGCGGTGAGCATGATGATGGGACAATCTGATGTCTTTCTGATCTCACGGCAGATATCGTTGCCGTCCATGCCGGGAAGCATGAGATCAAGTATTACGATGTCAGGTGCAAAACTGTTGAAAGCTGCAACGGCCTTATCGCCCTGCATGCATGTGGAGACCTGATATCCCTCTTTCTCAAAGTAAAGCTTAAGAACTTCAATGATGCCCGGATCGTCGTCTACGAGCAAAACCTTGTTAGCTGCCATAAGATCACCCCTGGTCTACAACTCTCTTGGTTTTTCCCGTTTGTAACAGTGTTACAAACCTTTACTCTCCGTCAGAAGCAGAGCTTCCAACGTCGAAATTGTTGATCTCGGCTGTATAAGAATCCAGATCTGTGAAGTTCTTATAAACCGAAGCGAAGCGGACGTAAGATACGCGGTCTATGTCCATGAGCTTCGTCATAATAAACTCGCCGATTTCGGACGAGGTTATCTCTTTATTAAATCTCTCTTCTACGAGATGTGTAATATCGGAAACGATATTCTCCTTGACCTGCTGTGATACTCCGCGCTTCTGGCATGCAACGTCCAAACTTCTCAAGATCTTATCCGGATCGTAGAGCTGCTTGGTTCCGTCCTTCTTGACTACCATCGGCTTTAAGCCTTCGATCTTCTCAATTGTCGAAAATCTTGCGCCGCAGACAAGACATACACGTCTTCTTCTGACAGCAAAGCCGTCATCGGTCGGTCTTGAATCCAGGACCTTGTCGTCATTCGCGCCGCATTTTGGACAGATCACGGAATTACTCCCTTAAATTACTGTCCGTCCTTACCGAACATGAACCAGGGCTTAGCAGACTTCTGAGCCTTCTCTTCTGCTACAGGAGCTACGTTAGCCTGAGGTCTTCCGCCCATCTGTACGGGCTGCTGTGAAGGAGCCGGTGCAGGTGCGGGAGCTGCCTGCTGAGGCATGGGCTGAACAGGAACCTGCTGTACAGGAGCCTGAACGGGAACCTGCTGAACGATCTGAGGTGCAGGTGCAGGCTGTACAGACTCATCGCCGAATCTGAAGCCGGGCTGAGGTCTCTGTACCGGAACGGGTGCCGGTGCGGGCTCGGGCTGTCTGGGTGTGTAGTCTGTTCTCGGCTGAGGAGCAACAGGCTGTCTTGCTGAAATCAATGTAGGATTCTCTCTTGAGAGAACTGATGTGCTTGCTCTGTGTCCTGCAGAAGCATTGACTGTTCCGTCAAAACCGGAAGCGATGACTGTGATCATGAGCTCATCTTCGAGTGAATCGTCAACGACTGCACCAACGATGATCTCTGCTTCAGGAGCTGCTGCCTGACGAACGATGGATGAAGCAGCGTCGATCTCGGAAAGACGCATTCCTCTTCCGCCTGTGAAGTTAAGGATAACACCTGTAGCTCCGTCGATCGTTGTGTCGAGGAGAGGTGAGTTGATAGCCTGCTTGATAGCAACGGAAGCTCTGTCCTCACCGGAAGCACGGCCGATACCCATGTGGCATACGCCTGCATCCTTCATGACACGTGTAACGTCTGCCAAGTCGAGGTTGATGAGTCCGGGGATAGCAACGAGGTCAGAAATACCGGCAACACCGAACTTCAATACCTGGTCAGCCATGTTGAATGCTTCTTCGAAGCTTGTATTGTCATCAACTACGTCTAAGAGCTTGTCGTTGGAAACGATGATGAGAGAGTCAACGGACTTCTGGAGCTCACGGATACCGCGCTCTGCGTTAGCGGCTCTCTTAGCGCCTTCAAATGTGAAAGGACTTGTAACAACAGCAACTGTAAGGATTCCGAGATCTCTTGCGATCTGTGCAACTACGGGAGCAGCACCTGTACCTGTACCGCCGCCCATACCGGCTGTGATAAAGAGCATGTCTGTGTTAGCGATAGCTTCAGCGATCTCGTCCCTGGACTCTTCTGCTGCCTTCTCACCAACGCTGGGATCAGCGCCGCAGCCTAAGCCTCTGGTAACCTTCTCACCGATCTGGATCTTGATCTCTGCCTTATTGCGGGCAAGTGCCTGATTGTCTGTATTAATTGCGATGAACGTGACGCCCTGGACACCACTCTCGACCATGCGGTTTACGGCATTGCTTCCGCCGCCGCCTACGCCGATTACCTTAATGCTTGCAACATTAGATTCGTCCATTGAATAGCTGTGCTTGCTGTCAGACATCCTTTTGTTCCTCCGTACTCTTTATAGTGCCAAAAATAAATTAAAAGATTTCTTGATTAAATAAATATTATTAACCATTGAAAATTTTAACCCAAACACCCGTTTCAATCAATACAAACAATAGTAAATACTGTGTGATTGTAAAGAAATCTTCACATTTATAATAACATTAAATGGCGGAAAGCAAGCAATATTATTAGTATTCCCTTAAAGTCGGGTCATCGCCGGTCATATCAAGGAATCCTTTGGTCTTATTCTTGTCTAAAGCCTCCGAATTAAAGGCATAAAGGAGCCACGCCATTTTGTCGCTTATCTTTTCGAGGCTGTTGAGCTTGATCTGAATGAGCTTTCCGGAGGGAGAATAGACCGTAAGGAATATGTAGCCGCTGGGCAGCATCCTTACTTCCAGGGTGTTCTCGAACATCGAATAATTGTCGCCGATGCTGGCATTATCGGCAGCCAGGATCGCACCCAGGACTATTATCGCCTTCTTGTAATCATTCGAATTGCCTATCGTTACGGGCTTTCCGAGTTCTGCATACTTTACGTTGAGCCCGCAGATGACAGGTCTTACCCTCTTGCCTGTATCGTTTGAAGAGAGCTCTAACACGATGCCGTCCTTATCCAGAGCTGCATAACCGTCAGGTGTCCTGACATAACATATCTTGCTGCGCTCCTTGACAGTAACGTCAACCGTGGAAGGAAGCTTTACGGATACTCTGATGTCTTCGATATAAGGATTCTCTCTCTTGATGCGCTCTTCGGTCTTGCCGTAATCGAGCCTTATGACATCAAGGATATTGCCGCTTACGCCGCCCATCAGGTGGGAATTATATTCAAGTTTGAGCTGTCTTAAGATATCCTGGTCAGTCTGCGAGACATTGCCCTCGACGTGAACATTCCTTACTCTGAACGCAGGAAGGAACCAGATGAGCGCCACAAGGCCGAGGATAAGGACAAACAGGCATATGATCGTTATGCCTTTTTTATTAAGCCTTCTGGAAGGCTTCTTTTTGGGTTTCTTCGGCTTTTTTGCTTTGGAGGGAGATTCTTCTTCCTCGTCAGATTCTTCATCAGACTCTTCGGCAGAACCTTCCTCGGTATCTTCCTCCTGATCTTCGTCCTCCGAGGACTCCCCGTCTTCTTCGTCTGATCCTTCAGGATCAGCTGCATCCTCTGTTTTTTCTGTATCTTCAGAGTCTTCCGTCTCTTCGTCTTCAGATGATTCTTCCTGTTCTTCATCATCTTCTTCGGAAGATTCTTTATATTGCTTTACGATGAAACCATTCTTTCTGAGGATTTCTTCGGCACGCTCGGAATCACCGGCCTCCTTGTCAGAAGGCTCTTTTTCCTTGTCTTTTGAAGGCTCATTCTCCGGCTTTTGCGCGGCCTCTGATACCTCACCGAATAATCTGTCTAACTCGTTATCATCCATAATGCTATTTTATCAGTTTACGGATTATTCCCAAGCGCCGCCTTGATAGCTTCAGTTATTCTTTCGCCGGTGTCTTTGATCGCAAGATCTAAGCCGGCCTTTCTTATAGCATCCTGCCTTTCAGGGTCATTCAGAAGGGAGCTTAAGATATCCTCCAGTTTTCCGGCCTTTACGTCATCGTCGCTTACCACGATGCCTGCACCTTTATCTGCAAGGGATCTCGCGTTATATGTCTGATGATCGTGCGCAGCGTGAGGATAAGGCACCATGATGGCGCATGCCCCCGTGGCTGTTATCTCGGCGCATGTGACTGCACCTGCCCTGAGGATCGAACAGTCAGCGGCAGACATGTAAAGATCGGGCCTGTCAATATAATTCCTGATCTCAAGATTCGGAAGATCCTTTACTTCCTGAGTGATCTCAACAGAGTTATGTTTGCCGACTGAGATCACGAAGTGCACATCCTTAAATTCAGGCTTTTTGGCGGTCTCGAAAACAAAATTCGTAAGTGTTGCAGAACCCAGTGATCCGCCCATCGTAAATACGAGCTTCTCATCTGCGGATATGCCCAACTCTTTCCTGGAATCTTCTTTTGTCCTGCCGAAGAAGCTGCTTCTTACGGGATTGCCCGTGTGAACGACTTTCTTAGCCTTCTTGAAGATCCCTTCCTGACCGGGGAAACCCGTCATGACAAGAGCGTCTTTGGCAAAGAGTTTGTTGGCTCTTCCCGGAAAAGCATTCGCTTCATGGATCATTACCGGAATGCGGGCTTTTTTCGCAGCCATAAGAAGCGGCGCACTGACATATCCGCCGGTGCTGATGACACAGTCGGGCTTAAATTCGTTTATCAGGGCAAGACACTGCTTCTTCCCGCGCCTGTTAGCGCTCATGGTCTTGAACACCTTAACCGAAGGCTTATACGGCATCGGGAGTGATTCGACATTAAGGAATTCATATCCTGCCTTGGGAACCAGCTCGCCTTCAAGTCCTTCTTTGCGGCCTGTGAAGATGATCTTACATGTATCACCGTTCGCTGCAGCGTCTTCCTTAAGAAGATCTGCTATGGCAAGCGCGGGATTTATATGGCCCGACGTTCCGCCGCCGGTGATGATGTAGCGTCTTTCCATAAGGCTCACGCTCCCTGCTTAAATAACTTTTTGGGAGACTTAAGACTCTTCTTCTCAGGTCTTACGGTTCCGCTTCTGGATACCGAGAGGATAAGGCCGTATGCGATAAGGAGCGTTACCTGCGCCGTACCGCCGTAGCTTACGAACGGAAGCGTAACGCCCGTAGCAGGAATGACCTGCAGCTCAACCGAGATGTTCATCAGGACTTCGACAAATATCAGCGCCGTACACCCGGTCGCAATTGTCCTTGAGAACACGTCTTTGGCCCGCCAGCACACGGCAAGGCACATAAAGAATATCACCAGGTACATAAGCATCAGGATGACCCCTCCGACAAAGCCGGTCTCTTCGATATAGATCGAGAAGATGTAGTCGTTCTGGGCCTCTGATACGTAGTTATATTTTGATCTGGAATTGCCGAGGCCGACGCCCCACATTCCGCCTGAACCTAAAGCATTGTGCGCGTTATCAACCTGACGCGTATCGTCTCTTGTAAGGCCCTCGTCTTCGTTGTCGAGCTCTTCATCGTCAGCGGTAAAGATAGCGATTCGCTTGAAAACGTGTGCGTAGTTCTTCATGAATCTCTCGCGCTTTGCAGCAGGTACTACCGCAAATGCGATCGCGCCGCCGACTATCGCGACAGCGAGGAGAACGATCAGGCCGTAGAGCCATGACCTGGCAGGTATCTCAGATACGAGCGCGCACATGAAGATGACCGCAGCAACGATAATGAAGCATGACAGGTGGGGCTGCAGGAGGATGACGACGTCGACAAGGATGCATAAGCCGATTGGTATGATGAATTCGATCATCGTATGTGCAATGATCTTACCGGTCTTTGTCTTGGGCTCCCTTATCCTGCCCTCTTTTCTAAGGTATGCGATTACAGAACGGTATCCTGCAAAAGCAACGATAAGGGCAACTTTGATGATCTCCGAACTCTGGAGCTGGATAGGACCGATATTGATCCATCGTGCAGCACCGTGCTCACGTCCTACGCCGAGTGCGATCGTTGCAAGGGCGAGGCCGAGGCTTAATACATAAGCGCCGAAAGCGATCCATTTCTGTCTGAAGAAGTCGATCGGAATAAATGAGATGATGAACATTACGACTATTCCGGCAACGGTAAATCTTATCTGTCTCGTAAGGAACCATGATGAATCCTTAAACTGTCCGTAAGCATCAGGACCTGATAC
>JAEEGF010233378.1_pt1 | contig 11765 bp, 7 predicted proteins | sample 9134171 | NCBI WGS metagenome assembly JAEEGF01 (sample SAMN16246542, study PRJNA631951) | gut metagenome | biome: gut microbiome; feature: rumen; material: AP-attached | host: Bos | place: Iran: Karaj | collected 2018-10 | reverse complement strand
CCATGGCATCGACAACCTTGTAGGCGATACCGCGCTTCTCAAGGTTTGCCTTGGCTGCCGGGCAGTTCGGGCAGGTCTTGGTGGTGAACAGGATAGGCATTGCAGCGCTGATCTCGGGCTTGTACTCCTTGCGCTCCTTGAACTCCTGGGTCTTTCCGGTGTTCCAGTTCTGGACCGGTCTGTAGTAGCCGGTGATTCTGGAGTAGACCTCTGTCTTCTTATGGCAGATCGGGCACTCCCACTGCTCGCCTTCGATGTAGCCGTGATCCTGGCAGACCGAGTATGTCGGGCTGATGGTGTAGTACGGAAGCTTGTGGTTCTCTGCGATCTTGCGGACCAGAGTCCTTGTTGCCTTCCAGTCGGTGACCTTCTGGCCGAGGAAGACGTGGAAGACTGTTCCGGAAGTGTACTTCACCTGCAGCGGATCCTGGATGTCCATGGCCTCGAAGATATCGTCCGTGAACCAGACAGGCAGGTTCGAAGAATTGGTGTAATAAGGCGATTCCTCTGTTCCGGCAGTGACGATGTCGGGATAGCGCTCCTTGTCATGCTTGGCAAGCCTGTAGGCAGTGGACTCTGCCGGTGTGGCCTCGAGGTTGTAGAGGTCGCCGTACTTGACCTGGTAGTCGGAGAGCTTCTCTCTCATGTGGTCAAGGACTTCGCCTGCGAACTTCTGGGCCTCGGGGTGTGTGAGATCCATTCTGAGCCAGTTGGCGTTGAGTGCTGTCTCGTTCATGCCGACAAGTCCGATTGTGGAGAAGTGGTTGTTGAAGGTTCCCAGATAGCGCTTGGTGTAGGGATACAGACCGTGCTCGAGATACTTGGTGACCACTTCCCTCTTTGTCTTGAGGCTTCTGGCAGACAGATCCATCATGGCATCGAGGCGCTTGTAGAAGTCTTCCTTGTCCTTTGCAAGATAGGCGATTCTGGGCAGGTTGATGGTAACGACTCCGATAGAACCGGTGGACTCACCGCTTCCGAAGAATCCGCCGCTCTTCTTTCTGAGCTCTCTGAGGTCCAGTCTCAGACGGCAGCACATGGATCTGACGTCGGTCGGCTGCATCTCGGTGTTGCCGATGTAGTTGGAGAAGTAAGGAGTTCCGTACTTGCTGGTCATCTCGAACAGAAGGCGGTTGTTCTCGGTATCGGACCAGTCGAAATCCTTTGTCAGGGAGTATGTGGGAATCGGATACTGGAAGCCGCGGCCGTTGGCATCGCCGTTGATCATGATCTCGAGGAATGCACGGTTGACCATGTCCATCTCTGCCTTGCAGTCGCCGTAGGTGAAGTCCTGATCCTTGCCGCCGATGATTGCCGGAAGGTCCTTGAGGTCATCTGGGACTGTCCAGTCGAGGGTGATGTTGCTGAACGGAGCCTGGGTGCCCCAGCGTGAGGGAGTGTTCACGCCGAAGACGAAGGACTCGATGCACTGCTTGACTTCGCGGTATGAGAGGTTATCGGCCTTTACGAAGGCTGAGAGATAGGTGTCGAAGCTGGAGAATGCCTGTGCTCCGGCCCACTCGTTCTGCATGATGCCGATGAAGTTGACCATCTGGTTGCAGAGTGTGGACAGGTGCTTTGCGGGAGCTGAGCTGATCTTGCCGTCGACTCCGCCGAGGCCTTCGCGGATGAGCTGCTTGAGAGACCATCCTGCGCAGTAGCCTGAGAGCATGGAGAGGTCATGGAGGTGGATGTCTGCATTCCTGTGGGCTTCGCCGATCTCGCTGTCATAGATCTCGGAGAGCCAGTAGTTGGCTGTGACTGCGCCGCTGTTGGAGAGAATCAGGCCGCCGATGGAATAGTTGACGGTGCTGTTCTCCTTGACACGCCAGTCCTTTGCCCCGAGGTAGCTGTCGATGAGCTTCTTGTAGTCGACGAGGGTCTTGTCTGCCTGTCTGACATTCTCGTGCTGCTTTCTGTAAAGGATGTAGGCCTTGGCGACATCCTCATAGCCTGCCTGTGCAAGAATTGTCTCGACTCCGTCCTGGATATCCTCGATGGAAACCTTGTCGTCCTTGACCTTGTCGGCAAAGCGTGCGCTTGCCCTGAGAGCCAGCATCTGGATGACGTCTTCGTTGTAATTCTTATTCGTTGCGACGAATGCGCGAACGATGGCGTTCTCTATCTTCTTGATGTCGAATGCGACGGTTTCACCTGTTCTCTTCAGTACCTGATACATGACAGCCCTCCCCTGTTTCAGTACAACTTATATAACTCGGATATAGATTTAAATGAATTCCGGTATTAACACAAAATGTAGTGTGTGCCAAAACCGCTAGACACTATATTAAGTTGCTCTTCGCAACTATGTCAAGAAGGAAAATTATAATTTTTTCGATAAAAAAAGAGGAAACGCTCAATGTCGTTTCCTCTCCGGATTTAAGTGTTTACCGCTCTTGGGAAAAATCCGAAACCGGAGTTATTTCTCGAACGGGAACTTGTACGGAAGCTTGTATTCGTCGCGCAGTGCGATGAATTCCTTCTGGATTGCCTCTCCTACCGGTACTCCCTTGTCCTTGCGGTCCAGCCAGGCAAGATGCTCCTTCTCGCCTGCGGTGTAGATGCGCTCGGCGCCGGGGGCCTTTGCGGAGGCTCTGAGGTCGCGGCAGATGCCGCCTGCTGTCTTCTTGAAGGTATCCAGACCCATGAAGAACTCGGGGTTGATGACGAAGAAGAAGTGGCCCAGTCTGTACATCTGGGGCTTGCCGTTCTCGTCCTTGCCGTTGAGGGCCTTCATGTACGGGCCGCCTGCAAGAGCTGCAGAGAGGATCTCTACGATGGCGGTGAATCCGTATCCCTTGTAGCCGCCTGTTGCCTCTCCGAGTCCTCCGAGCGGGCAGAGAGCTGCCTGACCGGCTCTCATGTCCTTGAGGATCTTGCCGCTGTCTGTCATTGTCTCACCCTGGCGGTTGACGACAAGTCCTGCAGGAGTGGGCTTTCCGCTTCTCTCATAGAACTCGATCTTTCCGTTCTGGATCGTTGATGTGGCACAGTCGAAGTTGAAGGGGAAGTCCTCGTCTGTCGGCATTGTGAATGTCAGCGGGTTGGTTCCCATCATCGGCTCAACGCCCCAGGTCGGTGCGACTGACGGACGAGCGTTGGTTCCGGAGATACCGATCATTCCGGCCTTCTCGGCCATTGTGGTCCAGTAGCCGGCAATTCCGTAGTGGGTTGAGTTGAAGATTGTTCCGCCGGCCATTCCGTACTTCTTGGCCTTCTCGATGAGCATCTCCATCATCCTGTAGGAAGCGACCATTCCCATTCCGTTGTTGGCGTCCATGACAACTGTTGTGGGAGTCTCCTTCACAATGTCGATCTTTGTGACAGGAAGTAGAGTACCGTTCTTGATTCTGTCAAGGTAAATCGGCTTGAAGCGGTTGCAGCCGTGGCTCTCGATTCCTCTTCTGTCAGACTCGAGAAGGACATCAGCGCAGATCTCCGCATCCTTTCTGGGTACACCGTATTTCTCAAACACATCGACCATGAAGTCGTTCACCATCTTCCATGGCACAAAAGGTCTTGTCTCCATATCTATTCCTCCAATTCTCAGGCCTCGATTATCTCGGCCTTGATATCGCTGTCAGTGCGGAAGAACTCAGCGCCCTCCCGGTCGGTTATTATCCCGTGGATCTCATCAAGCTTTCCGATCCTGTAGTTGCTGGTGACACCGATCTTGTTGTGAGTGGCAATGACATAAGCCTTGCCTGAGGTGTGCGTCAGCATCATCCTGCTGACCACGCTCTCCTCATAGATCGGGGTGGTAAGTCCCACATCCTCTGAGATCCCGTCAACTCCGATGAATGCCTTGTTTGCGAACATGCCCTCGAGCGGATTGATCGCAAGTGAGCCGGAAAGTGCCCTGGATCTGCTCCTGTAAATGCCTCCTGTGAGGATGATTGTGCATTTTCCAAGCGTGTCCGGCTGATTGAAGACATCAATGTTGTTTGTGATGATTGTAATTGTCTTTCCGCTCTCCAGAAGTGCCCTCAGTACTGCGGATGCGGTTGTGCCGCTGTTGACCATGACAATGTCATTGTCCTCCACAAACTCTGCTGCCTTCTGTGCTATGCGCTTCTTCTCCTCAGCGAACTGGGCTGCCTTCTGAAGGTAATGAGGCTCCGCGTTCATGTTCCTCAGGATCGTGGCTCCGCCGTGTGTCCTTTTGAGCAGGCGGCTCTCCTCCATCTGGTCAAGATCCCTGCGGATGGTGAGCTCGGAGACACCGAACTCCTCTGCAAGTCTGGAGACCTGAACTATCCCGTTCTCCTGAAGGATATCGGATATTCTCTGCTGTCTTTCCATCGGAAGCATGGCATGCCCTCTCATCGGATTTGAGTCCATCTGAAGTCTATGGCATTAAGAAGCGGCTGTCAACGAAAGAATGAACGTTTTTGAACGTTTTTGATTCAAATGTTCAAAAATCTTTCCTTGACCCGCCTGTTTCACAGGGGCTAGAATTTATATTGCTGATAATCAAACAAGGAGAAACCCCTATGAAATATGTCATGGCACTTGATCAGGGAACAACCAGTTCCAGATGTATCCTATTCGACCACAGCGGCAAGATCTGCAGCGTGGCGCAGAAGGAGTTCACCCAGATATTCCCCAAGCCGGGCTGGGTGGAGCACGATGCCGAGGAGATCTGGGACACCACACTTGAGGTCTCAAGGGCTGCGATCAGGAAGCTTGGCATAACCGCAGCGGACATAGACTCTATCGGAATCACCAACCAGAGAGAGACAACAGTGCTCTGGGACAGAAAGACAGGAAGGGCAATAGCAAATGCAATTGTCTGGCAGTGCAGGAGAACTGCCCCCATCATCGACGGCCTTGTGAAAGCCGGCTATTCCGACAAGATAAGGGAGAAGACCGGACTTGTGCCTGACGCATACTTCTCGGGCTCAAAGATCAAGTGGCTGCTGGACAACGTGCCGGGTGCAAGGGAGAAGGCAAAGGAAGGGGACATCCTGTTCGGAACAATCGAGACCTGGCTCATCTGGAGGCTCACTAAGGGCAAGGTTCATGTCACGGACTACACCAACGCCAGCAGGACGATGATATTCAACATCCACACGCTCCAGTGGGATGACGAGCTCCTGAAGATCCTTGATATCCCGAAGAACATCCTGCCGAAGGTCAAGCCGTCAAGCTGCATCTACGGCTACTCTGATTATGAGATGTACGGCGGAAAGATCCCCATCGCCGGTGCCGCAGGAGACCAGCAGTGCGCCCTGTTCGGCCAGTGCTGCTTCGAGGAAGGAGACATGAAGAACACCTACGGAACGGGATGCTTCATGCTTATGAACACCGGAACCAAGCCGGTCGTGTCAAAGAACGGACTGGTGACTACAATAGCCGTCGGATACAAGGATCATGTGGAATACGCCCTTGAGGGAAGCGTCTTTGTGGCGGGAGCCGCGATCCAGTGGCTCAGGGACCAGATGGCCATTGTCGAGAATGCCCCTGAGAGCCAGGAGTGGGCCGAGCGTGTCGACGGAACCGCCGACTGTTATGTGGTGCCTGCATTCACCGGACTCGGAGCACCATACTGGAAACAGAATGCGAGGGGAATTGTCGTTGGCCTTACCAGAGGCTGCAGCCGCGCCCACTTCATCAGGGCAACTCTTGAGTCCCTGGCATACCAGTCCTATGACATCGCGAAGGCCATGGAGCAGGACTCCGGTCTGTCCATCACAAGCCTGCGTGTTGACGGAGGAGCAAGCGCGAACAACTTCCTCATGCAGTTCCAGAGCGACATCCTTGCCTCCGAGGTCGTCAGGCCCAAGTGCATTGAGACAACAGCCCTTGGCGCCGCTTACCTTGCAGGCCTTGCCACAGGCTACTGGAAGAACAAGGAAGACATCAAGAAGAACTGGGGAGTGGACAAGCTCTTTGAGGCAAACATCTCAGAGTCAAAGAGACACAGGCTGATCAAGGGCTGGAAGAAGGCCGTCAAGACCGCGATCTTCTGGGCTGAGAACTGATTTATAGCCCATTAATTCCCAAAGCCTCAATAATATGGCATGATTATTCCCATGGAAAGAAGACTGTTTGTTTTTGATATCGGTGGAGTGGTTGTGTTCCATCCTTCTGTCATGGATGAGTTCAGCGCTCATTATCATCTTGACCGTGATGAGGTCCGCTCTGACTGGGCTGCATACAGCAAGCCCTTCATGGACGGCTTCTGCGGGCCTGAGATCATGTACAGGATGTTCGAGCACAAGTACAAGATTGACCTCTCAGACAACGATATCATGATGACTTACTACCATCCGGTGGCAAACAAGCCTATGATCGACCTGATCAACAGGCTCCGCAAGAGCGGCCACAGGGTTGTCTCCGGCTCAAACACATATGCCGGGCACTGGGAGTTCTGCAAGGCCATGCCGGATCATCCGTTCGACTGCTTTGACAAGCTCTATGCCTCGCATGAGATCCACTACACTAAGCCGGATCAGGCTTTCTACAGGTACATCCTTGACACTGAGGGTTTTGCCCCTGAGCAGGCAGTGTTCACAGACGATTTTCCTGTCAACATCGAGAGTGCGAGAAAGGTCGGAATGACCACATTCCTGTACACGGGTGACAACAAGGCGCTTGAGGATTTCTTCAGGCCGTACATCTCATAGGAGACATAATAAATGAAGACAACCGTTCTCAAATTCGGCGGCAGCTCACTTGCCGACTCTTCCCAGTTCAGGAAGGTGGCAGCGATCATCAGATCTCACGAAGGAACCAACTATGTGGTTGCATCTGCACCCGGCAAGCGCAGCAAGGATGATACTAAAGTAACAGACATGCTTTATTCCTGCTATAATCTCGCCACCTCAGGCAATGATTTCGTGGCCCAGCTCAATGCCATCAAGGCCCGTTTCAGCTCAATCGCCTCGGAGCTCGGTGTCTCCTTTGACGTCGACGGCGAGTTCAACATGATCTGCAGCCACCTTGAGGACGCGCCGGAGAAGGACTACATGGCAAGCCGCGGGGAATACCTGAACTCAAAGCTTCTTGCCTTATACCTCGGCTATGACTTCATCGATCCGGCCACGTGCATCTTCTTCCAGCCGGACGGAAGGCTCAACACAGAGAAGACGAACGATGCCCTTGCCCATGAGCTTACAGGAAAGAAGAGGGCAGTGGTGGCAGGCTTCTACGGAACCGGAGCAGACGGAAAGATCAGGACATTCAGCCGCGGCGGCTCCGATGTCACCGGAGCCATTGTGGCCCGTGCCGCAAAGGCCGCCGTCTATGAGAACTGGACCGATGTCTCCGGAATGCTCTCAGCCGATCCCAGGATCGTTGACTCACCGCTTCCGATCAAGGAGATCAGCTACAAGGAGCTGAGAGAGCTCTCCTACATGGGAGCCTCTGTCATGCATGAGGATGCCGTCTTCCCCGTCAGGAGCGCAGGCATTCCAATCAACATCAGGAACACCAACCGCCCTGAGGATGAGGGGACCTGGATTGTGCCGCACAGACGCAATGTCGCTGAGAGCGGTAGTGTCGTGACAGGCATTGCGGGCATGAAGGGCTTCAGCTCAATCCGCGTTGAGAAGGCTATGCTGAACAACGAGGTGGGTTTCGCAGCAAGGCTGCTGAACATAATCGCTTCCGCGGGAGTCTCCTTCGAGCACGTCCCGTCAGGAATTGACACAATGTCTGTGATTGTTGACTCCAACGATCTTCGCTCCTGCCGCTCCCAGATCATGGAGAACATCCAGGAGCAGCTTGAGCCGGACTCAATCATCGTTGACACCGGGATTGCGCTGATTGCCATCGTCGGTATAGGGATGGTCTACCGCAAGGGAGTTGCCGCAAAGGTATTCTCCGCTCTTGCCAACGCAGACGTGAACATCCGCATGATCGATCAGGGCTCCAGCGAGATCAACATCATTGTGGGAATTGATGAGGCAGATTACGAGAAGGCAGTGAACGCCCTCTACAGCGCATTCTTCAAATAATTAAGACGGATAGACCTCGAACGAATCGACGAACGGCAGGCTCTCCAGGGTCTGCACGTGCTCGATCATCGTCATCTTGTCACTCAGCACTATATTCGTCTTGACCACGATGCCGTTATCGCTCCTGTTGAATGAGAAGTCCCTCAGCTTTGCGCCGGCATCGATAAGTGCCTTGTTGAACTGGTCGATAGACATGCCATGCTTGGTGATGTTGCTTGAGATGGTGATTATGGTCTGGAATGATATCCTCTGATGATGGATTCTCAGAAGGATGTTCACCAGGACAAGGATCAGAGTTGCCGAGATTCCCAGGAAATACATTCCGCTTCCGAAGCACAGTCCTATTCCCACCGTGGCCCAGAGACCTGCTGCTGTTGTCAGTCCTATGATGCTCTCCTTTCGCACGAAGATGACACCTGCACCGAGGAAACCTATGGACTGGATGACACCGGCCGCGATTCTTCCTCCGTCCGATGTGAGCCTGACATCAGGTATGCTTGCTATGTCCAGGAACCCGTATTTTGAGACAATCATCAGGATTGCGGCCGAGATGGCTACGATTACATGGGTCCTTAGACCTGCGTTCTTGTATCTTCGCTCCCTCTCAAGGCCAATGACAGCGCCGCAGACGGCAGACAGGATAATCCTTAATCCCAAATCAAGAAAATCAACCATTGTGAAATATTTGAACATTGGGGCAAGATCGAAATGCATTAAAAAACCTCTCCTTTTGCTCAACGGCCATCGTCAGGACTCAGATGGCTGGTGAATGAACAAGATTATAACACCGCCAATTTCACAAATCAAGTTTCAATTGAATCTCCTTTGCATTTATGTTATTCTCATGACACACTGCGGGGATGGTGGAACTGGCAGACACGTAGGATTTAGGTTCCTATTCGAAAGAGTGAGGGTTCAAGTCCCTTTTCCCGCAAACACGAAGACCGGTCAAGTGCCGGTCTTCTGTGTTTGAATGGAAATCAGTGTGACTTGAAGGCATGCATGGCATAATATTTAGCAAAATGCTAAAGTAAAATCATGAAAGACATCTGCCTTCTTAATGATTCATTTCCGCCTATAATCGACGGAGTCTCAAATGCGGTATTCAATTACGGTAAGGTTCTCAGCAGAAAAGGTGTGGGCGTGAGTGTTGTCACTCCGGACCATCCTGAGGCCGATGACGCCAACCTTGGATTCCCGGTGATCAGGTATCCGGGCATGGACATGTCAAACAAGATAGGCTATGTGGTCGGGAATCCTTTCTATGCGGACACCATGAAGATAATCAAGACAATGGACGTGGGGCTTCTTCACAGCCATTGCCCGATGATGTCAAACATCCTGGCCATGGAGCTCAGGTCAGCCCTGGATGTTCCCATGATCATGACCTATCACACCAAATTCGACATCGAGATCCGTAAGGCCATCAAGAGCAAGGTTGTCTCTCAGCTTGCTATAAAGGTCCTGATCGAGAGCGTGAGCTCCTGCGATGAGCTATGGGTGGTGAGCAGAGGTGCCGGGGAAAGCCTCAAGAGCCTGGGTTATAAGGGTGATTACATCGTCATGGACAACGGCGTTGACATGAAAAAGCACACCGCAGAAGCAGATCTGATAAGGAAGGTGACCGCCTCCTATGACCTGCCTCAGGGAGTTCCTGTGTTCCTGTTCGTGGGAAGGCTCATGTGGTACAAGGGCCTGAGGATCATACTTGATGCCCTTGCTGCGCTGAGATCAAATGACGTTGACTTCAGGATGGTGTTCGTCGGAAAGGGCCAGGAGGAAGAGGAGGTCAGATCATACTGCAGCAGTCTGGGACTTGATGGGAAGTGCTTCTTCACAGGTCCTGTTTATGACCGTGAAGAGCTTGCCGCCTGGTACTCACGTGCGGATCTGTTCCTGTTCCCGTCCACGTTCGACACGAACGGCCTTGTGGTCAGGGAGGCCGCAGCCTGCTCGCTCGGTTCCGTGCTTGTGAGAGACAGCTGTGCCAGCGAGGGAGTGACCAACGGTGTTGACGGCCTGCTGATCGACGAGACACCGGCGTCTCTCGCAACCTGCCTGATGAGGGCAATTGACCATCCTGAGGTCATGCACAGGGTGGGGCAGAACGCATCCGAGAACCTCTATCTCTCATGGGACGATTCCGTGAGCCGCGCCCTCAAGCGCTACGAGATTGTGATGGACAACTACAGATGCGGCAGATATCCGAAGCATAAAAGGCCGATGGAGGGATTCCTCGCGTTCTATGCCAAGATGATGGGTTTATAATATAGATAAGAGAAAATAATTTCCCATAGGTATTGCGCAAGAATCCAAAAAATGCTATACATAACCTCGCGTCGGGCGGATAGCTCAGCCGGTAGAGCAGCAGACTCTTAATCTGCGGGTCCAGGGTTCGATCCCCTGTCCGCTCAAACGACAAAAGTCCTTCTAGTAACTGAAATTGCTGGAAGGACTTTTTTTTGCCACCGTGTCGATAATGTCCATAGTCAGCAAAAACAGCCATCAGTACTGAAACAACCATAATTATATCCCTAGCATTCTATTGTAATGACCAGTAAAATGATGGATGCATGGTAAGAGGATTAGTGCTGTATTTGTGGTATTGTATTATTAATTAGAATTGAATGATAGTTTCATCATGCTATTATTCATCAGAGAAGGAGTTCTCAATGAAGTCTGTTAGTGCCATTTTGCTTTCCCTGTGCATTCTACTGTTTTTTGCCGTGTCTTGTTCTGACGGGAGCTCTGCTTCTCCGCATGAATTGACAATCGACGCATCTTCTCAGAAGGATGTTTGGTTTCCTGCAGGAAGATTTACTGACATTAGTATCAATAGCATGGATCCGACAGTTCTGTATGCGGTGAAGACCAAAAACGGTGGAGCAAGAGGATTGGTTTCAAGAGATAATGAACCATCAGATAACATTCTTACCACTGAAGTTGGGACAAACATCCCAATCCCTGACGAGGATTGCTCCTGTAACTTCGTCGGTGGTGATGTCAATATCACCACCGAAGGCGAGATTAGTGTGGTGGAGCTCAAGGCAGGGACAGATCTCACATTGTATGCTACAGGGGAACCTGACTTCATTACAGAGGAGGGTGAGAGAGTCTGGGAAGAATACTATTACGTGGATCTGACCCAACCGCCTTTTGACTTCACGCCAGAAGAGAAGAAGAGGCTGACTCTTTTCACAGAGGGGACAGGAAGTGGGTCTGGCTGCTCCGACTGGGCCATGGTGTCTACTAACTTCTCTGCCATTGTCGATGAGTACAGTGGAATGTTCGGGGCTTTTGACCTCACTGGCCATGATGCGGTGATTCTCTACAACAAGATAGGTATTCTCTCCGGTTCGGATTGGACTCGGAAGATATCTATCAAGCCCACTTTAATGCTGAGCTGTGACTCTTCCGTCACAGAGATCAACGATTACTACGAGGTTCTCCAGGTTGATACATCCACGGCGACTCCAGGAAAGGAATATGTGCTTGTCATGGAGAAGTATGAGCCCGGATGGTATGGGTTGGACGAATGGAGCGCCTCAATGACAAGGTTCCTGGATGGCAGATCAAGGGATTTCGCCATTCCGATTGCCTCAAATGAACCAAGTGCCTCTGTGGTGTATCTGGGTGAGATTGACCCATCCAAAGATTTCCTTATTGATTTCCCGGTTTTCGACACAGATCATGAGCCAAGGCATTATGCCGATGTTTACATCAGGGAGATTTCTGATTATGAGAGGAACCTGGCCAGTATTATACTCACAACGGATAATGAGCTTGTATTCTCTGTGGATGTCC
>JAEEGF010014109.1_pt1 | contig 11767 bp, 9 predicted proteins | sample 9134171 | NCBI WGS metagenome assembly JAEEGF01 (sample SAMN16246542, study PRJNA631951) | gut metagenome | biome: gut microbiome; feature: rumen; material: AP-attached | host: Bos | place: Iran: Karaj | collected 2018-10 | reverse complement strand
CAGCTTCATGTGCTGCCTTGCAGGCCTCCTGAGAGGGGCAGGTAAAGCAGGCGCATTCGAATTCCGCGGGCTTTGCCTCTGCCTTTTCGGGCTTCTCCTTGTCCATCGGCTTCATGGTCGGGAAGAGGATGACCTCGCGGATGGTGTCGGCGCCGGTCAGGAGCATGACGCAGCGGTCGATGCCGATGCCCATGCCGCCCGTGGGGGGCATGCCGTATTCCATCGCGGTCAGGAAATCCTCGTCGATCATCTCGGCCTCGTCGTCGCCGCGGTCACGCTGCTCCATCTGCTTGACGAAGCGGGCGCGCTGGTCCAGCGGGTCGTTGAGCTCGGAATAGGCGTTGCCCATTTCGGAGTGGGCGATGAAGAACTCAAAGCGCTCGGTCAGTCTGGGGTCTGCGGGGCTGCGCTTGGTCAGCGGGCTGACCTCGACGGGGTACATCGTGATAAAGGTGGGCTGGATCAGATGCTCCTCCACCTTCTGATCGAAGCAGGCGTAGAGGGCGTTGCCCCAGGTGGGTTCGGACGCGGGGTTCAGCTCCACGCCTGCGGCCTTTGCCGCTGCGACGGCTTCCGCATCATCGGAGATGGCTCCGAAATCGACGCCGACGTACTGCTTGACGGCGTCGATCATGGTCAGCCGCGGCCAGCCGGGAGTCAGGTCGATGTCGTAACCCATCCAGGAGACCTGATAGGTGCCGAGTATTTCCCTGGCTGCGCCGGAGAGAATCCCTTCGGCAATGTCCATCATCCGGTGGAAGTCGGCGTAGGCCTCGTAGAGCTCCACGGTGGTGAACTCCGGATTGTGCTTGGGGTCCATGCCCTCGTTGCGGAAAATCCGGCCGATCTCATACACGCGCTCCATGCCGCCGACGATCAGCCGCTTGAGCGGCAGCTCGGTTGCGATGCGCATGTACATATCAATATCCAGGGTGTTGTGGTGCGTGATGAAGGGGCGGGCGGCTGCGCCGCCGGCGATCGTATTGAGGACGGGGGTCTCGACCTCAATATAGCCCTGACCGTCCAGATAGTTCCGCAAGAAGCGGATGAAGCGGGAGCGGATCTCGAAGTTCCGCTTCACCTCGGGATTCACGATCAGATCCAGATAGCGCTGGCGGAAGCGAAGCTCCTTATCCTGGAGACCGTGAAACTTCTCCGGCAGGGGCAGCAGAGACTTCGACAGCAGGGTGACGGCGCGGGTGCGGACGGAGATCTCGCCCTTCTGGGTACGGAAGACCGGTCCCTCAACGCCGACGACGTCGCCGATGTCCAGCTTGCGGCAGCGGGCGAATTCTTCCTCGCCCATTTCATCGACCTTGATATAGAGCTGAATGCGTCCGGTGCGGTCCTGGAGATCGGCAAAGATGGCTTTGCCCATCCCGCGCTTGCTCATCAGACGGCCTGCCAGACGGACGGTCTGCTCCTCAAGCGTATCAAACTGTTCCTTGACCTCCTCGGCGTGATGCGTCACGTCAAAGCGGGTGCGCACGAAGGGATCCCGGCCCTCCTGCTGCAGATCCCGGAGCTTTTCGCGGCGGACGCGAACCTGGTCCACCAGCGGCAGCTCCGCCTGGGGTACAAACTTTGCCACGCGTGTTTCCTCCTGTATCAGCTGCTTCGTTCCACGGAAAGGATCTCAAATCTGAGCATTCCGATCGGCGCTTCCACGTCTACGACGTCGCCCACGGTCTTGCCGAGCATGGCGCGGCCAAAGGGGGAGTCGTCGGAGATCAGCCCCTGGGCGGGGTTGGCCTCCTGAGAGCCGACGATTGCATAGATCTCGGTCTCATCCTCGTCCGCTTCCAGATCGTGGACCTTGACGGTGCAGCCCAGACCGACGCGGCCGGAGAGCTCCTCGTGCTCGTCCTCCTCGTCGTCGATGATGACGGCGTGGGCGAGAATGTTTTCAACCTCGGCGATGCGGCCGTAGAGCTGGGCCTGCTCGTTTTTTGCCTCGTCGTATTCGCTGTTTTCAGAAAGGTCGCCGAAGGAGCGGGCCTCCTTCAGATGCTCCGCGACCTCAAGCTCGCGGGTGGTCTTCAGATAGTGCAGCTCCTGTTCGAGCTCCGCCAGCCGGATGCTGGTCAGCTTGAATTCCTTTGCCATAGAACTACCGCCTTTCATGATAAATAATACTTCTGCCAAATTAGCCGACTTATTATACTACTCGCCCTCGCCGCTTGTCAATACAGAAATTGCAGTTTGAAGCTGCTTGTCGTCGGAACGGTCCAGACGGTTGTAGTAGAGATCCTTCATTTCTTCGTCGGTGATCTCCACCGGGTAGTCGGGCGTTACGCCCTTGCCGACCAGGCTGCGGTCCTGCGGCGTGGTATAGGTGCCGAAGGAGAGGTTGACCGCCGAGCCGTCGGAAAGCTGGAAGGCGGTCTGGAACCGGCCCTTTCCGTAGGTCTGCGCACCGACGATCTCCGCTGCGCCGTACTCCTGCAGGGCGACGGCAAAGAATTCTGCGGCGGAATAGGAATCGTAGTTGACCAGAACGGCCATCGGCAGGTCCAGGTATTCGGGGCCGGAGTAGTCCACGTTCTCATCCCCGTCGTAGGTCATGCTGCGGAAGATCGGACCCTCGGGCAGAAGATAGTCAAGCAGTCGGACCAGCTCGGAGGCAAAGCCGCCGGGATTGAAGCGGACGTCAAAGACGATGCCGGTCGCGCCGTTTGCCTGCGCGGCCTCGATGGCGGCGATCGCATCTGTGGCCGCGTCCCGCTCGAAATTGCGAATTCGGATATAGTACAGGCCGTTTTCCAGCGGCTCGCTCGTCACGTTGACGATGCGGATCGCGGCGCGGGTGATCGTAACGTCCCGCGTCTGACCGTCGTGTACGACGGTCAGGGTGACGTCCGTGCCCTCCTCGCCGCGGACGCGGTTGGCGGTCTCGTTGGTATCCAGGGCTTCGTCGCTCCCGTCCAGGACCGGCGTCCCGTCCACGGCAACGATGCAGTCACCGGACTCGATGCCGGCCCGGTAGGCGGGGCCTTCGGGCGTCACGTCGGTGACGAGGACGCCGGTCTCCGCGTCTTCTGCGGTGATGGTCAGACCAACGCCGACGTAGGCGTTTTCCATCGTGTTGAGATAATTCTGGTACTGGGCGGCGGGGATGTAGTAGCTCCATTCGTCGCCGATGCCATCTACCAGACTGGATGCGAGCGTATCTGCAAGCGCTTCCTCGTCCGGCTCTCCGACGTAATATTTGTCAATGACCGCTTGAAGCTCCGCCAGCTTGGCGATATAGGGATGCCGCTGCACGCCGGCGTTCCTCTGCAGGTCGTTGGCCTCCGGCGCGGCGACGGTGGGCTCGTAGGCGGGATCCAGCAGCCGGATGGCAGCCAGGAGCTGGTCGTCTTCTGCCTGGTCCAGCGAAGCGGAGCGGAGCGCTGCTTCCTTCTCCTCAGACAGCTCCACCACCTGATCGGGGGTGATGCCCTTGCCGACCAGGCTCACGCCCTTGGGCGTGGTGTATTTGCCGATGGAGAGGTTGATCGCGGAGCCGTCCGAGAGCAGGATGCTGCTCTGGAAGTAGCCCTTGCCATAGGTCTGAATGCCCACGACCTTGGCATAGTCGTATTCCTGCAGCGCGGCGGCGAAGAACTCGGCGGCGGAATAGGAATCGTAGTTGACCAGGACGGCCATCGGGATTTCGACGTGTGCGGCGTCGGACTGATCCACGTGCTCCCGTCCGTCGTACGTCACGCTGCGGAACAGCGGCCCCTCGGGCAGGATATAGTCGAGGATCTGAATGAGATCGTCCTTATAGCCGCCGGGGTTGTAGCGGACGTCGAAGATGATCCCCGGCGCTTTTTCGTCCACGGCGGCCTGAATGGCGGCGATGGTTTCCTCGGCGGAGCGCTCGTCAAAGTTGCGGATCTTGATATAGACCAGCCCGTCCTCCAGGGTCTGACTCGTCACGTTGACGGTCTGGATCGAGGCGCGGGTGACGGTGAATTCCTTCTCGCTGCCGTCGCGCAGGACGGTCAGCGAAACGTCCGTGCCAGCCTCGCCGGTCACGCGGTTTTTGACCGCCGTCAGATCCACGCTGCCGTCGTCCAGGCGCGGAAGGGTCTCGCCTTCCACCTTTATGATGCGGTCCCCGGCCAGGAGCCCGGCCTGATCCGCGGGGCCGTCCGGAACGACCTCGGTGATCCGCACGCCGTCTTCCACGTCTTCCGTGGTAATGGTCACGCCGATCCCTACGTAAGCGTTTTGGAAGGCCTCGACGTACGCCGCATACTGGTCGGCAGGGATGTAGTAGCTCCATTCGTCGCCCAGTCCTTCCACCATTCCGGCGGCCAGGGCGTCCGACATCCTCTGCTCATCGATCTCACCGATGTAGTATTCGTCGATCACGCCCTTCATCTCGGTCAGCTTTTGATCAAAGCCCTTTGCTTCACGCCCGCGCCCCATGAGCAGCCAGCAGATCACAACGACCACCGCTGCGGTCAGCGCCACGGTGACGAGCACCACGGGCAGCAGGGAATCGCGCCGTGCGGGGCGCTCCGCCTGCTCAAATTGTTCCAGTTCGTCCATATTGAGACCTCTTTCAATTCCAGAATAAAACCGGGGCTGGCTCGGAACCCTTTTCCGAGCCAGCCCCGGCGCCGATCAAGGCAGATAGGCGAGCGGATTGACCGCAACGCCGTTTTTATAAACCGTAAAATGCAGATGCGGGGCGGTAGACCAGCCGGTGCTGCCGACGTAGCCGATGGTCTGCCCTGCAGTCACGTAATCGCCGGCAGAAGCGGCAATCTGGCTCATGTGGCCGTAGAGGGTGGTGTAGCCGTTGCCGTGGTTGATGGTCACGTAGTAGCCGTAGCCGTCATTCCAGCCGGCCGCCGTCACAGTTCCGGAGGCGGCTGCCCAGATCGCGGTGCCGTAGTAGGCGCCGATGTCAATGCCGTTGTGCAGGGTATAACGATGCGTCACGGGGTGGACTCTCATCCCGAAGTGACTGGTGATCACGTGGGTGTAGGACGGCCACCGGAACATTGCGCCGGAGCTGCCGGTACTGCCAGAACCGCCGGTGCCGCTCGAACCGCCCGACCCGCCGCTCGGTGTGGTGTTGCTGCTGTTGTTATTGTTGTTCGCCATGGCTGCCTGCTGGCGGGCGGCGGCCTCGCGGGCCTCCTGCTCGGCCTTGCGCCTGGCCGCTTCCTCGGCGGCCTTGCGGCGGGCTTCCTCTTCCTCGGCGACCTTTTCGGTGTAGTTGGCCTGCTGCTGAGCGATCTGCTGCTCCAGTTGGCTCTTGGCTGCGTCGTACTTCGCGGCGGCGGCCTGCAGGGCGTCGTCGTTCTGGATCAGCTCCTCCAGCAGAGCGTCGGCCTCAGAGCGCTGGGCGGCAAGGTTTTCTTCCTCAGCGGCAAGCTCCGTCTTGGCTTCCTCCAGAGAGACCTTCTCCTCCGCCAGATCCTGACGGGCGCGTTCGATCTCCTCCGCGGTCTGCTCCATCTTTTCGAGCATCCGGGTATCGGCCAGGGCGATCTCGTTGATCGTGTCCACGCGGTTGAGCATATCCGCAAAGCTGCTGGCTTTGAACAGGATCGACCAGTAGGTGATCTTGCCGTTTTCCGCCATGGAGCGGATGCGGGCCTGATAACGCTCGTTAAGCGCGTCGCGTTCGGCCAGAGCGGCGTCAAGCTCGTTCTGCTTTTCCGCGATCAGAAGATTGTATTCCTGAATCTGCTCGTTTTTGTTGGCAATGGAATCCTGGGTCAGCTTGATCTGCTTGTCGATCTGGCTCTTCTGCCCGACAAGATCGAGCATATCCGCCTTGTTTTCCTTGATCTCCGCGGCCAGCGCGTTTTGCTGCGCGGCAATGGCGCTCTCGCGCTCCTTGAGATCGTCGATTTTTTTCTTGATGTCCGCAGAGGTCTCGCCGAAGGCCGTGAGGACGATGCCGAGCAGCAGAACTGCCGCCAGCAGGATCGCAATCACGCCCACGATCACGCGTCGATACTTGTACATAACAGCCTCCTTTAAACGTCCAGGAATTTGCGGATGGACATTACGCTGCCGAAGATGCCCACGAACAGACCGGCTGCGCCGAAGGTGACGACCATCGGGATCAGCAGGGTCGTGAAGGGCACGATATCAAACATTTGCAGCGCGTCCACGCGGTGGATCTCCCTGGCAATCAGATCGTAGATGCCCCAGGTGATGAAGAAGGCCAGCGCGCCGGCGATCACGCCGATCAGGAAGCCCTCCACAAAGTAGGGGAAGCGGATGAAACGGTTGGTTGCGCCGACCATCTTCATAATGCCGATCTCGTCGCGGCGGTCGTACATCGCCAGCTTGATGGTGTTGGAGATCATAAACAGCGAGACGATCAGCAGAACGATGATGATGGCGGCCGAGGCGATGTTCAGCACGCGCTGGATCGTCGTAAAGCCGTTGGCAAGCTCGGTTCTGGCGTTCACGTGGTCCACGCCCTGCACCTGGGAGATGACCTGCACGGTCTCGTCCATTTTGGAGTTGTCGATCAGGGTGATCTCCACGCTGTTGAGGAAGGTGGAAGCGCTGATGCCCTCAAAGTTTTCGGAGCCGCCCTGCTGTTCGAAGAACCGCTCGCCGAATTCCTCGCGGGAGACGAATTTCGCCTCCTGAATATTGTCCAGCCGGCGGATGGCGGTCTCCACGGTCTTTGCGGTCTGGGTGTCGTAGCTTTCTTCGATATAGGCGACGACGCGGTTTTCCCGCTGCAGGGTGTCCACCATGCGGGAGAGGTTATAGAGGATGGAGGAGAAGCAGCCCACGATCACCAGACAGGCTACCGTGACCGCGATCGCGGCGAAGGACATGAAGCCGTGGGTGAACATGTTGTGGACGCCCTCATTGAACAGATACCCGATTTTCCTAATTCTCTTCATGTATGTAGTACCCATCCATTCCGTCATTGATCACGCGTCCTTCGTCGATGGCAATGACTCGTTTCGTGAAGCGGTTGACCAGCTCGCGCTCGTGCGTGACCACCATGACGGTCGTCCCCAGGGCGTTGATGCGCTCGAGCAGCATCATGATCTCGTAGGAGCGCACCGGGTCGAGGTTGCCGGTCGGCTCGTCGGCGATGATCATCGCCGGATTGTTGACCAGAGCGCGGGCAATGGCCACGCGCTGCTGCTCGCCGCCGGAGAGCTCGTTGGGATACCGGCGTCCGCGGTTTTCCAGTCCGACCAGATCCAGCACGTAGGGCACGCGCTTCTTGATCTGCTTGGCGCTCGCCCCGACGACGCGCATGGAGAAGGCCACGTTGTCGAACACGGTCTTGTTCTCGATCAGGCGGAAATCCTGGAAGATGACGCCGACGGTCCGGCGCAGATAGGGGATGCTGCGGTTTTTGATCCGCTCGAGCTGGTAACCGTTGACGTTGATGGACCCGGAGGTCGGGATCAGCTCGGCGGTCAGAAGCCGGATGATGGTGGACTTCCCGGAGCCGGACGGGCCGACCAGGAAGACGAATTCGCCGTCGTCTATGTGCAGGCTGATGCTGTCCAGCGCCCGGTTGCCCGCGTCATAGACCATGGTGACGTTCTGGAAATCAATCATAAGGGCTCTCCTTCGCCTCAGAACATTTTGTTGTCCCGTGAGGCAAGATATTTCTTGACCATCAGCGCCACCTTGAAGATGATCGCGTGGTCAAACTCGCGCAGGTCCAGACCGGTGAGCTTCTTGATCTTTTCCAGACGGTAGACCAGCGTGTTCCGATGAACGAAGAGCTTGCGCGAGGTCTCGGATACGTTGAGGTTGTTTTCAAAGAATTTGTTGATCGTGAACAGGGTCTCCTGATCGAGGGTGTCGATGGAGTTCTTCTTGAAGACCTCCGTCAGGAAGATCTCGCACAGGGTCGTGGGAAGCTGATAGATCAGCCGGCCGATGCCGAGATTCTCGTATGTAATGATGGTCTTCTCGGTGTCAAAGACCTTGCCGACCTCGATGGCGACCTGTGCCTCCTTGTAGGAGTCGGCCAGCTCGCGCAGATGCTCGGCTACGGTGCCGATGCCGATGGTGGTCTTGAGATAGAGCTGGCTCTTGAGACTGTCCTCAATGGTCTTGGCGAGCTCCAGGATCTCGCTCGGTTCGGTCTCCGGCGTGACGGCCTTGACCAGGGCCATGTCGGTTTCGCTGATGGAGATCACAAAATCCTGCTGGCGGTCCGGGAAGAGGCCGAGCAGGACGTCCACGGCGGAAATGTCGGCGCTGCCGTTCTGCCGGATCAGATAGACGACGTAGTTCTGGTCGGCGGGGAAATGAAGCTCCTTGGCCCGGATATAGATGTCGCCGGGCAGGATGTTGTCGGTGATGATGTTCTTGACGAAGCTGGCCTTGTCGTGCTTTTCTTCATAGAACACCTTGGCGCAGTTCAGCGTGACCTGGGCCATGGCGCAGAGGGTGTCGGCCATCTCGTCCTCGCCGTCAACGAAGACGGCGTAGTCGAAGCCGTTGGCGAAGGCGGAAAGGGCCCGAACGGTCTTGCCGGAAAAATGGATTGGGCCGTCCTCCGACAGGGAGACGACGCGCGCCAGCTTGAGCAGCTTGGCGCCGATCTGCTCCGGGTCGCTGTCTGCAACGACGTTTCCGTCCGCGTCGATCAGACCGATCTCCCGATCCGTGGCGGTCTTGAGCTGCTGAATGACGTCTGTAAAAATATGGTTCATGGTAATCCTCGCTCTCTGGATTGATTGCGCGATTCTGAAATCGGATCAATTTTGTGCTTCTGCCCGATACTATAACCGATTTCAAGGAGTATTGCAAGACCTTTTTGTTGTTTTTCTTAAAAACTTCATGGTCTTTTTATGCAAATCCACAAAAAAACTGGCATTGTACCCAAATGAGAGCAAGGAAACAAGGGGTGTAAGCCCAAAAAACACTAAAACAGGAATTTGTGGAATTTGTACAAGGCAAGGGAAAACCGCTGCCCGGTCTTCCGGATTCATTCTCCCGCAGTCTGCATTCCCGTTTCCCGTTCCAGCGCGGCGACCTCCGCGGCGGTCAGCTCCCGGACCTCGCCGGAGGCAAGGCCGTCCAGGGTCAGACCGCCCTCACGGTCGCGCCGCAGATAGGTCACGGCCATCCCGCGGCTGGCAAGCATGCGGCGAACCTGATGGTATTTTCCCTCCACGACGCGCACGCGGCTTTTTCCGGGACCGAGGGGCTCCAGCTCAGCCGGCAGGCAGACGGTCCCGTCTCCCAGCGTCAGACCGGCGCGGAAGGATTCCGTGTCCTCCTGCCCGGCCTCGCCCTCGTGCTCGGCGTAGTAGTCCTTTTCGATCCGGTATTTCGGGGAGATCAGACGGTGTGCCAGGACCCCGTCGTTCGTCAGCAGAAGCAGACCCTCGGTCGCCTTGTCCAGCCGCCCCACCGGGGCGACCCGCTGCTTCCTCCACCGCTCCGGCAGGAGGTCCATCACGGTCCGGTCGCGCGGATCGTCGGTGGAAGTCACAAATCCGGCAGGCTTGTAGAGCAGGAGGACGACGCGGCGCAGGCCCTCCACGGTCTGCCCGTGCAGGCAGACGCGGTCTGCGGTCTCGTCGATCTTGACGGCCCCGTCGCGGACGACTGCCCCGTTGACCGTGACCGCTCCGGCCCGGAGCAGATCCTTCAGCTCACGCCTGGACGCCGCGCCGGCCTCGGAGAGATATTTGTCCAGTCTCTGCATGTTCACCTCATAATTCCGCCCGGACGGGCATAGAGTGCAGTGTGAAATCGATGATTCGGAGGGAATCAAATGTTTGTATTGACAGCGAAGGTTTCCAAGACGAAGATCGCGGCGATCGTAACGCTGGTGATTGCGCTGGTCGTCGCCGTGGCGGTCCTGCTGGCCTCCCGGAACGATGCGCCGTCAGGCGGCGGGGCGGACACGAACGAGGGCCGTCTGGCCTTCCTGCGCGGCTTCGGCTGGGAGGTTTCTGCCGAGCCGAACCAGACGCAGAGCGTCACCGTACCCACGAAGGATTCCGAGGTCTTCTCGCGCTACAACGAGCTGCAAAAGAGCCAGGGCTACGATCTCACCCCGTACCGGGGCAAGACCCTGACGCGGTACGTCTACGAGGTCCTGAACTACCCGAACGCGGATCAGCCGGTCTATGCGACCCTCCTGGTCTCGGAGGGGACCGTCGTCGGCGGGGATATCACAAACACCGCACCGGACGGGACCATGCACGGCTTCCGGCAGCCTACGGCTTAATATAGCACATAATTATTACAGAATTGTTACAGATTGAAAGATTTTTGTAGGATTTTTCGAAAAAAACCGCTTGCGTTTTCCGGGAGGCAGTATTATAATAGCGGTAACTGAATCCGGTATCTCTTCAGGGCAGGGTGTGATCCCCGACCGGCGGTAAAGTCCGCGAGCCTTTGGGCTGACCCGGTGAAACTCCGGGACCGACAGTATAGTCTGGATGAAAGAAGACGCGCAAATCACGGCTTTCTTCGTGGATTTGCCTGAAGACCTACGGGGCTTCAGGCAAATTTTTCTGTTTTTGGAGGAAGCATATGAAACGAAACATGAACGTCCGTTATCTCACCTGCGTGGCAATGTTCCTTGCCCTCAGCTTCGTTGCCGTCCTGCTGGCGAGGGGCATCCCGAACGTGCAGGGCTTTTTGAGCTACGAGCCGAAGGATACCGTGATCGTGATCGCCGGCTTTATCTTCGGGCCGATGACCTGCGTGATCCTTGCGATCCTTTCGGCCTTCCTGGAGATGGTCACGATCTCCTCCACCGGCGTCTACGGTTTTTTGATGAACGCCATCGCCACCTGCGCCTTTACGGTCCCGGCGGCCTGGGTCTACGCCAAAATGCGCTCGCAGAAGGGCGCCGTGATCGGCCTTCTGTCCGGCGTATTGACGATGGCCGTCTGCATGGTGGCCTGGAACTACATCATCACGCCCTATTACATGAGCAATGACCGGGTCTCCGTCGCGCAGATGCGCCGGACGGTGGCGGGGATGCTGCTGCCGGTTTTCCTGCCCTTCAATCTGGTCAAGGGCGGCCTGAACGCCGGCCTGGCCCTGCTGCTGTACAAGCCGCTGACCGCGGCCCTTCGAAAGGCGCGGCTGGCGCTTCCCTCTCCGTCCGAGCACAAGGGCCGCTTCCATCTTGGCTTCACCCTGTTCGCGCTGGCGGTCTTTGTCACCTTCACGCTCCTGCTGCTGGTCATGCTCAAGGTCATCTGACCCGCCGCGCCCCGGCAAGAAACGCCGGTCTCCGGCTCGGCGGTCCGTTCAGAAAGAGATCTGCCGTCTGAAAACCGCGCCGCAAGGCAAGACACTGGCCCGAAGAGCGTCAATGCTCTTCGGGCCTGCGTTTTTTTCATAAATCATTGGTTTCCGCGGCCGTTGTCTTGTCGGATCTCCCGCTCGCGTCGATCCGCTCTTCAAAGCCGATTTGCCTCGTTCGTTTCCTCTGTCCGGATCAGACCTCGTCACGCGCCGCGGCGCCTCCGGCCGATCGCGGAGATTCCCTCCGCCGCGCCCCAGCCGATCAGCGCCAGCACGACAAGCGCGGCGGAGAGTCCCAGCCACAAGTCGAAGGACCTGACCGGCGCCGCGGGTCCGGTGCGGTTTCCCAGCGAATCGCGGATCACAACGTCCTCCCGCGCGCCGGCCTGCCAGCTGCTTCTCACGGCCACCGCGCCGCCCCAGCGGCGTGCGGCGGCCCTTTCATAGAGCCCCTTCACCAGCGGGCTGACCCAGACGGTCACCGGCGCGCCGGCCGGAACGTCCGTGCGGGCCAGCGCCCGTTCCTCCACCGCGGCGACGG
>JAEEGF012390035.1_pt1 | contig 11768 bp, 12 predicted proteins | sample 9134171 | NCBI WGS metagenome assembly JAEEGF01 (sample SAMN16246542, study PRJNA631951) | gut metagenome | biome: gut microbiome; feature: rumen; material: AP-attached | host: Bos | place: Iran: Karaj | collected 2018-10 | reverse complement strand
CGTGCGTGTGTTCCTTGTTCATGCCGGTCTTGCCGGTACGGATCACGAAACCACCGTGAGCCAGCCCGCTGTGGTTCTTGTTGAATTCTTCTTCGCTGATGAAGTTGACCGTGGTGTCGTATTCATCGAAGTAGTTCGGCATCGTCTTGATGGCGTTTTCGATGTAGGCCTTGTCGGCACCTTCTTCGGCAACCACGTACACCAGGCGCGTGTGCTTCTGGCGAGTCGTGAGTTCCGGCATGGAACCGCTACGCACGGCTTCGAGAGCGGCTTCCACCGGGCAGGTGTACTGCTTAGCATTCTTCACACCCTTGATGCGGCGGACTGCGTCGCTGTGGCCCTGGGAAACACCCTTGCCCCAGAACGTGTAGTCCTTGCCTTCCGGGAGAATGGACTGGGCGTACACGCGGTTCAGGCTGAACATGCCCGGGTCCCAACCAACGGAGATCATCGCGATCTTGCCGGCAGCCTTGGCAGCAGCGTCGACGGCAGCGAAGTGCTGCGGAATCTTGGCGTGCGTGTCAAAGGAGTCGATCACGTTGAACATGGCGGCGTACTTCGGGGTGAGCACCGGCAGGTCCGTAGCGGAACCGCCACAGATGATGAGCAGGTCCACCTTGTCCTTCCAGGCTTCCATTTCAGAAACGTTCAGCACCGGAACGCCAGCCGTCTGGATCTTGACCGTAGAGGGATCACGACGCGTGAAAACGGCGACGAGTTCCATATCCGGAGCCTGCTTCACGGCGCATTCCACACCGCGACCCAGGTTACCGTAACCGAGAATAGCAATCTTTGCCATAACAATGTCCTTGTTTAAAATTTTTGCGGATGAAAATATAGGAAAGTAGGAAGTAGGAAGTAGGAAGTAGACAGTGAAATTCATGTCAAAATTATAGGATGTAAAAGGGGGACGCCTCCCCCTCGCTTCAGCTACGTCGTCATGGCGGGCCGCGACCCGCCATCTAGCCGTATCTTCCGCTACCCCCTCACCTAGGGGCCCAGCCCCTAAAACCCCAGTTTCATGGATATTAGCTTGCTACAGTTTTCCGAGATCGCGAAGCATCTTCTCGTACTTGTCAGCACGAGCTTTTTCTGCGTCAGCACGGACTTTTTCTGCGTCAGCACGCTTTTCTGCTTCGTCAGCACGCTGGCGTTCCTGGTCAACGATATCGTCAATTTCTTCTTGCCAAGTCATATAGCGCTTCCTCGTTTCGTTGTCCGTCTGGTACCACTTCACCAACCGATCGATGTTTTCGGTTTCCGGAGAGATTGGCTTCTTGGTGGCAAAATACTCCAAGTATTCCCGAATCGATTTCTCGGCGACATCACGGTACTTGTTAAATATATAAAAGTTCTTGAAACAGTGGTCCCCTAATACAATTTTCGGATTGTCGACTTCGATATTCATGAACCTGTACACTGCACGCCCATGCCCAAAAATGTCCTCGGGACAAAGAAAGATGATGTAAAGATCCTTTAGGTTGCGGTACTTTTCACCCCTGCTCAACGCCTCACTGTCGCGCATGGCCTGGTAGTAGCGAGTGCGTTTGGGTATTTCCTTGGTATCGTTGGGCCAGTTTCCTTCACGAAGACGTCGAAGCGGACGCCCTTGTGTACGGGGCTTACATCGACAGTCTTTTCCGGTTCGGGTTCCTTGATTTCGTGAATCTTAATGCCGAGAACCGCTTCAAGGAAGGGCTTGGCTAGTCATTTGAAATGACAATATATGACAATCAAAAAAAATTATATTCAAAGTATGCAAAAATACAATCCCAATAAAAGCTATAACTTCCTGAACATGGTCCCACCATGGTCTAATTATCATATAAAGACGAACGAAGAAATCCACTCATCTGACGCGTTAAGAACCCTTTTAAAAAATTCAGCATCATTTCCGCAGACTTTTGACACTTTTCACGACTATGATGGCCTAACAGACGTTTTGCAAAGAACCGCAAACGGGGAGGGTATAAAACTTTTAGGCAAAGCCTACAACTTCATGAACGGAGAATCAATCGGTTTACATTTCAAAGGGTCATTTTCTTTTGACAACGCAATACAGCTAGATGTAGAACAAATTCAGAACGCTATTGAAGATTGGCTAAATTGGCAAAAAGCACCAGAAAGCATCATGGGCTTATCAACAACCTTTAAGATTAACACAAAATCGCTTTGCGTTTTTAAAGTTTTTTCTAATGGTTACTACCGTATCGTTTATAGTTTTACGGCAAACATACAAATTAAGAGTCCAATTCTTATCCCAAAAATTGAAGACTTTAATAAGATTGTGACATTTTGGTCCCGAAAAAGCCAAAGAAGCCCAAAACTGGACAGAATACGCTGGAAATTTCTGTGCACTTTGGCCACCTATGGTAATCTATTGCAAACAGAAAGCCAATATGAAGCTACATATCGAGGAGAAATTAATTATGCACTTTATCGCCCAACAATCAACTATAAAGAAAATTTAATTGAATATCAAATAGAACGGCTATATCGTGATTCGCGCTATAAAAGATCTTGGTCCTATCTATCCATCGTTCCTTTAGCAATCATTGCTGGTTATGGAAAGGAATTTAAACCGTTATGGGAGAAATATGGCCCTAAAGACGTAATTTCATTTAATTTATTAGAAGGTTGGGAGCTATCTTACAAAGAAACATCAATGTCCGTTAAGTTTTCTTTTTGGCTTCGAGAAGGTCCTCTAAAAAACGTTCTTGAGTCGCTTCATTCAGCAAAGAATTTTTTAACAACACAATGTGGCGTACAACACTTTTATAAGTCATATATTTTTTCTGATAAGGGGTGGAAAACAAAGAAACCGCTAAAAATTTCTTTATGCATATCCGACGAAGCAGAAGTCTCTTTTGAGAGCCAATGTAAAATACTAAAAGACCAAGTTATCTCTTTTCTAAACGCATATGAAAAATTCTTAAAAAAATTGTACAAAAACGAACCCAACGTAAAAATCACCTGCAGCAATATTGTACGCAAAATAGCTCCTGCATATTGCGAACGGATTCGCAAGGAGCCTCAACTTTTTCTCAATTCGCCTATAGATATTGTCGCTGATTATGCTAAAGATTTGATTAAGAAAAGCTTTTAACACTTTGGGCCATTTTAAAATTATATATTTGACAGAAACGTAAATTTGGAGAAGTCGATGAAGGCAACCGAGCAGCAGGCAGCAGCAAAAAAATTTGTCAATGAGTGGTCCGGCAAAGGCTACGAGAAAGGCGAATGTCAGAAATTTTGGCTGGATTTGCTGTGCAATGTGTTTGGCGAGCAAGATTTTGCGGACTTCATCTTTTTCGAGGAACAGGTCAAGGATTTTACACAATCCAAGACCATTACAAACTTTATTGACGCCTGCATTCCCTCGACTCATGTAATGATTGAGCAAAAGTCGAGCGGCAAGGACTTGCGCGAACCTATTAAACAGTCAAATGGTTCGTTTATGACACCGTTCCAGCAGGCAAAGAACTATTCTGCAAACTTGCCCTATTCCAAGCGTCCCCGCTGGATTGTCGCCTGCAATTTTGACGAGTTTTTGATTTACGACATGGAACGCCCCGATGGCGAACCGCAGCAAATATTTCTGAAAGATTTAGCAAAGGAACTTTACAGGCTACAGTTTCTGGTCGATACCAAAAGCAAGCACATTCGCCGCGAAGAAGAAATCTCCCTGAAAGCAGGTGAACTCGTTGGAAAACTTTACGACGCACTATATAAAGAATACATTGATCCAGACGAAAAAAGCCTGCGTAGCCTAAACATTCTCTGCGTGCGCATCGTATTCTGTCTCTATGCCGAAGACGCAGGGCTTTTCGACACAAAGACGGCCTTTGAAGACTATATACAGAGTTTCAAGATTGAGAACGTACGCCGCGGTCTTATAGACTTGTTCAAGGCTCTCGATACAAAAATCGAGAATCGCGACAAATATGAAACAAAATTAAATCCTTTCCCCTACGTGAACGGAGGCCTTTTCGCATACGAAGACATCGAAATCCCGAATTTTTCTCAGGAAATCGTTGATGTTATCGTGAACCATTGCGCTCCTTTCGACTGGAGTGAAATCAGTCCTACCATTTTCGGAGCCGTATTTGAAAGCACTTTGAACCCCGAGACACGTCGTAAAGGCGGCATGCACTACACCAGCATCGAGAACATACACAAGGTCATTGACCCTTTGTTCTTGGATGACATCAAGTCTGAATTCTCCGAAATTTGTGAAACAAAAACCGCTAGGATTAGGAACGACAAACTAGAAACATTCCAAAAGAAGATTGGTTCGCTCAAGTTTCTTGATCCAGCCTGTGGTTCAGGCAACTTTCTTACAGAAACTTATGCTAGTCTGCGTAAAATCGAAAACGAGTGCATCAAGTTGCGACTCGGCAAAGAATCAGCATTAGACGTTTTTGGCGAAGAATTCAAACCACAAGTAAACATTGAACAATTTTATGGAATCGAAATAAATGACTTTGCCGTGACGGTGGCAAAGACTGCGCTATGGATTGCCGAATGCCAGATGATGGAAGAAACTTCCAAAATTCTGAATCGTAACCTTAATTTTTTGCCACTAAAAAGCCATGCAACCATAGTGGAAGGTAACGCGCTCCACATGGACTGGGAATACTTGAGCGAAGAACCTCACCTTGATTTGCTTTACACCGATAAATTAAAATACTACATCGTCCCAGAAGATTTTGACAATAGTTCTCTACACGAAAAATCCGCGAAATACGAGGTTTCAAACGAACTGCACGTTGCAACAAAACAGGTGGAACAAGGTAAATTAAAGCCACAAAAGATTGAAAAAATCCAATACGACTACATCATGGGCAACCCACCGTTCGTGGGCGCAAGGTACATGAGCAAAGCTCAAAAGGACGACTTAATTTCCGTATTTGGGAAAAAATGGCAAGGTGTTGGAGATCTAGATTTTGTATGCGCTTGGTACAAAAAAGCGACTCCACTATTGCAAAATGGACATACAATAGCAGCATTCGTTTCAACAAATTCAATTGTTCAAGGAGGTTCTGTAAGCAACTTGTGGAAGCCTCTCTTTGAAAAAGACCATGTACACATAGACTTCGCGTACAGCACTTTCCGTTGGGCATCCGAATCAAGTTCTATGGCACATGTTCATTGTGTCATTATCGGATGTTCTGTCAGAGAATCCTCAGTTCCTAAACACATTTACAGCTCCGATGGGGCAGCAATAGTTGCAAAAAACATCAACGGCTATTTGCTTGACGCTCCGAATACTTTCATTGAAAAACGCTCCAAACCCATTTGCGACGTTCCACAAATTTGCTTAGGAGGACAACCAATTGATGATGGAAACCTGATTTTAACGTCAGAAGAAAAAGATGAAATCATCAAAAAAGATCCGCAGATAGCAAAATTCATTCGTCATTACATGATGGGAAAGGACTTTATAGACAGGAAACCTCGTTACTGTCTTTGGCTACAAGGAGCAAACCCTGCTGAATTTCGCAAAAGCCGCGAAATAATGAAGCGAATCGAAAAGGTTAGAGAATTCCGTCTCGCCAGTGACCGATCAAGTACGTTACGAGCCGCTGAAATGCCGTATCTATTTGGAGCGCCTTTTGAATGCGAAAGTAACTATATCGCCATTCCTAAAGTTTCCTCAGAAAAAAGACAGTACATTCCTATTGATTATCTTTCGCATGAGATTATTCCAGGCGACAAACTTTTTGTTATGCAAAGAGCATCACTATATCATTTTGGTGTGCTAACCTCCAAAGTCCACATGGCATGGATGCGAACAGTTTCCGGAAGATTGAAAAGCGATTATAGCTATTCAAACACCATAGTCTATAACAACTTCCCATGGAACAATCCAAGCGACACTCAAAAAACAAAGATTGAAGCAACAGCACAGGCCATTTTGGATATTCGCGCAAAATATCCCGACTCATCTTTGGCAGACCTCTACGATGAATTAACAATGCCAGCCGACCTTCGTAAGGCTCATGCTGAAAACGACCGAGCGGTCATGGAAGCATATGGTTTCAAAACCAAGATGACCGAAGACGAAATCGTAGCCGAACTATTTAAGATGTACGAGAAACTTGCGAAATAAACCCCTTAAATTCCCGTACTTCCAAATCCGCCGCGGTCGGCGCCGTCAAGCGAGCCTTCTTCGAAGGTGAGCGTCGGCTGGATTTCCATGATGCGGAACTGCGCGATGCGGCTTCCCTTCTCGATGGTCACGTCGCGGGTGGCGTAAACGGGCATTTTCCACCAGTCATTCGCGCCGCAGTAGCTCGAATCAACCACGCCCACGGAATTTGCCTGTAAAATGCCAAAGTTCTTGAACGTGGAACTGCGCGGAGCAATGTGCGCCTCGTAGCCCTCGGGCAACTTCATCGCCACACCCAAGTGAATGAGTTTGAACTCGCCCGCCTTGAGCGTCATGGTCTCCGCCGCGGCAAGGTCAATCCAGTCGGACTTGCCGCCAATGTAAGTGAGTTTCGGGATGGAATCGTCGAGATATTGAATTTTAATCGTCTTTGTGGTCATAGAGCCCTACCGAGTTCCCGGCATGAACATATCAAAGTCGCGCTGGATTCTTTCACCATTCGATTGATAAAAATTATCGCCCAAATAGTAATCACAAATAATCTCCCTCATACGAAGAAATTCCTTGAGAGAATGCTTTCCACGCTGAGCTTCAATAGTCAAATCAATCAATTCCAATGCACGAAAAACGGCACGTTCCGTCTGTTCCCTATTACACTTCCCTTTCCAGCGGTTTGCACGCGAAATTTCGCTTCCAATATTCAACATCTGGAGAGAAAGCGGCATCTCAGCCCATCGGCCTGCAGCCATGCTTTTATGCTGAACATTCTCTACTTGCATAACGAATAAATAATCTCCGCAATAGTATTTCTAATACCAGGATCTTCGACGCCACGGCTCCGATTGCCTTGATTTGGACGGATATTGATAAGGGAATCAAATTCTAAAAAATCCTCACCATCCATTTCTGGATAAAGGTTGAACCCCCAAAGATTTTCTTGCCGAGAACCGGATTCCAAAAGTAATGTTTCCAAATCTGCATGCATTTCGGCATCAAGGGCAATCTTCTTTTCAGCAACATCAACAACGCCTTTGACCATATCGCCAAAGTAATGAGTCTGCAATTCTAACAATATTTTCTTGTCAAACGGTTCAGAATAAACAACCATAAATGCACCTTTTTTTGCTAATATAACAAAAATAAAATTACTACAAATTAATAATCATGCTGCCACCGGAAACGTCACTATTGCTACAAGGAGGCATTTGGATTTTGACAACACGGTTGCCTTCGCATGTGTAATATATCCAAGTGTCTTGATCGTACATTGTATTGCCGTTCGGGCAACTGTAATTGACATGTTCCATGTTCTTGAGCGTAATCGTCGCCATACCGCTGCTATAACACTGTTCGGCAGATTCTGCCTCCTGCTCACTGGAGGATTCAGCGCTACTCGAAGATTCTTCGGTTGATTCAGCGGCCTGAACGCTAGACGATTCAACACTGCTCGAAGACTCTCCAGCAGGCTCGGCCCCCTGAACGCCAGAGGACGACGAGGTTTGCGAATCATCCGAAATGACCGAACTGCTGCTCGTGTTCCCCGGTTCATCGGCCGGAGCGGAACTGCTACTGTCGTCACCGCACCCCGTAAACATCGCCGCACCGCATAAAACAGCTATTGCGATAAAAGCCGTATAAGAAAACTTTGCTTTGCACATAGAAAAGTATATACTCCGTTTCATATCTATAAAATCTATATTAAAAAATAAAAAAACATAGCCCGAACTAGAACCTCGTGCCCCGAGCCTCGCGCCTCATTCTTTTTACACAACGCAACACTCTGTTTCTTGTTTTTGCACGATACCATAGGTATATTTGAACCGTAAACAAAAAAGGAGTTTAAATGCAGACCTACGAAATCCTCAAGAGCATCCGCGAAAAGCACAACCTCACCCAAGACCAGATGGCCGAACGCATCGGCGTAACCCGACAGGCCGTAAGCCGCTGGGAAACTGGCGAGACGCAGCCGAACACCGAAATGCTCAAAGTTTTGTCAAAGGAATTCAACGTTTCCATAAACACGCTGCTCGGTGCCCCGCGCCAGCTCTTCTGCCAGTGCTGCGGCATGCCCCTCGGTGACGATGCGATCATCAGCCGCGAAGTCGACGGAAACTTCAACGAGGATTACTGCAAGTGGTGCTATGTAGACGGCAAGTTCACCTACACAAGCAAGGACACTCTACTGGACTTCATGCTTTCGCACATGCCTAACCCCGAAAACACTCCGGATGCAGAAAGGCGCAAGTTCTTCGACTCGCACCTTTCGCAATTAAAGCACTGGGCTGGGTAACCGCGTCAAATAACAGCGTCAATCTTTTCGTTCCAGTGGTCCGTGGTTTCACGGGCCACTTCGTTTCCGCAGTCGTAGATGCACAAAAAGCAGATTTCGTTCACGACTTCGTAATCGGAGCCACCATTGAACACGTTCGCATTGCCATACTCTTCGCGGTCTTTCCACAAATAAACTTTGCACTGGAATTTTTCGGATTCAGCCTTGCAATGAGCAACGAGAACATCTTCAGTGAGGTCAGCGGCACACGAAATCCCTAATGCCAAAGGCGAAGCAAGGATTTCGGCAAGCGTGATGATTCGCGTGCCACCCGCCGAAAGGATTCGTCCTGCAATGTTGAATTCGACTTCCATAACTTATTTAGTTTCAGCAGCGGCTTTGGCAGCCTTGTCGGCAGCCTGTTCCAAGCGGGCAGGCTTTTTCGCGAGGTTACGGATAAGCCCGAACAAAGCGGAAAGTTCGTTGCGTGTGGGATGCAGACGTTGCAAAAGCGTATTCAAAAAATTATCGCGCCACGACTGGTCGTGATACTGCCCGGTCAGATAACGATCCAGGAATTTCTTGAAACTGTCAATCTGGTCGATAGTCGCCGGAGCTGTTTCGCAGGCCCCTTTGCTCCCGCGCTTCGCGCGTCCTTCGCCGTTCGCAAGCGCTCCGCTACGGCAAAGTTCGTAAAGTCCCACAGTCACCGCCTGAGCCAAATTGAGGCTCATGAGGCCCGGCACCGGAATTTCGCACTGATACGTGCAGGCGTTCACTTCTTCGGTTTCGAGGCCACAAGATTCTCGGCCAAACACAAGCGCAATGGTCCCGTTTTCGGGCAAGAGTTCCGAAAGCCCGGGCATCATCGTATGCTTGATGGCTGACCCGTAAATACGGCGGCTGAACGCGATGGCACAGGCACAATCACCAATGGCATCCTCGAACTTGTGCACAATAGTCGCCTTGTCCAAAACCTCGTGACTGTTAGGAGCCGTATGGTAGGAATTCTCGATTACCTTCTCGCGCCTCGGATAAACAATATACAGTTCATCGAGGGCGTAGCAGTGCATGGCGCGGGCAACAAAGCCCACATTGTGCGGGTGTTCCGGTTCAACAAGGACAACTCTGAATTTGCGCATAATTTTATAGATACAAACAATTAATAGTTACGCATTACCATTTAGCCAAGGCATTGGCGATAATCAAATCTTGCAATTTTTCGATAGCGCGGGCCTGACCATGACGGTCTTCGGACTCGTTCTTCTGGATATCGTAAGTTCCGTCGGCCGAAAGTGATGTACTTTCATAAATGATGCGTTCTTTAACATTATCGTAGAACTTCACGCTCACGCGGAGCGTCACACGATAAGTTTCCACGTCACTGTTGCTGTTATAGTTCTCAGGCTTGTTCGTATAGCTGAGGAGCGTTATCTGGAAATCGGCGTTGGCCTCCTCGTTCACAAGGCGCACACCACCCGCATTCTTCTTGAACATGTCCACGACAGCCGTGTGAATATTGTTCGCAAGCACCGGATCAAGCGTTTTGTCCTCAACCTCGTGTATCTGGACTGTCTTGATATGGCTCGGCAACGTAGACGCCGTAAAACTGTAGCAGCCGGACAATAGGCATGCAAACATGGCAAGTACTACAAAAAACAACCGAGACTCATTCCAAAAAAGCATATTACAAATTTAAAAAAAAAGAAGAATTTAGAATCACGAATTAAAAAAACACTCCCTTGCGAGGAGTGCTTTTTTATGTTACTAATCGATTGATTTTAGAGAGCAGTCTTGAACGTCCTGCTACCGACCTTCACGATGTACACACCCTTAGCACCGGTGTAAACCTTCTGCTGGTTTCCGAGACCGCGAGTCGTTTGGACGACATTGCCAAGGCTGTTGAACACGGTGATCGTCTTGCCCTGGGCATTAGAGACCACGATGTAGTTGTCAGAAGACTTGTAAACAGAGACCAGGAGCAGGCTCGGATCCTTGGGCTGGGCGATTGCAGCAAACTGACCACCGATTCCGCTAGAAGAAGATCCAACAGCCAAGCCGCCAATGCTAGAGGAAGAACCAACAGCCAAACTGGTAATGCTGGAAGAAGAACCAAAGCCGTGATGGTGGTGGGAACCGCTAGAAGAAGACCTATTTCCACCCCAGAAACCGCGACCAGAAGAAGAAGATCCCGTCGCGACGCCGGAAGACTTCGGTCCCGTGACACCACTGCTGGAAGACTTAGCCACGTCAGCCGAGGAGGCGGGAGCGGCGGAAGAAGATTCCGGCTTGGTCTCACCAATTTTTCCATCCACAGACCACTGCTTCACAAAATTCCAAATATCCGAAACTTCGTTCTTAGAGGGCATATGACCACGGCCTTCAAGCTTCATGTGCTTGATATAGACACCCCCATCACAGGGGCCCCAAGTGTACATCGTAGCCTTTTCTCCCTGATGCGGGTAGTTATCCTGCACTTCCGCCTGAGAAGGACAATTGAACTGGTCACGGTAATTCTTGAGGAATCCTTCAACTTGGTTATACGGAAGAACATCGTCGGTCGTTCCATGCGGATGGATAATAGGAACAGGACGCTGAGCCTTCGAAGCTCCCATCACGTTTGTACCGGAAGTGGGCGCATAGGCGGCAATCTTGTCGGCAATCTTGCTCATGGCATTATAAGTAAACATACCTCCCATGGAGAAGCCCGAAAGGTAAACGCGCTTTTCGTCGATGTCGTAGTCCTTGACCATCTGCGCGATAATTTCAGTCATCCATTTGGTATCCTTGTTGCCACTGATATCCCAAGTGCTCATCTCCGTGCCGCCCCTCGGATAGACGACAACAAAGCCAGCCGTATCAGCAACGGCTTCCCAATGGGTATTTTCTTGCTGATAATTGGGGTCCTGATTCATGCCATGGCACGAAATGAGCAACGGGCTTTTGGCCTTGAGACCTGACGGGGCATAGACATGAATGTCTCTCCCCGAAACTGAAACTTTTTTATATTCGTTGAGGGATTTTCCCCCACCCGCACCGCCGCCCCATTGTGCGAAGGATATTGTTGCAGCAAAGAAAAACAGTATAGCTGTTCTCATTTTGTACTCCTCATTTATGTTTTTTTATGTTATGGCCCAAACCATAACAACTCCAGTCTATATTATATATTCAAAAAAGCCCAATGCGCCAAACCACACCAAAATAGCGGTGTAAACACATACAACAGACAAATTTTCGGATTTTTCAACAAAAATAAAGGAAAAAGAATTTTTTTTCTTATTTTTTACAAAGGGGGTTTTATGAATTTCAGATTGATTGGCACGGTGCTCCTCCTTGCGAGCTTTTCTTTCGCCGCTTATTCCGGCACACCCAAAACACCGTCAAAAG
>JAEEGF012348175.1_pt1 | contig 11769 bp, 6 predicted proteins | sample 9134171 | NCBI WGS metagenome assembly JAEEGF01 (sample SAMN16246542, study PRJNA631951) | gut metagenome | biome: gut microbiome; feature: rumen; material: AP-attached | host: Bos | place: Iran: Karaj | collected 2018-10 | reverse complement strand
ACCTGTAATTTTGATATTCCTCAGGACTTTTTGCTCTGGGATCCGACCTGTCATCACAATGATGAAAAGCTTAGTGAGCTGCTTCAACAGTTTGTGAACAGCCGCAGCATGAAAGCCCAGCTGTTTTATCTGTGGGGCCATGCCTACGAGTTTGACAGGGACCAGAACTGGAACGTCATTGAAGAAGCCCTGAAATACATCGATGCCAACAGAGAAGGAATCTGGTTTGCGAGCAATAGTCAGATCCTTGACTACCTGCAGGCATATGACATGCTAGAATATAGTGTGGACGGATCAATGATCTATAATTCAAGCGTTCTCGATGTCGAGATCGCAACTTCATTTGAAAACAGAGAGATCCTTAAAAGCGGGGCCATTACCAGAATTAAAGAAACATCACTATGAACTACAACAATCCTTTTATCAAAATGCTGGAAACATCGGCAAACATGGTCATCGTCAGTTTCTTATGGCTGGTCTTTTCTTTGCCTGTACTGACGGTGATCCCGTCTTCTGCCGCAATGTTTCATACGACCAACAAGATCATTTTCGGTCCGGGCAAAGGCAATGGCGTCTTCAAAGATTTCTTTGCTTCTTTCAAAGAAAATCTTCGTCAAGGCATTCTTCTGAGCCTGATCATCATCGTTGCGGTGCTGTTTATTGCCGAAGGGCTTTGGACCGGATTCCAGTTTCATAAAGTCAGCCTCTGGGGCATGGCTTATTTCGTGCTGGGGATCGCGATCGCTTTCGTATTCCTTACGACGCTGGTGCATATCGCCCCGGTTTTGTCGCGATTCGAAGCTCCTGTCTCTTCCATCCTGCGGATGGCGGTCTATTTCGCGATCCGTAAGCCGCTACGCAGCATCCTGTTCTGTGTATTGTTCCTTGCGATGATCCTCAGTGTCTACGCTTTTCCGCTGGCTCTGATGATCGTGCCGGCTTTGTATACCGATCTGATCCGAGGTCCTCTGGAGAAAGACTTTACAGCCTTTGTGCAAGAAAACGGTCTGGAAGAAACAGAAGAAGGACCTGAAGAAGATGACGAAACACAGAAGAACGAAGCAGACGCTTCGATGGCTGACATGGAAGAACGCTTCAGCAAGGAAAGGAAATAAAAATGCCGAAAATCACTTTGAAAGATGTCACGATGATCTATCCTTTCCAGAAAGTGAGCGGACTTTTCGGCAGGAAACAGAAACAGCTCATCCTGAAACAGCAGCGGGAGATGCCTTATACCTCCAATGAAGGTGTCATCGCCCTTCAGCATTTCGACTGCACCTTCGAAGATGGAAGCCTGACGGTCGTCCTGGGACCTTCCGGTTCGGGGAAGAGCACCTTGCTGAGGATCATCGCAGGTTTGGAGCGTCCCGTTTTGGGCGAAGTCTGTTTCGACGATGTATTTTACAACGATGTCCAGGCGCAGGAAAGGGATGTCGCCATGGTCTTCCAGAACTATTCCCTTTATCCCAACCAGACGGTCTATCAGAATATCGCTTTTCCTTTGGAAGTGAAACATATCCCGAGGGAAGAGATCGAAGCCGAAGTAAAGAAGATCGCGGAGTTGCTGAAACTGGATGAAAAACTGAACCGCCTTCCTCAGGAACTCTCGGGCGGCGAGAAACAGCGGGTGGCGATCGCCAGAGCGCTGATCAGAAAGCCTTCCGTCATCCTGTTCGATGAACCGTTCTCGAATCTCGATGTGCTGATGCGCAAGGAATTAAGAAACGAACTGAAGCAGATCCACGAGACCTGTAAGACGACGTTCATCTATGTGACCCACGACCAGTATGACGCCTTGTATCTGGCGGAAAGGATCGTCATCCTTAAAGACGGCATCAAACAGATGGACGCTTCCGCTGCCGATGTCTACAACTATCCTGCCAACCGTTTCTGTGCACAGTTCATCGGTTCTTCGACATTCAATCTGTTCGAGGATATCCCGGTCGGCAAAGACGGAAGATACAAACTGTTCGGGCAGACGTATGAACTCACGAGCAGGCAGCAGAAACAGCTGGGGAAAGAGAAAACGCTCGATGCAGGCATCCGCGGAACCAATCTTGCGGTTTCCGATCGAGGGGTCGATGCGATCGTCGAATATACGGAAATGATCGAAGCGGATCTGATCGTTCATGCGAAAGCGGAAGAAAAGGAAATCATTCTGGTTGAAAAGATGAACGGCAGTAACGAGATGAAGTATATGCGGGGACAGCCGATCCGGATCGCTTTCGATCCGAAGTATTTCCATCTGTTCAATCAGAACGGCGAACGGATCAACTGAGGATCATTTCAAACATAAAACAGAAAGAGACGAAGGTCTCTTTTTCTTTGCGGCGGGTTCTGTTATATCATGAAAAAGGAGGTATCTTTCGATGATCAATGTCTTTATCATTCATTCCGGTCGCGATTATGACCGTGTCAAACAGGAAATCGAACCTTATCTTGTCGGAGAAAACAGACAGGATTCCAGCTGCAACCTTCTGACATTGGAGTCAGGGAAAGGAGGCAGCTGGAAGAAAGACGCCGGACAGAAGATCAAAATGGCGCATGCGATCATTGTTGTGGTAGGAAAAGACGCTTCCGATCCTTCCAAGAAAGATACCATGGGCTGGGAAGTGGCTCAGGCAGTCAAGTACAACAAGCTGATCATGATCTATAATCCCGATCAGTATGAACTGCCAGACTATCTGATGACCGTCGACCGTTTCACCAGACAGAAACGTCCGGTAGGCGTCCAGATGACTCCGGAACAGATCAAGACCAGGATCGATGATTATGCCAGAGGCTATTACGATATCTTTTCTCCTGCCTTTGAAGAACTGAACGAAGAGGATAAAATCAAACGCAAGAACGAGATCGTCGATCAGTACAAGCTGTTTCAGAAGACATCGGAAGACCTGGTGACCCGCAGACAAGGCGTCAATTCGTTCTATATCACGGTCAACAGCGCGTTAACCGCTTTGCTGGGAGTCGTTCTGGGTGTTTTTGACAGTTCCGTCACGATATTCGTCGTCGTTTTCATGTGCGCGGCAGGCATCATTCTAGATATCTCCTGGATCAATATCCTGGAGGCTTACGGGACGCTGAATTCAGCGAAACTGAAAGTCATCAACCTGCTGGAGGAACAGCTGCCGATCGCTTTGTATGATGCGGAATGGCGCATCATGAGCGACAAGCTGAATAATAAAAAGTACGTTTCCTTTACGGACAGCGAGAAACGGATCCCCAAGCTGTTTATGGCGATCTACTGTCTGATCATCGTCGGCATGGCTGCCGTCAGGCTGCTCCATATCGCCTGAAAAACGGAAAGGGGAAAAGATGCTGGAAAGAGCGCAAACAAGATACGGGACTTATCAGGCAGTCAGATCCAATGCGGGATACGCTTTGTTTAGAGGTGTTCCCTATGCGAAGCCGCCGGTAGGAGAACGGCGCTGGAAAGCGCCGGAAGATCCGGAACCGTTCGATGGCATAAAAATCTGCGATACCTTCGGTCCTGCCTGCGTACAGTATGACCGCTGGTCGGATGCGATCGATGATGTGGCCGACTCCGATGAACATCCTTATGTCCTGATGCCGAATTATCCTTATCCTCCGAAAATGTCCGAGGATTGTCTTTATCTGAATATCTACACGCCAGCAGAAAGCGTAGAAGATAAACTTCCGGTCCTGTTCTATATCCATGGCGGAGGCTGCCAGCAGTGGTACGGTTCGGATTATGAATACTGCGGGGATGGCTTCTGCTCGAAAGGATGCATCGTCGTGACAGTCACGTACCGTCTGAATGTGTTCGGCTTCTTTGTCCATCCGGAACTCGCAGAAGAGAGTCCGACCGGCTGCAGCGGAAACTATGGCCTGATGGATCAGATCCAGGCTTTGAAATGGGTCTATGAGAATATCGGAGCGTTCGGGGGAGATCCTGAAAATATCACGGTTTTTGGGCAGTCTTCCGGAGGAAGATCGACGCTGTCTCTGCTGTGTTCGCCGCTGACGAAGGGAAAGATCCGGCATGTTTCGATCCAGTCGGGAGGCGGTCTGGGTCGTTTCATGGTAGAGAAAAGCAGAAAAGAAATGGAACAGATGGGCCGGGAATTCATGGAGATGACGGGATGCCGAAACATCGAAGAGATGCGCCGGCTGGATGCGGATGCTTTGCGGATCGCCAACGACAAGCTCGGTTTCATGAACGGTTTCAACATCTATACCGATGGCTATGTGCTTACGGAGAATCTTGACGACTGCATCCGGAAAGGACATCTGTCGGATAATGTCGATATCATCATCGGCTGTACCGCGGATGAAGGAGCCAACGGCAAGCCTGCGTTCATGGGCATGAACATGTACGGACAGATCCGGGATTTCTGTGAAGCCTATATTGCTGCCGTACATCGCGATATCCATATGTATGTGTTCGATCAGCAGCAGCCGGGGGATGATGCGGGGGTTCCGCACTCTTGCGACAACCGCTACCAGTTCAAGACGCTGGATGGCTGCTGGAGGCCATATACACAGGAAGATTATGATCTGAGCGAACAAATGAGCCGTTACTGGGCCAATTATGCCTTGACAGGCGACCCAAACTCTGATGGATTGCCTCGCTGGGAACCCTTCAACAAAAAAGGTCAAGCGCTCTGGCTCAATGGCAAGGCTACAAAAATGAAATGACAGACAAGGTCACCTCTTTTTGAGTAAAGATAAACATGACGTTTATCTTTTTTTTGTATTAGTTGTGTTTCTTGATGAATGCTAAAAAAATATGCTATTTACCCTTATATTATTCATTTTTTGATTCATCTTTAAACGGTGCATCTTCTAAAATGAAATCACAGGAAACGATCGGCATCTTTTTGATCAGCACAGACCGTTTCTTTGTTCTTAAATATAAAATATTGATATTTAAGGTAAATGTGCTAGAATTAACATGGAAAATTGTATATGCTTATGTTTTTTCAGGGACGATAAGATTTGCAGCGATATCGGACAATTCATCGAAACCTTGTCTGTTTCATATCACGCATATCAAGAAAGGTGTGTTGTTAAAGGAAATGGAAAAGTTACCTTCCAGTGAACAGTTAGGCAATGAATTGGCCAGAGAAAAATATCGCATCAGTTTCCGTAAGGCGATCCGTTCGACGCTTTATGCTCTGATAACGGTAGCTGCGGTCGCGGTCCTGGTAGCGGTATTGCTGCTGCCGGTCCTGAGGATCTATGGCACATCCATGAGTCCGACCGTCGATGAAGGAAACTATGTCGTCTCTGTGAAAGGATCCAGTTTTGAGACCGGAGATGTGATCGCGTTCTATTACAACAACAAGATTCTGGTTAAACGGGTCATCGCCAAAAGCGGCGACTGGATCGACATCGATGCCGAAGGCAATGTCTATGTGAATAATGAATTGCTGGAGGAGCCGTATCTTACGGAAAAAGCATTCGGTGACTGCAACATCTCTCTTCCTTATCAGGTTCCTGAAGAAAGAGTATTCGTGATGGGGGATCACCGCAGCGTTTCCGTTGATTCGCGGAATACTGCGGTCGGCTGTGTAGCAGATGAACAGATCGTAGGCAAGATCATATTCAGGATCTGGCCGCTTAGTGCGATAGGCACTATAAAGTAGTGAAGCAGTAACATGAATAGATTAAAACAATTATGGAATAAAGACTTGAAACATAAAGCCTTTATCGTAGCAGCATCATTCGTTGTTTTCTTTACGACCTATGCGTTGGTATTGCCTGCCATCACGCTGGATGAAGATACGGCAGTCGATGAGCCCGGCATTGCCGTTGAGACTACAATTGAAGAAACGGTCAATGAACTGGAAACGGTTTATGATCCTTTTATCATTGAGCAGGAACGCGAGGAACAGCTGAATCAGCAGAAGCAGGAAGAAACGGTTACTGTTGAAGGAACGGAAGAAACGGCAGCGGCTGCGGATGTCGTCACTTTCTTTGATGATTCGACCGATGTCGCGGTTTCTGTGGAAGCTCCTGCGGGAGCGTTCCCGGAAGGAACGGTCATGGTCGTTACGCCGATCGAATCGGAAGATGTCCTGGATGCGATCAGCAGCACCGTCGATAAAGTCAAGAGGGTACAGGCTGTCGATATTTCGTTCTATCACAACGGTCAGGAAATCGAACCTGCCTTGCCGATCAAGGTTTCTTTGGTTTCCGATCTGATCAAGGAAGCGAAAGATACGCAGGTCGTGCATATCGATGACGAAGGAAATGGCACCGTCGTGGAACAGGCGGAATCCGAGGATGACGAAGTCGTATTCGAATCGAAAGATTTCTCGACCTATGTCGTCGTAGAAACGGAACTGGAAACAACCGTCATTACTGCGGATGGCGAGACATATAAGATCACGGTATCTTATGATGAAACAGCGAAGATTCCTGAGAATGCCTATCTGGATGTGAAAGAAATACTGCCTGAGAACGAACAGTATCAGGGTTATGTAGATGATATTACTAATAAATTGGATACAGATCTGAATTATGTCAGGCTTTTTGATATTTCCATCATGGATGGAGATAAGAAACTGCAGCCTGCATCCAAGGTCGCTGTAAGGATCGAGCTGGATGACTTGACAGACGATGGCTTAAAGGCGGTCCATATTCCCGATCATGGGGAGATGGAAGTCCTGGATGTGGATGTAAAAGAGGAATCGGCAGTTGAATTCGAGACGAAAGGGTTCTCGGTCTATGCGGTCATCGGCGGAGATGAACCGACTGCCCGTATGCAGATCAATTTCCATATCATCAGCTATGCAGGGAACGAAGAAATAGACACTGTCCTTGCTTCGATCTATGTCAAAAAATCAGATACTGCAGAAGAACTGGAAACGATCCTGTATGATCCGGGAGTCGGCGGACTGGGCGAGCGGGAAATATTCCGCGGATGGGCTTTCCAGAAAGATTTCGAGATCTCGAAGGTGACGAAACCTTATGATGCCGATACGAATCCGGACGGAGGAATGACAATCGAGGACATCCGTGACTGGGTAAAGACGCAGCAGTCGGATATCAATGAGAATCCGATGAGAGTGGTTGATTTCTATGCGGTCATTCTGAAACATTATAGTGTCACGTATCTGGATCGTTTCGGCGTATCGATCGATATGGATACAGCGTATATGCTTAGAAATTCGGACGTTGCCGAATATACGATCAACCAGACTTATGAGACAAATGATGAAGACTACCATTTCAAAGGCTGGGTTACAAAAGACGATGAATCCAAAATAACGACGGATGCCGAACTTGAAACGGTTGTGGTTGCAATGGAAGGTTTCGATCAAGGCCGCCGTTACAATCTGTACAAGAACAATACCGAGGTCGAATTAAGCGGAGATGTTGTGTTCCGTGCCCACGCGCCAAAAGGCAAATGGCTGATTTTCCATGAGGTAGAAAAAGGTGCGACCTATACCGCTCCGCAGTTCCTGGAAGAAAACGAGTCTCCGGTGATGCCGGATCCCGATCATATGCTGCTTCTGGGTTACCAGTTTGTCGGCTGGTACAAGAATTATAATGAAGCGACCGGAGAATACTCCGATCTGTATACAGGCAGCCCGATCGATGTCAAGACGCATGTCTATGCGAAATGGGAACCGGCTACCTGGGCGCGTTATACCGTTGTTATCTGGAAGCAGAATCTGAATGGTACTTATGCTTATGCAGAATCAATTCAGCTTGCAGGCAATGTCGATACAGTGATCAGTACAACTGGAACGAATTCCATCAATCAGAACCAGGCAGGCAACTATGTGCTTTCATCAATCAACAACAATGATGCCGATTATCTTGTGGTGAATGGTGTCGATTATAATCACAACACTGTCAGCAGGAATCTGCGTGCCCGTCACCTTGGCCGTACAGGACAGACGCATAATTATGAGAATCCCAATTATATCGGCTTTAATTGTGTACGGATCGATGAAGGTATAACGATCAATCCGGAAGGAACAGCCGTCGTGAATGTCTACTACGACCGTATCACCTATACGATCAAGGTTTATCATGCCCGAAGCAATGGCAACAATTATCAGGTGGCTACCACAAGAACAGGCAACAACGACAACAACGATTTAGGTCCTGGGGCAACAGATTATGGTATGAACTGGACCAACACGATTCGGCGTCATTTTGAAAACAATGCTTGGGTCGCCGGATACCAGTACAATGGTCCGGCAGCCGATCTGCATTCAGAGACCAGCGGCAATTATACGTATTACTATACGACGATCACTGCAAAATATGGAGAAAATATCGAAAGACAGTGGCCAAGCTATTCATATTTCCCGAATCTTTCCACATCAAACAACAATAATCCGGGCAATAACGATACCTATGGTTTCGTCAGCTGGTATATGGAAAACGATGCGGGTGGATATAAAGGTGCAGGCAGCGGCTTGAACACCTTCAAGGGAATCATCAGCAAGATGGACGAGATGCTGCTTGGTGATATCACTACTGCTGAAGGCAACCTGCTTTTCGGTCGATATGACGAGCGTGATCTGTATTACTATACGTACCAGATCTGGCTGGAAGCGCTGGAAGGAGAGGATTATTCCGACTACGTAACGAAAACCGGAACTGATGGTAAGACTTACTATCTGGGGAAAGAGTTTGTTGCGAACTCTGCTGCATCCGATCCGACCAAAGCGACGCAGCCGCCGATGTATTCAGGTTTTACCAATATCAGCAGCATGAACAAGCAGCCAGCTCCGGTAAACCATGTGTCGACCTGTGAATTCTATTATCAGCGTGTCAAGAACAGCATCATCTACCGTGATGGTTCCTACTTTGATGGCAACGGCAACCGTCTGTCTGCCTATGCGCCGCATGGTTCGGACAAGCCATCGGATCCGATTCCTTATGAACAGGATCTGACCAGTTACAATGGCGGTTATAACGAACAGGGCGTTCTCGTCCACGGAGATGACTATTATATGAATTATCCATCCTCTTATGAAGGGTTTGTCTTTGAAGGATGGTATACCGATGCTACATGTACGACGCCTTATGTATTTACAACGATGCCGGATGCAAGTATCACGGTTTATGCGAAATTCCGTCAGGTTCAGTATCGTGTATTCTTAAAACCGAACGTACCGGATGGGAAGATCGTCGATTGGGGTTCCGGAGATCAGGAAATGAACTTCCGTGGTACCTATGGAACGACGATATCGCTTCCTACAGGTAAACTGATCGTCAGCGAGGATACTCCTGAAATACTGGATGAAACATATGAATTTTCAGGATGGTACAGAGACCCTCAGCTAAAGAATCCTTTCGATCCGGATGCTTATGAATTAACTGATGCATTGGCATTGCCATATGACAAAACAGTCGATATGACAGATTATATGGATAAATACGGAAATATACAGAGCGGTCCTAACAGCGAAGCTCCGTTCAACAGCGACCTTACCGGTAATAACGGTGGTAATCGTTGGTGGATTGAGAAAAAGATCGTTCTTTACGGCAAGTGGATCAAACGAATGGAAGCCGGAACCGGTATCCAGGTTATCTATGATCCAAATGGCGGTTCTGATGAGGTCAAGGATGATACTCTGTACAAGGATGGCACTAATGCGATCGCACAGTCGGCTCCACTGACGTCTCCGACAACAACGGTCGGTGATGAGACGGCAGATAAAGTCTTCCTGTATTGGGTATTGCAGAGATGGGATGAAACCGAACAGGAATATGTCGATGTAGAACCGCTGGAATTCGTTTATCCAGGCGATACCTTTACTGTTTCATATCAGTATGCAAGAACGATTGAAACGCATGATCCTGTGACAGGAGAAGTCATTGATACCCAGTATTTTGTCCAGCTTCGCGCTGAATATGAGGATCCGGAAAGAGAAACGCCGACACATATCTGGTGGTATTCGAACTTCGGGGACAATGACGTAGTGAAACAGAACCGTACCAGTTCTTCTGCACCGCTGATCGAACAGATCGGCATCAACGAAGCCGTGTTGATCAAGCCGGAAAGCACTTTCAGCCGTCCGGGCTATACCTTCTTGGGATGGGCAAGAGTTGAAGTTGATGATCAGCATCCTGCAACGCTTCATCCGGAACTGGGCTATGATGATCTGTTCCTGAGATACGAGAATGGCAAGTTCTATGCGGAAGACAGCCATGGCACATGGGTCGAGGTTACGCATGTTGCAGCCGATGAAAGACTGAGATATCATGACCTTTATGCCGTATGGGCCCGCGATGTACAGGAAATCAAAGTCTATAAGTATGACACGGCTAATGTAAACAAAGCTTTGGAAGGCGCTGTCTTCTCGCTGACAGGACCGGACGGAACGGATATCTCTTATACCGGCCTGGTTACAAATGCTGATGGCTACCTTGTATTCGATGTATCTGACGGTTCGACGATACTTGAAGTTCCGGTAAGCAACAGCGCATATACGCTGCTTGAAACCCAGGCACCGAACGGATATGTCGCGATTGCCGGAGATATCACATTTACTGTAACGCAGAGCATGGTCACCGGTTCCGGTTCAGGCTATAGCGTGGAAGCGGAAGTGATTGAGGGAACTGCGACGGGCGTCTATATCATCAAGGTCCAGAACTCCTCAGGAATCGAGCTTCCAAGTACCGGGGGTTCCGGTACTGCCAGATACCTTGTCTTAGGAGCGATCCTTATGACAGGTTCACTTCTGTTTGAAAACAGTATGATGCGCAGAAAAAGGAAAGGAGGGAAATAACTAACTGCGCTCAATTCGATATGATTATTATCGTAAACTGTTTTAAAATTATATTAGGACTTATATTATATTATTAGTTATTTATGAAAGGATTTATGAAAATGATGAAAAAGTTAATGACATTGTTGGTTGCTATGCTGATGGTGTTCTCGCTGACTGCGAAAGCAAACGCGGAGGATACCTACACGATCAAGATCGATAATGCCGTTGAAGGCGAAACCTACAACGCTTACAAGATTTTTGATGTCACCTATGCAGATCCTGTTACTCCTGCTCCGACATCTCCATCTGCAGATGCACCTAATCCGGATGAGTCGCATATGAATAAAGCATATTCATATACTATTGAAAAGAACAGTTATTGGTGGACGGTGATCGTTGGCAATACGGCCGCTGCTACTGATGGTACTTATACTGCGAATGGCTTGAAGTTCAGTCCGACTGCTAACGGTACCACCTTCATTGTTCAAGATGCCGGCAGTTTTGATGCTGCTGCTTTAGCTGCGGTACTGAATGCTGCCGAAAACAAACCGAGTGCTGATGCGACCGGTACAGGTCCGGCTACTCCGCCTCTGACTCTGACAGTTACGAAACCTGGCTACTACTTTGTTGATACGACTTTAGGTTCCCTCTGTTCGTTAGATACGACAGAGCCTAGTGCAACGATCCGCGAAAAGAACCTGACGACCGCTGTAGAAAAAACGGTCAAAGAAGATTCAACTGGTTCGTTTGGAAAATGGAACGATGCTGATTACGGTCAGGAAGTGGAATTCAAATCTGTAGTCACGATCGGTGCCCATCAGAAGAATGTCGTTTATCATGATACACTGTCAGCAAACCTGACTTTGACAGGCAATGTCACAGTTACTGGCGCTGCAGCAGGCAAATATACCGTTGTCAGCAGTCCTACAGATGGCTGCACGTTTGAAGTCAAGTTTGATTCAACATGGACCGAAGGATTGACATCTGCTACAGAAGTAACGATTACTTATAAAGCAACGGTAACTTTGAATGCATTCATTGGTGAACAGACTGACAAAACCATGGG
>JAEEGF010711573.1_pt1 | contig 11771 bp, 12 predicted proteins | sample 9134171 | NCBI WGS metagenome assembly JAEEGF01 (sample SAMN16246542, study PRJNA631951) | gut metagenome | biome: gut microbiome; feature: rumen; material: AP-attached | host: Bos | place: Iran: Karaj | collected 2018-10 | reverse complement strand
AGATCGATAATGAACCGGTGGAGACCGAACCGTTCGTTCCGGATGTCATTCCGGAATTCAGGAGCGACGAATTCGACGGAACGGTCGCGCAGTACAACGATCAGGTATATATCGATACTTCCCACATGGAAGACGGCTATATCGCGGTTTCTGCCGTATCAGATATGCGCCTGAAATTCCGGGTCGTCCATGACGAGGAGAAATACAACTATGATCTGCCTCAGGATGGCACGGTGACGTTCTATCCTTTGCAGCTGGGCGATGGTGCGTATAGTTTCTATGTATACAAGAACATCGTCGATACGAAGTACAGCGAACTGTACAAAGAAAGCCACGATGTCGTTCTGAGGGATGCGTTCGATCCGTATCTGCGTCCCAACCAGATCGTGAACTACGGGAAGGATTCCGCCTGCGCGGATAAGGCAAGGGAACTGGCTTCGCAGGCGTCGACACCGATCGAAGTGGTTGGAAAGATCTACGAATACATCACAGGCAATATCGTGTATGACTATGACAAGGCGGAAACGGTCCCGAAAACCTATCTGCCTGTGCCCGATGAAACGCTGCAGACCGGAAAAGGCATCTGCTTCGATTATGCGGCGCTGGCCGCTTCGATGCTTCGCAGTGTCGGCATTCCGGCAAAGCTGATTACCGGCAAGGTCTCGCCGCAGGAGCTGAGCCATGCCTGGAACATGTTCTATACGGAAGAAACGGGATGGGTGACGGCGGAATTCAAAGTCAACAGCAAGGAGTGGACGCGTATCGACCTGACGTTCTCGGCGAACGGGGTCAATGATCAATATATCGGAAACGGAGAGAATTATACCGATCTGAATCAGTATTAGGAAGAAGAGGGAATCGTTATGAAGAAACAGTTGGATTATCTGGGTGTCAGCGCTTTTGCGGAAAGCATGGGCATGATGATACAGGCCGGAATCGGGATCGATGAAGCCATCAGTCTGCTGAAGCCGAGTCATGCGCAGAATGGCGTACTGAGCGAGGCTCTGGAACAGATGGCGGCCAAAGTCGAGGAAGGGACGGATCTTTCGACAGCGATGGAAGAAACGGGCGTCTTTCCGGAATATGCCGTATCGATGGTAAGAGCCGGCCAGAAGACGGGACGTCTGGAAAGCGTGATGTTCCATCTTTCGGATTACTACAAGAACGAGAAAAACATGAAAGAGAACATCCGTTCCGCGATCATCTACCCCATCAGCATGATCGTGATGATCATCGTAATCCTCTTTATCATGCTGAAAATGGTTCTGCCGGTATTCCGCAGTGTCTATGACAACCTGACAGGCGATCTGGGAAGCTCTTCCTACAGCTACATCGGTTTCTCCTATACGCTGTGCCGGGTCTTGCTGATCGTGATGGTCGTGCTGGTAGTCGCGGTGCTGATCGGATTGCTGCTTTGGAACAATGGGAAGAAAGAGGCGGTCGAAAAGTATTTGCGTAAGATTCCGATCTGCGCTTCTTTGTTTGATACGCTGGCGATCCTGCGTTTCACCGCTTCCTATGACATGTATCTTTCCAGCGGCGAGATGCAGGATGAAGCGCTGCTGAATTCGCTGCCGATGGCGGATTCGAAACCGGTGGAAGAAAAACTGCAGCGGATCGCGAAAAGGATGGAAGAGGGACACGGCTTTGCGCAGTCGGCCTATGAAGAAGAACTCTATGAAGGCGTCTACGGAAGAATGCTGATACCGGGAGAACGCAGCGGCAATATCGAGTCCATCCTGCAGAGACTGGTGGATCTTTTAAGAGAAGATTCCGCCGTTTCCGTGACGAAAATCGTGAACACCCTGGAACCGCTGCTTTCCGGCGTGCTGATGATATCGATCGCCATCGTGCTGCTTTCGCTGATGCTGCCGCTGATCGGCATCATGAATTCAATCGGATAGAAAGGAAGGTGCAATGTATCGGGATCAAAAAAGATTTCCTGTATTCCTGATCCTGACGGTCCTGGCTGTCGTTGCTTTCCTGTTGTTCGAACCGCTGGTCGCTTCGGGAAAGGAAAACACGGAAGAAACGACCAGGTCGCTGAAAGAAGCGATACAGCGCAGCGCGTTGCAGTGCTACGTGGTCGAAGGCGTTTATCCGCCTGACCTGGACTATCTGAAAGAGAACTATGGTCTTACCGTCAACAGTAAGGATTACTATATCGACTACGAGATCTTTGCGGAAAACCTTCCGCCGGAGATCCGGGTCATACCAAGAAAGAAGGACGGGAAATGAAGACGACAAGAAGCATTTATGCACTGGGGATCAGCGCCATGTTTCTGGGAGGCTTCCTGCTCCTGGTCGTCTTTGGTGCGACGACCTATCGCAATATTTCGGCCGTCCAGTCTTCGAATAACGAATTGCGTTCCAGTCTTTCGTATCTGTCCACTTCTCTTACGACCGATCGGGCATCCGATCTGCTGATAAGAAACGAGAATGTCGGTACCGTCCTGATCATTGCGGACGGGGATACCGGCTATGGCAAAAGGATCTATCTTTACGAAGGCTATCTGGTAGAAGATTACGGACCGGTCGACGGTTCGCTGATGCCGGAGGATGCGATCCGGATCGCTGAAGGGCAGACCTTTGCGATCCGACAGGAAGAGGAACTGCTGATCATCGAAACGGATGAAGGGATGGTCAAGGTCTTTCTGCAAGGCAGGGAGGTGAAGTTTTCATGAGAAACAAAGAGAAATTCGTCTTCTATCTGGAAACCTTCCTTCTGACGGTGTCGTTCGTGCTGGTAATCGTCGTACTGTCTTCTTTTCTGGTCAGATCTTCAAGGAAGACCGTTTATGCCCGCGATCTGACGAATCTCGTCTGTCTGAGCGAGAATGTCGCGGAAACGACGAAGGCGGCGGATTCGTTGGAAGAACTGTATGAACTTCTGAATGAAAACGGCAACGCCAGTTACGAGGGAGAAAAGATCGTCGTGACCTATGACGAAGAGCTGAAGCCTGCCAAAGACGGAAGATACCGTCTGACAGTCAGCTATCAGATCGAAGATGAAATGGTTACGGCCGACATCGATGCTTCCGTGAAGGATACGGTCATCTACGAACTGGAGCTGGCGCAGTACAAAGGAGGCACAGAATGAAAGAGAAAACGCTTCGTCTGGGGCCGCTGGCTATTCTTCTGACGCTGATCGCTCTGGCAATGACGATCCTGTCCCTGCTGTCGTTTGCTTCGGCACAGGCGGATGTCGCGCTGGCGGAACGTTTTGCGAAAACGGTAGCGATCCGTTACCGTCTGGATAAGAAAGGACAGAAGTTCCTGAAAGAACATATCAACGATGCGGAAGCTTCGTTTGAAAGCAGCGAAGAAGATTATGTGCTGCATATCGAACTGAAAGAGAATCAGATCATTGAATGGAAGATCCATAAGAACTGGGAACAGGAGGAACAGTTCGATGATCTGTGGGAAGGAGGAAACTGATGGGTATAGAGGAGATCCTGAAAGAAGCCATCGACAAGGAAGCGAGCGATATCTTCTTTATTGCCGGCTTGCCTGTGACATATAAGTGCAAAGGCGTGCAGGAACGAAAAGGAGAAGAGAAGCTGCTTCCGGAGGATATCAGGAAACTGGTAGAGGAGATCTATGCGATCTCGAAAAGGGATGAGGCAAACTACAGCAAAGGCATCGACGACGACTTTTCCTTTTCGCTGTCCGGCTTGGGCCGTTTCCGGGTCAATATTTTCCGTCAGCGCGGTTCCCTGGCAGCCGTATTACGGGTCATCCGCTTCGGCTTGCCGGATCCGGTACAGCTGGGCATCCCGGAAAATGTGCTCTCGCTGGCCGACAACAAGAAGGGTCTGGTGCTGGTCACGGGTTCCGCCGGTTCCGGCAAATCCACGACATTGGCATGCATGATCGACAGGATCAATCATTCGCGTCAGTGCCACATCATCACCATGGAAGATCCGATCGAATATATCCACCGTCATGACGAAGCGATCGTGACCCAGCGCGAGATCTACATCGATACGCCGGGCTATCTCGAGTCTTTGCGCTCCGCTTTGCGTGAATCGCCGGACGTCATCCTTTTAGGCGAAATGCGGGATTTCGAAACGATCTCGGCAGCGATCACCGCAGCTGAAACGGGAGTCCTGCTGTTCTCGACCCTGCATACCTCGAGCGCAGCCAACACGATCAACCGCATCATCGATGTCTTCCCCGCTTCGCAGCAGCAGCAGGTCAAGATACAGCTCGCCCAGATCCTGAAAGGGATCGTCTGCCAGCAGCTGGTTCCCGGTACCGACGGCAAGCAGCTTGCCGCGTTCGAAGTGCTGAAGACCACGCCTGCCGTTCAGAATATGATCAGGGAAGGGAAACTGCATCAGCTGGAAGCGACCATGCAGCAAAGCGCAGCAGACGGCATGTTTACGATGGACATGGATCTGCTGAAACTGTACAAAGAAGGACGCATCAGCAAGGATACCGCCCTGATTTCATGCAACAACTATGAAACGATGTCGAAACGTTTAGGATAGCATTATGACACAGAAAATCAAAGACAATATCATGCATGTAAAGACCTTCGGGAATTTCATGATGTCCTATAACGGTCAGTCGATCACCGGCAAGAACAAGACGAGCGAATCGCAGTTCAACTATCTGATGGAGATCATCCTGCATGCCGGGAAAGAGGGCGTCGATCGCGATGTCCTGGAACAGTCGCTGTTCCGTCACAAGGATCTGAACAACATCCATCATGCGACCCAGAGCGTCATTTACAACGCCAAGAAACGGCTGAAGGAATATGATCTTCCGGATATCAACTACATCTACCAGAAAGACGGGGTCTATTACTGGAACCAGGAGATCCCGGTCGAGGAAGATGCCCGTCTGTTCGAGGAATACCTCAAAGAAGCGGAAACAGAAAAAGACCCGAAAGAAAAGATACAGAAGTACCTGAAAGCGATCCACCTGTATACCGGGGAATTCCTGGAGAATCAGGTATCAACGACCTGGATCGCCAAGGAAAGCTGGCGTTACCGCAAGCTGTTCTCGGAAGCCGTCAGCAAGGCGGCGGATCTGATGATGGAACGGGACGAGTATGAACTTCTGGAAGAACTGGGAAAATATGCGACCGGGGTGCAGCCGCTGTGCGACTGGGAGACCCTGACGATGGAAGCCTATGTGTTCCTCGGCAAATACAAGGAAGCGTTCGATCTCTATGAGAAAACGATCGACGCCTATCTGGAGGAACAGGGCATACGTCCGAGCGTCAGGATGTCGGAACTGGTGGAAAAGATCGGTTCCCAGCTGGAATTCCCGCATGCGATGCTGGAGGATATCAAGCACCGTCTGGAGGAGGATTCCAAAGCGGAAAGCGGCGGCTATATCTGTTCCTATCCGGTCTTCCTGGGGATCTATCAGACGATCTCCCGGATCATGGATCGTAGCGGCCAGTCGGTCTATCTGATGCTTTGCACGATCATCGACAGCAAGGGCAACGTCCTGGGTCCGGGCAAGAAGCTGGATGAACTCTCGGAACGTCTGGGGCAGACGATCCATAAGTCGATCCGTTCCAGCGATGTCATGAACCGTTACAGCCGGGGACAGTGGCTGATCCTGCTGACCAATACGACCCTGGAAGACTGCGAGATCATTGAGAAACGTATCAGCAAGGCGTTCATGGTGAACCGCCAGCGGATCGGCGTCAAGTACCATGTCTCTTCCGTATTCGAGGTATAGCGATGGAAAAGACACAGAGCTACATCGGCGTGCGTAACGGCCTGGTGGTCTGCATGGATGAGTACCAGGGCGTCGAATGCCAAGGACGTTACTATCATTCATACAGCAAGGAAGCGTTTCCTTTCTCATCTCCGGAAGATATGTTGAATAAGATACAGGCCTTCTTCGATGAGATGCGTTATCCCTTCAATGGAAACAAAGAACGGAGTTTCGGGGATAGCAGAAATACATATACAGGAAATAAGGAGTTAAAGAAAGTTATGAAAGACAAAGAACTGTTAGATAAGAAAGGCGATCTGGGGACGTTCATCATCCGTGTCCAGCACCGGCAGAATTCTTCCTGGCAGGGAAGGATCACTTGGATGGAAGAAGACAAGACTTTGTCTTTCCGTTCCATCTGGGAAATGATGAAACTGATCGATTCGGCAATGGAGCAGTATCGCGACGAAGACGAAGAAGAAATGCCGAAATGGTAAGGAGAATCTATGCTCGATAAAGTAAAGAATGAGCAGAAACGTAAAGTCCTGGTTGTCGACGACGAGATGATCAACCGGATGATGCTGGGGAATATCGTCGAAAAGAACTACGATGTCCTGTATGCGGAAAACGGCCAGGAAGCGCTGGAGATCATCCGGCAGAACGGGAAGAAGCTTTCGGCGATCCTTTTGGATCTGATGATGCCGGTGATGGATGGATTTACGTTGCTGGAGACATTGAAGGAAGAGGATCTGCTGAAGGAAACGCCGGTCATCGTGCTGACTTCCGAAGTCACAGCCGAAGTCCAGAGCATCCGGATGGGCGCGGTCGATTTCATCAAGAAGCCTTATGACAACCCCGAGGTCATTCTGACCAGGATACAGCGGATCATCGAACTGTTCGAAGACAGGCAGTTGATCGAAACGGTGGAATATGATTTTACCGGTCTTTATACGAAAGACTTCTTTATGCAGTACATGAGCCAGATCGATGAGAAAGATCCGCAGAGTCTCAAGGATACCGTAGCGTTCGATGTCGAACATTTCCATCTGATCCGGGAGATCCATGGCAAGACCGTGGCGGATGAGATCCTGTCCTACATCGGAAGCAACATCCGCGGCTTTCTGGAAACGCATCCCGGAATCGCGGGGCGCTGGGATGCGGATCAGTTCTACATGTATATCGCCCATCTGGAGGATACGAGGGAACTGGAAGAACTGTTGGAACGTTTGAACGGTTATTCCCCGGATCTTACCGTCCGGGTCCATGCGGGCATCTATACATCGGTGGCTCAGGAAGTGGAAGAAGAACGCAAGACGGCAGCTGCCAAGTCGGCGTGCAACACCCTGAGCAACAATTATACGAAGGTCATTGCCGTATACAGCGAAAAGCTTCACGAAGAAGAAGTCTATGCCGAACGGCTGATCAACGACATGGCCGATGCTATGAATGAGAAGCAGTTCAAGGTCTATATGCAGCCGAAATATGATGTGACAGAAGAGGAACCGAGGATCGCAGGCGCGGAAGCGCTCGTACGCTGGCAGCATCCCGAACTGGGAATGGTGTCGCCGGGAAGGTTCATTCCTCTGTTTGAAGGAAACGGACTGGTGCAGCGTCTGGATCACTATATCTGGGAAGAGACCGCCAGGATCATCGCGGACTGGAAACTGAAATACCATCGGTCGGTCCCGGTATCGGTCAACGTATCCCGCATCGATCTCTATGATCCGGAAATCAGGACGAGACTGCTCGGCATCATCGAAAGATATCATCTGGAGAAAAAAGATCTCCATCTGGAGATCACTGAAAGCGCCTATGCCGAGGATATGGATACCGTATTGAGCACGATCGCTTCTTTGCAGGACGAAGGCTTCGTGATCGAAATGGATGATTTCGGTTCCGGCTTCTCTTCGCTGAACATGCTGTCGAGGATGCCGATCGATGCGCTGAAATTCGATATGCAGTTCGCCAGAACGATCGATACGGATCTGAAACAGTATCACCTGGTGGAAAGCCTGATCGGTTTTGCACGCATGCTAGGTGTCATGACGATCGCGGAAGGTGTGGAAAACAAGGAGCAGTACCTGGCGATGAAGAAAGCGGGATGCGACATCATCCAGGGCTATTATTTTGCGAAACCGCTGGCGGAAGAAGAGTTTGAACACTATATAGAAGAATTGGAGGAACAAACATGCTGAATATCGATGCTTTGAAAGAATTCGGGGCCGATGTGGAAGATGGGCTGACGCGCTGTTTCGGGTCGGAAGAATTCTATCTGAAACTGGTCGCTATGATAACGGAAGAAAAGTCGTTCGGGCTGCTGAAGGAAGCGCTGGAACAGCACGATCTGGATGCGGCATTCGAAGCGGCGCACGCTTTGAAAGGAGTTACAGCCAATCTGTCGCTGACGCCGATCCTGAATCCGGCGATGGAGATCACCGAACATCTCCGTCTGAGGGAAGAGATGGATTATGAACCGTTGCTGAAAGAGATCCTGGAACAGAAAGAAACACTGGATAAGATCGTCAAAGAATAAAAGCGGAGATTTCCGCTTTTATTGTTCCTCCAACAGTGTCTGTATCTTTCCCATGTGTTCGTCATCCATCAGCATCGCCATGAGCACGGGAGAGAATCGTTTCTTTTCGTTCTGAAGGATCTCTTTTACGTTCTTTGTCGTATCGCTGTCATAGCTTTCCACCAGATAGGATACCAGGGCGATGACATCGGTCATCTGCCGGTATACGGAATCGTTGCGGACATACTCCTCGGGATAGCCCTTGCTTCCATCGTACCAGGCGTGATGCCCGTAGGCGCAGTCGGCGTAGATTTCGGTCGATTCTCTGGAAGCCAGATCGTCATGGCCGGAGACGGTATGCAACTGATAGATCTCGTATTCCCGTTCCAGGAGATTCCTGCTGCGCATCAGGCGTTCCAGATTCATCTTGAGAAGGCCGAAATCGTGGTATAAGGCGCAGTTCTTTCCATAATCGCAAAGCAGTTCCTTTTTGCGTTGCATATCTTTTTCTTCCTTGATGAGTGGAATGTCGTCAAAGAAAGTCGGATCCTCCGAAAGGATGCTTTCGCAGAGGTAGGAAGCGATCTTCTGGGCAAGCAGCGATCGCAGGTAGGAAACGCCGGACAGCTTGCGGATCAGTTTCGTGGTGATTTCTTTATACGAAGGAACGCCGCTTGTTTCATAGTAGTCGGTAATGATCAGTGTCATGAGGTAACTGAAATAATCGATCCCGTCATCCAGGGGATAAGCCATGGCAACGCGTATCATCTTGTCGTATGCGTCTTTCAGGAAATCCAGTCTGCGTCTCCGGTTGCGGAGATTCTTGTTGCGTTTCAGCAGAGTTCCATAATAGATCGGCAGCTGGCAGTTCGCATACATCGAAGAAGGATCGAACTGCTTCTCATCCGCATCGCCGATCAGTTTCTCCATGCGATCCAGCGTGGTATCGATATCCACGAAACCGCAGCTGTATTCCATTTCATAGTAAGGCCAGAGCCAGCGCACGTTCGGATCTCCTTTGTGGGCTTCCGGTTCGAAGACGTGCTGGCAGGATTCCAGAACGGCAGCCAGTTCTTCTGCCGAGAGATTGCCCCGGGACATGACCGCACGGTTGGAACTCATCTGCTGGTGGGTGCGCTGAAGGAAGACATCCCACGGAAGGCCGGGAGCCAGTTCCCTGTAATAGGGATCCTGTACGATCTGCAGGACTCTGCGGGTGATGTCGACTCTCTTCTTGAGATCGCGCGCACAGATGGCGATATTCGCCAGAGAACGGATGATGTATCCTTTCGTTTCTTCGTCCGGGATTTCCGCAAAGTATTTCAGATAAGAGGAAGCTTCCGAAAACATCATTTCCGCTTCGAAATACAAGGAATGAGACAGCGGCGATTCGACTCCCTGTACGGAACGGTTCTGATAGTAGAGACCCATTCCGACCTTGTAGAGCTCTTTGATGATATTGTTGCGGTCTTTGCGGAAACGGTATAAGGTCAGCAGCGCCTCATGGATCGACAGATAGATGCCGCAGTCGAGGTTGGCGGTCCAGTCCATCAGCACATCGGAAAACTCTTCGAGTTCCCTGATCGTATCCTGAGATGCGGTATGCAGCTCGTCGAGACAGGTAAAAAGATACCGGTTCAAAAGATCGATATTTTCTTTTCTCAGGATCTCGGTCTTCTTCTTGGCTTCGATCCTGCGGATCTTCTCCGTTTCCGGATCCCCTCCTCTGGCAACATCCAGCAAGGCGGCGATCTCTTTGACGTTTTCGATATATTTTTCCTGGTAGGGTTGCATCTCAGATCGTTTTCAGTGCCTGCATCAGCTTATGGACATCGATCGGTTTGGCGATATGGGAATCCATGCCTGCTTCTTTGGCCTTGGCGACGTCTTCCGCAAAGGTGTTGGCCGTCATCGCAAAGATCTTGATCGTTTTCGCATCTTCTTTACCGGATGCACGAATTGATTTGGTCGCTTCATAGCCGTTCATGACCGGCATCTGCACATCCATCAGGACGGCATCGTAATGGATGCCTGACAGATATCTGTCCAGCGCTTCCTGGCCGTTTTCTGCCGTATCCAGATCGACGCCGGTGGAAGAAAGGATCTCCTTGGCGATCTCCCGGTTGATGAAATTGTCTTCTACCAGCAGGATCCGTTTTCCGGAGAGATCCAGACCGCCGGTCAGATGATCATGCGAATCATCTTTCAATGCGGCGGCGATCCCGTTGATCAGCGATTTCCTGAACAGCGGCAAAGGAATGAAATGCTCGATACCGCTGCGGTTTGCCCGATACTCGATATCATGCCAGTCCTGATCCCCGATCAGGATGATCGTCATCTCCGGATGCGCCTTATGGAGATAGGAAGCCACATCGAAGAGATCCCCGGTCGCTTCGCCGATCTCTCCCAGCAGCAGGACATCGGTCTTTTCGTTCGCAAACTCGCTGTCGGTCAGCAGGGACAGGGCTCCGTTGAAGGTCGTCGTTTCTTTGAAGGAAAGACCGTATTCCTGCAGATAGGTGAGGATGAGGTCATGGACATCTTTGTCGTTTTCCAGAACAAGGATATTCCTGTCTTTCAGCACCTTATCATTGACGGCTGCCTTCTCATAGCGCAACGGGATACGGATCTCTACCGCGGTTCCTTCGTTCAATTTGGATGAGACCGCGATCGTGCCATCCATCAGTTCCACCAGTTTCTTGACGATGCTCATGCCCAGGCCGGTGCCCTCGATCCGGGAGATCGTGGTCGAATTCGCTCGTTCGAACGGGTCGAAGATCTTCTTCAGGAACTCCTCGGACATGCCGATACCGCTATCCCGGCAACGGAAGCAAAGCACGCAGCGGTCGTTCTGCATCTCTTGGGAGAAGGATACTTCGATCTCGCCGTGGTCCGGTGTATATTTGACAGAATTGTTGATGATGTTGACGAAGATCTGCCGCAGCCGCAAGGTATCGCCATAGAGGCTTTCGTACAGGATGTCATCCGTCTTGAAGACGAAAGAATGATGTTTATCGGCCATCTGGGGCTTGCTGACGGTAAGCGTTTCATGCAGAAGATCGCTCAGCCAGAACTGTTCCTCGTTGATGCTCAGCCGGCCGGAATTGATCCTGGACATATCCAGGACTTCATTGATCAGGCTTAGAAGATGTCCGCTGGCAACCTCGATCTTATTCAAAGAATCGGCGACCCGCGCTTTTTCATCCAGATGGTTTTTCGCCAAAGAAGTCAGACCGATGATCGCATTCATCGGCGTACGGATGTCATGCGACATATTGGACAGGAATGTCTCTTTCGCCTGATTCTCTTCTCTTGCTTCATTGAGCAGCTTCAGGGTGTCTTCGTATCTCTGGTCATCGCCGCTGATCCACAGTTCCGTATCATGTGAAAAAGAGATCTTCTCACGCAGATCGTTTGCATCGAATGATTCGGTCTGATACAAGATCGTCTGTCCTTCTTTTTTGACAGTAACTAATGCATAGCCTCTTGTCATAGGTCTCCTTTCCATCTGAAAAGATGCCAAGACTGTTCTTGCATTTATTGTATCGTGAAATGCCTAAAAAAGCATTTCATCTAATAA
>JAEEGF010023197.1_pt1 | contig 11771 bp, 10 predicted proteins | sample 9134171 | NCBI WGS metagenome assembly JAEEGF01 (sample SAMN16246542, study PRJNA631951) | gut metagenome | biome: gut microbiome; feature: rumen; material: AP-attached | host: Bos | place: Iran: Karaj | collected 2018-10 | reverse complement strand
CTGCGGGCAACGAAGAGCATGTTCTGATCACGGTTGCCGCAGTTCGGGCACTCCCAAACCAGTTTTCCGTCCTCATCCTTCACGATGCTGATCTCTCCGTCGTATCCACACTTCTCGCAGTAATCGCTCTTGGTGTTCAGCTCGGCATACATAATATTGTCATAGATGCAGCGCATGACAGAAAGGACTGCATCAATGTTATTCTGCATATTAGGCACTTCGACATAGCTGATGGCTCCACCGGGAGACAGCTTCTGGAACTCAGACTCAAACTTCAGCTTGTCGAAAGCGTCGATCTTCTCGGTTACATGGACATGATAACTGTTGGTGATATAGTTCTTATCCGTTACACCGGGGATCACGCCGAAGCGCTTCTGCAGGCACTTTGCAAACTTATAGGTGGTGGACTCCATGGGAGTTCCGTATACGGAGTAGGAAATGTTCTCCGCAGCTTTCCACTCTGCACACTTATCGTTCAGTTTCTGCATAACCTTCAGAGAGAATTCTCTTCCCTCCTTGGAGGTATGAGTGGTGCCCAGCATTCTCACGCACATCTCGCACAGTCCGGCATAGCCCAGGGAGATGGTGGAATATCCGCCGAAGAGCAGCTTGTCGATCTTCTCGCCCTTCTGCAGTCTGGCCAGCGCGCCATGCTGCCAGAGGATGGGAGCCACATCGGAAGTGGTACCCAGCAGTCTCTCGTGACGGCAGCGCAGTGCTCTGTGGCACAGCTCCAGTCTCTTCTCCAGGATATCCCAGAAGGTATCCATATCGCCGCGGGAGGAGCAGGCAACATCCACCAGGTTGATGGTGACAACACCCTGGTTGAACCGGCCGTAGAACTTACGGTCTCCGTTTGCCTTGCGGACGCCATCCTCCACAGTCAGGAAGGAGCGGCATCCCATGCAGGGATATACTTCACCCTTCTTCAGCTCACGCATAACCTTAGCAGAGATGTAGTCGGGAACCATTCTCTTTGCGGTGCATTCAGCAGCCAGCTTAGTCAGATAATAATACTTGGAATCTTCGGTGATGTTGTCCTCATCCAGCACGTAAATCAGCTTCGGGAAGGCGGGAGTGATCCAGATGCCCTTCTCGTTCTTAACGCCTCTCATACGCTGGTGCATCACTTCCTCGATGATCAGCGCCAGATCGTCACGGGTACGTCCCTCGGGAACCTCGTCCAGATACATGAACACGGTCACGAAAGGAGCCTGGCCGTTACAGGTCATCAGAGTGATGAGCTGATACTGGATGGTCTGGATACCGCTCTCGATCTCAGTCTTCAGACGCTTTGCCACAACCTTATCGATGATCGCGTCATCCAGTGCATCTCCGTTCTCGGAACGCTCAGCAATAACCGCTTCACGGATCTTCTTACGGCTGATGTCCACGAAGGGAGCAAGATGTGCCAGGGTGAAGGTCTGTCCACCGTACTGGTTGGATGCCACCTGAGCCACGATCTGGGTGGTGACATTACAAGCCGTGAAGAAGCTGTGGGGCTTCTCGATCATGGTTCCGCTGATAACGGTACCGTTCTGAAGCATGTCCTCCAGATCGATCAGGTCACAGTTATGCTCCTTCTGGGCAAAATAATCAGAGTCATGGAAGTGAATGATACCTTCCTCATGCGCCTTGACCACTTCCTCGGGAAGCAGCAGACGTCTGGTAAGGTCCTTGCTGACCTCACCGGCCATATAGTCTCTCTGAGTAGAGTTGATCACAGGGTTCTTGTTGGAGTTCTCCTGATTGATGTCCTCATTCAGGTGCTCGATCAGGGACAGAATTCCATTGTCCGTGGTGTTGGACTTTCTGGTCAGCTCTCTCATATAACGGTAACGCACATATTTCTGCGCAACCTCATAACCGCGCATCTCCATGATGCCGGTCTCTACCATATCCTGAATGTCCTCCACGTGCATAACGTGAGACATGGAAGCAGCCTTCTGCTCGATCACGTCTGCGATGGCACGGATCTGGTAGTCGTTCAGCTGATGGATCGGATCGATCTCCTTATTTGCAGCCTTGATCGCATTGATGATCTTGTTAATGTCAAACTGTACTTCTTCCCCGTTTCGCTTGATAACTTTCATTTCATTCTCTCCTATTTCCCAAGAGACGTCTTTCTTGCGCGTCCACTACATATTGTGCCACCTTCTCAGACCCGTGTCAATATATTGTGGGCAAAACACGTTTCAATACATCTGTTATATTGTCAGAGTTTGTCTTGTCTAACCAAGATTAGACCTTGCTCTATCGCTTTTTCCTTGTAATTGTCTGGCTTTCGTTATATCATTTTATAGTAACCGAACGAATACGGATAATTGTAAGGAGGATAGATTATGGCATTTGTAATCGGAGATGCTTGTATCGCTTGTGGTTCTTGTGAAGCTCAGTGCCCCGTAGGCGCTATCTCCATGGGCGACGGAAAGTTCGAGATCGATGCAGACAAGTGCATCAGCTGCGGCGCATGCGCAGGTCAGTGCCCTGTCGCTGCTATTTCCGAAGCATAAATCAAACATCAATAAACACAAGAAGAACCTCCGGCTTATGGGTCGGAGGTTCTTTCATTACCACAAGATATTGATCGTAAAACAGGGCAGGAGTTAACCTGCCCTGTTTTCTTATTCCTTCCCCCGGCGCGGATCGTCCCGCTCCAGGTTTGCGAACTTCGTCAATTCCGGCAGCCATGCCAGTTCCACGGTACCGATAGGGCCGTTTCTCTGTTTAGCGATAATGATCTCGGAGATATCCTTTCTCTCCGTATCATGCTTATAGTAATCCTCACGATAGATGAACATAACCACGTCGGCGTCCTGCTCGATAGCTCCGGACTCACGCAGGTCGGAAAGCATGGGGCGATGGTCCGGTCTCTGCTCCACCGCACGGCTCAGCTGGGACAGTGCGATCACAGGGACAGACAATTCTCTCGCCAGCGCCTTCAGGGATCGGGAAATGTTGGAAATTTCCTGCTGTCTGGATTCTCCGGTACCGGTCATGAGCTGCAGGTAATCGATGAAAATGATATCCAGGCCCATGGTCATTTTCAGCTTCCGGCACTTGGAGCGCATCTCCGCTACAGAGATACCGGGAGTATCGTCAATGACCAGCTTACTGCGACCGAACTCTGTCGCAGTGGTGGTCAGTCTGGTCCAGTCATCCACGGAGAGCCGTCCCGTACGAAGCTTCTGCGCATCCACAGAGGAACGCAGGGAAAACATACGGTTGATCAGCTGCTCCTTACTCATCTCGAGACTGAAAATGGCCACGACTTTGTTCTGCTTCATGGTCATATATTCCGCGATATTCAGAGCGAATGCAGTCTTACCCATGGAAGGACGGGCTGCGATAAGGACCAGGTCCGAAGGCTGCATGCCTGCAGTCCGATAATCCAGATCAATAAATCCGGTGGCCAGACCGGTGACGACTCCCTTGTTGTGGTAAGCGGTCTCAATCTTGTCGATGGCATTCTCCACCACTTTGCGGATGGGGGTCAGTTCCTCTGTGTTCCGCTTCTGCACCAGATCAAAGATCTTCTTCTCGGTATCATTCAGGATCGCTTCCATCTCCATCTGATCCTGATAGCATTCCGTAGCGATCTCTTCCGTCGCATGGATCAGACGGCGCAGGGTCGCTTTCTCCGACACGATGGTGGCATAGGCCTTCACATTGACAGAGGTGGGTACCGCGTCAATGAGGCGCTGCATATATTCCAGGCTGCTGACTTCGGGGGGCACATTCTTTTCCCGAAGGCGGTTCTGCAGAGTCACCAGGTCCACTGGCTCCCCGGCCTGCTCCAGTTCCACCATGGTATCATACAGGATGCCGTAGGAACGATTGTAAAAATCATCCCCCGTCAGATATTCTCCCGCGGACACGATGGCGTCACGGTCCATGATCATTGATCCCAATACAGAGCGCTCCGCCTCTTCGTTATGCGGCAGTACTCTCCGGATCGCGTTGTCTTCCATCCCCATTCCAGGCATATTCTCAATTCCTATCTTCTCTGAATTTCTCTAAGGATATGGTAAGCCTGCCACAGAGGTGACAGGCTTAGCTTAAGTTACTTCTTACTCTTCTTCCACCTTGACGGACAGCTTTGCGGTGACCTGAGGGTGCAGCTTGATGCTGACCTCGTAGGATCCGATGTTCTTCAGCGCATCCTGCATCACGATCTTCTTCTTGTCCACTTCGATGCCGTGCTGATCCTTCAGCGCAGCGCCGATTTCCTTAGAAGACACGGAACCGAAGGACTTTCCGCCGGCACCCGCCTTGATCCGGGTCACTACGGTGAGCTGTTCGATCTTCTCCGCCAGAGCCTTCGCCTCGTCCAGCTGCTCCTGTGCAACCTTGTCCGCATTGGCCTTCTGAAGCTTCAGTTCGTTCATGTTCTTGGCGTTCGCTTCCACGCCGATCTTCTTGGGAAGGACGTAGTTTCTTGCGTATCCGTCGCTGACATCGATCAGATCGCCTTTCTTTCCAAGCTTCTTTTCATCCTGCAGTAAAATGATCTTCATTGGTTTTCTCCTGAGTTTTTATTTTCTACACGGATTGCTCCGCAATCCTACAACCATTCGCAATCCGCTGATTCCCTGCTTCGCAGGAAATCGCTACTTGCTCATGTTTGTTCGGGTCATAAATTCAAAAATGTTCGTTCATGCAAGCATGACTCTCATTTTTGACTTTTGACCCTTGTATCAATCAGATTTCTCCACTTTCTGTCATGGAGTCGATGGTCTGTTTCACGATACCGATAGCTTCCACGATACCGACGCCTTCCATCTGGCAGGCAGCAACATTCAGATGTCCGCCGCCGCCCATGCGCTCCATGATCAACTGTACGTTCACTTCGTCGATCGAGCGGGCACTTACATAGATCTTACCCTGATAATCCGTCAGCACGAAGCTGGCCTTGATGCCCCGGATGTTCAGCAGCTCATTGGCCGCCTGCGCACCGATGACCGTAGGGCTGGGGCAATCCTCCGCAGTACAGATGGAAATGGCATAGCACTTCTGATAAATCTCTGCCTGACTCACGGCATCGGCCTTTGCCTTGTATTCCGCAGCATCTGCACGGAACATCTTCCGCACGCGGGTCATGTCCGCGCCGCAGCGTCTCAGGAAAGCAGCCGCCTCGAAGGTACGAACGCCGGTCTTGGTCAGGAAGTTGTTGGTATCCACCGTCATACCGGCATACATGCAGTCCGCTTCTTCCGGACGGATCTTCACATTGTCGCCCACATACTGGAGGATCTCGGAGATCATCTCGCAGGCAGAAGATGCATAAGGCTCCACGTAGGAAAGGGTAGCATTCTCAATGACTTCATTGCCGGCGCGATGGTGATCCAGCACCACAATGGACTTGCAGAATTTAATAAGTTCAGGGCACTCGGTAATGCTGGGCTTGTTCACGTCCACCACTACCAGTACGGTGTTGTTGTTGGCAATATCGATAGCCTGCTGACCGGAGATGATCACATCTTCGTACTCCGGATTGCTCCGGAAGGCATCGATCAGGGGCTGAATGTCGGATGTCGGATTATCCAGGACGATAAAGGCCTTACGATCCAGCACTCTTGCGATACAGTAGATTCCCACTGCGGCGCCGAAGGCATCCGCATCCGGGATCCGGTGGCCCATGACCAGCACATTCTCTTTCGCGGTGATGATCTCGCGGAGAGCGTGTGCCTTAACCCGGGCCTTGACTCGGGTATTCTTCTCAACCTGCTGGCTCTTGCCGCCGTAATAGGTAACAGCGGTAGGTGTCTTGATCACGGCCTGATCGCCGCCTCTGCCCAGTGCAAGATCGATGGCATTGCGGGCAAATTCGTAATTCTGTGCATAGGTCAGTCCGTCGATACCAAGACCGATACTGATGGTGGCTGCCATCTCGTTACCGATGTTAACGGTCTTGATGTCTTCGATCAGATCAAAGTGGTTCTCCTGCAGCTGCTGTGCAGACTTCTTACGCAGGATGGCCATGTATTTATCCTTCTCCAGCTTCTTGCAGATACCGTCGATACTGGAGATATACTTGTTCACTTTACGGTCGATGAGAGCGGACAGCAGGGACTGACGAACTTCCTCCACACTCTCCAGAGCCTCATCATAGTTGTCCAGATAGATCATGCCCACGCAAAGGCTCTGATCATCCACTTCCTGCAGAGCGATGTGCAAAGCGGTCTCGTCAAACAGGAACATGGCGATGAGGAATCCGTCGTAATCCTCCGCATCGATCATGTCGCTGTGCTCCGCCATCTCTTTCAGTGAGATCTTCTTCAGCTTCGCGGTATAATCTCTGCCCTCATGCTCCAGCTCGTACTCCGCCTGCTCGATCTCAGTAGCATTGGGCAGCCGGTCCTTGGTAATGGTCGGGAACAAAGTGGTGATAGACTTGGAATACCCCTTGGGCTGATGCACAACCTGCTCAAAAGCGGCATTGGTCCACATGACTTTCCCTTCCTCATCCAGGAGGGCGTAGGGAATGTCCAGATCGCGCAGCAATTTACGTTGGATCTGACCATATTCCGTGGCGAAACTGACCAACTCATTCATGATCAGCGGCCGGTTATAGAAATACATGGTCAGCGTAATCGCAAAATAGAATATCGTAAACGCAGTGAGGAGGCCGCCTGCCGCAACATCGATCAGGTACATAGCCAGATTCACTGCCAAAAGTAAAAATCCCAGATAAATGCTGAACCGCATGTAACTGCGGAGTCTGCCCTTCACTTTTATCCTTGATTTCATCTCGTCGCCCTCTGCTGATAGTCTTTCGTTCCTTTTAAAACCTGACTCCCCTGAAACGAAGACCCTACCCTACATAATAACATAAAAAGACCCTACAGTCTACAGACTGCAGGGTCCCTTGAAGTCACATATATTACTGCTGAACGTAAGGCAGGATAGCCAACTGACGAGCACGCTTGATCGCAGTGGTCAGCTCTCTCTGATGCTTTGCGCAGTTGCCGGTGATACGGCGGGGAAGGATCTTTCCACCCTCAGAGATATATTTTCTAAGCTTAGCGCCATCCTTGTAGTCAATTACATTATCTTTACCACAGAACACGCAAACCTTCTTGCGTCTGTGCATGCCGCCCTTTCTTCTAACGGGGCCGTCAGGTCTCTCGGACTTCGTAAATGCCATGATCGTTACCTCCTGATTTTCTTAGTTAAACGGTAATTCTTCCACAATGCCGTCCGGAATGTTCATGAAATCGCTGTTGCTGCCGGTAGCAGGCGCGGATCCGTTTCCGTAGCTTGCTCCGCCATTGTTTGCATTCTTGCTCTCAGCAAACTCTACTTCCTCAACGATGATCTGAACGGAATAAACCTGCTGACCATCCTTGTTGGTGTAGTTGTCATTCTGAATTCTTCCGGTCACAACGACCTTGGTTCCCTTGTGAAGATACTTCTCTACGAACTCAGCCTGACGTCCAAAGGAAGTGCAGTTGAAGAAATCCGCATCAGGTTCGCCCTCTCTCTTACGATTGCGATCTACAGCAAGGCTGTAACGGGCGATAGCCATCTGACCATTTGCATTCTGGGAATATCTAACCTCGGGATCACGGGTCAAACGACCCATAAGAATTACTTTATTCATATTTACTCTCTTTCTTTATGCCTCGTCCTGTCTAACGCACAAGAATCTGAGAACGTTGTCCATGATGCGGATACGATTCTCGATCTCAGCGGGAGCAGTTGCCTCAGCATCGAAATGGATGAAGTAGTAGTAAGCTTCCTTCATCTTCTGGATCTCGTAGGCAAGCTTCTTCTTACCCCACTCGTCCACCTCGGTGATGCTACCGCCAAATCTCTCGACAAGAGCCTTCACCTTATCAACGGTAGCGGTTCTTGCGTCGTCTTCGATGTTAGCGCTAACAACGACGGCTAATTCATACTTACTCATTTTGTTACCTCCTTTTGGTCTCTGGCCCACATCTCATGTGTGAGCAAGGAAAAATGTATACCACGAATTGATATAATAACATGGGGATGCGAGAAATGCAAGGAAAAACTGCATTATTTGAAGATTTTTTCAAGTGAAAAATAGTCTGATAGAAAAGGTTGTCCTTAATTATTATGTGTCAAAACCGTGGCTTTTTCCTTGTCTGTATTTACTAATTATGATAGTATTAATGTAGTTTTGTTATATATTATGTCCAAAGATCCCGGTTCTTTTCTGCGCCGGGATAAAATATTGCAAGGAGATACGCTATGGCAAAAGAAATTGTAGCAATGATCTTGGCCGGCGGTCAGGGTTCCCGACTCTATGCTCTGACAGACAAGCTGGCCAAACCGGCAGTTCCTTTCGGCGGGAAATATCGTATCATCGACTTCCCCCTCTCGAACTGTGTCAACTCCGGCATTGATACTGTAGGTATCCTGACCCAGTATCAGCCCTTCGTACTCAACGAGTACATCGGCCACGGACAACCCTGGGATCTGGACCGTCTCTACGGCGGCGTTCATGTTCTGCCTCCTTATCAGAAGGCATCCGGATCCGACTGGTACAAGGGAACCGCAAACGCAATCTACCAGAACCTGTCCTTCATCCGCCGGTTTGACCCGGAATATGTCATCATCCTTTCCGGCGACCAGATCTGCAAACAGGACTACAACGACTTCCTGCAGTTCCACAAAAAGAAAAATGCCGAGTTCAGCGTTGCCGTCATGGAAGTGCCCTGGGAAGAGGCTTCCCGCTTCGGCCTGATGGTGGCTGACAGTGATTCCCGCATCACCGAGTTCCAGGAGAAGCCCAAGGAGCCCAAGTCCAATCTCGCATCCATGGGTATCTACATCTTCAACTGGGATATCCTTGAGAAGTATCTGACCGAGGATGAGAACAATCCTGAATCCTCCAACGATTTCGGTAATGATGTCATCCCCGCGCTTCTTCGCGACAACCGCAGAATGTATGCATACCGGTTCGACGGATACTGGAAGGATGTAGGAACCATCAGCTCCCTCTGGGAAGCAAACATGGAGGTTCTGGATCCCGAAAACAGCGGCATCAACCTCTTCGATGACGATTGGAAGATCTTCAGCCGCAACTCCGGAATGCCCGCACACTTTGTTGGTTCCAATGCCACCATCGAGAACGCCATGGTCACCGATGGTTGCCGTGTTCTCGGAACCGTCCGCAACTCCATTCTCTTCGCAGGTGTTACCGTCGCAGAAGGCGCCGTCGTGGAAGACTCTGTAATCATGAGCCACACCAACATCCGTCCCGGTGCAAAGGTCACCCGCAGCATTGTCGCCGAGAATGTCTATATCGATGAGAATGCTACTGTCGGAGCACCCGCAAGCGGAGACAGTAAGGATATCGCCACCATCGGAAACAATGTCCGAATCGGTGCCGGTGCCACCGTCGGACCTAAGGCCATGGTAAAAGAAGATGTAAAGGAGGGCGAGACCCAATGCTAAAGACCAATCAGGATGCGTTGGCCGTCATTTTCGCCAACAGCTATGATAATGAAATGACCGCTCTCTGCGAAGAGCGTCTGATGGCTTCCATTCCCTTCGCCGCCCGCTATCGTCTGGTAGACTTTACTCTCTCCAGCCTTGTGAACAGCGGTGTTGACAATGTGACCATCATCTGCCGCAAGAACTATCGCTCTCTGATGCGCCATCTGGGAGCCGGCCGGCCCTGGGATCTTTCCCGCAAGCACGGCGGTCTGAACATCGTTCCTCCCTATGCCGAGAAGTCCATTTCCGTTTACAACGGACGTGTGGAAGCCCTCACCAGTATTCTGGAATTCCTGAAGGCACAGAGAGAAGAATATGTCATCATCTCCGATTCCAACATCGTTTCCAATTTTGATTTCCGTGCGATGCTGGAGGAGCACAAGGCCAACAATGCAGATGTGACCATCGCATACAAGTCCGAGCCCATCCCTTATGGCTTCATGAATCTGCAGCCCACCGCCAATACAGATCTGTATTATACTTTGTCGGTGGAGAACCAGCGCATTGTGGAGATCCAGACTAACCCCAAGGAGTACGGTCCTCAGAATCTGTCCATGAACATTTATCTGATCCGTCGCGAACTCCTCATCGAGCTGATATCCAAGGCATACGCTAAGGGTGACCATTTCTTCGAGCGTGACGTACTGTCTCACCAGCTGGATTCCCTGCGTGTCTTCGGATATGAGTACACCGGATACACCGCTCGTATCGCGGATCTGGTGGGTTACTTCACCGAGAACATGAAGCTGCTGGAGCCCAGAAATTTGGATGCACTCTTCGCTTCCAATCCGATCTACACCACCGTTCGTGACGATAACCCTACCCGTTATCTGAACGGTGCTCATGCAAAGAACTGCATGGTAGCTGACGGTTGTGTCATCGAAGGTGATATTGAAAACTGTATCCTCTTCCGTGGCGTCAAGATCGGTCGTGGCACTAAGTTAAAGAATTGCCTTGTGATGCAGGATACTGTCATCGAAGGCAACTGCAATATTGAATACATGATCACTGACAAGGAAGTCCATATTTCTTCCGGTGTGGAAATGAAGGGATCTCCTTCTTTCCCTGTATTCATCCCTGCATACAAAGAAGTCTGATCCAAAGGAACATATCCTGCGGCGGAAAAAGCTCTCGCAGCCGCGAGAGCTTTTTTGTACCGAAATCTCTTGATCACTACAAAGCCTATTTTATAGAAGAAAACAGAAAGGAGTACCTATGGAGCACGAAGATTTTCAGGCCAAGATCGATCGACTGAACGAGATTGTTGCAGCCTCCCGCAAGATCGTCTTTTTCGGCGGCGCCGGGGTTTCTACCGAAAGCGGGATTCCGGACTTCCGAAGTGTGGATGGCCTCTATCATCAGCAATATGATTATCCACCCGAGACAATTTTAAGTCATACTTTCTATATGCATAACCGGGAAGAATTCTACCGATTCTACCGCGCCAAAATGCTGTGCACCACAGCGAAACCCAACGCAGCCCACAAGAAGCTGGCTGAACTGGAAGCTGCCGGAAAGCTGACGGCGGTTGTGACCCAGAACATCGATGGCCTGCATCAGGCCGCCGGAAGCAAAGTCGTTCTCGAGCTCCATGGCTCCGTGCTCCGGAATTACTGTGAAGGCTGCAATACCTTCTATGATATTGACTACATCCTGAAGACAGAAGGAGTTCCCAAATGCGAAAAGTGCGGGAAACCAATCAAACCCGATGTCGTGTTATATGAGGAAGGATTGGATCAGAAGACCATCAGCGATGCCGTCCGCTATATCAGCGAAGCTGACACTTTGATCATCGGCGGAACTTCCCTGGCGGTATACCCCGCGGCAGGACTCATCGATTATTTCCGCGGTCAGAATCTGGTGGTAGTCAACATGGCTCCCACTTCCCGGGATCAGTATGCCGATCTGGTGATTCCCGGAAAGATCGGAGAAGTTTTCGATCAGATCAAGGTCTGATGATCTGTTGAAATTGAAAATACCGAACAAAGAAAAATCCCTTGAACAATATGTTCAAGGGATTTTTTAGAGGTGCCAGACGGATTTGAACCGCCGATCAGGGAGTTGCAGTCCCACGCCTTACCACTTGGCTATGGCACCCTAATGACTCCGACGGGAATTGAACCCGTGTTACCGCCGTGAAAGGGCGATGTCTTAACCTCTTGACCACGGAGCCAATATAAATTCCCGTTAAGGAAAGCTCCCCGAGTAGGGCTCGAACCTACAACAACTCGGTTAACAGCCGAGTGCTCTACCATTGAGCTATCGAGGATTACAGATTAAGTGGCTCGAAGTTGCTCGATGCA
>JAEEGF011377609.1_pt1 | contig 11773 bp, 10 predicted proteins | sample 9134171 | NCBI WGS metagenome assembly JAEEGF01 (sample SAMN16246542, study PRJNA631951) | gut metagenome | biome: gut microbiome; feature: rumen; material: AP-attached | host: Bos | place: Iran: Karaj | collected 2018-10 | reverse complement strand
GAAAGGATAATACGGGGATTGTTGTTCTCGTTCTGCACCTCCTTCACGATGGCACGAACGGTCTCACCCTTGTGATAGTTGTCGTTGGGAATCTGCTCACCCTTCGGCAGATGGAGCTCATTACCCTCATCGTCGATCAGCAGCACCTCACGCTTCCAGATCTGGTAGACCTCACCGCTAACCACCTGACCCACACGATCCTTATACTTCTGATACAGAGAGTCATGCTCCAGTTCGAGGATCTTCGAAGCTAACGTCTGACGAAGGTTCAGGATGGCGCGACGGCCAAACTTCTGGAAGTTCACCTCTTCAGACACTTCCTCACCCACCTCATAGTCGGGCTCAATCTTCTGGGCCTCGCTCAGGGCGATTTCCTTGTTCTCATCCTCCACCTCGCCGTCAGCTACCACAATACGGTTGCGGTGAATCTCAAAGTCACCCTTGTCAGGGTTTACAATCACGTCAAAGTTCTCATCCGAACCATAGATCTTTGCGATGACGTTGCGGAAGCTTTCTTCCAGCACACTCACCAAAGTCGTACGGTCGATGTTCTTCGTCTCTTTGAATTCCTGAAAGGTCTCAATCATTGAGGGGCCTTTCGCATCTTTTCTTGTTGCCATTTATTTATTTTTTTATTTGAATGTCAGCTGATACTTGGCATACTTCACAGTATCCATCGAATAGGTCTTGTCGACGTCAACCATCACGGGACGCTTCTTGCCTTCCACCGTCTGCTTTTCCTTAACGGTGAGTACGAACTCTCGGCCGTTCACCTCTTTCAGGATGCCCACCACTTTCTTGCCGTCGGCACCCAGCACCTCGATTTCGTCGCCAATGTGGTTAACATACTGCTGCTCTACCTTGAAAGGTTGGCCGATACCGGCACTGCCCACCTCCAGTTCATAGTCGCCCAGCTCATCGCCCAAGCGCTCCTGCAGGAAACGGCTCAATGCGGCACAGTCCTCAATCCAGACACCGTCGGCATGGTCAATCTCAATCACAATGCGGTCGTCTGAACCAAACATAATGTCTACCAGGAAGTAGTCGTTGCCCTGCAACCACTCTTCCACTAATGTCTTAATCGTCTCTTTATTAATCATCTATCAAACGTGTATTATAATGAAAAAGAGAGGCCCGTCTGGGTCTCTCATTCCACTGAACGGGTGCAAAATTACTCATTTTTTCCCATTCTGCCAAATATTTCTCGACTTTTTTTAAGGAGCCAGCAATTTTTTGTATTCCTCAGGGTTCTTCAGCAGGCGCTCGGCCTCCTTCAGCTGCTTGTCGAAATTGAGGCCAGCCTCGATGGCACCCGACTGATAATAGTAATGGGCAATGATGTCATTCTCTAAAATCTGCAAGAGCATGGTCTTGTGCTTCTCTAAGTCGAAAGCCACATCGTGGTTCAGTTTCTGCTCCAGATTGTCAAAAGCTGTCTTGGCCTCATCGTAATAGCCCTCGAACTTTGCCGTCTTCACCAGTTCAGCAAACTGTTTCTTGCTGACGGGGTCGTACGTGAATCCGCTCTTGATGACACGGGCCTTGAACTCCTCCCAGTCAGCCTGCGTCAGATGGAACTTGGCTGGCTCGGCAATTGTGGGATGCTTGGCGATATAGTCGACCACATAGTCGAACATCACCTCCGTCGAGTCCTGACCTGAGGCAGAGAGATAATAGGCGATATTGGGGATGGTATCGGCCTTCACCTCCACATCGGGCATGATGCCACCACCGTCACGCACCTCACGGCCTCCAGCAGTATAGAACACCTTCGTCAGCGAGTCAGGGATATGCTCACGATAGCCTGTGCTGCCCTGCTTGTAGTTGATGGCCTGGATACAACGGCCGCTGGGAATGTAATATTTCGAGGTGGTCACCTTCATGTTGGTATTGTAAGGCAGATCGATGGGAATCTGAACGAGGCCCTTTCCGTATGTACGCGTACCTAAGATGACTGCACGATCCAGATCCTGCAAGGCACCGCTGGTGATCTCGCTGGCACTGGCCGACTCGCCATTCACCAGCACCACGATGGGCATCACAGTGTCTGTCGGCTCTAATCGGGTCTTATAGATATGACTGGCCTGCTTCACCTTGCCACGATTGTCGACGACGGTGATGCCCTTCGGCACCCAGAGGTTCACAATGTCAACGGCCTCCGACTCAGAGCCTCCACCATTGTTACGAAGGTCGAAGATGAGCGATGTGGCCCCTTGTTTCTTCAGATCGACAAAGGCCCTGCGCACCTCTTTGGCACTCTCCTGGGTAAAGCTGTTGAAGTTGATATAGCCGATGTTGCCCTCACGCATGCCATAATAAGGCAGCTCAGGCAGCTTGATGTTCCTGCGGGTAATCTTGAAACTCATCAGTTTGCCTGTGGACGGACGCATCACCTTCAGCAGGAAGCTGGTGCCAGGCTCGCCACGCAGATGGCTGCTCACAAAGCCAACCTCCTTATCCGTCATCAGCGTGTCGTCGATGCTCAGGATGATGTCACCCTTCTGCAGTCCAGCCTCAGCGGCAGGCATATTGGCGTATGGCTCGTCGATGACCACACGGTCCAGCTTCTGATGCTTGCGGATCAGGGCACCGATGCCAGCATACTTGCCCGTGAGCATCATCCGCAGATTCTTCGTCTCGTCCTGCGCATAATACTCCGTATAGGGATCCAACTGACGTAGCATCGCATTGATGCCCGTGCCAATCACATCCTTCGGATTCAGCGTGTCGACATAGAGCAAGTCGAGGTTCTTATAAACATTATTAAAGATATCGAGGTTCTTGGCTACCTCGAAGTTATGATCCGTCTGACCCTGTGCCATGACGAAGGTCGGTAAGAACACTAACAATATGGAAATCAGCTTTTTCATCGCTGCAAAAGTACTCAGAATTATCGAGAGCCGATACGTATGGCCGATATTTTTAACTCTTTTTTTGACTCGCCCGCTATTTTATCAGCTCCGCACAACTATGTATCTTGTCCATATTATCCTAATTATGGCGCAAATATACAAAAAAAATGGCTTCAAAAGAACAACGTATGAGATTTTTTTGTATATTCGCACCATGAAATTATGTATAACAAAAACCTGACGATTATGAAAGTAGGAATTCCCAAGGAGATTAAGAACAATGAGAACCGCGTGGGCATGACACCTGCGGGCGTAGCAGAACTGACACGAAGAGGCCATGAGGTGAGTGTGCAACACACCGCTGGTGAGGGCAGCGGATTCGCTGACGACGACTATGTAAAGGCAGGAGCCAGAATCCTGCCAACCATCGAGGCCGTCTATCGTGAGTGCGACATGATTGTGAAAGTAAAAGAACCCATCGAACAGGAGTATAATCTGGTACGCAGCGGACAACTGCTGTTCACCTATTTCCATTTCGCGTGCGAGAAGGAACTGACAGAGGCAATGCTGAAGAGCGGAGCCGTATGTCTGGCCTATGAGACCGTGCAGCTGCCCAACGGCTCACTGCCCCTGTTGCAGCCCATGAGCGAGGTGGCTGGACGCATGGCCACACTCAACGGTGCCTACTATCTGCAGAAAACGAAAGGCGGTAAGGGCAAGTTGATCAGCGGTGTACCTGGCGTGAGTCCTGCCAAGGTGCTGGTATTAGGTGGCGGTGTCGTTGGCGAGGCTGCTGCATTGATGGCTGCTGGTTTGGGGGCAGATGTCACCATCGCCGATATCTCATTGCCCCGTCTGCGCCAGCTTGACATCGAGACGCCTGCAAATGTGCATACGCTCTATTCTTCTGAGCACAACATCCGCCAGCAGCTGCCAACGGTGGACATTGTTGTAGGTAGTGTGCTGGTGCCTGGTGACAAGACCCCACATCTGATTACAAAGGAAATGCTCAAGCTGATGGAACCAGGAACGGTGCTCGTAGACGTGGCCATCGACCAAGGCGGATGTTTCGAGACTTCAAGGCCCACGACGCACAGCAATCCTGTGTATATCGAAGACGGCATCCTGCATTACTGCGTGGCGAACATCCCTGGTGCTGTGCCCAACACCTCGACCCTCGCTCTGACGAATGCCACCTTACGCTATGCCATTGCTTTGGCCGACAAGGGCTGGCAGCAGGCTTGCAAAGACAACTCCGCCCTGGCTAAAGGCCTAAATATCGTTGAGGGCAAAGTAGCCTACAAGGCCGTCGCCGATGTCTTCGGACTCGAATACCATCCCTATCAGGTATGATTTTCATTTCACCTTGATGCTCTTGAGGATGGTCAGCACTTCAGGATCGTCGGGCTTGGAATTGATGATCGTCACGCTGATGATCTTGCCGTTCTCCTCGGCATAGAGGATGGTGCCCTTGACGTCGTTCTCGATCATCTCGAAGGCCCTGTAGTCCTTACCTTCGATCATCACGCCAGGAATTGGCTTCATGTCCGGCTCTGCATCAGCTGCCTTCAAAGTTTCATCAAGGCTTTTGCCATCCTCCAATTCGTCCACATTGATGATCATAGTAGGACTGGTCATGATCTTCTCCATGTCGCCCTTAAACACCATGATGTCCGATGATGCTGGGTCAAGATTAGGCGTCGTGCCCCAACCCTCAGGCACGCCCACGGTAAAGGTATTCATCTCGAAGCTGGTTCTCGTCATAGGCAGCGCAACCGTATGATTGTCCGCAGACTCCCCTGCTTCCTCAACGGTTTCATCGACCTCAGTTGAGTCAGCACAACAAGCACTACTACCACTCTTGTTACCACACGCCACAACCAAGCAGACCGACGCTGTCAGGATTGCAATTGAGAAAAAACATTTCTTCATATTTTCTTGGTTTTTAATTCCTATTTGACAAAACGATGGTGCAAAGATAAGCAAAAGATTTGATATGAGGAAATAAATCGTCTTTTTCTTGGAAGTTTGCAAAAATGTTCGTATATTTGCCCCCAATAAAGCCAGAATGACTATGTCAGAAGAGAAAAGAGCAAAGATTATTTCTATGATCCGAGATACCATTCGGGATGTTGAGCCGACTGCGGAGATCATCCTGTATGGTTCACGTGCTCGTGGTGATTTCCGCGAAGACAGCGACTGGGATGTTCTGGCAATTATCGATAAGCCTCGACTCACCTTGGAAGAACGAGGCAACATCCAATATCCCATTTGGGACAAGGGACTCGACATCGGCGAAGAAATCAACGTATTCCCCTACACCAAAAAGCAGTGGGAAGAGGCTCCGCCTTCACTCTTTAAGTATAACGTTCTGAAAGAAGGAGTTAGCCTATGAGTCTCGACAACGACAATCGCAAGGCAGTAGTAAACTATCGGTTAGAAAAAGCCGATACTGCCCTTGAGGATGCAGATTTCCTGAAAAGGAACGGAAAACTAAATCTTGCTGCTAATAGGCTATATTATGCTCTTTATTATGCTTCCTCCGCTTTGCTGATTAGTCGCGGAATCCCCACAAAGACACATTCTGGCTTAATCACCCAAATCAGTCTCCACCTGGTAAAAACAGGCATTCTCTCGATTGAAGATGGTAAATTGTTGAAGGTCATGTTTGAACTCAGGCATGAAGGTGATTACGAGGACTTCATAGAGGTGCAGGAAGAGGATATTGAGGAATATTCTCCCAAAGTATGTGAATTAGTTGAAAAGCTGAAACAATTAACTCAGCAGTCAATAGATAATGTAGAACCCTAAAAACAAAACTGCGTATGGTAACATAACAATAAACATAAGGACATAAGATGAACGTCCACTTTTGATTCTTGTTTCTGATAATTGGGGAATTGGAAGAAACTATCAAGAACTGAAGTAGATAATTCACGCCGTTTGGCGTGGGCATTTACCCGTTTAAGATAGTTAGGTTATCCCCAATACCTCAGAAACGTAGACGAAGTAAATTGTCCACGTTTTCTTATAGTATAATTAAATACAAAATTATAATATATGATAAAGTTTTTAAAAGATTTAAATTACGCGTTTTTGTCTGCTATTGCGATAATTCTATTGATTGCCTGTAATAGTGATGATAGTGATAATAAAAGTGGTAATGATAACCCATCTAGTAACAAACGCATTACTAAAATTGTTGTAGAGACGGATGACTCAACTATTAGGGAGACTTCTATAAAATACGATTATCAGGGAAGGATTGAAGAAACTGTGTTGAAAGTAATTTCCTCGACAACTCCCGATAGAACTATGATTACAAGATATCAGTATGGTGAGACTTTAATTATTAAAAAAGAAGAACATATTGGAGATTGGTCTATTGATCCTAGATACAATTCTCCTAGTTCACATAATTACACTCTTTCAAACGGATTGATTGTGAAAGATACTGAAATCCAAGATAACGTACCCATTTATATATTGTATACATATGACAACAATGGATATATAGATTATTGTAAAGGATATGAGGGGGTAATATCTGATCCTTATCTTTTGCGGATGTATAGTTATGATTTTGAATGGACAGATGGAAACCTGACGGAAATATACTTTTTGGGAAGGCCTTTTTCTCATTCTTATTCTAACACTCCTTGGATAAAAGGAATGATATTTGATGTTCTAATTGCCGATCACTACTTTCATGATTTATATCTTGCTTCGCAAGGCTATTATGGAAAAATGCCCCAAATGTTACCATCAAGAAGTGGTGGTCTTAATCATGAATATACAGTTACGAATGGCTTAGTTACAAAAGTAGTATCCTCTTTGACAGAAGATGGTAAGTCAAGAACGTGGGTTACGCATATAACATGGGAATAGAATCAAATGAAAAAACTGTCTTGTGACAGTCACAATGTGTCTGACCCCTTCTGATGTGACATGAACCAGTGGGGACAGGTACCGTGGGGCGCGAGACAAGTCTTTGAATTTTATTAAACCCAAATCGGTCGTTAGGGCATTTTTGAGGTTTTTCTAATGGCCGCCATTAGAAAACGGGCTTTGTATTTGCTTGTTTCTCAGTAATTTAGTAACTTTGCCACGAATTTTAGAGTCAGCGCCGGATTTCGCACAAATCTACATTTCTTGAAAAACTGGATTAGTCTCATAGTCTTCAGTATTTAGAGGTTATTGATTAAGTGAAGGACTCTCCATTCACGCTGCCAGTTTGCTACGTCCTCGATAGAGATGGGTAAAAATGGAGGATAGAACACGTAAACGATAGGTTTGGATAGTCCAAACAGGCTATTTGGAAGTAAAATATGTGGCATTTAGGGAGTGAAAAAGCGACTGTTAATTTTTGTAAAGATGCTTTGGAGCGGCGAAAAGCAGGTTTTATTGGCAGCAAGACAGGGGGCTCCATTCACAGATTCACAATTCACAGTTTATTTTTCGAGCCCCCTGCCGCTCAACTTGCGCGGGAAGTGTTAATATATATTTAAATATATATAAATATGTATATAGATATAGATAGAAATCTATCTCTGCACTGGGGTACCCCCCCTTGAAATAAAACTGTGAAACTGTGAATCTGTGAAGACTGCGTGAGCCATCTCGACGTGAAATGTCAAGATACGTTTGGCGGTATCAGAAATAGTTTGTACCTTTGTGCTCAAATTCAAAACAGAGCTTATGAAATCAAAACTGCTGAAACTGGATGCACCTTATAACGTGATTTATGCAGGCGGCTATGTGGGTCGCCATGTGGCCACGCTCATCACCTGGAAAGAGAATGAGGACGATGAGATGATAGACACCACATCATACCCCATCATCGACATGGGTGAGGAATATGCTGCGGGCAAGATGGTGATGGAGGATTTGGACGACTGCCGCACACTCTGTCCCGCAGGCGGCACAAACCTCTTCTGGGTAGCGAAGATCATCGAGTACGATTTCCAGCAGATGGAGCCGGCTGGTGCTGACTATATTTTGGAGCGCATGAGGCTGCTGGACTGTAAGATCGTGATGCCCACGGAGAAGGATGCCAACGGCGATGAGGTACAACGCATTCACTTCACAGCCACACTGGCCATCACACCCTTGAACGGCTCGTGGGAGGAGCCCCGTTACTATCGCGTGAAGAGCAACCGTTACGAGGGCTTCTACTTCGAGGCAGAGGGCACATCCGAGGAAATCTACAACGACCTGATTTCTCAGAAGCACGCCTATATGAACTGGTTTAACGACGACATCTGCTCTATCACCTTCCGCACACACGATATGGAGCTGGAGGACGTCATCAAGCGCCTGAACGACCCTAACGATATCTAAGCCACAGATGGAGAAGACATTGACACAACTGCAGCCTATCCCAGTGGAGTTTGTGGTAGGTCATGCCCAGACGAAGAATACTGATGGGCAACGCAAGCCATATATAGAGCTCATCCGTCAATGGGCTGAGCATGAGGGAATGGAGGATGAGGGACTTGTGGCTGTCAGACGTCTGATGAACTCTACCCAGATCGATCCTGAGCACATGCCCCGTGAGTTCTATCAACAGTATCGCAATGGTGACAAGGCCACACAACTTATCAGAATCATTAACGATATAAACAATGTGATACTGAGTGGAGAGGAAATGTGGACTTGGGCTCACGTGATGCGAGTGATGATCGACGAGAATATCCTGATGGCCAATGTCAGCGTGAACCGTTTCGATGCCCTTATCTGCTCGATGATTCCTGGCAAGGGTCGCGACACGGTGCGCAAGAATGGTGATTACGACATCGTGAAAGACCGCAAGGACTCTTATCACACATGGCTATCCAACAGCATGATTCACCCCGTTCAGGCCACGAATCGTGAAATCTGCCAGCAGATCGTTGCCCGTTTTGCCCCCGTTTTGGGCCGCAAAACCCATGCTACATTATAGGCCTTAAAGCCCAAAAATCATCCAACGTCATTCCAGGGAGAAACCAATATTCTTCCAACGTTTCCAAGCCCTTTCCGAAACCGTTCCGACGAGGGAAAAGGCTTGGAAGCGCCTTTTTTTATTAGTAAATTTGCACTGCGGATTTGACCAAGAGGGCCCCTTGGTTGATGCCCGCCAGAACATTATTTACTAATAAGATTTGCGTATGAAGAAAGAGATGATTACTCTGATGGGCTTTGCCCAAAGCGTCAAAAGCAGCGTGACGCCCTGCACACTTGAGAACCTGTATGCCGCTATGGATGCGGAAGTTACTAACCATGTCTGCGCCGACATTGAGGATGCCCTCGAAAAGGTGAAACGAGGTGAGATGAGCCGCGAGGACTTCGAGACCTTCAAGCGAGAGAAGAAGAAGGAACTGATGGTTCTGACGCCTCACGCCACCTACTCAGACGGCCTGCGCTCGAATAAGAGTGCGCTGCCTTCAGGACTGTCGATGTACGACGTTGACCACATTCCTGACCCACGAGGGTATTTCCAGACGTTGGTGAAGGATCGTTGTGGAGAGCTGGGCATTGTGATGGCTCACGTGACACCCTCTACTGAAGGACTCCGACTGATCTTCGAAGTGCCTCAGGGGATGACCCTTGCCGAGGCTCAGAAATGGATGTCAGAGCAGTTAGGCGATGCCAGCTACGACGGCAGCGTGAAGGATTATGCCCGCTGTTCGTTCATCGTGCCTCGCGCGTACCTTCTTTATATCGATGAGGAGGAACTCTGCAAGCAGCGAGAGGTGAAGAAGGTGGAGGAAATAGCCGAGCCCACACCTCAGCCATCAGACCTCAGCCATCAGACATCGACAGCCTCTGACCGCAACCTTCGCATCTTTGACCTCTGCCTGGCTGAAGCAGGTCTGAAACTGGAGGAGATCGACCAGATGGGTGTCTACAACTGGCACAACACCTTGGTGGCTGTCCTCAGCGTTGGTATCTGCCGACTGATGTCACAGGACGAGCTGAAAGCCGTGCTCAGCGTGAAGATGCCCAACTACTCGAAGGAACAGGATTGTCAGCGACTGGTGTCTGACTTCTACAAGGACTACACGAAGATGAATGCGCCCATGAGCCAGCGTCTGCGTGCCATCTATGCCGAGAGTGTCACAGGCCAAAAGGACAAGCCTCTCACTACTGAGGATGTGCTGGGCGACGAGCCTCCCAAGATGCCTCGACGACTGCCCAAGTCGGTGAAACTGATGATTTCGAAGGAGCCCGACATCTACAAGCCCGCCTCAGCGATGGGACTCTTCCCTGCCTTGGGATCTCACCTGTATGATGTTCACTTCCCATACGCTGACCATACGATGCACGAGGCCACCTTCATGCAGAATTGTATGGCTCCGATGTCGTCAGGCAAGTCATGTGTCAATCGTGTCTGCGAGCCCATCATGGCTGACATCAAGGCCCGCGACGATGAGAACCGTCGTCGTGAAGATGAGTGGAAGGAGGAGTGCCGTTCGATGGGTGCCAACAAGCAGAAGCCCAAGCGTCCCGACGATCTGATTATTCAGATGATGTCGAGCGACCTTACGAATGCAGCCCTCGTTCAGAAGTTGCAGGATGCTCAGGGACATTTCCTCTACGTTCAGGTAGACGAGGTGGAGCTGTTTGAGCAGCTGAAGGTGAACGGCAAGTCAGGACAGATCGGCAAGATTTTCCGTCTGGCCTACGACTGCGGCTACTACGGACAGGAGCGTGTAGGTATCCAGAGTGTGACGGGCCGTCCACAGATGCGAATGAACTACAATGCCTCGACCACCATCCAGCGCGGTCAGCAGTTCTTCCGTCCCATGCTGGCCGATGGTACCCTCTCACGCCTCACCTTCTCGACCATCGTCACCTATCGTGGAATGGAAATGCCCGTTCACGGCATCTACGACGAGAAGCATGTAGAGGCCATCAAGCCCTACATCGACCGTCTGAATGCAGCCAAGGGAGTGATCGACCTGCCTCAGGCTCAGCGACTGATTCAGCGTATGGACAAGGAGGCCAAGGATACAGCCTGGCTCTGCGACGATGAGGTGTATGAGAAACTGGGCTATCGAGCAGTGGTCAGTGCTTGGCTGCGTGCAATGGTGCTCTATATCGCTGAGGGCAAATGGAGCAAGGACATCGAGAACTTCGCCATGTGGACGATGAAGTACGATATGTGGTGTAAGATGCACTTCTTTGGCGAGCAGATGCATCAGCAGATGGCTGGCGAGGTGGTGCGCACACGAGGCCCGAAGAACATGCTTGACATGCTTTCCGACGACTTTACGTATGAGGATGCCCAAACCGTCCGTATCCGTGAGCGCAAGAAGAACAGCAATCCTACCCAGCAGCTGTGTATGTGGATAGAACGAGGCTACATCTCCCGCGACGATGACGGCATCTACCACAAGACGCCAACCTACCTGAAACGCAAGCAAGTGGCATAGGCCATTCACAGATTCACCGCTCCAGCTTTGCTGGCTTGCTACCAAAGGGACGCAAGAATTCACAGTTTATTTTCGAAGGGGTATGGAAGAGGAGTTAGATTTTTCTAGCTCCTCTTACACGTTTTAGTGACGGCCGAAGATTTGTATTTCGCACTAAATCTGTCAATTCTGTAATTTGACAACGGCATACGAGGTGGCAGGCATATAGACGGTCATGTCGCCAGTCTTCTTGTTATGTCCGATCTTGAAATTGTCGCCAGCCAAAAGTCTGGTCTTCTTGAATTTCACATTAATATTAAATGTGGCATCAGAAGCCTCTGCCTTGGGATTGAGCATCACCAGCACCACATCCTTGCCAGCCGCACGGGCATAGACAAAGGGGTATGACGACTCAGAGGAGTCTGTGGGGTAGATGGGCACGAACTCGGCATAGTTGGCGAGAGCAGGTTCGCTATGGCGTAAGGCGATGAGTCTTCTGGTCTTGTTAAGCAGTGAGTTGGGATTCTT
>JAEEGF011283089.1_pt1 | contig 11773 bp, 9 predicted proteins | sample 9134171 | NCBI WGS metagenome assembly JAEEGF01 (sample SAMN16246542, study PRJNA631951) | gut metagenome | biome: gut microbiome; feature: rumen; material: AP-attached | host: Bos | place: Iran: Karaj | collected 2018-10 | reverse complement strand
TTCTGCGTCAGATGGCGGATGCTGGATGCAGCCACTGCTTCATGGAGGTGAGTTCGCACTCAATTGTCCAGCAGCGTGTGGCGGCGTTGCATTTTGCCGGCGGCATTTTCAGCAACATCACCCACGACCATCTTGACTACCACAAGACCTTCGCCGCCTATCTGAAGGCGAAGAAGGCCTTTTTCGACAATCTGCCCGCTACAGCTTTCGCCCTGACCAACGCCGATGATGCCAACGGACGCGTCATGCTGCAGAATACGGCGGCGCATCCTTACACCTATAGTCTGAAAAGCAGCAATGCCGATTTCAAGGTGCGTGTGGTGGAGTGCCAGTTGCAGGGGATGCAGCTGGAATTGGACCGCAAGGAGGTCTGGACACGTCTGACGGGTGAGTTTAACGCCTATAATCTGGTCGCCATCTATGCAACCGCCTGCCTGCTTGGGGAGGACAAGGAGAGGCTGCTGGTGCAGCTGAGCGCCCTGGAGGCTGCAGAAGGACGCTTTTTCTGCATCCATGGCGACAGGCAGGTGACAGCCATCGTGGACTATGCGCACACGCCCGACGCGCTTGATAATGTGTTGCGTACAATCCAGAAGATCCGCCGTGCCGGACAGCGTATCCTGACGGTGGTGGGATGTGGCGGTAACCGCGACAAGTCGAAACGTCCTGAAATGGCGCAGATCTCTTTCCAGCGCAGCGATTTCCTGATCCTGACCTCCGACAATCCCCGTTTTGAGCAGCCTTCGGACATACTGGAGGATATGCGCAAGGGGCTGGTAGGTGAGGATGAGGCCTCATATCTGGTCATTCCGGACAGGCGCGAGGCCATAAAATGTGCGTTGAGGATGGCCGCTCCCGGCGACATTGTGCTGGTTGCGGGCAAGGGCCATGAAAAGTATCAGGAGATAAAAGGGGTGAAATATCCTTTTGACGATGTGGCCGTGGTAAGACAATATTTATGCAGTGAAACAAAGGAAAAGTAAATGACTTATGCTATATTCTCTATTCAAATGGTTGGATGTTAATTATGATTTTCCTGGAGCCGGAGCGTTCCAGTATATCTCGTTTCGCATGGCGCTGGCGGCGGTGGTCTCGCTGTTCCTCTCCATGATTATCGGGAAATATGTTATCCGGCTGCTGCGGAAAAAGCAGGTGAGGGACGATAACCGCGAGGAGCTGAAGCTGGCGGGTGTGGAATGTAAGAAGTACACTCCGACAATGGGCGGCATCATCATTCTGGCAAGCCTGCTGATAGCTGTCCTGCTGTTCAACCGTCTGGACAACATCTACATTCTGCTGATGTGCGTCACAACTGTCTGGCTGGGCATACTCGGTTTCATCGATGATTACATCAAGGTGTTCAAAAAGAACAAAAGGGGATTGCCTGCAAAGGGCAAATTGCTGGGACAGATTGTTCTGGGGCTTTTTGTCGGGGCGGTGCTCTTTTTCCATCCCGATGTGGTGATAAAGGAGAAGTGCGGGACCAAGGGCTTTGTTGAGACCGAGCAGGTGTTCCACATGGAGAACGACAAGGCCGGCGGCAGTCACGCCTACCAGTGCGTGGAATCCGAAAAGTCGCTTAAAACCACCATCCCCTTTGTGAAGAACCATGAGTTCAACTATGCAGTGCTGCTGAAATGGCTGGGCGATGGCTACGAGCGTTGGGCCTGGCTGGTGTATATTCCCATCATCATATTGATTATCATGGCGGTGAGTAATGGCGCGAATCTTACGGACGGGCTGGACGGACTTGCCATTTCAACTGCGGCGGTCATTGTTGTGGCCTTAGGTGTGCTGGCCTATGTGTCAGGTAACACCATTTTCGCCGATTACCTGAACATCATGTATATCCCCAATTCAGGAGAGCTTATGATATTTGCCGGTGCCATGTTGGGGGCCTGCTTGGGCTTCTATTGGTGGAACTGCCATCCGGCACAGGTCTTCATGGGCGATACCGGCTCGCTGGCCATCGGGGGCATAATAGCGGTTTTCGCCATCATCATCCGCAAGGAGCTGCTGCTGCCGATATTGTGCGGCATCTATCTGGTTGAGAGCCTTTCGGTAATCATTCAGACGATGTATTGCAAGGGCTACCGTAAAATCCACAAACTGCCGAAGGACCAGCTGGTTCCTGTCGCAAAACGGCCTTTCTGGATGACCCCGCTGCACCACCATTACCAGAAAAAGGTGGAACATGTCGCGGAGGCGGTCGAAAAGGAGGCTTTTCAGGAGCCTTTCAAGACGGTCGAGATAATTGAGACCAAAAAGAACTATCATGAAGCCAAAATTGTACAGCGCTTCTTCATCATCGGCATTCTGCTGGCGGTGCTGACCGTGCTGACATTAAAAATCAGATAACCAAAAGAATATGAGTAAAAAGGTCATTCTTAAGGAAAAAGAGAAAATTACCGCTTACCGTCCGGCAAACTTCTTTGCCGAGCAGCTGGTGTATGCGCGTAACCAGAATCTCCGGCATATTATGGATGTGTCGGATGTGAATCAGGTCCGGCTGCAGGAAGTCAGCCGTTTCGGTGGTGTACGTTTTTTGGACGACACCAATTGCAGGGATATTAACGCATTGGGCTTTGCCATGGAGAGCATACAGCATCCTTTGTTCTGGATTACCGGTGCATGGGACGGCCGGCTGCAGCACTCCTCCCTTCTGCCGATTGTGGCGGAGAAGGTCAAGGCTGTCATCGGCATTGGAGATGACAACAGCATGCTGGTCCGCAGTTTCTCACCTTATGTGGAGGTTTATGACTGCCATACCATGGAGCAGGCGGTAAAGACGGCCTATTATTCCGCCGACAGCGGGGATGCGGTACTCTTCTCAACCATTAATGGAACATATTCGGGATGTGCCGGTGCACGTGAGCTTTCGCTCCAGTTCCGGGAAGCGGTTAAAGAATTGTGACGGTGATGGAAAAGGAGTCCGGAAAGCGTTTCAGTCTGCGTCAGCTGTTTGAGGGGGACGGCATGATATGGGGGATCATGATCTTCCTGTGCTTCGCCTCGATGATGCTGATTTACAGTGCGGCATCCGGTCAGCTGTTTGACCCTGTCACACGGCATAACCTTATGCCATACATAAAGTCGCACGGATTGTGGCTGTTTATCGGCATTGTGGTGGCGGTTGTCGTGCAGCATCTGGATTACCGCAGCATAGCCCCTTATTCGCGGCTTTGTTACATTTTTGCGCTTGCGCTGCTTTTTGTCACAATACTTATGGGCAGGAGCAGCGGCGGCGTGCAGCGTTCCCTATCCATTTTCGGCAGGGAAGTCCAGACATTCTATGTTGTTGTGCTGTTGGTGATCATATATGCCGCACATGCCATCGCACGGTTCGGGAAGCGCATCAATGACATAAAGAAGGTGTACATCCCATTTCTGGTGCTTATTGGAATTGTTTGTGTGGGGATTATGACACAGAATTTTTCCACAGCATTGATACTGTTGCTTACCTGCATGTTCATGCTTTTTATCTCGGAGCTGAAGTTCAAGTATCTTCTCGCCACAGCCGGTGTTCTTGCAGCCATATTCATACTTTTGGTGGCCACCAGCGGTTTCGGCATCCGTGCGCTCGACCGTTTCCAGACCGTCCATGCGCGTGTGGAGCGTTTCTTTGACAAGGACGAGACCGAGGATCTTCACTCCCGTCTTGCCCATATGACCAATGAGCAGGTCGACAACATCCGTCAGGATGTGCTGGTGGAGGGCGCGGTCTCCACTGGAGGGATTCTTCCGGTCAACGGCCCAGGCTCCTCCATCTTCAGGGGCACGGCCCAGATCTATTCCGACTGTATTTTCGCCATAGCCGTCGAGGAGTATGGGGTGCTTATAAGCTGTCTGCTGATAGCCGCCTATCTGCTGCTGTTCTACAGGGTTTTCCTGCTGCTGCAGAATGTGCCGACACCGTTTGGCGCATATCTGGCCGGCGGACTTGGCTTTTGGATTGTCTTTCAGGCGGTGGTCCATATCAGTGTCTGTGTCGGGGCTTTCCCCAATACAGGTCAGACGCTGCCAATGGTCAGCTGGGGCAACGCCTCAATCATGGTGACATCGGTCAGTTTCGGCCTGCTGCTTAATATCAGTAAAAGTAGAAAAAAGGATAAACGTCAGATGAAAGGAGTTGAAGATGAGTAAACGGATTATTGTTTCCGGCGGAGGAACAGGCGGACACATATTTCCAGCCATCGCCATCGCCAATGCGGTGAAAGGCCGCTGGCCCGATGCGGAGATATTGTTTGTCGGCGCAAACGGACGTATGGAGATGAAACGGGTTCCCGAGGCCGGTTTCGACATTCGCGGCATCGACTGCTACAGCCTGCGTCGCGACCTGACAGTGGGCGGAATTTTGGAGAACATGAAGCTGCCTTTCCGTCTGGTGGCTGAAAAGCGGGCTGCAAGACAGATTGTCCGCGAATTCCATCCCGATATCGCAATCGGTGTGGGCGGCTATGTGAGCTGGCCTGTGCTGGATGCTGCTGCGGGCATGGGGATTCCGACGCTTATTCAGGAGCAGAACTCCTTTCCGGGCAAGACCAACAAGATGCTTGCCTCCAAAGCAGTGAAAATCTGCACGGCATATGACAATCTGGAGCGGTATTTCCCCAAAGAGAAGACTGTCAAGACCGGCAATCCTGTACGGCAGGACATCATCAGCCTGCCAAAGGATGCTTCGGCCGCCTACGCCTATTTTGACCTTAATCCGCAAAAGTTCACCGTCTCGGTGGTCGGAGGCAGCCTTGGCGCCCGCACAATCAACGACAGCGTGCGCGGATTCATCGATGATTTGCGGGAGCTTGACGTGCAGTTCGTATGGCAGACAGGGGAGTATTATTACAATGCCTACAAGGAGATGGTCTCAGGTTTGCCGAATATGCGCATGATGCCCTTTGTCAAGCGGATGGATTACCTGTATCAGGTCTCCAACCTGATTGTGTCGCGTGCCGGTGCCCTCTCCATCTCGGAACTGTGCATCGTGGGCAAGCCCTGCATACTGATACCCTCCCCAAATGTGGCGGAAGACCATCAGACAAAGAACGCGCGTGTGCTGTCTGACGCCGGTGCTGCTGTGCTGGTTGCGGATGCGGACGCACGCAGCCAGTTGAAGTACCAGGTGTGGGATCTGGTGGAGAACCGCCAGCAGTGCGAGTCGATGAGCCGCAACATACGGCAGTTTGCCCTGCCAAATGCCACTGAGAACATTTTGAAGGAGATTGTTAACATTATTGGAGAGTGATATGTGTGGAATCCCGTCAGCGTGGAAAAGCATCTATATGGTCGGAATCGGCGGAATCGGTATGAGCGCCCTTGCCCGCTATTTCAGGGAATGCGGCCGCATGGTCGCCGGTTATGACCGTACGCCGTCCCCGCTGACACGGCAGCTGGAGCAGGAGGGGATATCCGTGTGCTATGATGAGGATCCCGCCCTGCTGCCGGAAAGGACCGACCTGCTGGTCTACACTCCGGCTGTTCCGTCCGACCATGCGCAATTGGTCAGGTTGAGGGAAATGGGTGTCCCATGCATGAAGCGTGCGGAGGTGCTGGGGCTGATAAGCCGCGACCTGTGCACGGTCGCGCTGGCCGGCACGCACGGAAAGACATCCATGAGCGCCCTTACAACCCTGCTCCTGCGTGGTGATGAGCCGCTGACCGCCTTTATCGGAGGCATTGCCGCCAATTTCCAGTCCAATCTGGTTTATGAGACCGGAGCGCGCCGGATGGTGGTCGAGGCCGATGAGTTTGACCGCTCCTTCCTGCAGCTGCATCCGGATGTGGCTGTTATCAGTTCGATGGATGCCGACCATCTGGACATCTATCACACCGTCGGGGCGTTGCGTGAGGCGTTCGATGCCTTTTCACAGCAGATCAAGCCGGGCGGATGCCTTATTACAAAACCGGAACTGACCAAATATCTCCATCCTTCCGTGCCGGTGCTGACCTACAGCCTGCATGACGCTTCGGCCGATTTCAGGGTGGAGGGCCTGCAGATTGCGGACGGCTGCAGCCGTTTTGATGTCCGCACACCGGATGGGGTGCTGCATGACCTGCTGCTGCCGACAGCCGGCCTCTACAATGTGGAGAATGCGCTGGCAGCTGTGGCGGTGGCATGCCGTTTTTGTCTGCCGGAGGTGAAAATTAGGGAGCGTCTGGCACAATATAAAGGTGTGAAACGTCGTTTTGAATATATCATACGGAAACCGGACCGGGTATATGTGGACGATTACGCCCATCATCCCAAGGAGCTGGAGGCCTGTATCGCTTCGGCGCGCAGGTGGTATCCGCAGCGTAGGATCTGCGGGGTCTTCCAGCCCCATCTCTACACCCGGACCCGTGATTTTGCCGATGAGTTTGCGGACGCCCTCTCGCAGTTGGACACCGTGGTGCTGCTGGACATATATCCGGCGCGGGAGGCTCCGATACCGGGGGTCAGTTCGCAACTGATATTTGACAGGATACATTCAAAAGAGAAATATTGCTGCACAAAGGAGCAACTGCTTCCATTGCTGGAAAAATTGGATCCGGAGGTGCTGCTGACCATGGGTGCGGGCGACATAGACCGTCTTGTGGATAAAATTAAAACGCTGTTGTCATAAATGGAAACGAGCAAGAAGAGAGTCATTGGATTGTTGGTTGTGACAGGCCTGTTGGCCTGCTGCCTGCTTGCGTATCTCCTCCTTTCCAAAGGGAATGTGTACAAAGGGGTGCGCGTGCGTCTCCTGTACCATTCCGACACGCTTGTGACTGCCAATGATTTGAAAGCATACATGCTGGAGAATTGCCCCAATGTGACCGGTACGCCAAGACACAATGCCGACCTTTCACAAATCGGCAACTGCATCCGTAACTGGCCATATGCGGACACCGTCCGCGTATCTGCGGACATGGGCGGTATAATCCATGTGGAGGTGGTTCAGGCCAAGGTGCTGCTGCATGTGATCAACAGCAGTGGTGCCTCATTTTACATAGCAAGGACAGGCAACACCGGACGGATGCTGCCGTACCTGCCGAACCATCCTGTCAGGGTGCCTGTGGCTTCGGGGGAGATTCCTGACACCTGCCGCCCCGACCTTGTGATGGAGATGCAGGATTCATCTGTCTGCCACGATCTGATGAAACTTGCCCTTTGTCTGGACTGCAATCCCTTCTGGAAGGCGCAGACAAGCCAGATTTTTGTGCGGAAGCGCGGTGACTACTGTCTGGTCCCCACAGTGGGCAACCATCTGGTCGAATTGGGGGGCGTCGGGCAATTGCAGCATAAATTGGACAACTTATGGAAAATATACACACAGGGATTCAATGTGGCCGGATGGCAGCGGTATTCCAAGGTGAGCCTGCAGTACGGCGACCGGATTCCATGTGAAAAACGTACAATATAATAATATTATGGAGATCAAATTCAGAAAAAAGAGGGAAGAGGTCCGGGAACCGGTGTCAGAGGATTATATTTCCGTCGGATTGGACATCGGCACAACCAAAGTTGTGGTTTTTGTAGGTAAGCGCGTGCAGAATTCTGACAAAGTGGAGATTCTTGGTCAGGGTGAGACCATTTCCGTTGGTGTGCAGCGCGGACAGGTGATTAACATTGCACAGACGGTCACAGCCATTGCCCATGCCATCAAGCAGGCCTGTGCCGTCACACATCTGGTTATAGAGGATGTGGTGGTCGGCATTGCGGGGCAGCATATCAACAGTTTCCACTCCAAACAGGAAATCAAGCGCAAGAATCCGGACAATCTGGTCTCCGCCGAGGATGTGCGGCAGCTGATAGACGAGGTGTTCATGGTGAATGTGCGCCCGGGCACAAAAATAATTGACGCCATCCCGCAGGAATTTTTCGTGGACGAATATCACGACCTGGTCGATCCGATTGGGGTCACCGGCACCCAGCTGGGCTCCGATTTCAACATCATTACCGGGAGTGACCAGCATATCCGCAACGTAATCCGCTGCGTAAAGCAGTGTGACCTTAAGATGGACGGGCTTATTCTGGAACCGCTGGCTTCGGCTGCGGTGGTGCTGGACGCGCGGGAGAAGGAGTCAGGTGTGGCGTTGGTCGACATTGGCGGCGGCACAACCGACCTGGCCATCTTCCATAACGGCATCTTGCGCCATACGGCTGTGATCCCCATCGGAGGCGATGTGATAACTGATGACATCAAGAATGTGTTCAAAGGCATCGTCAAGGAGGATGCGGAACGGATAAAGAAGGAGTATGGCACATGCGTGAAAGACACGAGTAAGGAGATGGTGCTGGCGGTCAGTGGCATCAAGGGCCGTCCGGCGGTGGAGATCAAGCGTAGCGAACTTACCGATGTCATTCTGGCGCGGCTGGATGAAATCATAGCCCGCATCATGGAGGAGATCCGCAATTCCGGTTATGCGCAGAAACTTGGATGCGGCATCGTGCTGACCGGTGGCGGCTCCCTGTTGCAGAACATAAAGCCGTATATGGAATTCCAGACCGGCATGTGTGTCCGTATCGGTTTGCCTGAGGAGGGCATTGTGTTCAACGAGGACACCAAGCACAAATACAACAATCCGATCTATTCCACGGCATTGGGCCTCATGCTTATGGGAGTTGAGCGCAACGACATCCGTCCGATGGACGATGAGCAGGAGACTCCTGCCGTAACCCAGCGGGAGACTTCCGTTCCTGACCAGGAACCGAAGCAGCGTGGAAAGGACGGGTCTGGCTCGTATACCTGGAATAAGGTGAAGGAGGTTTTCGCCAACTTCTTCATTCCGGATGAAGGGTCGGATGTTGACGACGAGGATGAATCTTTCCGGTAATTTTCTGAATGATTAACAAAAAACATAAAACACATGGAAAATACAGACAGAAATATTGATTTGGGTTTTGATCCTATAGAGGGCATTCCGGCGGAAACCAGTCCTGTCCGTGATGTTTCAGACAACATCATACGTGTGATGGGTGTCGGTGGCGGCGGCAGCAATGCGGTCAAGCACATGTACAACATGGGTATCACCGGTGTGGAGTTCATGATCTGCAACACCGACGCGCAGGCATTGATGAACAGCCCGATTCCAACCAAAATCCAGCTTGGCAGCGGATTGGGTGCCGGCGCCATCCCTGAGGTGGCCCGAAAGGCGGCACTCGAATCCGAAGCGCAGCTGCAGGAGGCGATGGAGGGGGCGAAGATGCTCTTTGTCACTGCCGGTATGGGCGGAGGCACTGGAACAGGTGCCTCTCCGATTGTTGCTGACATCGCCCGCAGCATGGGTATACTAACCGTTGGTATTGTGACCTATCCTTTCGATTTTGAGGGCGAAAGCAAGTTCAAGGTGGCCGATGAGGGCATTGACGAACTGCGTCAGAATGTGGATGCGCTGATTGTCATCAAGAACGAACTGCTGAAAACATACTATCCGGATCTGACAATTTCAAACGCCTTCGCCAAATCTGATGATGTGCTGCTGGTGGCGGCCAAGAGCATCGCCGAGCTTATCACAATCCACGGCAGCATGAACGTTGACTTCAACGATGTTAAGACAATCCTGGAGAACAGCGGCACGGCAATCATCGGTGCCGGCATAGCCGAGGGTGAGAACCGTGCGCGCGAGGCGGCCGAGGCTGCCATCGCAAGCCCCCTGCTGGACCAGAAGAGCATCTATGGTGCGGAGAAGGGTCTGCTGTTCATCTCTTACGGTCCTGAACATGAAATCACCATGGATGAACTGACCGAAATCACCAATTGTCTGGAGCAGGCCACCTGCAATCTCCGGAGCAAGCTGATTTGGGGGCACGGTGCGGACGAAACGCTTGGCGACAAGGTGCGCGTGACAGTTATCGCCACCGGATTCCATGAAAGTGCACCGGAAAAACCGGCTGTCGCCTCCATCGGGGAGAAGTCCCAGGACACCATCACGGTGAAGCCGGCCGATGACGACAATCATACCGGAATATTTTCTTCACCTTCGGATGACATTGAAATCATACCGGATACGGAGCAGGAACAGGAAACCACTGTCGTGAACGTTCCTCATGCAACACCCCCGCGACGCCCCTATATGGACAACTCGCATCTGAGGGGCATGAGCTCCACGGATATGGACGAATACCTTAAGGAGCCTGCATACAAGCGCAGGCAGCAGTCCGACGGGTACGAATGTTCATCCTACAGGGTGGGTTCATACGGCATCACCCGGGACGGTTCCGCCTATCTGAAAAACAAGGAGAGCATAGACTGATTCCGATATGCGCAGCCTTATCTCCTTTTTATTGATTGTCGGATTATGCATGCTGCCCGGCCTGCTTACGGCTCAGGTGAAATACAGCAATGCCTTCCTTAATCTGGGCGTTGGTGCCCGTGGGACGGCAATGTCAGGTGCGCAGACAGCTTCCGTCACGGATGTCACTGCCGGATATTGGAACCCGTCTGGACTCTCCGCCCTGGACGACAAACAACAGTTCTTCCTGATGCATGCCGAGTATTTCGCCGGTATGGCGGCCTATGACTACGCCGGTTGGGCCTACCGGATTGAAGAGGGGCAGGGGCTGTCGGTCAATGTGCTGCGGTTTGCCGTGGATGACATTCCGAACACCACCCTGCTGATTGACAACCAAGGCAACATCAATTACGAACGCATCTCATACTTCACCTCGGCCGATTGGGCTGTGCTTTTGAGTTACGGGCGTGCCTTGCCGGAATTGGCGGAGGGACTCTCTGTCGGTGGCAGCGCCAAAATTATCCGACGACGCATCGGTGATTTTGCCGGTGCCTGGGGTTTCGGATTGGATTTGGGCTTGCGTTATGTGATGGGGGAGCACTGGCAGTTCGGCTTTGTGGCGCACGATGTGACCACCACCTTCAACGCCTGGACGCATTCATTGGGCGAGGAGGAAATTGAGGTCTTCCGGAAGACGGGGAACGAACTTCCGGAAAACGGCCTGGAGTACACACGTCCTCATTTTTCCTTAGGAGCGGCTTACCGCACTGTATTCAAGGAGGACTTTTCCGCGTTGGTCGCTTTGGATGCCGACCTCTTCTGTGACGGTAAGCGGCATGACCTTTTGTCGGGAAACACCTTCACCTTGGATCCGCACGCCGGTCTGGAACTTGGCTACAAGGATATTGTCTTCCTGCGTGCGGGAATAGGCAATTTCCAGCATGAAGCCGGTTTCGGGGATGAGGAATACACCACCTGTCAGGTGAATTTCGGGGTGGGTGTGCGCATCAAAAAGAGGGTGAGCATCGACTATGCCCTTACTGATTTGGGCGACGTCTCCATTGCGGTCTATTCGCACCTGTTCTCACTGAAGGTTGTCCTTTAGGCTCTTGACGTTTCTTGTCGTGCGGGGAATGCCGCCTTCACAATGCGTATGGCGTCCCTGGCAGCCTTGACGTCATGGGCTCGCAGCATGTCAGCCCCCTGAATAAGCGCGATTGTGTGCGCCGCGACTGTGGCTTCGAGCGCATCGGACGGGGTTCCGCCAGTCACCTTGTAAAGCATGCTTTTCCGCGACAGCGCACATAGCAGCGGGCAGCCCAAACTTTTGAACACCCCGAAGTTCCTGAGCAGCTCATAGTTCTGCTCCACCGTTTTTCCGAAGCCGAAACCCACGTCGGCAATCACATCCTTCACATTTAGCAGCCGCAGCCGCTCCAGCCTTTCGCTGAGGTGGCGGAACACGCTTTTCACCACATCGTCGTATTGCGTCCGCTGCTGCATCACCTCCGGTGTGCCGCTGGTGTGCATCAGTATGTATGGGACCTGCAGCGCGGCGACGGTTGGGAACATTTCAGTG
>JAEEGF010665015.1_pt1 | contig 11776 bp, 9 predicted proteins | sample 9134171 | NCBI WGS metagenome assembly JAEEGF01 (sample SAMN16246542, study PRJNA631951) | gut metagenome | biome: gut microbiome; feature: rumen; material: AP-attached | host: Bos | place: Iran: Karaj | collected 2018-10 | reverse complement strand
GGTGCGCGTCAGGTGGGTTCCCCGACGGTTCAGGAACACATAGTCCTCTTCGCCGGGCTTGATTTTCAACTGCTTCCTGCACGCAAACCAAAAGTTCAATTCCTGAAGGGCTTTCTCGGAAATGGGCACTAGGCGCTCCTTCGAGCCTTTGCCAAAAATGCGTACATACTGTTCCTCGGTGTAAAGGTTGGAAAGCTTGAGATTGACCAGTTCGCTGACACGTAGGCCACAAGAGAACAGCACTTCGATAATGGCGCGGTTACGATGGCCTTCAGGCTTCGATACATCGATGCAGGCCTCCAGCCTGTCAACCTCTTCCGTCGAAAGCACTTCAGGCAGGTGCTCGCCCAGCACGGGCGATTCCAATAGTTCCGACGGGTCATCCTCGCGCCAGCCGTCAAGCTGCAGGAAACGGAAGAACGAACGCACGCCGCTCAGTATGCGGCACTGCGAACGGGGTCCGATGCCGATATCGTGGAGCGAGGTGGCAAAAGTCTGCAGGTCGGCCAGCTCCAAGGTGACAACGTCTTTGCCCTCATGGTTCAGGAAAAGTAGCAGTTTGTCTAGGTCACGCTGATAGGCATCGAGCGTGTTGGCCGACATGTTCCGCTGCAGCTTCAAGTACCTGACGTAGGCCTTGACCATGGAGCTTTGATCATTGATCATTGAGCTTTGAGCTTTTTTCATTCTTCATTTCGCCACGCAGTGGCGGGTAACGTATTCCTGGAACGGCTGACGGAAGGCTTCGGTGACATGGATAATCTCCTCACCAATGTAGATGCAGTCGTTACGGTCGATGCTGCGTATTTTATCGAGCGCCACGATATAAGAACGATGTACGCGCATAAAACGGTCGGCAGGCAGCATATCCTCCACGGCCTTCATGGTCATGTGGGTGATGAGCGGACGGGGCTGCGTGCTGAGGTAGAACATAACGTAGTCCTTCATGCCGCTGACATAAAGGATATCGTTAAACTGCAACTGACGCAGCTCGCCATCGACACGGATGAAGAAGCCCACCCCCATCCCCTCCCTAAGGGAGGGAATCTCCCTTTCCTTGGGGAAGGGCGGGGGGATAGGCTGCGGGCTTCTTGCTTCTGCCTTCTCCACAGCCGCCAGGAATTTGTTATAGCGTACTGGCTTGAGGAGGAAATCAACGGTGTTGACCTCATAGCTGTCGAAGGCGTACTCCTTGAAGGCCGTGGTGAAGATAATCATGGTTTCCTTGGGCAACATGTGAGCCAGCTCCAAACCGTCCATGTCGGGCATCTGGATGTCGAGGAATATAAGATCGACAGGCTGCTCGCGCAGGGCGGCGATGGCTTCCACGCTGTCAGTATAAGCACCCTTGAGTTCTAACTGCGGGGTGCGGGCTACGAACGATTCCAAGAGTTTGACAGCCAGCGGCTCGTCGTCAACAATGATGCAAGTCATTATTATTTACCATTTATTGTTATGCAGGAGTGATATTCGGTGCCGTCATCGTTCACGCCGTAGTCCCAGGTGTAGCGGTCAGGGTACATGAGGTCGAGGCGCCGGCGGGTGTTCTCGATGCCGATGCCGGAGCCGCTGCGGTTCTGCTCGTCCTTGGGGTAGTTGGTGTTGTTGCAGCTAAAGGTAATCTGGTCGTTGTCGGCGGTCAGGCTGATGTCAATCCTTGAGTCGCGGTTACTGCTGACACCATGCTTAAAGGCATTCTCGATGAGCGAGATGAAGAGTAGAGGTGGAAGGTGAAGTGTGGAGGGTGGAGTGTCGGGCCACTCGGTGGTCACCTTGAGCTTGTCGTTATGGCGCAGCTTCATTAGCTCCACGTAGTTACGCATAAACTCCATCTCACCTTGCAGGGGAACGGTCTCGTGGCGTGTCTCGTACATGGCGTAGCGCAGCAGGTCGCTGAGCTGGGCAATGGCATCCTGAGCCTTGTCTGCATCAATCTGCACGAGCGACGAGATGTTATTGAGCGTATTGAAGAGGAAGTGGGGGTTCAGCTGGTTCTTCAGCCACTCCAGCTCCGCCTCCGTACGCTTCTGCTGTTCCTCCTTCAACTGACGCTTGATGGCTTGGGCACGATAGACATGGTGTACCAACAGGGCGATGCCAGCCAGTGCAGCACTCATGAAGATGGCAACCAGCGCCGAGGCATAATAGCTGCTCAGCGCATAATGGCTGAATCGTGGGTCTGGCACGTGCTCCATGAATGTCTGGGAGTCGAAACGCAGGAACCAAACGTAAGTCATCCAGCCCAAGATGAGGGCATTGCCTCCCCAGAACAGCCAGCGGCGGTTATTATAGTAGCCCCAGGGCACAAGGATGAGAGTGTTGACAAAATAGATGGCGGCCGACACCCAGTGTATCCTGGCATTGACGCTAAAGGCGTCGAAGAAGCCCGACCAGCTATGCGTGGCAATGAAAGCGGAGATGGCTGGCACCATCAGGAACACCAGCCATACTGCCACTTGCAGTCCGTAGAATATGATACTTTGTCTTGTAATACTTATTTTCATGCTGCAAAGATAATTTTTTCTTAGAACTTTGAGCTTTGAGCTTTGTTAAATAATCATAACAGGTAATCATAAAATTCAAAGCTCAAAGCTCAATGTTCAATGCTCTTACATTCCTATTCCAGTTCCGGTTCCTGTTCCTTCACCGCCGGCATTGTTGATGCGCTCCTCGTTGCTCTGGTGCTCCATGTAGTCACTTTGTACGCGGCTCTGGAACATCTTCTGCTGCTTCTTTGAGTTGCCGAAGGTGTAGCTGACGGTCAGCGTAACGCTGCTCATGGGAACACGGATGAGCATGTGGTTGGTGAAGTCGGCGCCGCGGCTGAAGTTCTCAATCTCCAGACATCCACCCTTCGAGAGTCCGAGCATGCCCTGTACACCGATGTTCAGCTTGTCGTTGAGCAGCGACTTTGTGAGCGAACCGGTCAGCATGTTGAAGCCTGACGACCAGCCCTGCAGCGTGTAGCTCTTGGTAGAGGTAATGGCGAAGAGGCTCAGCTTGAAGTCGGCGGGCAGCGTCTGCTGCAGTCCTGCCATCAGGTTGCCCTGCCAGCCGTTGTTGCTCAGTCCCAGCTGGTCGCTGCTTAGGTCGCTGTAGCTCAGGCTTCCGTTCATGAAGAGACGGGTTGTCTTGAAGGGCATCCATGAGCCGTAGAGGCTGAGGCTGGTGAGGTTACGCTTTGCGGTGTTGCCGTAGGTGGTGTTCAGCAAGTTGTCCTTGTAGAAGCTGAACTGTTCGATGCCGTTGTCGCAGAACGAGTAGGTCAGTCGGGCATTCACCATGAGCTTCGTGCTGAACATATTATATACGAGTCCGATGTTGTGCGACTTCTCCACGTCGAGGTCAGGGTTACCGTATGTCAGGGCGGTGGGGTTCGTGCGGTCAACGTAGGGGTTGAGGTACGAGATGCCCGGACGTGAGATGCGCATGTTGTAGGTCAGGCCGAGGTTGCTGGTAGGAGCAAGCATATAGGACAGGCTGGCCGAGGGAATCAGGTTGCCGTAGTTGGTGTCGAAGTCGCTAGTGTTGCCCAGACGGTACTCCACGTTCTGCCAGGTGTGCTCGTAGCGCAGTCCTGCCTTCAGGCCGAAGTCACCATAGTGTCCGTCGTACTCCATGTAAGCGGCGCCGATGGTGTTGTTGTGGCTGTAGTCCATGCTCATGCCCTCGTTATAGACGTCGCTCAGGTAGTACTTGGCGTCGGAGTCAGAGAGACGGGCAGAGAGCTTGGCACCGAAGTTCAGCTTGTTGAGCGACGACAGCGGTGTGGTGAAATCGGTCTGCAGGACATGTTCAATGGTATGTTCGTGGTTGTCGGAATAGCGGTTGGTGAGGTCATAGCTGGTTGAGGGTGTTGGCTGCAGGCTGTTGGCCATGTCGAAGCTGCTCCAGGTCTCGGAGTGAGTGGGGGCAGTGCTCAGCTGGTAGGTGATAGCCATCGAGCTGGTGCGCTCACGGTTGAAGAAACGCTGGTAGTCAAGGCTTCCTGTGAACGACGTGCGGCCGGTCTTCGTGTCATTATTCTGCGTGTAGCTGAAAAGACCATCTCCCATTGTGGTAGTTGACGTGGAGGGGCTCTTCACGTTCATGCTGGTGACGGATAACATGAGGTTCATGGAACTCATGGAGTCGAGCTCGTAGCCCATGTTCAGCGAACCCATCACAAATGGCATCTTGTTCTCTGAGCTGCTGGTCATCGTCATCGACGAGGCGGCATTGCCCAGCTGCTCGCGCTCCATGGTGATGTCGCTGCTGCCAGGATGGTTGTAGCTGTACATGGCATTGGCGCTGAACGACAGCTTACCCTGCTGACCGTTGGCGAAGGCACCGCCGCCATAGCCACGTGTACCAACGTTGGCACGTACCGTAGCATTATATCCGTTGAGGCTGGCCTGAGCCTCGGGCGTCTTATTCATTACGATGTTCAGTACACCGCCGGTACCCTCTGCATCGTAGGCAGCACCCGGGTTGGTGATGACCTCGATACTCTTCACGGCAGAGGCGGGCATGTTCTTGAATATCATGTTGGCGTTCTGTGAGAACATGGCATTGGGCTTGCCATCTACATAGACCTTGAAACTCGACTGACCGTTAACGGTGATGTTATCCTGTCCATCAACGGTTACCATGGGTACCTTGCGCAGCATGTCGAGCACGGTGTTGGTTTTTGAGTCCTCGTCCTCGGCCACGTTATAGGTCATCTTGTCAGTATCCATCTTCACCAGAGGCTTCTGGGCCACCACCTCTACGGGGCCGATAGACGAACGCTCCTCGCTCATAAGGATGTTGCCCAGGTCGAGGGTGCTGCCGTTGGCCGTGAAGTTGTGGTTGATTGTCTTGTAACCTACGCTGTTGATGGTCAGCGTAAACTGTCCGTCGCCCTTCACTTCCTGGTTGAAGCGGCCGTCCATATCGGTGAGCGACATGGCTATGGGCTTGTCGGTCTTGTTCTTTTTGAATACGCGTACGGTGGCGTATGGTACGCTCTCCTGTGTCAGGGAGTCAATCACCATACCCTTTACGATTGTTGTCTGTGCGGTGGTCGGCAGGGCCATCATGATGGTCAGAACTGCCAGAATGTTTCTTAATGTTTTCATATCCTTTGTTTGCTTTTTATTGTTTTCTGCTGCAAAGGTATGGCAAAAAGCAAGTCGCTCCAAGAAACATTCGACGACTTCCTGTGATTTTTTCGACGACTTTCAGGACAAAGCAAAGAATAAAAGCAGCGAGGCTCCAAAATGGGAGCCTCGCGCGTACATTATTATATATGAATCCGTATTTCTTTATCTTTCATCACATATACCCTAACCAGCGCAGGATATCATTGAGATTGGCTACGACCATGAGCAGGATGAGCAGTCCGAAGCCCACGTACTCTGCCTTGATGAGGAAATCCTCGCTGGGCTTGCGGCGTGTTATCATCTCGTAAAGCAGGAACAGCACGTGTCCGCCGTCCAGTGCAGGAATGGGCAGGATGTTCATGAAGGCGAGGATGATGCTGAGGAAGGCTGTCATCTCCCAGAAGCGGTGCCAGTCCCACGTAGCAGGAAACAGGCTGCCGATGGCTCCGAAACCTCCCAGCGACTTGGCGCCTTCTGACGAGAAGATGTATTTCAGGTCGCCCACATAGCCGGCCAGCACATGACAGCCGTACTTGATGCCGGCAGGGAAGCTCTCGAAGAAACCATACTCAATGGTCACGGGTTCGTAGGCTGACAGGGCTTTGGCATAGCTCACACCCAGCGTTAGGTTACCTTCTTCGTCGGCATTGAGCTTCGCCATCGTCGTGTCGATGCTTTCAGCATGCTGCACGATGAGTCGGACGTTGCGCAATGCTTCCTTCTCCTCGTTGGTCTCAGCAGCCATCCGACGGTCTTTCAAGACTTCCAGCTGGAAAAGGAAGTCGTTGAAGTCGGCCACTGCCGAGTCGTTGATACACAGAATCTTGTCGCCAGCCAACAGTCCGGCCTTTTCTGCGGGTGAGCCTGGGATGATGCTGTCGATGCCCATGGGAACAAGCACTTCGGCGAATCGGGGTGACGCCTTGAGCATATCCAACAGGTTCAGGTCGCCGGGCAGCTGGATGATGTGTTGCTTGCCGTTGCGCAGGACAGTGACCTGATGGGCCTCCGACAACTCACGGAACAAGTCACCGTTGTACTCCTTGAACTCCTTGCCGTCAGCGCTGAGCAGGATATCGCCATCCTGGAATCCCAATGCCTTTGCTTCGGTGTTGAACTTGAAACCATTGGTCATGTTACGCGTGGGGATGTAGCTGTCGCCCCACCAGAAGAGAATCATGGAGTAGATAAACAGCGCCAGCAAGAAGTTGACGAGCACGCCGCCTATCATGATGAGCAGACGCTGCCAGGCTGGCTTCGTACGGAACTCCCACGGCTGTTCGGGCTGCTTCATCTGCTCCTTGTCGAAGCTCTCGTCAATCATACCGGCTATCTTGCAATAACCGCCGAGCGGCAGCCAGCCTACACCGTATGTGGTGTCGCTGTTCTTGGGTTTGAACTTAAACAGGCTACCCTTCCACTTCCAGATGCTAGGGTCGAAGAATAGGTAGAACTTATCTACGCGAACGCCAAAAAGCTTGGCGAAGAAGAAATGGCCTGCCTCATGCAACAGCACGAGGAGCGAAATAGCCAAAATGAACTGTAATACTCTGATTAAAAATATTTCCACCTTTTTATAATTTACGATTTACAGATTTATTAGTTCGGAGGCCACGCGCCTTGCTTCGGCATCGGTGGCCACGTAAGTTTCGTAAGTTGGATTCTTGTCGAAGGCGACCTTGTTCATGGTCTGCTCAATCACTTCGCTCATCTGCAGGAACGAGCAGCGGTCCTCGAGGAAGGCACGGTTTACTATCTCGTTGGCAGCATTGACGATGCACGGCATGTTGCCGCCACGGTCGATGGCTTCGAAGGCAAGTGCCAGACAGCGGAACTTCTTGAGATCTGGCTCGAAAAACTCCAAAGGTGTCTTGAATAGGTCGAGTCGTTCGCTGCTCAGCGGCAGACGCTGGGGAAACGAGAAGGCATACTGGATGGGCAGTCGCATATCGGGTACGCCCAGCTGTGCCTTGACGGCACCATCCGTAAACTGCACGGCGGAGTGAACGATGCTCTGCGGATGCACCAGTACCTGTATCTGGGAGGCGCTGACGCCAAAGAGCCATTTTGCCTCAATCACCTCGAAGCCCTTGTTCATCATCGTGGCGGAGTCGATGGTAATCTTTGCTCCCATGTCCCACGTGGGGTGACGCAGGGCATCGGCCTTGGTGACGGTCTGCAGCTGCTCCATACTCATCTGACGGAACGGGCCGCCTGAAGCCGTGAGGAGTATCTTCTCGATAGGATTCTGGTCCTCGCCCACCAGGCTTTGGAAGATGGCCGAGTGCTCACTATCGACAGGCAGGATGGGCACGTGGTATTGCTGTGCCAATTGACAGATCAGCTCGCCTGCAACCACCAGCGTTTCCTTGTTGGCCAGAGCAATGGCCTTGCGTGCCTTGATGGCATGGATGGTGGGCGACAATCCTGCAAAGCCCACCATAGCGGTGAGCACCATGTCGATGGGGCCAGCTTCTACTATCTCGTCCAGGGCCTGTGCTCCTGCATATACCTTCACCTCAGGCACGTCTTCAAGCAGCTTTTTCAATTTTCCGTAGTGCTGCTCATTGGCAATGACCACAGCAGCAGGGCGGAACTTGCGGGCCTGTTCGGCCAGCTGCTCAACACGGTTGTTGGCTGTCAGGGCATACATCTCGTACAGGTCAGCGTGTTCTTCGATGACCTCAAGTGCCTGTGTGCCGATGGATCCCGTAGAGCCGAGGATGCATATCTGTTTCTTTTTCATTTCTATTCCTAATTGTTGATGTCACAAGTCTTGTTCTGGCTATAGCGCCAAGAGACCTTCAGGGATGTTCATGACAATCTTCCTGCCCTCTGTGTCGAGGTCCTCGATGAGGTCATCGCTGGCAGGAATGAGTGTGCCGTCTTCCAGTTCAAAGAGCAGGTTGGCGGTCGAGTCGTCAATGGCGGCGATGCGGCCTACCGACCTGTTGCTGTGCACTTCGATGATATTGAAGCCTACAAGACAGGAGAGGGTAGGAGCTTCGTCAGCGGGGGTTAATGCATGGGGGAACCACACGTCGCAGTTGGTCAGCTCAGAAGCCCGCTGCTGGGTGTCCACGTCGCAAAACTTCACCAGCGCCACACTATCGCTGCGGAAACGATACTCTTCCATGAAGAAAGGAACCAGGATGCCGTCAACTTCCACGAGCAGGTACTCGGAGTCCGTACGGTCGAAAACATCGTCCGTCAGCTGGAACGTCACTTCGCCCTTCACGCCGTGCGCCTTACCCAGCCGGCCTATCTTGTAGCAGTCTTCCTTCCTGATCATTTATTCCCTGATAATCTTTGCTCCCAGCGCGTTGAGGCGTCCTTCAATGTTCTCGTAGCCACGATCTATCTGTTCTATATTGTCAATGCGACTGGTTCCCTTGGCACTCATGGCAGCAATGAGCAGGGCGATACCAGCACGGATGTCGGGGCTCGACATGCGCTGGGCGCGGAGCGTCAGCTTGCGGTCGTGGCCTACAACTACGGCGCGGTGAGGGTCGCACAGGATAATCTGGGCACCCATGTCAATGAGCTTATCGACAAAGAACAGTCGGCTCTCAAACATTTTTTGATGAATGAGCACAGAGCCGCGTGCCTGGGTGGCTACCACGATGAGTACCGACAGCAGGTCAGGTGTCAGACCTGGCCAAGGGGCATCGGACAATGTCATGATGGTACCGTCGATGAACGAATCGACCACGTAGTGCTTCTGACGAGGAATGATAAGGTCGTCTCCCTCTATGTCAATCTTCACGCCCAAGCGGCGGAAAGCATCGGGAATGATGCCGAGATGCTCCAATGCCACGTCCTTGATACGGATGCCGTCGCCTACCATAGCAGCCATGCCGATAAACGAGCCCACCTCAATCATGTCAGGCAGGATGCGGTGGGTGGTACCGTGCAGCTGCTGGACGCCGTGAATGGTCAGCAGGTTCGAGCCGATGCCTTCTATCTGGGCACCCATGTTGTTGAGCATGCGGCACAGCTGCTGGACATAAGGCTCACAGGCAGCATTGTATATCGTAGTGGTGCCCTCGGCAAAGACAGCAGCCATAATGATGTTGGCTGTTCCCGTTACGGAAGCCTCGTCGAGCAGCATGTAGGCGCCTTTAAGCTTTGAGCTTTGAGTTTTGAGGTTTGAGCTTGGGGCTTTTATCTCATAGACGTTGCGGTCCTCAATGTGGCGGAACTTTGCCCCTAAAGCCTTGAAGCCCAAGAAGTGGGTGTCCAGACGGCGGCGGCCGATCTTGTCACCGCCAGGCTTGGTAATGACAGCCTTTCCCATGCGGGCAAGCAGCGGACCAATCATCAGGACGCTGCCACGCAGGGCTGCACACTTCTTTACGAAGTCGTCGCTCTCAAGATAAGCCATGTTGAGGTCAGCGGCCTGGAAGGTAAAAGCCCCTCCAACAGCCCCTTCGTGGGTAACCTTCACCCCGATGTCCTTGAGTAGCTGGATGAGGTTGTTGACGTCACGGATGTTGGGAATGTTCTCGATGGTGACGGGTTCACACGTCAGCAACGTGGCACAAATCACCTGCAGGGCCTCGTTCTTGGCGCCCTGTGGGGTAATGGTTCCTTGCAGCGGATGACCGCCCTCAATGATAAATGCTGACACCTTGGATATTTACGATTTCTTCACTAATTACTATTTATATTGGTATTCAGGCGAGCAAACTCGGATTCTGATTTACGATTACCGATTTACTTTTTGCGCTTGCGCTTGCTGTCGCCCATGAACGAAGCGTCCATACGGTCAAAGCGGAAAGCGTTGAGGTCTATCTGGATGACACCGTCCGTATAGCGGGCTAGGTCGTCGGCCACCTTCTCATCGTCCATCGAGCCGTGACCCCAGGTCATGAGGTCACGTTTCATCTGGTTGGCCGTCAGGCGTACCAGCTCGTCGCGCTCCTCACCTTCGGGCATGGTCTTGAGCTTCTCAAACAGTTCGTTAATCAGCTGGCCGTAGTGCCGCGGATAGGGATGCTCGCTGCCCTTCTGGAGCTTCATGGGCTGGGGCTTGGTATGAATCTTCTCCGCCTCACTCACGTCGAAAGGCCAGTCAATGTCCAGCTCGTGACGACTCATCAGGTACAGGTGGTCCCACAGCGTCTGCTGGTAGTTGGCACTCTCACGCACCTGTGGATTTTTGCTCTCCATCAGGTAAATGATGGATTCGGCGGCACGCTGGCGCTCTTCCTTTGTGGGCAACGATACGGCGTAGTCCACCATCTTCTGCACCTCACGTCCGTATTCCGACATAATCAACTTCTCGCGCTGGGTGTTGTAGTCTAATCCTTCTATGTTCATAATAGTTTCTTTGATGCTTTTGCTACAAAATCTTTCAGATAGAACGGCTCGAAATAGGCCACGTCCTCAAACTGCTCCTGCAGGAAGCGGCGCTCGGCCAGCGGCATCATCCACTTGGCCAGCGGCTCTACGCCCTCAATCAGGTGGGCGTTGGGATGGGCGATGACGTCCATACACTTGGCAGCGCCGTTGCCAAAGAAATAGACATGGCCTTTGTCCAGCCATTCCTTGTAGGTATCGGCGCTGACGACGTCAGCACCTACGGAACGCACAGGCTTCAAGGAACGTTCGTATAAAGCGGCATACACCTCCATACGACGGGCATCGAGCATGGGACAGAGTAAAGCACCCTCTTCCACCTTTTCACCCAGAAGTGGTCCTACGCACAGTAGCTCCAGCGTGGGAATGCTGATGAGTTTCAGGTCACGGCCGTAGCAGACGCCCTTGGCCATCGACACACCGATGCGCAGACCCGTGTAGGAGCCTGGTCCGCAGCTCACGGCTACTGCATCAAAGGGAATGGCGTGGTTGTCCGTAAACGACAGCGCCTCATCAACCATCGTGCCGAGTTTCTCTGCGTGGCTCATGCTGCCGCGTTCCACCTGGTCAAAGATGCATTGTCCGTTCTCGCTGACGGCTACGGAGCACACGTTCGTGCTCGTCTCTATATGCAGTATGCAAGCCATTGTTTTCTTGTCGTCCTTAATTTAGGGTGCAAAGGTAATAAAAAAAGTAAAAAATGACAAGTGATAAGGGATAAGTTTGCTTTCGCCTAGTAGTTTTTATAGTTTTTTAAGTCCGAAGGGAGGGAAGTTTCACGAAGAAAATGCTACCTTTGCACATTAATTTATAATAGAGAAAGAAAACATGATACAATCAATGACGGGCTACGGCAAGGCTGTCGTGGCCTACAAAGACAAGAAAATCAACGTTGAAGTGAAGTCGCTGAACTCAAAGCAGCTGGATCTCCAGACACGTATTGCACCCCTTTACCGTGAAAAGGAAATGGAGATACGTCAGATGGTCAGCGAAGCCCTGTTACGAGGGAAAGTCGATTTCAGTATTTGGATAGAGAAAGACACCGTAGTGGATGCCACGCCTATAAACGGTGCCCTCATGGAGAACTACTATTACCAGCTGAAAGACATTGCCGCCAAGACCGGCATTCCTGAACCCCAAGACTGGATCTACACGCTGACACGTATGCCCGACGTGCTGACAAAGACGGAGACGGAAGTGTTGAGTGATGAGGAGTGGACTGTAGCTCGCGGCGCTGTGACAGAGGCGCTTACGGCATTGGTCGATTTCCGCCGTCAGGAGGGTGCTGCCTT
>JAEEGF010818479.1_pt1 | contig 11777 bp, 6 predicted proteins | sample 9134171 | NCBI WGS metagenome assembly JAEEGF01 (sample SAMN16246542, study PRJNA631951) | gut metagenome | biome: gut microbiome; feature: rumen; material: AP-attached | host: Bos | place: Iran: Karaj | collected 2018-10 | reverse complement strand
TGCTCATCATGTCCTTGCCGGACTTGATGCCGTCGTAAGCGAACGCGCTGTGGATGACGTCGTTGTTAACGTACTCGGTGACCTTGATGAGGATATTGTGCTCCTCGTTGTAAAGGCTCATGAAGTGGTAGAGCTGCTTCTTGTATGCGTTATAGAAGTCCTCGAAGGTCTTGAAGTCCTTCATCTCGCCGGTCTTAAGGCCAACTACTTCGTTGGTGTTGTAGTTGTATCCGTTGTGCATGGTGATGTCCAGAACCTTTGCGCATACGAACATGCCCAGAGCGTTGATCTTGGACTTTCCGGGAATGTTGAGGTCCAGGCAGCCTGCAAGAGCGAAGTTCCTTGCGTCTTCCTGGGATACGCCCTGATCCATAAGGCCCTTTATGTAGGACTTGTCGGATACGAACGCGGGCATTCCCAGACCGGTCTTTACGATCTCCATTCCGCGGTGCATAAGCTTCTGCGGAGTGTTCTCGTTAACGCGGATGGTGATGGTGAAGTGCGGAGTACGTACTTCGTCAGCGGAGTCCAGGATAAGGTAGGTCAGCTCGTTGGTTGCGTCGTTGCCGTCCTTGTCTACGCCGCCGATGACACAGTTGTTCCAGCGGGCCATTCCTGCCCACTTGTCTCTCTGCTTGGCGTTGCCGGATACGAAGTTGAACTGCATTATCTTAAGACGGAGGCACTCTATGTATTCTAGTATCTCTGCGTCTGTCATTCCATTCTCCTTGCTCTTGAGGTAGAACGGATACATGTACTGGTCGAATCTTCCGAGAGGAACGGTCCCGTGTGTGATCATCATCCAGTAGAACCAGAATGCCTGGATGGCGTCCACGAAGTCTCTGGAGGGGTTCTCCGCGATCCAGTGGCAGGTCTCGGCCATCTTTTCGAGCTCGGCCTTTCTCTTGGGATCCGCGCACTTTGCGGCTGCCTCGGAGCAGGTGTCGCCGTATCTGTGATACATGCGGACTACTGCTTCCAGAGCGATGATCACAGCCTGCAGGTAGCAAGCCTTGTCGTATGCCTCGGCGTTGTCGTAGCGGACATTGCGGAGCTCTTCCTTAGCCTCGTCCAGTGTGTGCTTAATACCTTCGGTAATGATCTTGCCGTAGTCGGGAACGAAGAAAGAAAGTCCGATTCCAAGACCCCAGCCGAAGCCGGCGCCGCCGGATCCTCTGCCCTTCTTCTTGTCTGTCCAGGGCGGGCACAGTATGCCGGACTTGATGAACGGCCAAAGGCGCTCGTCGTCGTAGAAGCGGCCCTGCCACTCGTACATCTGTCTGTCCTGGCCTTCCCAGAAGGAATCTCCCTCGCGGAGAGCCTTGCGGTCTTCGTCGGAGATGCTGTACTGGCCGTCGGCGATTATGGAGTCCAGATCCTCGTCGTCCCAGAAGGGTCCCCATACGGAGGCTTCCAGTCCGTGCGGCTTGGACGCTACGTTTCCTACGATGAGCTCGTCCGGATCTACGTAGAGCGTTCTCTGGTCGAAGTAGTCGGCTGTTGCCTGGGCTCTCTTGAGCACAGGGGTAAGGCCTTCGTGCTTTCTCCAGGAATCGATGACGATCCTGTACTTCTCGCCGCAGAAGACGAACTTCTTTTCGCCCTTAAGATCCGCGTACATTCTTTCTATTCTTTCTGTCATGACTTCCTCTCTTTCGGTTCTGACATTAACTTAACTGGTTTGACGCCCGGTGCGTACGGTCTGATGATCCGGATTCCTGTAAGTATTGTTCCGTTGATCCGGAAACCACTGTTTCATTTATCCGGAAAAACTCGTGTGCAGGCTTTTACAAGTCCACTTTACACTATGGAAAATGCGCCGTCAAAGCATTATTGGACCTCGAAAAACGGTTTATGCAGGGGTGCACTCGGAGATAAAAACAATGTGCACCATTGCACAACCGTTGTGCAACATGATATAATAATAGCGGTTTAAAATGTTTTAGCGCATGCGGGACCATTGTGGATCATCTGCAACCGGATCATGACTTCCGGTACTGTACTATGACTTTGGGTACTGTACTATGACTTCCAGTAGATAAGCGATGTGACATGAACGCCTCATCAGGCTTTATTTTGTCACAGTTGATCGGTTTTTCTGTGACAATAGTTAAGTCCACGCATGGTATCAGGCACATTCGCTTTTAATAAGCATTGTAAATCGCTTTTTTACTACATAATTATCCTGTTTTGTGACAGGACGATATATATATCAATTGTTCTGTCACAATGACTCCTGAACTCGTTTCATACAACCATCAGGACCGGCTGGAACGCATATCGAAGAGGTTAAAAAATGCTGAAACCACAGGAAATAGTCGAAATCGTAAAACTGAGCAACGCCGAGCTGTTCTCACCGAAAGAACTCAGCAAAAAGTCGTTCAGAAGAACGGAATGGAAACTGAAGATAGCGCAGGCTTCAGCTTCCGGCAGCACCATGCGCGAAGTGCTCGGATTGTTCGCCGGGCTGGCGGACGGAGCCGTGTTCCTTCTGGATAAGGACCTTAAGATATCCTACTTCAGCGGCAGCAGCCACACGTCCGGAAAACTGGCTTCAGCACTTCTTAAACACGGCGGAGCGGAAGGTACGGAGCTTATGGAACTGCTGTCCGGATCTTCGGAAGACAAACTGATATATCAGGACCTGGAAGACGGCGAGATCTGCTGGATAAGTACCGTAAGGCTGGAAAAGACCGAGGAGTTCTACATATTCCTGATAACCGGCGGTCCTGCGGAGGACAGCGAGATCCCCGTTCTTTTCGGCATGATCCAGGAATGCTTCGAGGAGATAAACCTCCGCAGGCTGCACGGAAACATTCCTCCCGGGGATACCAAGGCTTTCATAACGGCGCTTACGGGCGGCGCGCTTTCCGAGTGGGACGACATAGACGCTTACATGAAGAGGCTCCCCTCTCCTCCCAAGAAATACATGACCATAGGCGTGGCTCAGGCTTCACCCATGGGCCGTACGTCCGTTGAAAGCCTTTCCTCGCAGCTCAAGGCGTTCTTCCCGGACTGCAGCTGCGCCGTTCTGGGAGACCAGATAATACTGCTCATAAGCAATACTACAAGAGCCTTCCAGCCCAAGCCCATATTCAGCGAAAAGGACATGCATTCGCTTCTTACGCAGTACGACGGCCACATTGCGTTCTCCAACGTTACCCAGAGGCTGGACATGCTCCGCACCAACTACCTGCTGGCGGAGAGCACGCTGCGCCTCGGAAAGGCCATACAGGAGCGCGGAGGATCGCGCATATTCTATTACGAAGATTACGCGGAGTACATCGCCATAGAGCTTTCTCTGGAGCGCTACAGGGAGCTGATGCGCCACGACGACCTGCTATTCCTTACCAGCCCGGACGCCGTTACGCTCTACCGCTACGATTATCACAACGGAACGGACCTGCAGACCGTACTGTACTATTACTGTAAGAACAACGGAAACATATCGACGGCAGCCAAGGAAGCCTTCATGCACCGCAACACTTTCTCCGCAAGGATGGCTCAGATACGCGAGATCCTTTCAGGCGCGGACCTTACGGACGGCAAGGTGCAGCACAGGATGCTCTTTTCATGCAGGGTGTTCCGCTACTACAATCTCTACTACGATAAAAACGCCCCGAAAAGCCTTTCGGAGCGTCTGTCGCTTACTGAATCAAAGGTATGATGCACGGGGACGGGAGACCGTCCCCTTTTTTATTTCAGAACGTGGATCTGGCAGCGGATCACAGCGGACCGCCGGGAGATCAGAGTCTGCTCTTTACCGCGGCTATGAACTGAGCGGTGGTCAGAGTCCGAACGTTCTCGCCTTCGGCCAGCATGGCCAGATCGCCTGTCATCTGCCCTGCCTCTATGGTGTCCAGAACAGCTTTTTCCAGCCGGCACGCAAATTCCGACAGCGCGGTGTTGCCGTCCAGTTCTCCGCGCTTTCTGAGCGCGCCCGTCCACGCGAATATGGTGGCCACGGGATTGGTGGAAGTCTCCTCGCCCTTAAGATATCTGTAATAGTGGCGGGTAACGGTGCCGTGCGCGGCCTCGAACTCGAAGTAGCCGTAAGGCGATACAAGCACTGAGGTCATCATGGCAAGGCTTCCGAAAGCCGTAGAAACCATGTCGCTCATAACATCGCCGTCGTAGTTCTTGAGGGCCCAGATGAACCCGCCCTTTGAACGGATGACACGGGCAACAGCGTCGTCTATGAGGGTATAGAAATACTCTATTCCGAGCGCCCTGAAGCGTTCGTGGTACTCCTTCTCGTATATCCTTTCGAATATCATCTTGAAGGTCTGGTCATACTGTTTGGAGATGGTGTCTTTGGTGGAGAACCACAGGTCCTGCCTCTGCGACAGAGCGTACTCGAAGCACGACCGCGCGAACGCTTCTATGGAGCTGTCCTTGTTGAACATGGCCTGAAGAACTCCGGCGCATTCGTAGTTGTAGACGTTCTCCTTGAACTGAGTGCCGTCCTGACCGGTAAAGACCAGTTCCGCGCTGCCGGGTCCGGGGACCCTGTACTCCGTAGCCTTGTAAACGTCGCCGTAAGCGTGACGGGCTATGGTTATCGGAGCTTCCCAGTTCTTTACCGCAGGCTTTACGCGGCTCGTCATGATGGGAGTGCGGAAGACCGTGCCGTCCAGAGCTGCCCTTATTGTAGCATTAGGGCTCTTCCACATCTTCTTTAGCTTATATTCTTCCACGCGCTGCGCGTTGGGCGTTATGGTGGCGCACTTTACGGCCACACTCAGACGCTTTGTCGCTTCCGCGGCGTCTGTCGTAACCTGATCGTCCGTCTCGTCGCGGTGCTTAAGACCCAGATCGTAGTACTCCGTATTCAGCAGAACGAACGGGCTTATAAGCTCGTCCTTTACCATCTGCCAGATGATGCGGGTCATCTCGTCGCCGTCCATCTCCACGATTGGGTTCATCTTTATCTTTTCCATGGTGTGCCTCCTTACGGGCTGCCAGCATGTAACGTTGGAATTACCGAAAATTATAACAAATCACGATGCTTGTGTAAACCTGAACGCACTATACAGGTCATACAAAAAGGACGGCCGTTAAGGCCGCCCGATCGATAGTAAGATCCTGAATATAAGGCTGCTTTCGCTACAGGTTTTCGTTGCGCAGAGCGTCTATGGGATTGTCCTTTCTTATCCGCCTTGTGGAGTACAGCATCGTTGCGAACACGACTATGAAAACGCTTGCAACTGCTATAACCACACCGTTCCAGGGCACGTAGAAGCTGCGGTCTATTGCGTTGGATGTAACTCTGTAGATCCAGTACGTCATCAGAAGCGCGGCAGGAAGGCCGAACAGCAGGCTTCGGGCTCCGTAGATCAAGCATTCGTAGTTCATCATCTTTCCGAAGCCTTTCTCCGAAAGTCCTATGGACTTGAGCATGGCGAATTCCCTGCGTCTGAGCAGTATGCTTGTGGAGATCGTGTTGAACACGTTGGCAAGAGCTATCAGCGAGATCAGTATTATGAAACCGTACGAGAAAACGTTGACTATCGTTACGACCATCCTCTCCGAATTGCGGTTCTCCGCAACGTTGTTAAGCCTTGCCGCGTCGCTTCCGGAAGAAGACAGAACGTTCTTCAGTTCCTCGTAAGCTTTATTGTAGTCTCTGGCCATGATGGCTGCCTGTATGCCGTTGGTACCGATGCGGTCCGGATCGAACCCGGCCGTGACGGCCTGCATCATGCTGTACGGATATATGATCGACGCGTTCTGAGACGAAAGAAGCAGCGGCGCGGTCCGGGTAACTGCTCCTATGTTCAGCTTTGTCTGTATGGTAGCGTCCTCCTCGTCCTTAATAATCTTTGCCTTGGACAGATCCGGTTCCGCACCCGTTTTGTAGCACTCCTCCAGATATAGTTCCGGATAGTACGCGACCTTGGGTGAGCCGCCCTCGGACCCGATATAATACATCTCGCAGCCTTCCACGGTCTCGTAATTGCACCAACTTACGGTTCCGGGCAGCCCGGACTCATTTATCAGGTCGAACAGTATTATCTTGCGGCCGGAACCATTTTCGGTGTAGGCCTTTTCCTTATTGAACAGAAGAGCTTTCGGAGACTCTGCGTCGAACCAGCCCTTCTCGTCCAGGCCGTTCTCGGAAAGAAGCGCCCTGAAGTCCTCGTCGTTTAAGAATGCCAGCCCGGTATACGTTTCCACGTAGTCCGCTTCCTGTGTGGAGACGCTGCCTACCGTGTTCTGCAGCTTCCAGTAGCGGTCGCTCATAAGTTCGTTTGGTATGCGCAGGCGTATCTGGCTGCTTATTCCCCAGCAGACCTTATCTACTCCGGCGACACCGGAAATAAGAGCTGCAGTTTCTTCGGGCGTGCGGTCTTTTCTGCCGTATTCGGAATAGTAAAGATCCATCTGGGTGCCGTCGGACACAACACTGTCCACGGAGCTGGTAAGGTAGGAACAGAAGCTGGACGCGGATATGAAGAGTACAACGCTCATGAACAGCGACACTATCGTGGCGCGGTAGCGTTTCTTGTTGCGCTTGAAGCTCTTTGCGGCCATCATGCCCTCGAATCCGAAGAGCTTTTGTGTAAGCTTTCCTGTCTTTACCTCGCCGGCCTTTATCTTTGTATCTTCGTTCTGTCTTATTGCTGTTATCGGAGATATCCTTACAGCCCTGCCGGCCGGTACCCACGCGGATATGAGTATTACGATAAGGCATATAAGCGCGGCCAAAATAAGGGCAACGGGATTTATGACTATCTGCATCTGAACGCCGTGGACTCCCAAGAACGCCGCAAACGCGTCGCGAAGGCAGTAGAGCGTTATACCTATTCCGAGGCATCCTACTACAAGACCGATCGGTATGCCTATCCCGCCGAGTATCAGCGCCTCGTACATTACCGCGGAGCGCAGCTGCTTCTTTGTAGCTCCTATGGATTTAAGCAGTCCGAACTGCTTGGTGCGCTCGGACAGCGATATCGAGAAGGAGTTGTATATCAGCGATATCGATCCGAAGGCTATCATTACTACAAGTATGGCAGCAAAACCATATATCACGTTCTGGATGCCGCGGTCCCATACCGATCCGTTGTAGTTGATCAGATCGTTATGGTAATAGATGTTGTCGAACGGTTCGTCTGTGTGCTCGCTTATGTGCTTGTCCATAAGCGTTTCGTAGATCCTGGAGATCTTATTGACTGTTATGAAGCTGCCGTAGGAACCGGTCCCGCCGCCCTTTGTTATGGCTGTAAATCCCGGGCAAGCGTACGGCTCTATTTCCCTGCTTAAACGGTCATAGAATCCTACGACGGTATATGTCTTTTCAACTGCATTCTCTATGGACTCGCCCTCGGGAACATACTCTTTAGACAGTATCAGCTCCCTGCCGCCGGACATACGCTCTCCGACAGAAAGTTTTATTATGTCACCAAGCTTATATTGTACGCCTCCGTTGTAAAGCAGATGATTCGGAATAAGTATTTCACTGCTGTTTTCCGGCATGCGCCCGGAAGTAATGTTAAGCGTTACGAAGTCCGTAAGGTCGTCCGGAGCGGACTGGATAAGCAGGTACGGCTTATACTCGTTCTGAGTGTCCGCGTCGGCCCAGCCGACCATCTGCCAGGAAGTTCCGTCTTTAATGTCCGGATCCGAAAGAAGCTTGTTCTTTTCCTCTTCGCGAAGGTCGTAAAAATAAGCCTCCCACTTTCCGTACTGTTTTATCTCGCGGCGGACAAGAAACTGTATGCCGCTGTAAGCGCCTTCGATGACCGCGGTCAGAAGCGCCATGGACAATACTATGCCTACTATCGTTACAAAAGTCCTGGAGTGGTTAGACTTCAGCGATCTTTTGGTGTAATTCTTAAAAACATTCATTTGCCGATCGTCCCCTTTTAAGTACAGGCTTACTGCGCCAAAGCGCCGTTTTGCCTATCTCTTTATCCTCTCGTCCCTTACGATGTGTCCGTCTTCTATGGCGATTATGCGGTCCGCCTGAAGCGCTATGTTTTCGTCGTGAGTTATTATGATAAGCGTCTGGCCGTACTTTTTATTGGAAAGTTTAAGCAGCTCCACTATCTCCTGGCTGTTTTTGGAGTCCAGGTTGCCGGTAGGCTCGTCCGCAAGCACCACAGCCGGTGCGTTCATCAGCGCGCGCCCTATGGATACCCTCTGCTGCTGTCCGCCGGACAGCTGGTTGGGAAGATTGTTCCTGCGTTCGGAAAGACCCAGTATCTCCAGCAGTTCCTCCAGTCTGTCGTTATCCACCTCGCGGCTGTCCATAAGCACCGGAAGGCTCATGTTCTCCACCACATTCAGCACCGGTATAAGGTTGTAGAACTGGTAGATAAGACCCACCTGCCTGCGGCGGAATACCGCAAGAGCTTCCTCGTCCTGCGCGTAGACATCCTGTCCGTCCATGAACACCTTGCCGCTGCTGGGTCTGTCTACGCCGCCGATTATGTGAAGAAGCGTGGACTTTCCGGAACCGGACGGTCCTATGATCGCCAGGAACTCGCCCTTCTCCACAGAGAACGACACGTTGTCCAGCGCCTTTACCTGAGTGCTTCCTTCGCCGTAGACCTTTGAAAGTCCCTCTATCCTGAGTATCTCCATTTCTGCTTTATCTTCCTTTCCTTGGGCAGCTGCGCCGCCGAACAAATATCATGAAATCCCTTTTGCGATTCCAGTCTACAGGGCCGTAGTGACAGCAAAGTGACAGAGGAACGACATTCTGAAAAAAAATCCGGGACGATATTCAGACAAATGATCCGGAACGGTCTTCGGTAAAAAAAGATCCGGAACAGTCTTCCGGAAACAAATAACACACAAAACCGATAAACGTAAATGCAAAAAATGCGGGCCGGGACCAGCCGGGGCATGCTAAACAACGCTCTTGTAGAACTTAATGATGAATCTTGCGCCGCCCGAAGGAGCGTTTTCCGCTGTTATGGTGCCGTTCTGGCGGACGATTATGGCGCGGCACAGAGCAAGCCCTATGCCTATGCTTTCGGAAGAGGCATTGCTGCCCCTGTAGAAACGTTCAAACAGATGCGGAATGTCCGAAGGATCGAAGCCCTTGCCGCTGTCTTCTACGGTAATTCGTGTATAAATGGCAGTTTCCTCCGCGTCTATCGTTACGGTCCCGCCCTCCGGTGTGTGTTCCATGCAGTTCTTTATAAGGTTTCCGAGGGCCTCGGTGCTCCAGGAAAGATCCCCTGTAAACTGCTCGTCCTTAACGTTTACGATCAGCTGCATCCCCTTAAGCTCCATAGGAATAAGGAAGGGACCGGCCGCCTTGTTTACAAGCGTCCTTACCTTTACCGGAACCGACTGGAACTCCACCGTGCCGGCGTCCAGCTTGGACATCTTAAGAAGAGTCTCCGTAAGCCACTGGAGCCTGTCGATCTGCTTTTTGAGCGCTCTGGTAAGCTCCACCCTCTTTTCGTATTCCAGGTCCTCCGCCTCCAGCAGTGACAGCTGGATGTTCATGGAAGTAAGAGGCGTGCGCATCTGGTGGAACATGTCCGCTATGGCATCCGTAAGGCGCACTTTTTCCGAAAGAAGCATGTCCGACTGCTCGCGGAGCTTTACTGTCATCTTCTGTATCTCGCTCTGGAGGATGGCCAGCTCGCCTTCGTCGCCGGAGCCCTCGAAAATGCTCTCTTTGCCATGCAGAACACGGTCTATGCTGCGCGACATCTCCGTAAGCCTTGCATACCTTTTCCGCAGAAACGCCAGGTCCGCACCGGTAAGGACAGCTCCGAGCACCAGCACTAAAACGACCGCAGCCCATCCCGCGGCAAAGAACGCCGCGATCGCAAATACTGCGGTCAGAACGATGCATAATGTAAGCTGGACGCGTACTTCGCGGTTCCTGAGCAAATGCATGCTAGTCCATCCTGTAACCTATGCCTCGCACGGTCTTTATTATCTTCGGGTCCTGAGGATCCTCCTCTATCTTTTCGCGGAGCCGCTTTATGTATACGGTAAGGGCGTTGTCGTTAACGAAATCTCCGGCGATGTCCCAGATGTCTTCCAGTAGTTTATTGCGCGTAAGGAGCCTTCCGCGGTTGTCGATGAACACCAGAAGCAGACGGTACTCCAGCGCGGAGAGCGATACAGGCTCGCCGTTCCTTGAAACCACGCCTTTTTCAGTATCCGCGGTAATGCCGCCGCCTATGGAAACGACGGACGAACCGCCCTCGTAATGGCGAAGGACGTTCTTTATGCGGGACAGAAGCTCTCTGGGTCTGAAAGGCTTGGAAATGTAATCGTCGCCCATGTCCAGACCTTTTACTACGCTGTCTTCGTCGCTCCTTGCTGTAAGGAAGATGACCGGAAGCTTAAGCGCCTTGGCAGCTCTGCACACGGAAAAACCGCTCCCGTCGGCAAGGCCCAGATCTACCAGAAGCAGGTCCGGTCTGCCGCAAGCCAGCAGCTGCAGCGCTTTCTTTTCTCCGGGTGCAGTCTGCACCGCAAAGCCCTCCCCGGACAGGAAATCCTCCAGAGAAAGCGTTATGGCTCTGTCGTCTTCCACTATAAGAACTGTCTGCATCTCAGTCCTCTTTATCCTTGCCGTCCGCTGACTTTGCAGCGGAAGCCATCGGGCAGGAAGAACTGCATTCCGCGCATCCGCAGCCGCAGCCGTTTCCGCTCTTCTTACGCTTTCCCACCGCTCTGATCGCAAGGAACAGAACGGCGGCTATGGCAAATGTTATTACTACGTCCCAGATGTTCATGTCGTTGTCAAGCTTTCTGTCTATTGATCACTCTGTCTGTTAACTATTATTTTATTTGAGTGTTTCAGGCTTTACTTATGTTCTCTCGTGCTCAGGTCCTCGAAGGTCCCGCTGCAGTCGGATATTTACCGCAGCCTTTCCGCACGCGCAAGAACGGCTGCAGATCGTCATCGATCTTTGCCGCTTGCGCTAAGGCGGACCGTCCCGCCTTACGTAAAGGCTTCAGCTCACATCCGGCAGCGGAATACCATCTGCGGGACCACGGGATCCCATAAACCAAAGCCTGAAACGGCTGCATAACTAAAATAATTTGCCGCTGTCAGAACAGGGTCCCTATCAAGTGTACTATGAATGCTGCGACCCAAGCCACGAAGCACTGCCAGATGATGACGCCTATCATCCACTTGGAGCCGAGTTCCCTGCGTATTGCTGCCATTGCCGCTACGCACGGTGTGTAGAGCAGCGAGAACACCAGCATGCAGGCGGCGGCAAGATTCGTGAGTATGGTCCTGATACCCGCGCCGAACAGCACGCCCATGGTGGAGACCACGCTCTCCTTTGCAATGAAGCCGCTTATCAGTGAGGTCGCTATGCGCCAGTCTCCGAGCCCCAGAGGCTTGAGCACCGGCGCTATGGCTCCGGCGATGGAGGACAGTATGCTGTCCTGAGAGTCGCTCACCAGCGCGAAATGCCAGTCGAAGCTCTTAAGGAACCAGACCACTACGGTAGCTATCAGTATTACCGTAAACGCCCTGCGCAGGAAATCCTTCGCCTTGTCCCACAGCAGCCTCAGCACATTTTTCAGGCTTGGCAGCCGGTAGTTCGGCAGTTCCATCACGAACGGCACCGCCTCCCCTTTGAACAGGGTCTTTTTATACAGCAGCGCCGCCAGGATCCCCATCAGAACGCCCAGCAGGTACAGACCGGGAATGATCCACCAGCCCGAGCGCGGGAAGAAGGCTCCCACAAAGAAGCCGTAGATCGGCAGCTTGGCCGTGCAGCTCAGGAACGGGGTCCGAAGGATCGTCATCCGCCGGTCGCGGACGCTCGGCAGGCTTCGCGTGG
>JAEEGF012006408.1_pt1 | contig 11778 bp, 7 predicted proteins | sample 9134171 | NCBI WGS metagenome assembly JAEEGF01 (sample SAMN16246542, study PRJNA631951) | gut metagenome | biome: gut microbiome; feature: rumen; material: AP-attached | host: Bos | place: Iran: Karaj | collected 2018-10 | reverse complement strand
ATCACTTGCAAAGATAATCAAAAAATCATAACTGGCAAACAAAACAAGTAGAAAAAGAAATGGCAACCCTTTTCAGAGTTGCCACTTCTTATTATTGTAGAGGGATTAATTACTTAACAACGATCTTTGAGCTTTCAGCTCGAACTCGTTCACGCTCGATAAAGCATGAACGAGTTCTTGCCTTATTCTCACTTAATCACGACTTTCTTACCGTTCTTAATAACGACACCCTTATAGCCCTTGAAGACACGCTGTCCACTCAGGTTGTAAACAGGTTTGCCATCGCTGAAGATGTCAGCAGCCTCACCGTCTACATAGATACCGTTGATGCCAGTACCACCAGTGGTGATGGTCATCTTCAGATTCTTAGTAACACTGATCTTATAAGTACCAGGAGTCTTCAGAAGTACATTACCATCATTGACAAGAACAAGCTGTACCTCTGCATCCACAACAGCCTCAGTATTACCTTCACCAGGAGCATAGCGGTGCTTACCATTGAAGTCATCCCAGCTGGTAAACTCTGCATCACCGAAGGTCAGATAAGTATCCTCTGTAACGGTTGCTTCATACTCGAATGCCTGAGTAGTCTCGTTGAATGTTAACTCAGTAGTGCCTCCCCAGCCCTTAGGAGTGCCAGTACCCATGATATAGAGCTTATCTACAGTAACAGGTGTTGGAGGAGCAGCCTCACCAGTGATGGTTACAGCATTGAAGTCCTTCTCTACGCTAATCTTGTAAGAAGTACCTTCCTTCACCTTATTCAGTACGATAGTACCTTCCACGCCCTTATAAAGAGACTTGATTTCATTCAACGTAGCATCTACGTTGCCTTCACCAAGACTATAGCGGTTGGTTAAATTGAATGTCTTCCATGCATCAGCAGCTGCAGCCTCCTCGGCAGTAAACTGCTTGTCTGAGAATGCGAAGTAAATAGTAGTAGTAGGAGCAATTTCATACTCGTACTTATCTGTCTCCTTATTATAGGTCATCTCAGTCATGTCATCCAGTTTCCATTCCTTCTCACCACCAATGATGTAGAACTTAGGCAGTGGCTGGAATACAACAGATACCGTAATGTTGAATGCCGGCATTACAAAGTACTTACCTGTCTCATCTTCACCGAATGTAATGTCCTTAGTAATATCTTCACCTGCATCATTCTTGACAGTTGGAACAATGCCACTAGAACTATAGCCCTCAGCAGGAGTAAAGGTAGCATAAACCTTCTCACCAGCAGCAGCGTAAGGCTTGTCTGCCTTTACAGTACCACCAGTGCATTCCCCGACGGTGATAGCATAACCAACGGCTACTGTCATTGCCCAGCGTTGGTCACCAACTGATGCTGGAGCTGTTGTTCCAGGAGCAGTAACTAACGTGAAGTCAAACTTACCTTCGGCAGCTTTAGCAAAGTTGATACGACCATTGACATCAGAACCATTGCCATAGTTAGCCTGGTCAACAACTGCACCATTGCTGTTGAAGACGTTGTTTGCCATTGTGCTGGCAGCATTAAGATCCTTAAAGTTTGTATTGAGCAGGCGACGCATAATCTGACCGTTTCCACAATCAACCCAGATGTTGTTGTTAATATGAGCAACCACCTTGGCTTTGTTGTTGTTATAACGCAGGTTATTACCCCACTGACCGTCCTTATTCAGCAAGTTGTAGAACGTGTTGCTATCGTAGATCAACTTAGCATCTTCGTATCCTGCCTTGACAAAGTCTGCACCATTATTCGCCTTGTTAAAGTATTTAGCAACGCCATTGCCATAGATGGTTGAGTTCTTCACCGTGAAGTCCCTTGCACAGCCACCCTGGAAGGAAACAAGCGTGTTTTCCTTAAGGCTGCTACTCTCTGTTTCAAGAGCAATCACTGCATTGTCAATGCTGAAGTTCTCAATGCAAACCTTCACGTTGCCATCCCAGTAAATGGAACCCTTAACACCGGTTATTGTTACGTCCTTAATCGACACATTATCAATATAAGTATAACCCTCAACAGGAGTAGCAGGAGCTCGGCGGGCTGAACTTACGGAAGCCGCAGGAACACCATACTGGAACAGAGGAGCACTAACAGCACTAGCGTCAATCGTAGCACCAGTAGCACCGTTGACGACAATACTACCACCGGCAACGACAGGTTCAGTAACCTTGTAATCACCAGCTGCCAGAGTTAAAGTCACATTCCCGACAGGCTTACCTGCTGCCTTAGCGGCGATAGCGGCAGTGATGTCACCACCGGTGATGTCACCTGCTGCAATAGCAACGTCAACAGGCTTAACCTTGAAGGTAGCATTTACAGTCACATCATCAGCAGGCATGGTGAACTTACCATCCTTTACAGTAACAGCCTGATTAATAGTCTTACAAGTAACACTAATTGCGTCAAGCATATAGCCATCAGCAGGAGTAGTGGTAATCGTCACCTCTTCACCATCAGTAGCAGTAGCCTTGTCAACAAAAATCTTACCATTTGTAATTTCAGGATTAATGTTAACAGCGTACATTGGAAGCAACTCTATCTGGGTAGCAGTAGTATTCTTACCAGTCAGAATGATGAGACCATGGTTATGCTCGACGTCATTCAGTTCAGCAGCGAGTGCGTCTGTGTTAATGGTAATATCAACGGGATCACCATTATATTTGTTATCTACTGTAGTCTCTGGGTGTGTGTCACCAGAGATTTCTGTCCAGGTCCAACCATCACCTTTCACATACTGTACACCAATCCAGCCACTAGTACCAGAAACCCAACTCGTTTTATCAAAGGTTACGCGAATCTTGTCACCAGCTTTGATGCCAGTAAAGTTTCTCGCATTGGCTAAATGACGGAGGCTGACCGTTATATTACCTTCAGTAACTGAGCCATTCCAAATTGACTTGTCAGAACCAGTAGCCGCAGCAACACTTTCAAGAGTAATGCTGGAAACCTTACCACCAGTTCCATTAATCTGGGCACCTGATGACTTCAGGATATTAACCATGTCACCTGTCAGGACAAAAGCAGCATCTGTTACAGGCTCTGTGGTAGTAGTACCTGCAATATTAACTGCATCTGTCAGAGTTTTCCAGTTGGTTGAACGCAATTCAACCTGAGCTTCCCAAGGATTAGCTGCTCCTGTTTTAACGTCCGTAAGATTGACATGAACAATGTCACCAACTTTGGCATCGGCAAATTTGGAGGCTTCAATAGTAATGGTAGCCTCTGTCCATACCAGATCAATAGCAGGATCGGCACTCCAAATGACTGCACCTACTGCTCTTCGCGAAATCTGTGTCGCGGCGAAGGCAAGGATGCCAATCGCTATCAACGACCACAAAGAAAGTAACTTCTTTTTCATACGCAATTTTTGTTTTAGTTTGTTAATAGTGTTTATTATAAAATGTGTATTGTTATCAGTAGTTTTGTAGAATATGTTTCAACCTTGCATGGCAAAGCAGATATAACACGATGCAAAGATAATATAATTCAGAAAAGAACACCTATTCCTTCACAATATTTAACAGAAAGATGGGCATGGGAGAACATGATTAGAAAAAATGAGGACACGGTCGCCTACAGTAGAAATACTTGTTTAATGACAAATAATTAACAAAGTACCTCTGAGGTTTCGCGAAAAATCCACCAACTCCTAACTTGGTCTCAAATACGCGAAAATAGAGCCGTTATCGTATCGCATTGATACTGAGAGCGTTGTCTTGTTTTTAGTCTTTTTTGCACCCGAAAAACACCTCAAAAAGTGCCGAAAAACGTCATAAAAGTGCCTTCTTTTCGCCTTGAAAGGCGGCACTTAATGGGTAGGAAGGCGGCACCTAACGGGTAGGAAGGTACCGACAAACCCCTCCGAAGGTACCGCCTTCCTCCATTCCACCCCGAAACAACCAAGTTTTTTGCCTCTACCAATCCTAGAAGCACCAAAAATCCATACACGTTTTTTGACCATATTTCTTGACATAAAGACCGATTTTGTGGGTGGAAATAAAGATTTATAAACCATTAACGTCTCGTTAATGAGTACAATCAAGGGGAAGGAGGGTCTTATTATTATAATAAACGCGTTTAAAAACTAATTATGAGAAGACTTATCATTTCAGCTGTATCGTTGCTGAGCGTAGCAACGACGGCATTTGCACAGTATCCTGACCTCACTGACGAGGCCAAGAAGATGATTGGAGAACAGAAAGCACAGTGGAAGGCACATAGCGACTCCGCATGGGAGGCAGCCTTCCCTATCGTGATTGAAGAAGCAAAGGCAGGTCGTCCCTATGTACCCTGGGCAGCCCGTCCCTATGACTTGCGTCAGGCAAAGATACCCGCATTCCCAGGTGCTGAAGGCGGTGGTATGTTCACCTTCGGCGGTCGTGGCGGTAAGGTATTAACCGTCACCAACCTCAACGACGACGGTCCCGGCTCCTTCCGCTGGGCATGTGAACAAGGCGGTGCCCGCATCATCGTGTTCAATGTCAGCGGTATCATCCGCCTGAAGTCACCCATCTACGTCCGTGCTCCCTATATCACCATTGCCGGACAGACAGCTCCCGGCGACGGTATCATCATTGCCGGAGAGTCGTTCCAGGTAGACACCCATGATGTCATCGTCCGCCACATGCGTTTCCGCCGTGGTGAGACTCTGGTGACCAACCGTGAGGACTCCTTCGGAGGTAACCCTGTGGGCAATATCATGATCGACCACTGCTCTTGTGAATGGGGACTCGATGAGAACATCTCCTTCTACCGTCATATGTTCGACATGCATGACGGTAAGCCCAACCGCAAGGAGCCTACTGTCAATGTGACCATCCAGAACACCATCAGTGCCAAGGCACTCGACACCTGGAACCACGCTTTCGGTTCGACGATCGGAGGAGAGAACACCACGTTCATGCGTAACCTCTGGGCTGACAACACCGGTCGTAACCCAAGTATCGGCTGGGGTGGCGTGTTCAATTATATTAATAATGTTGTGTATAACTGGGTACACCGTACCGCCGACGGTGGCGAGTTCACCACCATGTCGAACTTCATCAACAACTACTACAAGCCCGGTCCGCTGACTCCGAAAGACTCACCCGTAGGACACCGTATCGTCAAGAGCGAGAGCCGTTCACAGGGACTGTTCCCCTTCAAGCAGTTCGGACGTGTCTATGCCGAGGGCAATATCATGGAGGGCTATCCCGAGATTACGAAGGATAACTGGAACGGTGGTATCCAGACTGCCGACAAGGACGGTGAGATGGATGCTACGGAGAAGGCACTCATGCGCTCCAACGAGCCTTTCGTCATGCCACACCTGACCATGATGAGTGCACAGGAGGCTTTCGAATGGGTACTCTCCAACGCTGGAGCCACCATCCCCTGCCGTGACATCGTCGACCAGCGTATCTGCGAGGAAGTAAGAACTGGTGTCGCCTACTATGTGAAAGACTATGAGAAGAAGGTCAAGGACAATCCTTACGGTGACATGTGGGGACTCCACGACAAGTCGAAGAACGCCGAGGGCTCCTTCAAATACCGCCGTCTTCCCAATGACTCCTACAAACAGGGTATCATCACCGACCCACGACAGATGGGCGGTTATCCTGAGTTCAAGAAATGGAGCCCTCGCAAAGACAGCGACGGCGACGGTATGCCTGACGAGTGGGAGAAGAAGAACGGTCTGAACCCCAACGACGCCAGCGATGCCGTAAAGGACTGTAACGGTGATGGTTACACCAATATCGAGAAGTATATCAATGCCATCCCTACCGATAAGAAGGTAGACTGGACGGATATGAAGAACAACCATGATACACTTGTAAAAGCACTATGAACAACAAAGAACTGACAATTCTTGCGGAGAAAAACCGCAAACGACTCGTAGAGGTTGTCTACCGTGCCAAGGCTGGACATATCGGAGGCGACCTGTCCTGTCTAAATGTGATGACGGCACTCTACTTCCATGTGATGCAAGGTCTGGACCCTCAAGCCCCCAAGGCTCCCAATCGCGACCGTTTCGTACTGAGCAAGGGACACTGTGTGGAAGCACTCTATGTGACCCTGGAGGCAAAGGGATTCCTGAAATCAGAGGTCCTCGACACCTTAGGACAGTATGGTTCCATCCTCAGCGGACACCCCACCATCGAGGTACCTGGCATCGAGGTTAACAGTGGTGCCTTAGGACACGGACTCAGCATCGGTATCGGTATGGCGATCGCAGAGAAGATGAATCGTGACGCCTACCTCCCTGCCACACCTTCCACATCTACCCCCACCTACCGTACCTATGTCCTGATGGGCGATGGTGAGCAGGGCGAGGGCTCTATCTACGAAGCTGCGATGGCTGGTGGGAAGTACAAGCTCGACAACCTCGTTGCCATCATCGACCGTAACCACCTGCAGATCAGCGGTGACACGGAGGACGTGATGCCCATCGACAATATCCGTGAGCGTTGGAGTGCCTTCGGATGGGACGTGATCGAGATGAACGGGGACTCGATGGATGATATCGTCAAGACCTTCGACGCCATCGACTATACCAACAAGAAACCCCACCTGATTATCTCCAATACCACCAAGGGTAAGGGTGTGAGCTTCATGGAAGGCATTGCCAAATGGCACCATGGTGTGCTCAATGCCGAGCAGTGCGAGGCTGCCGTGAAGGAAATCGAAGAGAGAATCGCCCAATTAGAATCGTAATTTCGAAATCCCGGAATCCCGAAATACCGGAATACCGTAATCGACGCAGTCGCTTTTACAAAGAGCGAAGCTCGACTAAAAGAAATACCGGAATCCCGAATTAAAGAAAAAAAACTATGATAGCTTGTAGAAAACAGTTTACTGACACGTTGCTGGAACTGGCACGTGAAGACAAAGATATTGTCGCTGTGACCACGGATGCCCGTGGCTCCGTGACACTGGGTGACTACGCCACAGCACTGCCCAAGCAGTTTGTGGAATGCGGTATCGCAGAACAGGATGCGGTAGGGATCTCCGCAGGTCTCGCCCACTCTGGCAAGAAAGTGTTTTGCTGCGGTCCCGCCTGCTTCTATGTGGCACGTTCCCTGGAACAGGTGAAAGTCGACCTCGCATACTCTGAGAATCCTGTCACCATCCTTGGTGTATCTGGTGGTGTCGCCTATGGCGCATTAGGTGCCACCCATCACTCGTTGCACGATATCGCCGTGCTGCGTACTTTTCCTGGCATGACAGTCTGTCTGCCCTCCGACTGGCGTTTCACCAAGAAACTCGTGAAACTGCTTGTCGACTACGATAAGCCGTGTTATGTCCGTGTTGGACGTGCCGCCGTACCTGATGTCTATGCTGACGATAACTTCGAGGTGATTCCCGGTAAGGCAATCACCGTATTGGATGGTAATGATATCACCATCGTAGCTGCCGGCGAGACTGTTTACCACGCTTGGCAGGCTGGTCTGCAACTGAAAGAGAAAGGTATTAACGCCAGAGTCCTCGACTGTTCATGGATCAAGCCCTTCGACACTGAGGCAATCCTGAAAGCCGCCAAGGAGACAGGTCGTTTCGTCACCGTTGAGGAGCATAGTCAGTTTGGTGGATTGGGTGCGATGGTCTGTGAGACTATCAGTGAGCATCCTGTACCCGTCCGCATCCTGGGTATCCCTGACGAGAATGTCGTACATGGCACGAACGCTGAGATTTTCCACCACTACGGACTCGACGCCGAAGGTATCGTTAAAGCAGTTATGAGCCTATAGTCACTATAGATACTATAGGAACTATAAATTAAAAAAACTATGACACGCTTAGTTGTCCTTGACGATGACCCGACAGGGATACAGACCGTTCACGGCTGTCTACTGATTACTCAATGGGATGAGGAAAGCGTCAGACTCGCTTTTGAGGATGACGTGCCCTTCTTCTATATCCTCACCAATACCCGTGCGATGACACGGGAGGAGGCTGCAAAGGTGACTCGCGAGGCAATGGAGATGGTCATCCACGTCAATAAAGACTATGGCTACCGCCTCATCGTGGTGAGCCGCAGCGACAGTTGTCTGCGTGGGCATTTCCCTTTGGAGACGGATGTCATCCGCGACTGTCTGGTACGCCATGGTGTCACCGTGGCACCCAAGACTCCCTTCTGCCCCGCCTTCATCGAGGCTGGACGCGTCACTATTGACGGAGTCCATTATATGAAAGACGGGGACATGCTGATTCCTGTCAGTGAGACGGAGTTTGCCCAAGATAATGTCTTCGCCTACCACACCAGTGTGCTGCATGACTATATCCGTGAGAAGGGTGCCAACCCCGACGACTACGAGATTGTCAGTGCCCAGAGTTATGAAGAGTTGCATGCCTATGCCAACTATTTGACATCTGTCATCTTACCTCAGGCATCAGCTATCGTCATCCGCTCGTCATCATCACTGCCCAAGGCGATTGCCGGTATCCCTGACATTCCCCTACTCGACCACAACATCTTACGTCTAACATCCAACAGCAGCCATCATACAATGCCTCTCTTCATCGTCGGCTCGCATGTCCGGAAGACGACCAGACAATTGGAATGTCTGTTGGCAACAGAGGGTACCTGCGGTATTGAACTCGACGTACAACGTATTCTCGATGACGCAGAGACACTGATGAGGGAAACGCAACAGGTGATCCGCCAGGTGGTGGATGAACACCTGACACCGGTGGTGTATACCTCCCGTCAGGAGATCCGACTGGAGGATGCCAACCAGCGGCAACACCTCGGACAACAGGTCAGCGACTTCCTCGTGGATATCGTCCGCCAACTGTCCTATACTCCCTCCTATCTCGTAGCGAAAGGAGGGATTACGTCACACGACATCCTGACACACGGACTGAATATCAAGTCGGCACGGGTATTAGGACAAATCGTGAACAGTGTACCATGTATCATGACCAAGGACTTCCCCTACATCATCTTCCCTGGTAATGTAGGCAATGAGGAATCACTCAAAGAAGTATATCTCAAGTTAAAGGGTTAGGCGATCGCCTAACCCTTTAACTTTCAACTCTCAACAATCGGCTTCTCAGGATTGATGAAAGCAAAGAGTACCGCACTGATGATCAGCATCACGGCAATCATATACAACGGCAGGTTGTAATTGCCCGACTGCTGTACCAGTTCTCCGAAAAGGATACCACAGCAGAAGCCTCCGATATTCCCGGCGGTATTCATCGCACCACTGACCGTTCCCGCATGACGCTTGCCTAAGTCGATACATAAAGCCCATGCAGAGGGCAGCATCAGGTCGAAGATACCGAAGCATAACGACAGGAAAACGAAGACTGCCATCTTACCAGGGATGAAAGCGGCAAGGAACATACATATCGCTGAGACGGCAAGGGACGTGGATCCTAATGCCTTACGTCCTATCTTGATCCCATAACGCTGGGTGAGACGGTCTGTCAGGTGACCCCCTGCGATATTACCTATCATACTCATGATAAACGGTACGGCAACGGCATAGGTCAGTTCTGTCTTGTCGAAGCCACGCCCTAATTCCATGAAGGTGGGAAACCAGGAGAAGAAGAACCAGGAGCCGAAAGCATAGAAGAAATACATGCCGCAGATCAACCAGAACTGACGGTTGCACAGGATGGAGGACCAGGGGAGACGGGGGTTTTCTGTTTCTATAGTATCTATAGTGACTATAGTTCCTATAGTGTCTTTATAGTAGAGCCACCATACAATAGCCCAGATGATGCCTAAGGCACCTAATAGATAAAAGGCAGCACGCCAGCCAACCGTCATCATCACGGGAATCACCACAAATGGGGTCAGGGCACCGCCCATACGACTGGCTGCCCAGACATAGCCTTGTGCCTTACCTACCTCGTCTTTCTCAAACCAGCGACTGATGACACCGGTGCTGCAAGGTGAGGATCCTGCCTCACCGATACCGAACATGAAACGGATGACCAACAGAGACATCAGTCCACCTGCCATTCCCGTAAAGGCGGTAAAGGCAGACCACCACAGGACGATAGCCGCAAGGATATTACGATGTCCGAAGCGGTCGCCCAAGGCTCCCATAGGGATCTGCATCAGACCGTACGACAGGATAAAGGCACTCTGTACCCATCCCCACTGGGCTGGTGACAGGTTGAGGTCTTGCATGATACTCGACCCCGCCACACTGATATTGATACGGTCGAGGAAAGTGACCATGCCCAGAATGACGAGCATGGTGAGGATGACGTTCTTCCTTTTCATCATAATATAGGGACTATAGTTACTATAGGGACTATAGGATTGAAGGTATTATAGTCCCAGGAACTTACGCAAGCCCTTCACACCAAGGACAGGACTGGAGAGCACCGGTTTACCGGTCAATTCACTGAGACGCTGCTCCATCCGTGCCATCGAGCCCTGGGCTAGAACAAACATATCAACCTGTGAGGCAATACGTTGTGCCGCCTCTGCAATCAGGCGGTCATGGGTCTCCCCGTCACCACTCTGTCCTGCAGCAAAAGCACCGTCGGCAAGTCCTTCCACCAAGGTCACCTCACGCCCTGCCTTCTTTGCCTCGTTACGTAACAGACGGCAAGTAGGATCAAGGGTGGTTGGTAAGGTGGAGATGACACCGATGCGGTCGTAGTTACCCACTGCCTCCGCAGCCATCGGCTGGTCGATACGGAATACAGGGATGCGGGCATACAAGTTGCCATAGTCGGCGATATCACCAACACTGGAACAGGTATTAAACACTACATCGGCTCCAGCGTCAGCTGCCCCGTTATAATAAGATAACAGACGACGACGCACGGCATTCGTCACCTGATTGTTGGCAATGACCTCCTTGATCAGTGACGAGTCGGCAATATGGTTTACATTCACTTCAGGAAGATACTCCTGGAAAATCTTCGTCAACGGCTCCACCAGAGCCATGGCGGTGTGTACACATACTACGTGAATCATATCTCTTTAATGTTTAGAAATCAATTGGTTAACAGCATCACGCCAACCTTTGTAGAGTTGAGCTTTGAGCTTTGAGCTTTGAGCGTTCGGACGGTAGATGTCTGTCACTTTACGCAGTCCGATGACCTCATCGAACGACTTCCAGAGTCCACGGGCAAAACCGTTCATGATGACGGCACCGAGGGCGGAAGCATCATCGACCTCCGTGCAGACGACAGGTGTTTCCAACATGTCTGCCTGGAACTGCATAAGGAACTTGTTCTTCGTCGGTCCACCATCGGCACATATCTCACTGAGCCTGCCTCCCGTGGCACGTGCCATCACATCCACCAGGTCTTTGATCTGATATGCGATACTCTCTAGGGCAGCACGGAGAAAATGTGCCTTCGTCGTGGCAAAGGTGAGTCCAAAGACAGCACCCTTCACCCCACTCTGCCACCATGGGGCTCCAAGTCCTGAGAAAGCGGGGACGATATACACGCCTCCATTGTCCTCTACACTGGTAGCTAACGCCTCCATCTCCGAGGGATGACCGACTAGCTGCAACTGGTCGGCAATCCATTTCAGGGTGGCACCGGTACTATAGATATTACCCTCAAAACCGTAATATACCTTACCGAAGGCTGAGAATCCCACACTGGTCACCAGTCCATCGGGGGCTGCCTGCGGCTCCTCACCGATATTCACCATCACACTGGAACCTGTTCCGTATGTCACCTTACCCGAGCCTTTGGTGAAACACATCTGTCCGACGAGGGCACCATGACTGTCACCCAACACGCCGGCAATAGGAATCGGCTGGGGGAAGATGCCTTCTACCGTCGTCTCTCCATAGACGGCATCACAAGGAAGGACATCCGCCATCATA
>JAEEGF011239193.1_pt1 | contig 11778 bp, 11 predicted proteins | sample 9134171 | NCBI WGS metagenome assembly JAEEGF01 (sample SAMN16246542, study PRJNA631951) | gut metagenome | biome: gut microbiome; feature: rumen; material: AP-attached | host: Bos | place: Iran: Karaj | collected 2018-10 | reverse complement strand
TGGTATCGACCGTGATGGGTGGTGACAACCTGGCATCGACGCTCACCTTCGGCCAGTTTATCAAGGCCATCGCTTCGTTCATCGCGCCTTATCTGGCCATGTGGGGAGCCACAGCGGTGATTCCCACCCTGGGTCTTGATTGGCGTGTGTTGTTCGCCATCTTCTTTGTAGTAGGTACCTTCTCAACAGTTCTGCTAGCAGTTACACCCATCCATGAAGAGAAAATCGAAGGCAAACCTTCGACCTTTGTGGAGTGCTTTAAGCTCTTAGGCACGCCCATCGTGCTGCTTTCGTTCCTGGGCATCATGTGCCATGTGGGCATCGATGTGGGTACCAACACTACTGCTCCCAAGATTCTCATGGAGCGTCTGGGTTTGACCCTGGACGCCGCCGCATTTGCTACCTCGCTCTACTTCATCTTCCGTACCATCGGTTGCTTGACCGGTTCGTTCTTCCTGCGCGTACTCAAGATGAGAACATTCTTCATCATCAGCGTCATCATGATGGCCCTGTCGATGTGCGGCATGTTCTTCGGTCACGAGAAGTGGATTCTGTACACCGCAATCGCTCTCGTGGGCTACGGTAACTCCAACATCTTCTCGATGTGCTTTGCTACGGCTCTTGAGTCGATGCCAAAGAAGCAGAACGAGGTGTCCGGCCTGATGATTATGGGTCTGTTCGGAGGTACCATCTTCCCGCTGCTCATGGGCTTCGCTAGCGACGCTGTCGGCCAGGCAGGTGCCGTGGCAGTGATGGCCATCGGTGTCATCTACCTGTTCACCTACATCAAGCAACTCAATCCCGCAACTAAAAACTGACAACTGAAAAACTGACAACTATGAGTGACAAACGTTATGTAGTGGGCCTGGGCGAGGCCCTGTGGGACGTTCTCCCCGAAGGTAAGAAACTGGGTGGTGCACCTGCCAACTTCGCCTATCATGCAGGCCAGTTCCTGGGAACTGACAATGCCATCGCCATCAGTGCCCTGGGCGAGGACAAGCTCGCCGAGGAGACCATCGAGGCCCTGGAGGAGCATGGCCTCAAGTACCTCATGCCGCGTGTGCCTTATCCCACCGGCACCGTACAGGTAACGCTCAACGAGGAAGGAATCCCCACCTATGACATCAAGGAGAACGTGGCATGGGACAACATCCCCTTCACGCCCGAGATTGAGGAAATCGCCGCCAACTGCCGCGCCGTGTGCTACGGTTCATTGGCTCAGCGCAACGTCGTGTCGCGCGAGAATATCCACCGTTTCCTTGATGCCACTCCCAACGATTGCATGAAGATTTTCGACATCAACCTGCGTCAGCAGTTCTATAACAAGGAAATCATTCAACAGTCGATGCGCCGTTGCAACATCCTCAAGATCAATGATGAGGAACTCGTGACCATCGGCCGCATGTTCGGCTACCCCGGCTTGGATATCGAGAACAAGTGCTGGTTGATCCTGGGCAAGTACGACCTCGACATGCTCGTGCTCACCTGCGGCACCAACGGTTCCTACGTGTTCACGCGTGGCCAGATGTCGTTCCAGGAGACGCCCAAGGTTGAAGTGGCCGACACCGTCGGCGCCGGTGACTCGTTCACAGGCTCCTTCTGCGCCGCCATCCTCAACGGCAAGCCCGTCCCCGAGGCTCATGAGTTGGCCGTCAAGGTCAGCGCCTATGTCTGCACGCAGAACGGCGCCATGCCCACCTTGCCCCGCGACCTTCTCGCAGCCGCCAAGTAAATAGACCCTATCCTAACTACGGCAAAGAAGGCGGGAAACTGAATTTCAGTTTCCTGCCTTTTTCTGTTCTTGCAAATCGCAAGTTTCTCTTCTATTATGCCAGAGTACGGGTTTTTATTTCGAGATTTTGAAGCCCAACTTCAGAATCAGCTTAATCGTCTGAAGGCTAGTATCACGGTCATAGTCTTTCTCCTCTTCAGTCAACTCATCGTAAGGGATCAAATCCGGATGTTTCTTGCGCTCGTCGTCACGTTGTTCCCCCCAGGTCCACCCCTGGTCCATACGACTCCTGGCCCACACCTCATGCACATTGCGTGACATTTCCTCTACCAGTTCCATCAGTTCTTCTGGCACGGTGACATCGCTAGTATCCACCGGCTCCGGCCTATAAACATTCTTCGTCTCCTTCTTATTTGTCTTTTTCATGTTCATCTTATCGGTTTTCTTTTCCATTGCTTTCTCTCTTTCTTTTTTATAATCAATAAACACTAAACACTAATAAAGAATTCCATCACATGGTTTTTCTATCACTCACAATGGAATCTTTCATTTGTTGGTATTAAATAGATGTCTCATCAAAAAAGTTTTTAAAGAATTCTTATTTGGCTCTTTAAATGTGATGATGTCAACTTTATCATGACTTAATGATATTGTAGTCTCATTAAATGTATTCTCATCATTGATATCGATTACCTTGCGGATATACTCACCTCTAGGAAGAGGTATTTTTGCCAATTTAGAGGCTTTTAATAATTGAATTTCCTCTTCGTCAATCAGTAAACGGCAATCTCTATCAACCTTTATCTTATACATGACGGTGTTAAAGTTGGTCTGGTTTATTAAGGTGTCATTTTGTAATTCAAATAAACTAGTTGAATCATTGCTGGCTTCAGTTCGCAACCTTTTAGCAAGCATGTCAATAGATGATTCAAAATACTCATCGACTTTCAATTTATGAAATTGTATTCCCTTAATGGATAATAAATCAGATGGAAAATCCTCAGGCCAATCTTTAAATGTATCTTCAATTACTATGGGTATGATTTTCTTCTGATATTTGAGAGCTAACCTGATTTCTCGAGCAACCCAATCTCCTTCGCGAGAGCAATTCCGTAAAGCTAAGGGACTGATTACTAATAAAAAATCATTACAGGAATAAATTGAATCAATAATTTGGGTATTGAAGACACCATCTCTTAAAGAATTAAAATCAAAGAAAACATGAGGATAACCGATGATTTTTAAGCCTTGCATTATACTACGGGCATAATCCCGCCCATCAATTCTCCGGTAACTAATAAAAATATCAACCTGATTTTTTTGGGGTACATAGTTTTCGAGATTATCTTTTTGTTCTATTATGTTTGATGACTGGGCGTCTGGTTCTGTTGTTGTCCGAAGATCATTATTAATTACTCGGCGAATGGCAGCGAGTAGGTTTTTCTTAATCAATGAGGCATCGGTATGACCAATTAAATCAATATAATGATAATTAAGGAGATCAAATCTGATTTCGGGAGAATAATCTGAGTTATCAATTCGAATAGGAATTACAATCTTATTAAGGCTAATGGCAAAAGCAATTTCTTTACTAACCCAATGTGATCTATTTGAATTTACAGATGAGATAAACAAAATAAGAGAAGAACCCCTAACAGCATCTGCTATTCGACTAGCAAAACTGTCTCCAGAGAAGATGCCCTCTCTATCAATGAAGAAAGTATAACCGTTTTCTGCCAGAACTCTAATAATTGTTTCAACAACAGGATAATCTCGTTTACTGTAACTTATGAAAATATCGTATGTCATGGTCTTCTCTTATTTTTATCTTTTGACGATGTCGAAGCCGAGTTTTTTTACCAGTTTGATGGTCTTGATGGCCATGAGGCGGTCATACTCTTTCTCGCTGTCAGATAGGGCGGAGTAGGGAATAAGGTCGGGATGATGCTTGAGCGTGTCATCGCGCATGGGGCCAAATGTCCAGCCTTCTCTTATGCGAGCCTCGGCCCATACGTCATGAGCATTCTCGGCGATGGCTTCGCGCAGTTCTTGCAGGTCTTCGGTCAGTTCGATATCATCTAGGTTGATGGGCCGTGGGTTATATTCTCCTGCCTCTTGCAGCACGCGCACCATGTAGCTGAGCGACGTCTGCCATGCGTTGTAAAAGTGGTCGAAATCCACTGTCTGGATGGAGCCTTTTTCGGGGTCATAGATGGTGATTTCGTTCTTTCCTTTGTCGATGGCGGTTACCACGATGGCATGGTTGGCGGCATCATCCTTGTCGTTGCTGTCAGGGTATAGTTTGCCGTTGTCCACAGCCACAATTACGTCATTGTCGAGGTCAAGAGCAGCGGATATATCGTCGATAGTGGCATCATAGCTGTGGGTGACCATCAGCCCGTAATGTGCCAGCAACTGTCCCATGGCATGAAGTGGCGAACCTTCGGGCTTGAGCCAACGTTTCTCTCGAGCTGTTGCAATCAATTCATCGTCATGATAGGCTATGCCGCGCCTATTGAGGATATAGGCCTCGCACATTACACCGCATAGGTTTTCACCACACTCTGCCGCCATCTGCATCATCGGCAGGGTGACTGCCCGCGGGTCGCGATGCACCTGTAGTGCTATGTTAATGGCCTCTCGCAATGATGCATTCTCTCTCATTGCTTCCAGTACTTGTCGGGCCTCTTGAGCCGTTGTATTTCCGTCAAGAAAAGCCGCTAGTAGCTCGTCGGAAATCTGCTTATTGTTGTTTGCCATATTCTTGAATGTCTTTTAGGGCGACGTGTGCCAGTTGAGCCATCGCACGCCGTTTGATATTATACAGGTTAGCAACAGTGACGTTCATCTCGCGTGCCAACTGTTCGGGATTCTCGTCCTCTAGGATTAGCCTTTTAATAACCATCACATAGCGCTTGTTGGGCATCAACCCGAACAAGCGTTCCAGATCCTCATCGGCGTGGCTGTCCTCGGCGCTCTCCTCTTCATGAGTGGGTCGCTCATGGCTCACGTCATCAATCATGTGGTCACGCCGCTTGATGAAATAACGGATAGCGAGTACCTTGAGCCACTGATATACCGAGCTACGGTATTCAAAGCCGCGCAATCGTGCCGCATCGTTCTCCATCAAGTAGAGATATAGTTCATTGACCAGTTCGTCATAGTCCACTCTGCCGTTGAATACCAGCCCAATGATGCTGCAAATCAACGGCCGGCACTGCCCGAAGAAAAACTCCCCGGTCACCCGCTCGTCTCGAGCAATGAGCCCTTCTATGATTTCTTGGTCAGTCATTTAGTCATTTTTTTGTTTTTTAGCGCTTGGGAATTATGAACCCAATTCATTGATGAGTTCTTCCATTTTCTTGATGAATGCCTCGGAAAGCGTGGCATCATATTCTCGAGAGGTTTCGTTCGTTGTGCCGTCTTTAGTCGTGGTTTCTTTTTTGACGGCACGTTTCTCCATGAAGCCAATAAGCCTGTCTTGATAATCCTGTTTTCTCTTGAGTTTTTTCTCGTTTATATTATCAGTATTTGCTTCACTTGATTGAGTAACCGGACTACTCGTCTCTGTTGGTTGCTCGCCGCCTTTGCAGATCATTCCCTTAATGATGTGTGCCAGACAGATGATTGTTACACAGATGATGAGTGTAATCAATACCGCACTATTCTCGCTAGTGATTGCGAAGTTGCACAGCAGCTGATTTGTAATTAGTATTAAAGTTCCCATATTTATATCAATATTTAGAAGTTAATAATCCATTTATCATTCATATCCGTATTCGCTGATTGAAACGTCAACGGCGTTGTAGTCGTAGCTCTTAGTCTCGGTGGAGAGCAAATCCCAGTCGCACATATAGCCATGTAACAGCCTTGCCTCGTCCTTTTTGCCAGGATCTTCAGGGTCGCGAGGCTTGTATTCCTGATAACCCAGGATTTCGTGTGACGCTACCCATCGCAGGTGCTCTGTCTGCGCCAATACGTCCATCACCCGCTGGATGTGGTCAATCGGCACATTGCTGAAGTCTCGCCAGCGGTATTCAATCTCGTTCACCTTGCGCGACAAGCCATGCATCTTGATGAGTTCATACTCGTCTTTGAGGGCTCGTTTTGCCAATTCTACTTTGGTGGCGGAGTGCATGCTGTTGGCAGTGTTTTGGCTCTGTACGCGCCTCAACCGCATCATGCCGCTGTAAGTGGGTGAGAAGCCCTTGTGGACGCCAGTCAATTGCATATAATCATTCTGCTCTTCATCCCAGCTCACGTAAGTTTCGGTTCTAGAACCTGCGACTCTCTGCAGCTCAATGAGTGACAGGTCATATTTCTCTTTGAACCGTTTGGCGCTCTCCTTTAATGACTCGTTGACGATGTGGTCAAAGGTGTAGATGCTCTCTGTTGAGCCAAAGGGCGTGATGGGTCCGTCAAAGATATTGGTAGCTCCAATAACGTGTTGATGCTTTTTATCCTTGTCTGTACTCTCGCACTCGGCCGCCCACAGGCGGTTGTAGTGCTCGGCAATTTTCTTGAGGTGGCCGTTGTCGTCATGTCGCACGCGCACCATGATGCGCAAACGTGACATGTCGGTTCCGTAACGGATAGCCAACTTGAACAACCTGACGGCATGGGACATATTCAACTCGTCATCACCGGTTGCTAGGACGATATAGTTGACCTTGGGCAACCAGTCCTTCAGACCGTTATAAAATTTCACGCTTTGGCAATCCAACTCGTAGAGGTCGATTTTCGGTCGATTGGCTACTGGTTTCTGTGAATAATTGGTGACATTGTGACGATGCAGACGTGGTTTAATGGCTGGCGCATTGGCAACAAATTGTCCTGCAAGCGATGCCATATCCTTATCTACCACATCACAATGGAAATCCGATGACATCACGTTTTTGTTCGTGCTTCCTGTCTTGACAAAAGCGCTGTATTCGTAAAGGAACCGCACCATATCCATGCCCACCTCGCTGAAGCCTACCACCAGCGCGTTGAAGGGCGTTGAAACTGTGGCATCCTCCTCAACGTTCACATAGCTGACAGGCTGCAGGTGGATATTCTTTTTCAACTTCAACATCTCCACGCTCAAGTGGGCAGAGTCGATGACTCTCACCTCGATGTTTTGGTGAGTCGGCTCATCCTCAATGACGCGGTGCACGCTATTGTAACGGGCTCGGCAATAGAACTTGATTTTTCCTTGATTGGCAAAACTGTTGATGGAGAGATCACGTTTGAGGTTCGCCACGGCCTGAATGTTGAACGACTCGTCATCATTGAGAAAGAACATGTGCACTTTCCCCGTCGTGTTGTCCATCAATCTGACCAGGCTGCTCAATCTCAACTCGCGTCTGATCAGGTCATTGTCGCTGTCTGCCTGTGCCTCGGTCAACGAGCCGAAGGTGCTGCTTGTCAGGCATCCCAGCTTCTGCAATTCCAGCAGATTGTCCAGGTTGTTGTTCGACAAAGAGAGGAAGCTGAACAGGCGATCCATGCCGATACGTTTGTTTGGGTCCTCCTTGTCGCTGTTCACGCGTATGATGAAGATGCGAGCATCGCTAGCATGCTTGTTTTCGATGATGTCCTTGGCCAGATGGTAGGTAGCATCATTCATCCCCCAAAAGACGTACAAATTCTTCACATTACTCAGCCAGAAGTGTGTCTTGATTAACCTGATGAAATTCGCCACGATATTGAACCCGAAGTGCTTGATGACGAATACCATACTGATGAATGCCGCCAGCAAGTGGGCTATCGAGAAGAAAAACATGAACCAGGCGCTGTCGTGGCATCCATCATGGATTGCACTCACGTCGCTTTGCAAGATAAACATCTCAAAGGCGTGGATAATCGCCATCGGTGCCACTCCCAGCATTGCCAAAAAGGCTCTTGTGCCATTGGCGCTATGATCGGGGTACATACCCAAGTCATACACCACAAAGCCAAGCATCCACACCGCGATAAAGGCATAAGTCAAATAGCGGTCACAGAAGTCTAGCGCCTTTTTCTTTCGGTAAAAGAAGAACGCCAACCCCACCATCAGCCCCATAAATATTACCACCGACACCACGCCGTCAAACGTCAGCATCCCGGAATGCTCGTTAAACGTGTATGGTATCTTATTGGCCATTTGGCTCCACACCTCCTGCAACTGGTCAATAATATCCCTTAACGGGTCCGATATGTCAATTTTCGATATCATAATCTAAAACAGTCTTGAAAAAACAATCCTCCAAAGATAATAATCTTGAAGCTTAGTTTTTTCTTGGAAGAATAATATTCTTTTCATCTTTCGTTGGTTTAATTCGGTTCCTTAATATGTCATTCCATGTTTCTTTGTCAATTATTTTGTCTGCTTCCAACCTTTTCAGTAAGTCAACTATGGGTTGACTTACGTTACAATAATTGTCGTCAATAATATAGGCAACAAAATTAATATACATTGGTTTTGATACTGGATGATTATCATGCATTACATATAATGGCATATAATCAGTTAATGCCTCTACCTTATAATGCTTGCTGCCAAGAACAATAAATGGGAGTTTTGTATCTGTATTATTTGTGTGGATAAATGGATCTGAAGAACTTGATATATAGATATGACATACTTCCTTGTCAATCATGTCATTCAAAATGATTGTAGAGTCTTCTTCAGTGTCAGTAGTTGAAATCCATCTTTGATACACACGTAATGTTCCACTATCCTTTGAAGTTGTAAAGATACGTGCTTCGGTCGTTTTATTTCTGATGCTATTAATCAACTTAACCAATTCTTCTACTGTTATAATCGAGTCCTTTACCCATGAAGACGCTATACTTTTAGAGGCATAAACCACCAATTGATCTTCTCCCAAATAATAACTGACAATACGAGCTTTTGAGAAAAGATTCCTCGTTTTTTCACTGTAAAAAGTAGAGTCAATGCTATCCGCTGAAAGGCATATGGACATAAAAGGTTGTTTCCCTGTAGAATAATCACGTCGATTGGCTTCTTCGGGAAGTAAAGTCCAGGCAGCTCCAGTTGGAAGATTTAAATAAATGGAATTATGATAGCTCTTCACATCTTCAGAATAAATGTCTTTTAAGTAGTTAGCTGCAGAGCCACCCCCAGCAAAAATAAGCAAAGGCTTGTTTTTTTGATTCCAGGCGAATACACCTAAAGCTACTATTGTTAAGGCTAACAGAAGCCACTCAAGCCATTTAATCCATTGTTTTGTCCTCTTAGGTGAAGGATCAATGGGTTTAGGTTTTGGGTTCTCTGGGATTGGAATTTCATGAGAACTATTTTCGATGTTATCCTTTTCTTTTAAATACTTTATGATATCTTCTTTGACTAGATTTTTTAATTCTTCATGATTAGAATAAATAGAATAATACTTTTTACCTAATGCTCCCCTCATTATTCCTTGAATGTAAGCTATCTCAGGAGTGGGCTTATCATTCTCATCTACGTTTTCATTCTCATGTAAATATACTAAAATTTTAGGTCGTTCACGCTCTTTAAAAGTATCTGACGCAAGAATGAATTCATCATCTGTACCTGATTTCATTTTATCATCAAGAACAAATATGACGATATCAGCATTATTCTTTATGAAATTGTCTATCTTTTCTTGATCACCACTAAAATCTTTGTATGAATAAAAAGAAGTTGTAGTGTTATGATAGTTTCTATCTTTGATAAAAACATTAGAAAGTAAGATTATTTGATCCCGTTCATCATTGAGTTTTGTTGACCCAGCAATAAATATTTTTATAGTATTGCCCAAGTTGTTTTGTTGTTTTGTCTGTTCCATATTGTTTGGTTTTTTTGTTATGATAATATCTAATTATATCATTTTTTCTCCGCATTCGGAGCAGAATTTTGCGGTGCGGGACATCTTATGGCCGCAGTGGGTGCAGAATTTGACGTCGTGGTCGAGTAGGGTGGAGGCGGTGGGGGCAGGTGCGCTCTCCCTTACGGCGGCTTGCTGGGCGACGGCCAGGGCACGGTCGTCAAGAGAAGACTGTTTCACGAGACCCCAGATTTGGGTAATTAGCACGGGCCAGAAGAAGAACAGCGTGATGACACTGGGTATCACCTGTTGGCCGAAGATGCCCACGTTGGCATTAAACAATACACCGTCAGGATGTGGCGTGAGCGTAATCTTCAGTGCAGAGCGCATGCCGAGGACCGCCTTGAACAGGTTGCCCTTGGTGATGCTGATGTCCTTGCCACCGCTCATCAGATTGTCAACCATCACGTCAAAACCGTCGTTTTTGAACTCGCTTTCGATGGCTTCGGCTATCATGTCAATCTGTGACATGTTGGTTTTGAGCAGTTGTTTTGTATTATATCTCGACATGACTATCTCAATTCTTGAAGTTCATAATATTGATAGATGGCCGAGAGGACATTGGCCTCGGCAAACAGCCGCTTGATGAAGAGCTGATCCTCCTCGGTGAAGCGTTGTTCGGCCTCATGCATGAGGCTGATGACCTTGTCGGCTTGCTGGCGCAGTTCCTCGTCTGTCACGATGCCATCTTCCATGATATTTTGGAATGAAGGCGATGCGGCAATCATACCATCGATGTCGATATATCCTTGTTTATTGAAAATCATAATCTTGTGAGGTCTTTATAGTTGGTGTCCGCAGTTGCGGCAGAATTTCCAGTCCTTATCAATGGCGTTGCCGCAGTTAGGGCAGATGCCATCGGGCGGTTCAATAGCGAAATTGCCGGTCTTAATCATATTGTATTGTTCGCTCTCGCTCCACTTGAGAATCTCGCGTACGCGCACAGCCGAGAAAGGATGGTCAAGTCCAGCGATGACAGACAATTGCAAAGCCTTGTTCCATATGCCGGAATTCTGGATTTTGTCGTATTCGTCGGCTTGGGATGCCCACTCCCTCAGGTCTATTTGTTCCGTCAGGCTCTTGGGACCGCCAGACAAGCGCGCCATCGTGCTGGCTACTACCTCGGGCGACGTGATGATGCTTGCTGCACGGTCAGCCGACAATTCGCTCTTTCGGCTCCAGTACAGCAGGGCATACTCAACGGGTATTGCCAACTTGCCCAGTAATCCTAGCGAGGCAATGCCGCTACTAAGCCATTGTGCCACAGTGTGATAGAGCACATGGCGGCACATAATGTGGCCGCACTCATGGGCGATGATAGCATCAAGTTCCTCATCGTTCATCATCTCAACCAGGCTCGAAGTCACCGTGATGTAGATGCGGGTATCCCCCATGGTCCACGCATTAGGAATGGGACTCATTTTCAGGTAGAACTCAGGCTCGGCGATACCCATTCGTTGGCAGATGGGCGGCAGGTGCCGGTATATGTGTGGCAATTGTTTCTCTGACAACCGGATTGCTGATGCCATGTTCACGCCATATTGCAAAGTTTCGATACCGATGGCCAGAACCTTCTTGACAAGCGCTGCAAACCCTGGTAGTCCCTCCATCTGCCGCAATGCAGCGGCATCTTCGGGATGAATGAAATCAGACGGTTTCATTTTCAGTAATCAGTTTTTTCAGGTTAAAGATGAATCATTGAGTTCAACCAGTGACACATCACATCTCACGAGCAAGATGAGAGGCTTTATTGAACGTTGCAAAGATACAGATTTCCCTTCACAAAAGCAAGCATCTCCTACAGATTAATCAGTCACAACAACCATGCGGCGAATGACAAACCGAGATTTGAAAAATACTCCTCAAAAAAATATCTTAATAGAACGGATTGCACGAATAATAATAAGTCGCTGAAAATCAGCGACTTATTTTTGATTCTGTGGAGCTGGAGGTTTTCTCGAATGATATTACACACTAATCACATACTGATTGCGTGATAGTATAAACTAATGAAAATATTTGGCTATCAGCCAATTGCAGCCTAACAATTAATTTGTCGTATCACACGATTAGTATGTTATATCCCAAAACGGGGGAATACATAATAGGGGTTATTCCCCCCTTTTTCATGACGAGTTGAAGGCTGCCATTATTCAATGGTTTATCACCCTATCTTGCTATCATCCTTGAGAAATGGAACAGCAAAATAATGTT
>JAEEGF010941789.1_pt1 | contig 11778 bp, 7 predicted proteins | sample 9134171 | NCBI WGS metagenome assembly JAEEGF01 (sample SAMN16246542, study PRJNA631951) | gut metagenome | biome: gut microbiome; feature: rumen; material: AP-attached | host: Bos | place: Iran: Karaj | collected 2018-10 | reverse complement strand
AGAATAGTTCCCTTTCTCCAAAGACAGTGCTTTTTATTAAAACCGGATTGTGCGGTGGTTTTACAACTTTCTCAACCTTTGCATTAGAAACAGAAACTCTCATAAAGACAGGACATGTCGGACTTGCTCTTCTTTATGTTATTCTGAGCGTGGTTGCAGGAGTAGGGCTGGCATTTGCAGGGCAAGTGATTGTAGGAAAGTAGGATGAAAATAAGAAGATATCTGATTGTCGCTTTGTCTTTTTTAATCATCTCATGTAATAATGGAACTGACGATAAAACTTCTTTTACAGAAATTGATGCGCCTGATGCAATATCAGAACGTGCCTATAGCTTTGCAGAATTATATGAGCAGTCAGATACAGAATATCATTTGGGAGGTCAGGACCCGGTTCGTGCAATTCAGATAGACTGTTCCGGTCTGATAATCATGTGTTACAAGTATGCCCTGGTAGATACAAAGTACCAGCTTCTGGTATCTGACATGACCGCAAATTACATGTATACTAATGCTTCAACTCACATTGATAAGGCAGATTTGAAGAAAGGAAATCTGATTTTCATGGGAGAAGCCAACAGTAATTCAGTAACTCACATAGCTCTTTTTGAAAAGATAGAAAACGGAAAAATCTATTTTATTGACAGTACTCAGAAAGATACAAATGGTGATGGCATAAATGATATTGACGGTGTTTCTTACCGTGATTATCCAGAAGATGATTCAAGATTTAAGGCGTTCGGAAGAATGAGAGTGAAGTATTAGGGGTAGAGATGAACAAAAGTATATTACAAAACGGCGACCTGCTTTTTATGAGTGACCAATCTGACTTATCCAAAGCGATTATTGAAACAACAGAAAAATACAGTCACGTGGGAATCTACTTTGACGGATACATTTATCATGCTTCAAGAAAAAGGGGAGTGGCAAAGCAGAAATTAGAGGACTATCTGACTGAAGAAAAGCGCGATATCTATATTTACCGCTATCAAAAGATTGATACTGAAATCGTCAAGGAACGTGCTGAAAGGTATTTAGGCTGCGAATATAATCATAGTTTCTATCCTAACAACGGGCAGTTTTATTGTTCTCAGTACATTGCAGAAATTCTCCCTATCTTTGACATAATTCCAATGAGTTTTGGTGATGGAGAAAAGGATGTTTCTGATTACTGGAAGAAGTATTATGAGGAACTTGGGATGCAGGTTCCTGTAGGGCAGCCTGGTACAAATCCTGGTCAGCTTGCAAGATCAGAAAAACTTCAGTACATTGGGAAACTCGATTAAATAAACGCTACAAAAGTTTTATCGTTTTGATAGTCATTTTCTTTTTATTAAATAAATAATCTATGACAGAGTTAACTTCGGTCTTTACAATTTCATTTGAAGTTATTTCTAAAAGATTTATTTTTGCATAAATGCATTTTCCCCAATCAGCCGTAAATCTATGTATATTATAATCATCGCAGTCTTTTTTTATATCAGAATTATTTATATGGTCAAAGCTATCGTTATCCCAGTTAAAATCAGATGTTTTACAATCTTTAAGTTCATACATTCTTTCAAGTAAAAGGTATGGACTTTCGTCATCTAGATTGAAACCTACATAGAATACTTCGTCTTTATTTTGATATTTACATGCAAAAGTCTTTTTATTACACCAAGATGATCGTTCTCTTGGCCACCAATATTCACCAATGTATTCAACATCATGTTTTATAACAAGCTCATAAATATCATTACTCAGTTTTCCTAAATCTTCGATAAAGGAATTATAATTATTTATCAGTTTGGAAATTTCATTCATTGTAATACCTCCATGAGAATGCATTAAAATCTTTTGCAAAAATATATTTTTTTTCTTGTCTATATTTCCAATCAAAAATTTGAGGATTAATTTTTATTCCTTCAAAATGGAATAATCCTCTACGAAGATAAAATTGAATTAAATCCGAAACCAAGATCTTCTCATTATCGGATATATCTGACTTTATGTATTGTTGAAGAATTGGTAATAGATCCTCCCATCGTAACCAATATAAACCAATATCTTTTGATAAACTCTGTTTTGTTTTTTGAAGGGGGATTTTTACATTGTAATCGGATAATGTAAGGAAGATTATGTTCTTATTTTTTTTATTAGGATAGTACTCGTCAATAATAGTAGAATATCGTAAAAGTTGATTCATATATTCAGATTCATTTTCGCTAAAAGTTTCATCAAGAGGTGAGTGATATTTACATTCTATTATTAAAACAGAATTTCTATCTTCTAAAATTAAATCAGGTTCATTAATAAGAGCTTTAGTTTTACTAGGATATTTTTCCCAAAAATGAAAATTAATTTTACCTGGAAAATTTACTGAGTAATTATTCCCCTGTAAATCTATAGCTTTAGAAAGGAAAGAATTTAAAACAAATAGGGAACTAAAATAACGGAGGTTTCCAAATACAGTACTCGTTAAAACATCTTCTGAATAAATAAAACTGCTATTTTGTGGTATTTTACCATGAAGTTCATAAATCATTAGTGTATTCTGCTATAATAATAGCACATTTTTGTATTTTTTCAATTTAAATCCAATTTGAAGTGAAGTCTGTTATGAATTTGAGGAAAATGTTATTATTTTAGGTAAAAGAATAGGGGATTCTGATGAATAATTACATAATTGAACATGGGAATTACAAGACTGCTGATTATGAAGATGGCATCATGGATTTTTCCTTATTTTCTTCAACAAGTCCAAAAATACTCTGGGTATTAAAAGAAACTCATGGTAAGTTTAATCCCAAAAAATGGTGGGGTGATCAGGAGTATTTACAATGGCCTATTAGTCCTTTTGATAGAAAACCAAATCCTGTTAGTGAAAAGAAAATCAAAAAAAACTCAAAAAAAGCTACTTGGGAACCAGTTGCTAGAAGTGTATATCAGATTTTGAATGGAAAATCGACAAATGATGTACTGAAACTAGCTAATGCATTGAAATATATTGCTATAATCAATATGAAGAAAACTCCTGGAAAAGAATCTGTAGAGCAAGAGTTTTACGAGTATGTGAATATCCCTGAAAATAGAGCAATTCTTTTAGAGCAAATCCGAACAATAGATCCTGATGTGATAATTTGCGGGAATACCCTTAATATGATTCATAAAAATGAGATAGATTATCGTATTGGAAAAAGAATTTTACTTTCTGAGTTTTCCAGCGATAAAAAAACTATGGGACGTAATTCCTGCTTTTGTTTCAAAGATAAGATTTTTATAAATCCTTTTCATCCTTCTTATGTTATGAAAAAAGACGAGTATGTGAAGATTATAATGGGAGCCTATAAGAATTGGCTTGAAATAAGAGATGATTGCCCTGTTTTCAAATGGTAAAATATAGATGAACGTTGAAGAAGATGAGAAATGTCCGATAGTTTCATTACTACCGGACATTTTTTTTATTCATTTTTTAATCTAAACTACTTGCTTGTACAAGCCGAATTACGAGTTTCCAGGTAAATAGGGTAGTACTTCTTTGTTGAACTTCCGTTATGAGTGAAAGTTACAACCAGCACGTCTGCCTGTTCCGATTTTACTACTGATGTATCAGGAGTAACGTCGTAATAGGTAGCAGAAATATGGTCTGTATCAATTTCACCGTAGTTATGATACAAGTGTGATGTACAGTCACCGCCCATCTGAACATGGAATGACGGAATGTAATACCACAAACAGCTCTGGAATTCTTCAACGGATAAACACTTGCCATCAAGGCTAGAGTCTCGCACTCTTCCCCAGTCACTATTTTTGCTTGATTTATCAGTTTTGGTAACTGTCTTTGATGAACTGTGCATCCAGCCGGTATAGAATTCATATACGGTTGAAGATGTAGCAGAGTTTCTCAAATACCACCAGCCGCGACGGTCATAGTGAGTGTCATAAGTGAAAGGACTTGTCCAATCCTTATAGCTGTCACTGTCTGTATTCGTTGTCGAATAGAAATCACTCATCTTAATTGGAGTTCCGTCCGGATACGAGGCACTTCCTTTATAGGTCGGCTTATATCCTGTCGTAATCTTATACGCTGGAACCTGGCTGTCACTGTTGTGGCTCAGAATGAACTGTCCGGTTGTTGCTCCGTTTGCAAGGCTGATGTTTCCGTTCTTCTTTGTCTGAAGAGCGGCGGTAATTGTCAGATCCTTTGTCTTTGCTTCCGAAACACTGAATTTGAAAGTCATCTTTTCACCATCGCCAAGGGTGATTGCATCATTGGCAAACTTTGACCAGTAGGCTGTCTTTGTATTGTCTGCATATGAAACATCACTCTGTTTTGTGTAGCTTACAGTCAGTGAATCGTAATAGAACTTTCCGGTAATGGTATAGCTTCCGATTTCCTCATTGTTATTGTTCGGATTCTTTGCCTTTATGATAATGGAATCCGTTCCTTCTGTATGAGGCATAATTTTGAGTTTTCCATTTCCCACGCCATCATTTGTGTTACTGAACTCACAAAGGCCGTTTCCGTTTACTTCTATAACCGCATCTGTCGGACTTACCGAATATTCAATTGTGTAGGTTGAATCCGGGCTTCCAGTAATGCGAGTTGAATCAACTGTAAACTCATAATCCCATGCAACTTTTACGGTACACTGAGCTTTTGCAGAACCGTTAGTAACACAGGCAAGAGTTCCAGTACCTTTCTTTATGCCAGTGACTTCTACATATCCGATTCCTTCTGTGTCGCAACCAAGATCGTGGTATTCAAAGTAATCATCTTCTTGCGCCCGTGTCCATGTGAGAACTGCATCCGGCGGACTTACAATGTACTTAATTGTTTTTGAGTGGAAAGGCTGAACTTTCTTGCTTGATGTTTCAAAAGAAAGGCTCTTTCCTGCTTCAACAACAACTGTACATTTTGCAACCTTGTCAGAATCTGGAAGCTGTGCCATAACTGTGGTTTCTCCAGCAGCCAATGGATAGATTGTTACAGTCTGTCCGCTTCCCATAATACGGACTATATCATTCCCATTTACTTTTTCAGCTGACCAAATCAGCTCGTAGTAATCACTTGAACTTTCAGCATTGTCGATTGTTGCTTTGAGCTGTGTACCAGAACTTCCTCTTGTCAAAGTAAGATAGGTCTTATTCAGCGTTACAAGTTTTTCTCCAGTGCCAGGAACAACAACATAGAACTGTAAATCACTTGCTGCCTTTTCGTGGGAGCAGGTAATCAGGGCTTCACCCGGCTTCATAGCCGTAATGTAAATTGACTGTCCGCTTACTGTTCCATCGCTTGAAATTCCAGTTACCTGAACAATATCAGAATCGCTTGTATGCCATTTGAGATTGTACTGGTCACTGTTTGTAATTCCGTTCCCGGTAAGAGTAGCACTCAAAGTCTGACTTTTTCCTTTTTTCACAGTATAAATTGTGGAACTTGAAGTGATATATACGGCATTTGCAGGAGCTTCCTTTACATATACAAGTATTTCGCTTTCTGCCTGAGTAACGCCTGTACTTGATGCCACAAGTTTTGCACGAACCGTTGTTGAACCAGAGGCGATTCCAGTAATCTGTGCAACTGCTTTTGTTCCGCTTACAGAACAGATTGAGCCGTTATCTACAGAGTATTCCACATGTGTTGTTACACTGGTTGTAGGAACCTGCATTGTCATAAAACTAACCGTTCCCTGAGTAATGCTTGCCGACGGCTGCGGGAAAGCGAAGTTTGAATATTCCTGAACATTTACAATTATCTGCTGGTCGTAAGCTGCCTTTGGATGACTGATTGTAATGGTTGCAGAACCAGTCTGTTTAGGTGTAATGGTACATACATTTGCAGAATACTGGAAATCAATGACATCATAGACATCGAGACTCCAGTTAAAATTGTATTTGTCCGTGCTTGTTCCGTTTATCAAAGTTGCCGTTACAGTTTGTGCCCCAGCATTTGGTTTTACGGTGATAATGGAAGCAGGACCGCTGATGTAGCAGTCACTTTCCTGAATCTCATCACAGACAACTAGAAGCTGTGCAGTATATGCTGATTTTGGATGGCTTACAGTTACATAAGTCTGACCAGCTTTGAGAGCACGAATCTTTCCGACTTCATTTTGTCCGTATACAGCGCAAATAGAAGAATCATTTACTCCCCATACAAAACCGGAATAGTCATCACTTGTTCCACCGATAAGGTCAGCCGTAATTGAAGTGTAAGATGAACTTACATTCACTGTGAGGACAGATGAAGAAAGCTGAATGTATGGATTTGCAGCTGCAGCAATCGGATCAACACACTGGGCAATAATCGTAAGTGAATACTGACACATTTCGTTCTTAACCGTAATCAAGGCCGTTCCGATTCCGTTTCCTTTAAGAACCGCAGTTGCCCCTGCAGGAACTACATCTACTACAGCTGGATTGCTTGAAAGCCAGGTATATCCGTCTACAACCGCTGAGCCTGCATTTTTTACGCTTACAGAAACTGATTTTGTGTTTCCTTCGCCAATGGCCACAACGTTTGAAGATGTGGTGAGGTAAACAAATCCTGCAAGTTCTTCCGCACTGTTTCCAACAACAATAAGAACTTTTTTTGATATGTCAGTTGCTTTATGAGTAATTGTAACCTGGGCTTGTCCTGAACCTACTGGTTTGATATAAGCTGTTCCTGTTGGTGTCTGTGCAGATATTTCTGCAACCGAAGTGTCATCGATGTTGAAAGAGAATCCGCTTGTATCGGCTCCTTCATAATTTACGAGTACGGCCTGCAAACTCTGGCTTGCACCCCCTTTGAGGAAGGTCATTACATCTGTAGAAGAGATATAAACAATCGGATCACTGTCAGGAATTATGTATTCAGAACCTACGCGAACATAGATTTTCAGCGTATTCTGGCTGTCCTTATGGCTTACGCTGATTACGCTTTCACCTTCTGATATTGCCGTTAGAGTTGCACTTGTTCCGTTTCCGATTACTGTTGCAACTGAAGTGTCGCTGGAAGTCCACTCTATATTTCCGTATTCGCTGCTGGAAAGATTTACCGCAGTCATATTCAAAGTCGAAACTTTTCCTGCCCCTCCAAGAGAAACAACATTCTGATTTGTTGTGAAGTATACTTCCGGTTCGAGATTTACAGTTCCTTTTGGATAAACCGTAATATTGAACGTGCAGCTTACACCTTCAATAGAAGCGGTGAGGGTAGTGGATCCGCTTTTCAAACCTGTTATTTTACAGGCAAGAGGATTAAATGATGATTTTTCGATTGAGATGATACTTGAATCTTTTACCGTCCATGACATCTGAGAAAAATCGTAATCATCAGCAAAACCTGCTGTGTTCACATAACAGCTGGCAGTGCTTCCATTTTCGATGTTGTAATAGGTTTTGTCAGAATATAAGGCCTTCATTGAGTTCAGGGTTTCAGCATCATCGGCTGTCATTACGAGAACTCTCTTATCTGCATCTGCTTTAGGATGACTAATGGTGATATATGAAATTGTTGAGCCTGTTTCCAAAGCAGGAGCCTTGATGTTTGCAATATTTCCACTGGTTGTAAGTGTCAGATAGTCTGTATTACATTCCCACTTGATGTCATTTTCATCACCACTTGCTTTTGAATCGCCTTTGAGTTCAACTGTGTAGTCCTGACTGTCTCCGTTCAAGAGTTTTACAAGACCGCTACCGCAGAAATACAATGGTTCTTCCAGAACAGCATCCTTACTCAATACTTTTACGAGAATCTCAGTAGGATAGACAATCTTTGGATGAGTAATAGTGATTACCGCTGTTCCTTCACAAAGAGGTGTCATAAATGCGGAACCATAAGAATAGGTTGCAGCAGCAGCTCTTGCTCCTGTGTGGAATACGCTTCCATTGGTGGTTTCAAGGTCGATTACTTTTGATGAGCTTCCATCTGCAGCCGTACTCTTTACGCTCCACTGGAAGTTTGCTTCGTCTCCATCATCTCCACCTTTCAGACTTATATTGATTTTCTGCCCATCTGCTCCGACTTTTGTGCGGATATAGTTCTGACTTGTGGTAACATAGCAGCTTGCGTCCACTGCATTTTTTAACTGGCCGTTTACAATCAAAAGAACTTCCCGGCTATAGGCAGATTTGTCATGTGAAATAATCAGCTTACACGAACCATTTGCAAGACCTCGTAAAGTTACCTGGTTTCCAACATAGTTCACAATCTGTGCCACATTGTAGTCATCAAGAGTGTATGTATAACCGTCAATATTGTAGCTTCCGTCTTCCAGATTCATTAACTGACTTGTTACAGTCTGCTCGGCTGAACCGCTCAATGTCACAACCGTAGAATCAGGCTGAATGTAGACATTCTTAACAACAGTGATTACACGGCAGAGAATATCAAGAGGATAGGTTGCATCAGGGTGAGTTACACGCAAAGTACAGCTTCCGCTTTGCTTTGGCGAAATAACTGCATTGTTTCCGTTGGCACTCAACCTAATCGGAGTTTCTGAACCGTCATCATTTATGATTTCCCATGAGAACTGACTGTCCTGGCTGGAATCTTTTCCGTTTACAAGAGAGACAGAAATGCTTTTGTCACCGTCTTCCTGATTCATCGTTACGATGTTGTTTGAAGTGGTAATGTAGCCGACATTTGTTGCATCCGCAAAAACATAAATTCCCATGTAATAAGGATATGCCGCCTTGCTGTGAGTGATTTTTACTCTAGCATAACCAGAATCTTTAGCAGTGATTACACAGTACTGACCTGTTGGCTGAATGCTTGCAACAGAATTGTTGTCTATGGTCCAGCTGTAACCGTCTATATCAGAAGCATCTCCTCCGTAAAGTGAAACAAATACTTTTTCGCTGATTCCGGGTGATATCTGTAAAATAGAATAGTTTGAATAGATATACGGCTCGGTTGTAGTTTCGTAGTTCTCTGCAAAACCGTTTACCGTTACCATACATGCCGCATCATAGCCGTTGTAAGAACAACGCAAAGTTGTCTGTCCTTCGGCTTTTCCTGTGATTGTAACTCCCCAGCTGGAACTTGTGTCACATTCAATGATGTTTGAATCGTAGGTCCAGGAGAGTTTTATATCTTTCTGGACATTAGTAGGTTTTACACTAACAGAAACGTATTCTTTGCTTCCAACGCTTGTTGCCAAAGCGTTCTTTCCCAGTGAGATTGAAGTAATGGAGACTTTCTCATCTACATTTTCAAAACTGGTCAGAAAACTACAGGAAGAAAAGAGTATGCCTGCCGTTAGTGCTGCTGCACAAAATATGTTTTTTAATCTCATGTTGTACTCCTTATAAAACTCCGCGTTAGCGGTCGTGCAGGATGCACGGAATCGCAGTTTTGCCTATGGCAAAATCTGCAAATGATAAAAATTACATGGAAGTAATTTTTATCATGCCTCCTATCGTGTCCTTACATATTTTTGTGTTACCTGATTGACTTCTACAGGTGGAAGTTCCAGCGGAACATTTGTAATCAGTTTGATTTCTGTTCCTTCTTTGATTTTGATAGTAGGCTTAATATCCAGAGCTTTATCCAGAATCTTGTTTCCAAGTTTGCTTGCCTCTGAATACACATCAGTCATTGAATTTTTCAGATATTCATTGTTCTGAGAGTTTATGTCATTGGTAATTTCAGTCTGAATAATACTGAACACCGCAACCATTCCAAGAGCTTTCAATGTCTCAAACGGATGATTTGAAACGCTTCCTGTATATCCGCTTGCTCCCTGAGCATTTACGCCGTTCATGTTTCCAAGCTGAACGCGATAGTTGTCAGGACGGATTAAAAGATTCCATGCCACCTGAACCTGCTTCTGCCCATAACTTATTGAAGAATTATAGGTTGCAAAAAGCAGGGAGCCCTCTGGAATCAAAAGATAGGAATGGTCGTAACTTGAATAAACATTTTCCGTTACACGGGCTATAACCACACCGGGATTATCAGTATTGATAGCAGTAATCAAGGCTCCGGAAATGATTGTTCCATCCCAAAGGCAGGTATTGCTCAGATACTCTCCACGGCCACTTGCGTTTGAAGCGGCATTAAAAAAGCTCTCTTTGTCACCTGTCATATTAGTGGTTCCGTTCATTCCAGAAATTGTTCCTCCAGTTCCATACAGCTGATTCTGGATGCTCTGTGTCTGAAGCATCTGCTGTGCGATGAATTCTTCCTTTGTCATTTTCTGCCCATAGGCATTGGTTCCAAAGTTTCCGCTCATTATCTGACTTACAAGGTTCTGTCCCTGCTGCTGACCTGAAAAATCAAGGCCTGCAATTCCTTCTATCTTCCTTGGTGACTTTGAATTTCTTGTGTCAGGACGTTCAGACTGATAGCCGCCTCTGCTGCCCACAGAAGAGACAGGAGCTGTTGAAACAGGACTTTGAGGCTGTAGTTCCAGTGGAAGAGTATTCAGAACTTCATCTACATCAATCTCTTCTTCCGTTCTTCCAGAGTCTGAATTTGCAGGAAGATTATCAGAAATAAAATCTCTGCCTGGATTTACAGGATCAGGAATCTTGAAATCGATTTCTGTCTTTGTTCCAGCTTTATCAAGTTCGGGATTCTCAACCTTTTTGTTTTTCTTTCCTGAGAGGCTAAGGCCTAAGAAAATGACAAGCACGATAACAAGGATTCCTATCATTCCCACACCGATGATGTTGCCCACGTTTATTTCGCGAGCTTCGTTTTCATCTTCTGGAGGGGGAAGTTCTTCCTCCTCTGAATCAAGCAAATCTGTAAGATCTTCCGTAAGGTCATCCTTTTTTTCTTCATCAGAAGGTAAGGTTTCATTCTCTTCATTCACTTACGGCCTCCTTCTTTGCTTCATCTTTTTCAGTAATCTTAGTTACCTTTTTTTCTACAGTTACTTTCTCTTTACCAAGTCTGAGTGTGACTTTGTTGATAAGGCGAGGAATGACAAATACATTCTTCTTCACTGTGTAATTGATAATTTCATTCTTCTCGTTAAAGAGAACTGGAAGTTTCTTCTGCAGGACGATTTCATCAACCTGAATATAGGTAGACTGTCCGTCATCATAGACTCTGAGCGGGATGAATTCCGGCTTTTTGAAATTGCTGTATTTCACGATGTAATCAAATGAAAGGAATTCAGGATTTGAAACATGAAGATAGTCATTCTCAACAGAGCGGCCCTTTGTTTCATTCTCGATTTTTGCCCAGATATTTCTTGATTCAGGATAGGTAAACTTTACCATTGCCATGTGTGTGTCTGAGTAAGACTTAAGACGGAAATGATAAACACGGCGGTTTGTGATAATCACAAGGCTTGAATCAAGTTTTGAATATGCAGGTTTAACAAAAAGATGCTGGATGTTCTCACCTGTGTATGGGTCTTTTGCAACTCCTGCTGTTAGCTCCCAGGCAGCTTCATCTTCGGAAAGAAGGGGAGTGCCGATTACGACTTCACCGCTTTCAAGGATGATGTCTGTAAGATGGTAAGGCTGGGCATAGACTTCAAATACAAAGTTTTCATTGAACTGATAGAAGAATGTTCCGCTCTTGTAGTTTTCAGGTTTTTGAGTTGCCTTTTTCTGACTGTCATTTACTGCATCTACACCGATTCTGATTTTTCTTTCAGTGGCCGGATTTGATTTCTCTTCAGGAATATATACAGGTCTGTCTACAAAAACGACAGTTTCCTGAACATCCTGAACCTTAAGTTCTTCCTGTACCAGAAAGCCTCTTTCTTCCTTCTCGTTGTTTTCAAGTTCTTCTTCAAGGCTTGCTGCATTTGATGAAGACTCAAACTCATTTGGTCTTCCCATTTCTACAGT
>JAEEGF012333437.1_pt1 | contig 11779 bp, 10 predicted proteins | sample 9134171 | NCBI WGS metagenome assembly JAEEGF01 (sample SAMN16246542, study PRJNA631951) | gut metagenome | biome: gut microbiome; feature: rumen; material: AP-attached | host: Bos | place: Iran: Karaj | collected 2018-10 | reverse complement strand
CGCAGTCGCTGCGCAAGCCGTCCGCGCGGGCGGCGTTTTCAAAAGAGGAATCCGGCATGCTCCACACCTCACTGAAAAGCGGCGGCCGCCGTAAGCAGCCGCCGTCATTCTTCGGATTAAAGGATTTTGCAGAAATTGAAGATGGAATCGGGCAGCTCTTCCTTGTCTGCCGAAACCGTGAAGACGAACGCCGTCTCATGGACTTCGCTCAGCTCATACACCTGCTCGAGGAATTTGGCAAGCGCGTTGTAATCTCTGCCGCCGATCCGCAGCGTGGCGTCCACCAGCACGTCCGTAATGTCGTGGTTGCCGGCGCACACGCCCGCAAGAAAGCCGAAGAACGTATCGTAGCCCTTGACTTCGTAATCGTCGGTGGCGATCAGTCTGGCGCGATAATTCACGTCGTAAGTCAGCTTGGTTTCTTTTTCAACGCAGATGACGTTGCCCTTAGACGTTTCAACTGCTTCATTGACGCAGGAGATCAGATGCTTCGTTTTTCCGGCGCCTTTGTGTCCCAAAATCAGAGAAATCATAAGATTGTCCTCCCAGAAAGTGATTCCGCGTTTGCGGGTTGCCTTGATCGGTCAAGTCCATTATATCACACGGAAAGCCGTTGTTCAAGTGCTTCTTTTTCTTTTTCATAGCCCGGCTTGCCCAAAAGCGCAAACATATTCCGTTTGTAGCTTTCCACACCGGGCTGATTGAACGGATTGACGCCCAGCACATAGCCGGAAACGGCGCAGGCCTTTTCAAAGAAATAGATCAGATATCCGAGGTTTTCTTCGTCCAGACGCGGTATGGAAACCACCACGTTCGGCACGCCGCCGTCGTTATGCGCGAGCACCGTGCCGAGAAACGCCTTTTCACAGACGAACGACATCGGTTTACCGGCCAGGAAGTTGAGCCCGTCGATATTGCCCGGTTCTTCTTCAATCGTATAGTCGCGCTGCGGCTGCTCCACGTGGATGACCGTTTCGAACATCAGGCGTTCGCCCTGCTGGATATACTGGCCGAGCGAATGCAGATCGGTGGAAAAGATCACGGAAGCGGGAAACAGGCCCTTGCCGTCCTTGCCTTCGCTTTCGCCGAACAGCTGCTTAAGCCATTCGTTCATCATCGTGAAGTTCGGCTCATAGCAGGCGAAGAGTTCCATCTTCTTTCCCTTGCGATACAGCGCGTTGCGGATAGCGACATACCGGTAGCAGGCGTTTTGCGCGGGATCGTCGCACATAAAGTCTGTTCTTGCCGCTGCGGCGCCGCGCATCAGCGCGTCGATATCGATGCCTGCCGCGGCAATCGGCAGAAGGCCGACCGCCGTGAGAACGGAATAGCGGCCGCCGACGTCGTCGGGCACGACAAAGGTTTCATACCCTTCCGCGTCGGCAAGCTGCTTCAGCGTACCCTTCGCCTTGTCGGTCGTCACAAAGATGCGCTCGGCAGCGCCCTGTCTGCCGTATTTTTTGATCAGCAGGTCGCGGAAAACACGGAACGCGATCGCCGGTTCGGTGGTCGTGCCGGACTTTGAAATCACGTTCACGGAAAAATCCCGGCCGTCGCAAAGATCGATCAGCTCTCGCAGCGCCGTTGCGCTGATGGAATTGCCGGAAAAATAGATTGCCGGCGTGTCCTTGCGCAGCACGTTATAGTTCAGCGATCTGACCGCTTCGATCACGGCGCGCGCGCCGAGATAGGAACCGCCGATACCGATCACGATCAGAAGCTCGGAATGCTTCCGGATGCGTGCGGCCGCGTCCTTGATCCGCGCAAACTCCGCTTTATCGTAATCAACGGGAAGATCGACCCAGCCGGTGCAGTCGGAACCGACGCCTGTCTTCTCGTGCAGGTCACGGTGCGCGCGGCGGATGACGTCGCTATAGGAAAGAATTTCATCCTCGGAAAGAAACGATGAAACATATTTGTCAGTAAAAGTGATCGACATAACTGCCTCCTGAATGCTTTTCGGTGAATTTCTGTCATTTTAATATAAAAAACCGATTTTGTCAACCGCCTGCGGACTTTTCACGCCGCACGCACGCGAAGCGCGGAAAGCAGCCGCAGAATGACGTCGCCCAACGTCAGCGCAGGGACGCCCGTTTTGGCATACAGCAGATAGGTTGCCAGCGTCCTGCTCCCGAGACGAACCGCAAGCTCGCCGAGCACCTGACGGTCTTCCACCGGCGCGGCAACCGCGTCGGCCAGCTGAACGCTGATCTGAAGCCGTTCTTCTTCCCCCCTTGAAAGAAGCAGCGGCGCCACGGGATCCATGGCCGGCAGCACGGCGTCCTCCGCCCCGCGCAGAACCTTCACGGGCGGCAAAAGCGCACAATCGATTTGCGGCGTGACGGATTCAAAGTTTTCAAAGCCCCAGTCGAGCAGCGCCTTCGCGTCCGAAAAGCGTTCGTCGCTCGAGCCGGCGTGCATGATGACCGCAATCAGATGCAGGCCGCCGCGCTGGGCGGACGCGCTGACGCAGCACCCGGCCTTGTTTGTCGTGCCGGTTTTCAGGCCCGTCGTGCCCTGATAGAACCGCACGAGCTTATTTGTGTTCACAAGCTGCGTTTTCCCGCCGCGCAGCGAGTCCATCCACACGGTCGTGTAATCCAGAATCTTTTTATGGCCGAGCAGGGCGCGCGACATCAGCGCGACGTCATAGGCCGTGGACTGATGATCCGGCGCGTCGTCGTCCAGCCCGGTGCAGTTCCGGAACACGGTATCGCGCATGCCGAGCGCGGCTGCGCGTTCGTTCATTCGCCCGACGAACGCCCCCTCCGAGCCCGAAAGCTGCACGGCGAGCGCTGTGCAGGCGTCGTTGGCGGAGCCGATTGCCGTTGCGCGCAGCAGCTCGTCGACCGTCATCCGTTCGCCCTCCTTCAGCCAGATCTGCGATCCGCCCTTGGCCACCGCTTCGGCCGTTGCTTCAATCTGCTGGTCCAGGCTCAGCTTCTTTTCTTCCAGCGCTTCCATAAATAACAGCAACGACATGATCTTCGTCACGGATGCGGGATAGAGCTTTTTATGCGCGTTCTTTTCAAACATAACCTGTCCGGTCGACTGATCCATCAGTACCGCGCTTTCCGCACAAACCGCGGGCGGCTCGGCGGCTGCGGCCGGCAGGACAAAGAGATGCATCAGGGTTAGTATGGCAAGTAACAGGGCCGTCATTCGTTTCACAGCGTTCACACTCCTTCTTCTCATTTCTATGAACGCGCAGCCGTTTTTAACCCAAAAGGCTTGAATTTGTGCCCCGCGTGCTTTATAATAGCAGCAAATATCGAACGGATTAGCAGAGGAACAGATATGAAAGCAGCAATCTATACGCTGGGCTGTAAGGTGAACCAGTATGAAAGCCGCGTGATCGGCGAAGCGCTGGAGGCAAACGGCTATACGCTCGTTGACGACAAGCAGCCGGCCGACGTCTATATCGTCAATTCCTGCACGGTGACGGCCGCCGCGGACCAGAAGACCCGCCAGCACGTGCGGAAGCTGAAGCGGGAGCACCCAGACAGCGTGGTTGTTCTGACCGGGTGCATGACGCAGGCGTTCCCCGACGACGCCGACGTTCTGCCGCAGGCGGACATCGTGCTCGGCAACAAGAACAACGCGAAGCTGCCGGAGCTGCTGGAAGAATACTTCAGATACGGACGGCGGATTCTTGCCGTTGAGCCGCATCAGACCGGCGACGCGTTCGCGCCGTGCCGGGTGCGTGCGTTTGACGAACGCACGCGCGCCATCGTCAAGATTCAGGACGGCTGCAACCGCTTCTGCTCCTATTGCGTCATCCCCTATTCCCGCGGCAGAGTCCGTTCCAAGCCGCTCGACGCGCTGCAAAGCGAAATCGAAGCGATTGCGGCAAACGGCTATAAAGAGGTCGTTCTGGTCGGCATCAATCTTTCCTCCTACGGGCAGGATATCGGCCGCACGTTTCCCGACGCCGTCGCCTGCGCCTGCGGGGTTTCCGGCATTGAACGCGTGCGGCTTGGCTCGCTGGAGCCGGATCATCTGACGGACGCGGTCATCGACCGGCTGGCAAAGCTGCCGAAGCTTTGTCCGCAGTTCCATATTTCCCTGCAAAGCGGGTGCGACAAAACCCTGCGCGCCATGAACCGGCACTACACGACACAGGATTTCCGCAGACTATGCGCCGCGCTGCGCACACGCTTTCCCGGGTGTACGCTGACGACCGACATGATGGTCGGCTTCTGCGGCGAAACCGAAGAAGATTTTGAACAAAGCTGTCGGTTTGCACAGGAGATCGGCTTTGAAAAAATCCACGTGTTCCCCTACTCCGTCCGTTCGGGCACAAAGGCGGCCTCCATGCCCGGCCATCTGCCGCGCAAGGTTAAGGAACAGCGGGCGGCGCGGCTGATCGCGCTGAGCGACACGATGCGCCAAGCTTTCTTTGCGTCCTGCGCAGGCAAAGAAGAACGCGTGCTTCTGGAAAGCACGCGCAAGGACGGGGATTCCTTTGGCTACACGGCGAATTACACGCCCGTTCTGGTCAGAACAGACGCGCCGCAGGGAAGTCTGATCGACGTCAGAATCACGGGCGCCGCTTCCGACGCCGTGCTTGCAGAGGTTATCGAATAATCCGAAACGAGCTTGTCTGCTCCCTGCAGCAGGCTCCTTTTGTTTTTGTGCAAAGCGCATACAGATCGCTCGCGCGGCACTGCAGCGCATAGAGAGCCGCGGCGTCGGGCAGCAAAGCGGCGGCTTCCGCGTGCTTCGTCAGCAGCGGCAGCCTATGTTTCGACGCGCCCAGGACCTCCGTTCCGCGCGGACTGCACGCCAGCGGGCGCAGATACGGCGGCGTGCCTTTGGCAAAGGACGGCGGAATCTGCAAAAACAGATGCATGACCTCGCGCCGGACCTTGGAAAGCGTCAGGCTCTTTGTCTTTGCAGCCTGATACAGATCATCCAGAGAAGCGGTTGTTTTCACCGCCGAACGAATCCGGTCGGCGAGCCCGCTGCCGTCGTCCACAAAAGCGCTGAATGCGGCGTCCGGCAACAGCCGCAGCGCCGTCAAAACCGCCGTTTCAAAGCTGCTTTTCTCCAGCAGCCGCCCGGGATGCTCCGCATAAACGCGGAACGCCTGCGCGGGCATATAAGCCGCCGCAAGCGAGAAATCGTCCATGGCGCGCAGAGCGGCAGCCGAAGCGAACGTGCCGTCGGCCGGCAGCGCGTCATGCGCGGGGCCGATCCGCCTGACAGGCAAGAGTTCAAACGCGCAGCCGAGCTCGTTCATGGCCTTGATGTATTCGACCGCAAGCACGTTGTTCGGCGCCTGCAGAACGGCCGCTTCGGCGGTCTTATTCTGTTCAAGCAGCGTCTGCTGCAGCGCCGCCGGGAAGGTTGCGCCCTGCTTCATCTTCAGCGCCGCCTGCGCCTGAACGGATTCCTGCTGCAAAAGCAGGGCCGTGCGGCAAAGCAGATCGGCGTCGTCCGTTTCGCAGCCGAACGCCAGCAGATCGCAGCCGACGTCTGCCAGCGCGGCAACGGCGCCGCGCGCAAACGAGGCCGCTCCGCCGAGCGACCACGGCGCAGGAAGGTCGAGCACGAGGTCAACGCCGCCGCGCACAGCCGCCTCGGCGCGCAGAAACTTATCTGCAAAGGCGGCTTCCCCGCGCTGCACGAAGCTGCCGCTCATGGCGGCGACCAGATGCGTCGCGCCCTGCAGACGCGTCTGCGCCGCCAGGTATTGATGCCCGTTGTGGAACGGATTGTACTCGGCCACGATACCCGCCGTCCGCATGGAAAGCCCCCCTTTTTCATTTGATGCCGTTTCATTCTAAACGATTCCGGCAGAAAAGTCAAGAAGCTCCCTTGGGGGAGCTTCTTTCTTCGGACGTTTGACTCAGCCTTCGAGCAGGAACGATTCGCAGTCCACGCATTTCGGCTCGGTCGGGCGGCTTTCGTGCGTGCCGATGGAGACCCGGTGCAGCGTGCAGTAGTCTTCGCTCTTTGCGTGATGCGCACAGTTGTCCACCGTGCAGCCGATGCATTTGTTTGAGGAACGGTTCTGATCCATGGTTGCGCCTCTTTCATAAAAAAATACCCGGGCGCCGTGGCCCGGGCTCATAGTTAGAATGCGCGTTTCTCTCTGAATTATACTCAGAAATTCAGCTTGATGCCGTTCTTGAGCGTGCGGAAAATACCGTCAAAGAACGCGGCGATCGCATTGATCATACGGGAATAGAAATCGCCGAAGTTCCACAGCCAGTTATTGCCGACGTTGTGGAGATTGTCCTCGGAAATGTCACGCATGTTTTTCGCAAGCTCGGTCATGTCGCCGAGGAACATCGCGTCAAGCATCATATTGACGTGCTTTTTCTTGGTGCCGTTGATTTCGCTGCTGGAGCTGATCTTGTTCTTATAGCCGTTGACGACGTTTTTGTTGTAAAGATGCTTGCCGATGAGATTCAGATACGCCATCAGATACAGGAAGGCTTCGGTGTTGTCCTTGGAGTTTCTGAAGCGATAGCCCGGGAAGAGAACAAACTGCAGGTGGCTTGTGTCGGCAGGATTATTGTTGTTGGAAAGCGTGTTGAACAGCGTGCTGAAGGATTTGAGGCCTTCCGCGGTCACAAGACCCGCTTCGACTTTTTCCGTCAGCAGGGCGCAGAGGGCTTTATAGACATCGCCGTTCACAAGCATATAATTGGAGACCAGGGTGCGCAGCGCGTTCAGCAGATACTGGATCGGGCCGTCGTTGATTGCGTTCTCAATCACCGATTTGATGATAAAGCCGCCGAGTTCGGAAGGAATCTTGTATTCCTTGGACGGGACATCGAAATAGTATTCCATATCGCCCCAGGTGGCCGAGGAACCGTTTTCGTTATAAAGCGGGACGTTCAGTACGCTGATGAGCAGCGGCAGATAATTGATCTTGCGCTCATAAGTCGTTACACCGTTCACCGTGACCTGACGCAGCCAATACTTCGTAATCAGTTCCGTCAGACCGCTCTTGTCGGAGATCGTCTTGTAGAAATCCCGTTTCATGACGTAATCTCTGGTGCCGTTGGAATAATTGGTCAGCGAGAAATTGATCGTCTGCGGCGAATATTCCGCCTTGAACAGGCGGTTGATCAGGTTGCAGATCGCCGTTGCGTGCGCGCCGGTACACATGCGGTCGGTGTTCGTGTAGTTCGGCTTCAGGAAAGAAACCAGATAAGTGTTCATCTCACCCCAGAGCGTCGTCATATCGCTGTGGGAAACGCTCAGCTTGCCCCAGTCGAGGCCGTACTGATCATCGCCGTAGATATAACCGATCTTCAGGCCAAGGAACGTAACGTCATCCAGTTTGTGCTGCCCGAGAAGGTCTGTGATGTCATAAGTGCCGTCCGCTCTCTTATACTCCTCGGGAATATCGAGCGATTGACTGAACGCACTGACGAAATCCTCGTCGATGAGCTTCTCCGAAAGAATCTCGGGAAGGCTCTTGCCATCTTCCTCGCCTGCAGCGAAAGCAAACGTAGCCATGGAAAACACCATGACGAGAGAAAGGACGATGCAAAGCAATTTTTTCATAAAGCATTGACTCCTTTACATTTTCATTCATGATTATTCTATCATGTTCAAAATGGGATGTCAATAACTTTTTTCCATTGAAATAAGAATTCATCAATTCAACATATTGTTGCAAACATCGTCGTCACAGACAATATCATCGATGGACGGCAGGCCGGACGGCGGGCGCCGCGGCCAGCCCGAGCGAAACATAAATGGCGGAATCGATGCGCGCCATATCGCTTTCGTTCAGCGCGCCCATACGCGTGCGCAGCCGGCGTTTGTCCAGAGTGCGCACCTGTTCCAGGAGCACAACGGAATCCTTTTGCAGCCCGCTGTTTTTTGCATCCACAAGAATATGCGTCGGCAGCGGCGTTTTGTCCGTTCTGCTGGTGATTGCGGCCGCAATGACGGTCGGGCTGAACTGGTTGCCGACGTCGTTCTGCACGATCAGAACCGGGCGGATTCCGCCCTGCTCCGACCCGACGACCGGCCGCAGATCCGCAAAAAAGATGTCTCCGCGTTTCACTGTCATAAAAAACGACTCCCCTGTTTTGATTCCACCGATAGTATGGACAAATCGGTGCGTCATTAAACATGGGGAGCATTCATATTCTATGCTGTTGTTGCGGATCCGTGCAAACAATCAGTCTTCAAAATCGGCATAGACGACGGGCAGCGCTTCAATCACGTCCGTCGGCAGCATGCCGGTCTTCGACGTTTTCTGAGACAGCTCGTCGGCGCAGTGTCCGTGCAGATAGACGCCGACGCAGAGCGCGTCGGGCAGCGCGAGCTTCTGGGCCGTGAACGCGCCGAGCATACCGGCGAGCACGTCGCCGCTGCCGCCCTTTGAAAGCCCGTTGTTTCCGGTCACATTCACATAGACGCGCGGATCGTCGGGCGATGCGATGACGGTGTTGGAGCCCTTGAGCACGACGTAAACGCCCTGCTCCTGCGCAAAGCGGCGGGCGGCGCCGGTGCGGTCCGCCTGAATGTCGGCAACCGCGCGGCGGCACAGGCGCGACATCTCCTTCGGGTGCGGCGTGAGCACGACGGGGGCCGCGGCGTTCTGCAGCAGGTCGATGTTTTTGGAAAGCAGGTTGATGCCGTCGGCGTCAACGATGACCGGAACGTCCGCGTTTTCCAACACGGCCTGCAGAACGGCTGCCGTGTCGTCGTTCACGGAAAGGCCGCAGCCGATCACGATGGCGTCGTAACGGTTCAGATCGCGCAGAAGCGCGGGAATGCAGCCGCGGGACAGCGTGCCCGCCGGCGTCTCCTTCAGCGGCAGCAGCAGCGCTTCCGTCAGCTTGACCGACATGGTCTGATACATCGACTGCGGAAAAGCGGCGGTCACAAGTCCGGCGCCGGACCGCAGCGCGGCCTTGACGGCCATATAGGCGGCGCCGGGCATAGTCCGGCTGCCGCAGATGCAAAGCAGATGGCCGAAGTCGCCCTTGTGCGCGTCGAACTTCCGTTTCGGGAAACGGTCGGCGATTTCATTGGCGTGATAGGTATACATCGCGCTGCCGACCGCCGCATAGCTCTCCTCGGGAATGCCGATGTTGGCGATGATGATATCGCCGCAGCAGTCGGAGGCCGGGTGCAGAATATGCGCCGGCTTCAGCGCGGAAACGGCAATGGTGTAATCGGCACGGATGCAGTTTACGTCGCACAGGCCGCTGTCGCAATAGGCGCCGGACGGCAAATCTACCGAGAAGACCATGGCGTCGGAATCGTTGACAAGCGCAAACACCTTTGCAAGCTCGGGCTTGATCGTACCGTAAAAGCTGAAGCCGAAGACCGCATCGACAATCACGTCGGCCGAGCGGATCGTCTGCAGCGCCTTGGGCTGATCGGCCTCGTACCAGACTGTCGGCACGTTCAGTTCCGCCGTCAGCTTATACATGTATTTCGCTTCGCCCGAGCCGGGATAGCCGGCAACCAGGATAATGCAGACGCGGTATCCGCTTTCCAGCAGCTTGCGCGCAATCACAAAGCCGTCTCCGCCGTTGTTGCCCTTGCCGCAAAGGATGGCGACGTTGCGCCGCACCCCCTGCTCTTTTTCCACAATGGAGCGGATATTGCGCGCGCAGGCGGCGCCCGCGTTCTCCATCATCCGCTGATAGGACAGACCGAACTGGTTGGCGTGGGCTTCCACGCGCTTCATTTCATCACAGGACAAAAGACGCATTCTGCATCCCGCCTTTCCATAACTTTCACCTGCTATTTTACCATAGTTTCAAAAAAAATCAAATTATTTTTTGCGCACCCCTTGCAATCGACCGCATTCTGTGATAAATTATGTAGGACAACGCGATGAAAAAGAGAGTAGACGTCCGAAACGGGCCAGAGAAAAGCGGCCGCGGCTGAAAGCCGCTTTCCCGGAATCGTTCGTTGAAGTTCACTTTGGAGCGGCGCAGCTGAACCGGTTTTTGCATTAGGCTGCGACGGGTTACGGCCGTTATCCTGTACAAGAGTGTTTGCTCGGGACGCTTGTTCTCAAAGCAAAAATCAGGGTGGTACCGCGGAGTTTTTCTTCGTCCCTTTGTTCTGCCGGAGCGGCAAAACCGGGACGGAGTTTTTCTTTTATCCAAAACACAATTCTTTTGAAAGGACTGGTTCAACATGAAACAGCAACTCGAAGAGATTCGGGCCAGAGCAGCCGCCGCGCTGCAGTCGGCAGGTTCGCTGCAGGAGCTGGACGCCGCGCGCGTGCGCTTCCTCGGCAAAAAAGGCGAACTGACGGCGATCCTCAAGGGCATGGGCAAGCTGACGGCGGAGGAACGTCCGCTGATCGGCCAGCTGGCCAACGAGATCCGCGCCGACATTGAAGCGCACATTCAGCAAAACGTGGAGCTCATCAAGGAGCGCATGCAGGAAGAGAAGCTCAAAGCCGAAACGATCGACGTCACCATGCCGTCGCAGAAGCATGAGCTCGGCCACAAGCATCCCCTGTCGATCGTGCTTGACGAGGTGAAGGACATCTTCTACGGCATGGGCTTTTCCGTTGCAAGCGGCCCGGAGATCGAATGGGATTACTACAACTTTGAAGCGCTCAACATTCCGAAGGAGCACCCGGCGCGCGACACGCAGGACACGTTCTATATCACGGAAAACATGCTGCTTCGCACCCAGACGTCGCCCTGCCAGATCCGCGTGATGGAACAGCAGAAGCCGCCCATCCGCGTCATCGCGCCCGGCCGCGTCTACCGCTCCGACGCAGTGGACGCCACGCACTCGCCGATCTTCCACCAGATTGAAGGACTTGTGGTCGACAAGGGCATCACCATGGCCGACCTCAAAGGCAATCTGGAATCGTTTGCAAAGAGCCTTTACGGCGAAGACACCCGGATCCGCCTGCGTCCGCACCACTTCCCGTTCACCGAGCCCTCCTGCGAAATCGACGTTTCGTGCTTCAACTGCGGCGGCAAGGGCTGTCCCATGTGCAAGGGCGAGGGCTGGATCGAGATCCTCGGCGGCGGCATGGTGCATCCGAAGGTGCTCAAGAACTGCGGCGTCGACCCCGACGTCTACAGCGGCTTCGCGTTCGGCATCGGCCTGGAGCGCCTTGTCATGTTCCGTTTCAACATTGACGACATGCGTCTGCTCTATGAGAACGACGTGCGTTTTCTCAACCAGTTTTAAGGAGGTGCCTGCTGTATGAATCTTTCGAAAAAATGGGTCCGCGACTTTGTGGATCTTGACTGCACCGACAAGGAATTTGCCGATGAAATGACGCTTTCCGGCTCCAAGGTGGAGGCATTTGAAAAAGAAGGCGCCGCGCTTTCCAACATCGTCACCGGCCGCATCGAATCACTGGAGCGTCACCCGGATTCCGACCACATGTGGGTCTGCATGGTGAACGTCGGCAAAGCCGAACCGATCCAGATCGTCACGGGCGCGCAGAATCTTTCCGTCGGCGACGTGGTTCCCGTCGCCATGGACGATTCCGTGGTGCACGGCGGCAAGCACATTGTCAAAGGCAAGCTGCGCGGCGTGGAAAGCTGCGGCATGCTGTGCTCGCTCGGCGAGCTGGGCCTGACAACCCACGATTTCCCCTATGCGATTGAAGACGGCATCTTTGTGCTCGGCGACGACTGTGACAAAACGCTCGGCATCGATATCCGCGACGCGATCGGCCTCAACGATACCGTGACCGAATTCGAAATCACCTCCAACCGTCCCGACTGCCTCTCTGTCATCGGTCTCGCCCGGGAAGCGGCGGCAACCTTTCAAAAGCCGCTCAAGCTGCACGAGCCGGTTGTGAAGGGCA